>Ga0190271_10002525_pt1 | contig 11143 bp, 12 predicted proteins | sample Popmic356T_FD_133747 | JGI IMG/M metagenome (GOLD analysis project Ga0190271, IMG submission 133747) | Populus adjacent soil microbial communities from riparian zone of Weber River, Utah, USA - 356 T | ecosystem: Environmental > Terrestrial > Soil > Riparian zone | place: USA: Utah | collected...
TGCATTGAGGAAGTCAGTTGGGTAGTACTCTTCAATCATCATCCACCATGCATCACTGAAGTCAGGCATGGATGCAGCAGGATCGCAGTAGATGCGATGGATGGGATGGAAGCGACACCAAGGACCACTAGGCAACAGGAAGTTGACTTTGCTCTCAATCGCTTGCAACTTGCCTTCAGCAGCACGTATCTCCTTCTCGTTCTTTGCCTTCTCTAGTTCGGTTGCTGCTTGTCGTAGATCAGCAAGTGCCTGTTCACTGCTGTCCTGCTTGAACACCCATCCTGTCTCAATCCACGCACAGTTGGTCAACTGTGCATGCACGACACACTGCTTGACAGTGATCTTGAGATTGAGTCCTGGTGGTGCATCCATTGCAGACAGTGCATAGATTACGTTCTCAGTCACTTCAGCAAGATCACGATTGGCAGGGTCGTATGCCGTGAACTCAGGCTTTGGGTTCTTTGCATAGATGCTAGGTGTGACAGCTTTGATATTCGCGAACACAATGTTCTCAGTCTCAGTCCATTGCTCGTTCTTGCGTCTACCAAAGTGCGTGTTGCCACTGCTGCCTTCACGTTGTGTGCGGTGACCAAGCTGGTCATGATTGAAGTACCTGATCGCCTCGTCAGCAGCATCTAGATACGTCTTGCGTGCAGTTGTTGCAGCGTCCTTGCGTCCCTTCCATACCTTGCCCATGTCTTTGCTGATGACGATCTTCTCATCAGTGCTGATGACTTGGTAGGACGGTACGAACTTAGGAGCAGCAACAGGATCAGCACCAGCTTCGGCATCAACTGCGCGCTCGACGTTCTCTACAGTTGCGTCATTGATCGCCATCAGTGATACCTATGCTCTCTTGACCTGCCACTAGCAGGAGCGTCCTGTTCATGCCACTTGAAGTACGCACCATGCAGCACACGTGACTGCGGTGGTGACTTGCCACGTGCTGGTGATGGTAGAGAAGTGAGCAAGTACTTCGTTGCATCCATCGCATGGTCATTCAGATCACGTGGCACATCCTCAGACACACCATCAGTGGACTTCTTCCACATGTAGTCAGTGATCTCATTGATCCACCACGGACAGGTGTCAGCAACGAACAGGTGTGGTGCACCGAAGTTGCCAGTGATGGGGTTCTTGTGTGCGTTGTGTACTGTCAGTGCAGCACGGACCTTCACAATACCATTCGCAATGTCATTGTTGCCACGTCGCATCGTGATGCCACACTCACTGAACATCTCTGCTACCGTGACACCAATGGTCTTAGAGTTGCCAGTCGCGCGTCTGAAGACGTTGGGGTCTGCGTAGACAGCCAAGCTGTCGATGTCGGCAAGATGTTGCACTTTGTACTCAGCACGTATCGCATCAATGCGTCGTGCAGCCCAATCCACAGTGGTCTCTGCTTTGTGAAAGCCATCGAGGATGATTGTATTGCTGTAGTGGTCAGTAAACGCGAATAGATAGCACGACGGGCGTGCGATGCCATGATCGTATGACTCTAGAATGGTCGGCTCGTACGACTCGCGCCGCAGTTTGTGATAGTACGCAACCGCTGATTGATGTGATACGACGTGCGTGTTGAAGGAGAAGTCAGGATATACGAGTCCTTCATAGGCAACCCACATGCCGCGCAGAAATCTGTCTCGCATCTGCCCAGTGTATACACCTTCAAGCGTGTGGATGTAGTCCCATCCGACGTTGTGGACGTTTTCGTAGGTTCCACTGTTGAACACCTCTACAAGCGGTTCACCACTGACAGGATGCACAAGCAAGTCAGGCGACTTCACTCCTTGTGCCAACAATTCAGCAGGACGTACCAACTTGCGCCATACCCAATTACGAGTAGGATTGCAAGATAGAGCCAAACTACGTGGTCCGGTACGAGGACGAGTAGGATCGCTGCCAACGTAATCTGTGTTGCCACGTAGACGACCAAGCAAGTCGAACAAATCCTTCTCTGTGATCTCTGGGTCTTCAATCTGGTCACCAAAGATGTGATCGTACGTTGCAGACAACAGGTTGCTCGTGCCTTCGCTGTTCGTGTTGCGTCCTTGCTGTGCTACGTAACGGAAGTTGATCGTCGTGCCATTCTTCAACACACATGTGTTGTCACTATCAGTTGGCATGCGTTCTATCCATGCCTTTGGACACCACTTGAAGAACTCCTTACGCAACGTGTCGTTGAGCTTAGGATAGGTACTACGGAATGCGAGTATGTTTGCACCTGGGTAGTCCTTCGCCACCTGCAAAGCATCAACACACATCGCAGCAGTCTTGCCATTGCCAAAGCCACCACCAAACAGTCGTATCTTAGCATTGCTGCTAAGGAACTTGTGCTGTGTGCTGTCCTTGATGAGTTTGTAGCGCGGCACTACCAGTCACCCCAGCGACGACCAGCATTCATCGGTCCATTAGGACCAGGAACTTGTGTTGGTGTTGCATTCATGTAGCGACCTACAAGTGCCTGCAACAACTCGTCACCACGACCTGACACCTCAGTGGCTACGCGCTCACCACGTGGTGTGTATCGTGCTGTTGTATCATCACTGTCAATGGCCGGATTGCCTGTTCTACGATCCAGCAGTCGATTGAGCCCTTCATTGTCATTGTAGTCAGTGATCGCGTTTATTGCTGACAGTGACAGCGGCTGCGTACCCATCTGTTGCCGCAAGTCCTCATTCATGACCTCACGCAAGCCACGATGGCGACCTTCGTGTCGTACGACTGCTTCGTAACGCTGTGGATCAGTGTACAAATCAGGACGCACACGTAATGCACTCTGGTTGTGATTGTACGAACCATACGCACCAGGATTGTCCGGCGCCCTACCGTGCTGATACGCACTGTTCCTGAAGCCAATCAGTGCAAGCGGATCATTACGCATGCCAATGATTGCTTCAACAAGCATGTGGTCACGTTCGCTTGGATAGTACTCGTCAACCATCGCTACTGATCTAGCTGCGCTTGGATTTCTTCATGAAGCGATCTTGCATCGCCTGCTTCAAAGTCGAACTCCCTTTGTCTGCTTTGTTGAAGTCCGCTGCCACACTCATCGGCACGCCAGTCTTCTTTGCGAAGCGTGGATCGTGTGCGGCTGCTGCCATAAGTCGCGCTTGTTTCTTTGATTTCGATGGCATGATGTTTGATCTCCAGTACGATTTCGATGACAACTTTCATAGTCATCTCATGCGATTGATGTTGTGTCGTACGAAGCCTGCGAACCAAGATGCGGTGCTTGTATCGACTGGCGGCGTACCAGGATCACTAGCACCACCGAGCATACCAAACGGCAAGAATGCAACACCAGGAGCACCAATCGCGATGATGACTGGATTGCTAGCAGTCAGCCCAAGCAGTGTGTGTACAGTAGGTATCATGCGTACTGTAAGTTCACAACAACATCGCCAGCAGTCACTGCTGTGGCATCGCTGTTTGCCTGTCCAGTCGTGATACGAATGCCAATGCCGAGTGTGAACACAACACCGTTAGCAAAGTCCTTCACTGCACCAGCACCTGCTGTATTGCCAGGCACCAGGATGACCAGCTTTGGTGTGTCGGAACTCGTCGGTGCGGTTGCTTTGTCATAAATCTTCACATACCGCAATGCTGCATTGGTGTTGAACACGTCGTAGCCATAGAGGTGGCCTGCACTGCCTTTGACTGACTGACTGTCTTGGTTAGTGCTTGCTGCTGCGAGGTACATATACGGAGTTGCACCGCCAGTCGTACCAACCTTCGGCGTCGCATTGACACTGAACGGTGTGTTGTCGGTGGCAATCGCGACACGCTGCACACCCGTACTGACGTTGCCGTTGCCAGTTGCTGTTGCTACACCTGCGATCTGCGCGTTGTTGACTGATTGATTGGCCGCCAGCGACCACGAACCAGACTGCGCCGCGTTGACGCTGAACGCCGTGTTGTCCAACGCAATCACCACGCGCTGCGCGTTCGTGGCTGTCCCGTTGCCAGTCGTAATCGCAACGCCGTTGATCTGCGTCATGTTCATCGGCATCAGATTGCTGCGATCCGTGCCGTCGCTGCCACGCAGTTGTACTGGAATGGGTTTGCCAGTCGCTACATCTGCGTCGTTGACTGTACCATCCGGTCCCCACTGCAACTTCACACGTGGCGTCTTGATGCCACCAACATCATCAGCAGCGAACGTATCACCACCAGTGCCTGGGTTCGTTACATAGTTGTCGGCCACATCAGTCTCCTACGCCGAGCAGCGATAAGGATTGCTGGGCGGCAGCAGCGGCGCCGCCAAGATCGGCCATCTCGAAGCTATCGAAGAAATTGTCGCTTGCCGAGAACGTGCCGACCCCACCACGCAAGCCGCTGGAATACGTCGTGTCGGTCGTAGCGGCGACATCGACGCCACCGTTGCGATAGCCGGTGATCGTGCTGCCGTTGCATTCGCACTTCATCACATCGAGGGCGGTGGGAAGCGTGGCGCTGCCGTTGCTGCCGATCTGCGTCGGACTGCCGGCCGCAATCTTCTGCAACGCATAGACCGGCGTGAACCCGTTGGCCGCCAGCACGTAGCCATTCTCAGCACCCGCCGCGAGGCGCGCCACCGCTAGCGGCACCGTAGCGCCAGGCGAGGTGATGAAATTCAGCGTGATCTGCGCGTAGTTGTTGCTCGACGACAGGTCGTAGTCGGCGCGCGCATAGGTCCAGACAAAACCGCCTGCGTCGCCCGCCAACTGGTTCGTCGCGATGCGCCATACCGCCGTCGTCTCGTTCCAGGTGAAGTTCGGGCTCTTGCCCGTGCTGGATGCGTTGAGGTTCGTGTCGTCGCTGCGGTTGAAGCTGTCGGTGACGGTGGTATCGGGTTCGAGCGGTTCGACAACATCACCACCAGGTGGTTGGAACACACTCGGATCACTCACCTTCCATTGCCGCATCCACGCACCGAGCATCTTACGATGTGCTACTAGTCCACGTGGCAAGTCGTATGCACGTCGTTGTGCGAAGTCGTACTGGTACTGCTCCTGTATGACTGGCCAGTAGATGTCAGTCGGTCCAGTCTCATCAGATCGGATCAGTCCACCCAAGTACAACTCTGCCATGTTGGCATCGGTTGGCATGATGGGACGGCGTTTGGTCTCACCAGTCACATCGATGTTGTCTGCTTCAAGCAGCAGATCGATCAGGATGTCAGATAGCTTCGTACGTGTCAGTGTGGTCTGGAATGCAGCTTCTAGCACTGCAATCTCTGTTGCACCGACGATGCCTTCAGGATCATCCGTCAGTGTGGTGATGCCAGGAGCGCTGACTGTGTTTGGATACAGAAATATACCATAACCACCCAGTGTACCATCACTGGCACCAACAACTCCACACTCTGCTGCTGATCGCATGTCGATTGACGACTGAAAATCAGGCAGTGGTGGTCGCCACATCGCTGGTGCGTCTGTAGGCGCGTGCCACAACCACTGACCGAGTACGTAATACGGCACTAGAGCGAACCACGCAGTGCATCGAGCTTGGCGACACGTGCGTTGACATCAACTTCACGCTTTGCAAGCTGTTCATCACGTCTGTTGAGTGCAGTTTCCTTGTCAGTCAGTGACTGATGATACGCAAGCAGTTTCTTTTGGTCCTCAGCGAGCTTGTTTGTTGCAGCAGTGAGTGCTTTTTCTTGTTTCTCTAGTGCAGCACCACGTTCGTTGTACAACGTGGTGATGCCAGCACGCTCAGCAGCAATTGCTTCACGATCTTTGGCTACTTGTGTGTCATGTGCTGCTGTCATCTTGTTGATTTGTGCGCGTTCTGCCTCAGCGGCTTCAGTTGCAGCTTGTTTTGCGTGCTTGTACGCTTCATTGGCCTCATCAGTGGCCTTCTTCAACGCCTCGATGCGCTGTTTGTACGCATCTGCGTTCTTCACCACATCAATCAGCGTCAGTGTTGCAGCAATTGCACCAGGATCGATGACTGGAGGTGGTGCCTGAAGCACTCGTGCGGTCTGCATGACTATGCTGCCTTCTTGTTCATCGGTGTGACGGACAATACACCAGCAGCAGTGCCTTGTAACACTGCAATTCTGTCACCAGGATTGACATCGATGTACTCAACAACACCAAGTGGTAGGTACGCATCAGTTGTGAGTGCTGTGAGTGCACCACTACCAGTGCGATAGTAGCATGCAGACGTTGCAACGATGCGTACGACAGCAGTTGTGTCACTGAATGGTGCAGACAGTGCTGATGCAGCACCGATTGCGACGTTCTGTTGCAGACTACTGTCCGGTCGCAGGGCTGTTTGTATCGATGACATCGCAGGATCAACCATCGGTGCGTTGTTTGGTCTGTTGCCAGACAGATCAGGTACAATTGCCATAACTACTCCTTGTCGATTGTGATGGTTGGCACTTCTTTGCCAGCATCCTTCTCTATGAACTCAATCGTGAGAGCACCTTCCATACGAATACGATGCTCCACCACATCAGCAGGACGGTGACCAGCACGATCAAGCACGTCCATAGACGCTCGTAGCGCGACAGCAGGGTCTTCAGACTGTGTTGCTTCGACGAGTGACTGTGCGGCGCCTCGTGCGTGTTGTGAGATGAACGTTCGTACGTCATCGCTGTCACGCTGGATGATTGCCTGGACAGTGCTGCGCTCTAGTTCCTTGTACGCAGGCAGCGTACGCATGCGCGCCACTTGCTCCGTAGCCAGGCCCGTAGCGATTGCAATGTCATCATCGTTCAGCCCTACATGCGTGTAGCCTAGCACTACCATCAGTGCGTTCGCTGCCTTCGGTGTCGTAGGCAGGTCTGCTAGTTTGCGACGTGCTTGTGTGACGACGCGCTGCGCTTCGTGCTGTGATGGCACAGCGATGGCTAGTCGTGGACGCACACGCTGACCTGTTTGTGGGTCGATACGTGTGCCGTCTTGTAGGATGATCGCTTCGTTTACGTCTGGTAGATCGTTCATGACAATGGGTTGTTTGGCATCCACCACGGTTGTGGCAACACACCACGTGCGCCAACAGGCTTCTGTCCACCACCTCCACCACCACCGCGACCACCAGTAGCACCACGTGGTACAGCACGTCCTTCAGCATTCGGCACAGCAGGTACTTGCACCTGACCAGGACCGCCTCTGTCGAGACGACCACGCTCAGACTGTTGCGGTGGCTGTCCACGTACACGTGGCGGTGGGATGTTGCTGAGGTTTTGTCGTGACATCTCTGACTGCAACGGACTGAGCGTTGCTGCACCAGGTGGTGGCAGTGGTGTCATGAAGGTCTGTGGCGGACGTGGCGTCTGCGACATGCCACCTCTCACCTCACCAGCAGTTGGTGTGGTGATCGGCACTGGTGGTGACATCGGTGGCGGCGGTGCGCCAACACTACCACGCACACCATGTGCGCCTGCTGTTGGTGGTGGAGCAGCAGCAGGAGTGGCAGGTGCGCCTGTTGGTAACGGTGGCGGCACTGGTGGTGCTGCCATAGTTGTTGCACCTGTTGGTAACGCAGCGCTAATTGGTGGCGGTGTTGGTGCAACAGGTATCGGTGGTGGACGCAACGGTGGCGGTGTTGGTCCTGGTCCTGCAAACGGTGGTGCAGCGGGACCACCGGGTGCTGGTCCGACTGTAGCAGCACCGCGAGGCACATTCGGTGGGTTACGCATCATTGCGTATCCAGTACCACCAAGCAATGCACCACCACCAAGTGCAGACAGCACCATCGCTTGAGTAGGTGTCAACTCATTCGGATCTTGTGTTGGTCTGCTCTGTGATCCTGCACCACCAGGAACGTCAGCCCACGGCATGTTGTCAGATGCAGCAGCTTGTTGCTGTGGTGACAGTGCAAGACTGGTGTCCATCTGTGTGTCACCAGTGCCAGTAGCAGGTGGCTGTGGCGTCAGTGGTGTGTCGCTGCCAGGACCAGGAGCAGGTGCCGGTCGTCCATCATCTGTCGGTGGTGCTGGTGGCGTTGGTGGTGCACCCTGTTGTGCTGGTGTCTCAGTTGCAGCAATCGCTGGAGCAACAGACGGTGGCACACCAGCAGTTGGTGGCGGCAGTGGAGGCAGACCAGCCATCGCACGCAACGCTGGATTACGCATTGCTGGTTCGAGTTCTGGTTGCAACACAGGTGGCAGTGATGCACGTGCAGCAGCTTGTGGATCAGTTGGTGCAGCAGGCGTTGCAGCAGCGGCAGGCGTGCCAGCAGCAGGAGCAGCACCACTTGCAGGTGTACGAGCAGGACGACCAGTAGCACCGCCACCACCAGGAGCAGTTCGCCTACCAGCAGGTGCAGGTGTCGGTGCACTACGTTGTGCTAGTTGATCATACAACTGACTGATCTGATCACTAGCAGCAAGTCGTTGCTGTTGTGTGTTAGCACCACTCTGAGCAATCGGGTTCTGACTGTACATGATGTCAGACGCACGACGCATGTTGTCAGCAGTTGGTGCTATGCTGCGCTCAACAAGCCATTGGCGCACGTCATCTGGATTTGGCACGTAGGACTACTCCTATGGCAGCTTGCCGCCACCACCATTACCACTGAGATCGACTGGGTATAGTTGGTTCTTCCATGCAGTAACAGGCATGTTACCAACACCACCAGTACTCAGACCAGGAGCCATTTCAGTAATGGCATCGATTACTTCGTCCTGTACATAGGTCTTCTGTGCAGCAGTAGTAACGCCAACAGGAACTACTGTAATAGTGTCAATAGTACGAAGGCCACCAAGTAATGATGGGAAGGTCAAGCCGTTCGGAGCGCTGATCTGAGCGTACTGGCGACCGACCGCGCCACCGACAGCGGTGCCGTTTAGAGAGGACATGACAGCTTGCAGTCTGCGTGCACCTGGTTTGCTGAGTGCACGTGCGATGTTGCGTTCGATAGACGAACGACCGTACATCATTGTGTAGCTGTTAGGTGCAACACCCCAGAAGCCTGACCAACCAGTGACAGTTGGCAGCGACATGGACATGGCAGACCTCTATGTATTGTGTCGGTAAGACTCTGACAACACTACGCGTGCACTGAGATCAGGTCAACAGCTAGTTGTCAATTGCAAAGTATGGGTGGGGGTTATTTGCACCCCTGAGTACATAGGGTGAACAAGTTTGTAAATCCTTGTCAAGAACTTTACAGGCTTTACAACATTCTACACAGATAGGTCAGCACTGCTGCCGCAGTTGGTACATTCGTTCTCGATGCTGCACTGCGATACATGCTAATCAACACATCAAGCCATCACCTCATCTCCGCGCGGTCACCCGCGCAGATGCGCCTCTTAGCTTTATAATAATTATAATGTATAGTTACAGAGGTGGTTACATAGTGTACACAATACAACAACGAGGCACTGCGAAGTAGTGCCGAGTTCTGTGTCGTTGTTGTCACTACATACACACACTAGGTGGTCACAGCAGTCACATGCCTTTGTAACACAAGGGGTGTACTACTGTTACACTACAACACTACACTGTTACACTACATAGACACACTAGTTGTTACACTACACTACATACACACTACTACACTACATACACAATAGGGCAGCGGTTTGTGCACGCGTGTTGTGTGTTGGTGAGAAGTGTCGCGACTGAGCCTCCCAGAGCGTCGGCCGCACAATTTACGGTTGTATTTTGGAAACGACCGGGTACATCTGTAGTTGCACAACCTGGCAGTGCATAGTTCGCGCAACTACAGGTCGTAAGTACACGAACGATTGCGAAAACCCCTGCAACACAGGCATAACTCACACTGTTTGGTCAGCCCGCTTCGGTTGTAGTGTGTCGGTTGTATAGTGGTAATCATTACAACCTAGTGTCACACTAGTGACAGCGTATCAGTGTGAACAAACAAAAGAACTACAACCGCAGCATGTCACAAATGTGTAGCGTGTTAGTAGTGATAGCAGAACACAGAATGCAACCGATGGTGGTGGGGTCGCTTGACATAAGATCGTGGTATGGTAATGTCATAACTAGGTGATCAAGCGCTTTGTCGTAAGTCATCGATCCGGTCCGCAGTGATTGCGCCACCGCGTTGTTTGAAAAGTGAATAGGCAGTGAGGAACGCAGTGACTGGCATGCGCGCCACGGTCACTGCGTCAAAAACCATTGGCGCGCATAACGTGTGTGTTGAACGACACACACTCATAGCGAGTATCTAAAATGCAATCGATTAAGAGCACTCTTTCCGCTTCGGCCGCGCGCACTCCGATTGTTGGCGGCGCACTGTCCAAAGAGGAATTGCACAACCGTCGCGACAATGCGATCCGCGCGGCAGAAAAGGCCGTTGCGGATTTGCACAAGTCGAAGAAAGGCGATCAGTCGCAGTCGATCAAGCTGCTGGCCGCCGTTCTCACTTGCGTCGCAACCGGCGCGTTCCCGCGTTACAACGGGAACGATTTCGGCGGTGATGGTTTCACGCAGTGGCGCAATGATCAGGCCAACGTGATCAATCGCGGCATCGAAACCATCGGCGAAGAGATTGCGAAAATGGCCGCTGAGGATCGCAAGGTTTCGCCGGATGTGGAAAGCACGCGCCACGTCAAGCGAGTGATCAGCGAAAGTTTGCTGATCGCGATCTGGCTCACACGTGTCAACGCGCGTGACACCGCAACGGTGTCACCGCATGGCGGCAGAACGATGATCGTTAGCGTTGACGCGTTCAACACGTTCGCTGCTAAGGCGCGGCGCGAGTATCTGAGTGACGACACGCGTGATGGTTCGCGCGGGTTTCCGTTCTCGAAGCTTTACAACGCGGCGCGCGATTGGGCCAATCTCAAGACTGGCAAGTCGCGTAGTGAGAAAGAAGAAACGCTGTTGAACAACGCGGCAAAGCTGATCGCCACGTTGTACGTCAAGGCTGAGGGTGCAAAGCAAGCGCACGCGCCGCGCAAACTGTGCGACGCGGCCGACAAGCTGGCCGAAGCGATCGCGGCTTATGCGACGCGCAAGGCGAATGACACGACGATCCGCGCGCCGAAGGAAAGCAAGGCGCAACGCGCGGCGCGCGTCGCAAGCGAGGAAAAGGCCGCAGTCGCCTAGCACACTCCACCACTACAGCCCGCGCACTACGGTGCGCGGGCTTTTTCTTTGTCTGCTCACACCCACGCATTGTGCGTGGGTTTTTTTTTGCACGGATCGACTGCTCGCCGCAGGGGCCGCACGCA
>Ga0190271_10002526_pt1 | contig 11143 bp, 11 predicted proteins | sample Popmic356T_FD_133747 | JGI IMG/M metagenome (GOLD analysis project Ga0190271, IMG submission 133747) | Populus adjacent soil microbial communities from riparian zone of Weber River, Utah, USA - 356 T | ecosystem: Environmental > Terrestrial > Soil > Riparian zone | place: USA: Utah | collected...
CACCGACCGACACTGATCACATCGCTCGCGTCGCGGATCGCAGAGGTCGGACACATGCAGTACGTCGAGGCACTCGAGCGACCATGGAGCGGGCACCCGGCCCAGCGCACCATGGAGAACTCGGTCCGCCAGGCCGGCAACGTCGTCGACTCGTTCGTCATGAACGGGCCACTCCCCGACGGGCCGGTCCTCCTCGTCGACGACCTCGCTCAGTCCGGTTGGACGCTGACCGCCGCGGCGGAGGCGCTGCGGGCGGCGGGCTCGGGACCCGTCCTCCCCTTCGTGCTGTGGCGGCGGCCGTAGCCGATCCGGCGCCCTCGGCCGAGCCCGGCCTCTCGGGGCGGTGCCCCGGGCTCAGTAGACCTCGGGAACGAAGCGCTGGAGCTCGTACGGAGGCCGCTGGTACTTCCCCTTCCGCGATGGCCGCGGCGGAAGCTCCGGGACCGCTTCGGTGACCTCGTGGTACGGGAACAACGACAGCAGGTGCGAGATGCAGTTCAGCCGGGACGTGCGCTTGTCCTCCGCGTCCACCACCCACCAGGGGGCGCCGATGGTGTCGGTGTGGGCGAACATCTCGTCCTTGGCGTAGGAGTAGTCCTCCCAGCGGTTGCGCGACTCGATGTCCATCGGCGACAGCTTCCACCGCTTGGTGGGGTCCTCGAGCCGAGCCTGGAACCGCTTCTCCTGCTCCTCGTCGCTGACCGAGAACCAGTACTTGACGAGCGTGATGCCGGATCGGAGCAGCATCCCCTCGTACTCCGGACACGTGCGCATGAACTCGGCGACCTCGGCCTCGGTCGCGAACCCCATCACCCGTTCGACGCCGGCACGGTTGTACCAGGAACGGTCGAACAGCATCATCTCGCCGGCGGCCGGGAGGTGCTCGACGTAGCGCTGGAAGTACCACTCGGTGCGCTCGCGGTCGCTCGGAGTGCCGAGGGCGACGACACGAACCACGCGTGGGTTGGTGCTCGCCGTGATCCGCTTGATGACACCTCCCTTGCCGGCGGCGTCGCGTCCTTCGAACAGCACGACGACCCGCGCCCCGGTCTGCTTGATCCACTCCTGCAGCTTGACGAGCTCGATCTGGAGACGGAGCAGCTCCCGCTCGTAGACCTGGGACCGGAGGCGGCCCTTCTTGTTGTAGGACTCGGATCCGAAGCGCTTCTCAGCCATCAGGTTCGCTCCACTGTGGGTCGTCGAGCTCCGGATCGGTCGCCGTGGCGATGTCCGGCAGATCTCATCCGTCGAGTCCTTCGACCTGCTTGAGCAGTTCGTGACGGCGTTCGGACAGGACGCGAACGATGGCTTCCTGGTCCTCGAAGCCCCGAATCAGGTTGGCCCGGTCGGAGGGGTCGGGCAGCTCGGTCTGGTCCTCCATCTGGTAGCGGATGTCGTCGAGCATCTTCTGTTCCTCTCGAAGCTGCTGATCGAGGTCACGCAACTCCTGCTCAGGGCCCGGCTCGGTGGATGTCATGCCCCGAGGGTACGGGGGTGACGGAGTGCTCGCGCCGCCGAGGAGCCGACTGATCGGTCGCTACTGTCGTGCGCATCGCTTCCGAAACGCCCCGATCGACACCCGGCGGTCGGCCGTTCCAGATCATCTGCGAGGTCGAGCCGGCGACCCAACCGGACCTGATGCACGTCCGGCACCAGATCGGCGTCCTGTCATCGATCGCCACGGCCTTCCTGATCCCCGACAACCACATCGGCCGCGCCACGGTGTCGAGCATCGCGGTCGCACACGAGGTCGCCCTCATGGGCGGGCGCGCGATCGCGTGTCTCAACGCCCGCGATCGGAACCTCCTCGGGTTCCGCCGCGACCTGTTGACCGCCGCTGCGTACGGGGTCGACGAGTTCCTGTTCGTCTACGGAGACCGTCCCGAGTCGGGGAAGCGGTCCGACGACCTCACCGTCCGCCGCATGATCGGCGAGGCCCGCGACTTCTCCGGTGAGCGGGCGGCCCGGCCGTTCCGCATCGGGGTCTCCTCCGGCCCGAGCTCGATCCCGGCCTGGAAGGCCACTGCCGACGCGCTGTTCGCCCAGGTCACCTTCGACGCCGACCGCCTGGTGTCGTGGCGCCGATCGATCGAGTTCGACGGGCCCGTGTATGCCGGTGTCATGGTCGTGGCCAGTACCGCGATGGGGCGTAAGCTCACCGCCGAGATCCCACAACTCGCCGTGCCCGACGCGCTGGTGGCGCGACTCGAGGGTGACCGCGAAGCCGGTGTGGATGTCGCCTGCGAACTCGTCGGCGAACTGGCCGACTCCGGAGCGTTCGACGGCGTGCACCTGATCCCGGTCGGGCGCTACCGCGAGGTCGCCCGACGGCTCGAGGCCGTGCTCTGAGCGGAGCGATCCGGTCCCGATCGCGATGATGGGAGGCCACGAAGGGCCTCCCATCACCAAAATTCATCGGAAAGTGCCGACTCGATCCTCTACGACCGGGTGGGACGAGCTCCCGGCAATCGTGTCAGCGGTGGACTGGTTGGGTTCCACCAAGTGGTCCGACTGCCGCTCAGCGGCCAGCCACCTCCAGTGTCCCGTGAGAATTCATGCTGTGGACCACCTCCTTTCTCTGGTCCGGCCAGTGTAGGAACCGACGACCCGGACGTGTCATCGCTTTTCCGATGCGGCCCGTCGCGGGGAGGGCGGGCGGATCCGGTGAACTCGGAACGGTCCTGAACCGGGTCGCGGATCGGGCGAAATGTGCATCCCAGCGTTCCCAGTTCAGGAAGCGCAGAGATCGGGCGGGGAACCGGGTGACAGGATGCGCCCATGACGACCGAACGAATCGAAGTTCAACGCCTGATCGACGCCGACCCCGCGGCGATCTTCGCCGTTCTGGCCAACCCCCAGGGCCATGTCGCCATCGACAGCTCCGGCATGCTCCAGGACGCCAGCGGCGACACCGTCACTGCGGTGGGCGACACCTTCGTCGTGCACATGGATCGTGAGGCGCTCAACGACTTCCCGCTCGGGCGCTACGACGTGACCGTGGTCATCGTGACCTTCGAGGCCGACCGTGACATCGCATGGAAGATCGAAGGACAGATCAAGCCGCCGATCGGACACGTCTACGGCTACCGCTTGGAGCCGGTCGACGGAGGGACGCTGGTGACCTCCTACTACGACTGGTCCGAGATCGATCCGGTCTGGCGGGAGGCCGGGATCTTCCCCGTCATCTCCGAACTGGCGATTCGTGCGACGCTCGGCATCCTCGACCGGACCGTGAGGCGCGGCGGCGTCCCGGCGTAGGTGACCGACTGCCGGGCGGATCAGCGACCGTTGGTTGTCGACCGGCGGAGCACCTCGCCGTAGGGGACGTCCTTGTCCGGGTTCGGATCACGCGGCAGCCCGAGCGACCGCTCGCCCACGATGTTCCGCTGGATCTCGTCCGTTCCGCCGTAGATCGACGATGCCGGCGCGAACTCGAAGGCGTGCGTGTACCGACCGCCACCGGGACCGTCAGGGGTACCGAGCATGCCGTCCGCACCGAGGATGTCGAGCGCGATCTCGGCCGCCAACTTCATGATCCGTGTCTGGGCGAGCTTGCCGATGTTCGCCACCGACTGGCCACCGCCGCGGGCGGCCTCCGCCTTCGCCCGGAGTGCATTCCAGGCACCCAGCGACGTGAACGTCGTCAGCCGGGCGATCTTCTGACGGATGACCGGGTCGTCGCTCCGACCGTGTGCCCGCGCCAGTTCCCGAACGTCGTCGACCGACAACGTGAGGTTGCCGCCCGGCACGGGATCGAGTGCGGCATCGCCGGCCCGACGCCCGATCATCCCGCCCTTGGGTCCCGGGTCGGGAAATCCCGCGTGGGCTCCGCCGGCGCCGATCCCGGTCCGCTCGAAGTACAACGTGGTCTGCGTGACCGACCACCCGTTGCCCTCGCCGCCGATGAGATCGGCGTCGTCGCAGACGGCGTTGTCGATGAACACCTCGTTGAACACCGCGTCGCCCGTCATCTCCCGGAGCGGCCGGATCGTCACCCCCGGCTGGTCGAGGCGAAAGGCGATCCACGAGATCCCGTGGTGCTTGGGCCGATCGAGATCTGTCCGCGCGAGCAGCATGCCGTAGTCCGACTCGAGCGCCTGACTGCTCCACACCTTCTGGCCGTTGATGATCCATCGATCACCGTCGCGAACCGCACGGGTGGTGAGGCCGGCGAGGTCCGATCCCGCTCCCGGCTCGCTGAACAGCTGGCACCACGCGACACGACCGTCGAGGATCGGAGAGACCAGTCGTTCGACCTGTTCGGGGGTCCCGTGGGTCAGGATCGTGGGCGCGGCCATCAGGAGACCGAGCCCCCCCGGCGGACGCAATGCCCCGTACGCGGCGAAGGCGGATCGGACGGTTGCCGACGCCCGACGGTGCAGGCCTCGACCCCCTTGCTCGGGGGTGAAGTGCGGGGCCGTCCACCCGGCCTCGGCGACGACGCGCCACCAGTCGGTCACCTCGAGGTCCGGGTCCCAGTTGTCAGCCAGCCAGGCGCGAACCTCCTCCCGGAGCTCCGAGCTCGCGAGCTTCCGCTGATCGATCTCCGTCGCCGTCACCTAGGCCGCCGACGACCCGAGCAGATCGAGGCAGTTGTCACGCATGACCATGCGCACCTCGTCGGAGGTGAAGTCGGACAGTTCCTTCTCGAAGTCGAGCGGTTCGGCGAGGCCCTCACCATGGGGCCAGTCCGAACCGAACAGGATCCGCTCCGGACCGACGAGGTCGGCGAGGGCTCGCAGGTCCTCTTCGCAGTACGGCGTCGTCCACACGTGCTGCCGAATGGTGTCGACTGGATCCTCCGCGAACGCCCACGGGGTCTGGTTGGCCTGCTTCTTCAGGCGCTTGGCGAGGAGCGGGAGCCAGTCGGACCCGTTCTCGATGCTCGCGACCCGCAGCGTCGGATGGCGGGTGAAGACGCCGTGCACGATCAGCGACGCGATCGTGTCGTGGATCGCCCGATCCGAGACCAGGACGCGGCTCAACACGTCGGCGATGCCGAAGCCGAACGTGGCACTGCCGCCCCACGGCGCGGCCGCGAAGGCGTTGTAGCCACTGTCGCCGAGGTGGAATGCAACCGGGATGGACGCCTCGGCCAGTCGCGCCCACACAGGGTCGTGAAACTTGTTGCCGAGCGACCGTGACGTGCCGTTCGGTCCCGGCACCGGAGCCGGCCGCACGTGCACGATCCGGGCGCCGCGTTCGATGAGCGACTCGACCTCCGCCACCGCGAGATCAGGGTCGGCGAGCGACAGCATCGGAGCCGCGATCAATCGACCCTGGTAGTCGAATCCCCAGTCCTCCTCCAGCCAACGATTGAAGGCAGCGAGGGACGCCATGGTCGCGGGGACGTCCTCGCGCAGCGCCTCCTCCATGCCACAGCCGAGGGTCGGGAACAACAGCACCGACTCGAGGCCCTGGGACTCGACGACGCGAACGCGCGAATCGCGATCCTGGTACTCCTCCCTCAGTGGCTCGACCTTCATCAAGGTCGTGGGATCGACCCCCTCGGGGATCTGGCCCCGAAAGAGCGGATCGAGGCAGCCCGGCACGATGATCGGATCGAACGTCGGGTTGGGAACGAACTTGTTGATCCTGCCACCGACCAGGATCTGGACATGTGAGCCCTCCTGGACCGGGCGGATCCCACGAGACTTGAACCTCCGCTCGAGATGTCGGGTGAACGCATCGAGCGGCTCGTAGTAGTGGTTGTCGGCGTCGATCGGCTGAAAGTCCATGTGCCCCCTTCGCGGTGCGGCGAGAGTAACAGTTTCCGAAATTGCATGTGGGATTGTCCAGTCGTGACCAGCATTTCTGAGAACTCGGCGGCCATGGAGCGCCCGCTGCGGGCCGGCGTGCCGGAATCACTGCAATCACGGGCATCTGAGACGGATAGTTGAATGTTCGTATTGGGAAAATGCCACTTTCCGATGAGGAGACGCGCTCAGCGCTGAACCGGTCGGCCCTCGGTGGCGATCAGGGCCCTCAACCCGGCCTGGTCGACCTTGCCGGTGGAGAGGGTCGGTACGACGTCCACCGAGTCCGCCCGGACCCAGCGCCGCGGGGTCTTGAAGGAGCTCATCCGGCGTCGAGCCTCGTGATCGACGTCGACGATCGAGTGATCGCCGACCACGACCACGACGGCGCCCACCACCTGCTCACCGTCGGACCCCTCGATGTTCGTCACGTACGCCTGGGCCACGAAGTCGATCGACCGAAGACCGGCCTCGACCTCGGTCGGGAACACCGACGCTCCGCTGACCTTGAACATGTCGTCGGACCGGCCGGCATAGAAGAGGTAACCGTCGGCATCGATCGATCCGAGGTCACCGGTCCGGTAGAACCCGTCGACGGTGAACGTGTCCGAACGTGACCGTCCGCAGATCCCTCGCATGATGTTGGGGCCGCGGACCTCGATGGATCCCGGGGACCCGTCGGTGACCGGCTCCCCGCTCTCGACGTCGACCACGCGGACCTCGATCCCGTCGAACGGCAAGCCGCAGCTCCCGCGATGGGCAGGATCGAGATCGGTGTCGAGCCGGAATCCCGCGTACGGCCCGAACGTCTCGGTCATGCCGAAGAGGTTGGCCCTGGCTCCCGGCTCGGCCCGCAACTCCGGAGGGAGCACGGCGTCGAGGCTGCCGCCGCGCAGCGAGCCGAGGTCCGCGTCGGCGAACGCGGGATCGGCCGCGATCTTGGCGGCCTGATCGGGCCATCCTCGGAACAGGGTCGCTCGCTCCCGCTCGAGGAACCGAATGGTCGTGGCCGGGGTCGGGTTGGCCTCGCTCAGCAAGGTCGCCCCCGCGATGATCGTCGAGATCAGCCCGCCACCGAATCCACCCATCCAGAAGAACGGCATCGGGATGTAGAGGCGGTCGCCCTCGCCGATGCACCGCACGTCGAGCCCGTTCGCCGTTGCCCGAAGAGCTCCGCCGTGGGTGTGGATGACGCCCTTGGGTGTTCCACGGCTCCCCGACGTGAACATGACGACCATGTCGTCCGCCGGACGGATCCCGGCCTCGATGGAGGAGACCAATCCCTGCGGAGCCACGTCCTGGGGCAGTGAATCCGCCGCCCACACCCGACGCAGGTTCGGCAGGCGAGCGTTGCGCGCGCCCCCGGCGCCGATCCTCACGAAGCCGGGGAGGTGATCCTCCAGCTCGTCGAGGTGACGGCGCCCACGGCCTTCGCGCTGAGCGATCAGGAACCCGACTCCCGCGGTCCGCAGCTGCGCCTCGAGTTCGGGCGGGCGGAGCAACGTGCTCAGCGGGACGAGCGTGGCGCCGATGCGCATCACCGCCACGGCGTCGATCGCCCAGTCGATGCCGTTCGCCATGAGCAGGCCGACGCGCGTGCCCTTGTTGACTCCCGCGGCGAGGAGCCGGCGGGCCGTCAGTCGGCTGCGGGCTTCGAGCTCGCCGTAGGTCAGCACCGTCCCGTCCTCGACCATCACGGGCGTCGACCCGTGGCTCTCACCCCGGGACCCGATCAAGGCCGGAAGCGTGACGAGGTCGGGGAGCTCCAACGACGTGCGCCGTACCGAAGTCGGTTCAGCCGACATCGAGCATGTCCTTGAGCGCCCGGGCATCCAGCTTGCCGCTCGACATCATCGGTACGTCGCGCTCGGGCACCGACAGGATGATCTTCGGGACCTTGTAGGCGGACAGGCGTTCGGCCAGGCCACGGCGGACGTCGACGATGCGATCTGGGTCGAGCACCTCGCCGTCGGGAACCACGAGCGCAGCGGCCACCACCTGGCCGTGGGCGCCGCGGTCGACCCCGACCACGTGCGACCGGAGCCCGGTCAGCGCCTCGATGGCGGCTTCGACCTCACGCGGTGACACGTTGGCACCGCTCGTCTTGATCATGTCGCCCGAGCGACCCTTGAAGTAGAACCATCCGTCACCGTCGACCGCGACACGATCGCCGGTCCGGAACCAGCCGTCGACGTCGAACACCTCCGACCGCTCCCGCCCGTAGTAGCCCTCCATCAGGAAGGGTCCCCGGAACCACAACTCGCCGGTCTCGCCGACGCCGCAGGTGTCTCCGCTGTCGGGGTCGATAACCAGCACCTCGAAGCCCGGGGCGGGCCGGCCGAACGAACCCCGCTGGTGCTCGGGCAGGTCCGACTCGTCGTCCGACACCAGGCACACGCTGCCGGCCTCGGTCATGCCCAGCATCGAGTGCCGCAGTTCCGGATCGGCCGGCGCGACATCGCTCGGCAGGATCGGCCAGAGGTTCCCGCGCCGGATCGACGTGAGATCCCGACCCGCGAACGTCGGGTCGGCGGGCAGGTGGGCGACGGATTGGGCGAACCCGTTGACCATGGTCGGGCGCGCGGATTCGAGCAGTTCGAGGACGCCGGCCGCGGTCGCGGCGTTCGAGCAGACGAGGCGAGCACCGGCGACCAGGGTGCCGAGCAGGGCGTAGGCGAACCCACCGATCCAGAAGAACGGGGAGTTCGAGAAGAGCACCTCGCTGCGGTCGTACCGCCGGAGTTGGTTGAGGTTGTCGAGGTGGCGGATCAGCGCGCCGTGGGTGTGGATCACTCCCTTGGGTTCGCTGGTCGAGCCCGAGGTGTGGACGATGACCATGCGATCCGCCGGGGTCACATCGGACTCCGCCGATCGGAGGACGTCGGAGTCGACGGCCTCCGCCGAGTCCACCAGCGACGCAACCGTCCACCCCGGATGGAGCGCCGGGTCCTCGGTCGCGAAGCGGACCTGGCGCAACGTCGGAACCGACCGCGACCTCAACGGCGGCGCTTCGGACAGGTCGAGCTCGGCGATGCAGGCGGACAGGGTGGCGGGATAGTCGTGCGAGCGATACGAGGCCGCGCTGAGGAGGACTTCGACATCGGCGGCGCGCAGCACGTCGCCCAGTTCGGTTGGCGTCGAGAATGTGCTCAACGGAACCGTCACCGCACCGATGCGGGCAGCGGCCAGCCATGACACGACGAACTCGGCCCCGTTCGGGTGCAGCAGCCCGATGTGTGTGCCCTTGCCCGCGCCATTCGCCATCAGGGCGCGGGCGAGACGTGCCGACCGGGTCTCGGCCTCGTCGTAGGTGAGCACGTCGTCGTCACACACGACGAACGGCTGGGGCCCGTGCTCCGACGCCCGCATCCGCAGCAGCGTGCCGATCGTGAGCGGAAGGTCGTCGCCGGCGTCGATCGTCGTCGACGTCATCGGACGCTCCGCCGTGGCGACACCGGCGGCAGCGTCGATCGGTCACCGGCCAAGGCGCGCATCTTCGCCTCGGAGCACACCTCACCATCGTTGGACAGCAGGGCGGTCGACTCGATCCGGTCCGCCGTCGCGGTTCGGGTGATGTCGAACGTCAGGGGGGTCAGGAGGGGCGTGGGGCGTCGGTAGCGAAGCTCGAGGTTGGTGGTCTTGCCGGCGACGCCGACATCGCAGTTGTGATGCTGGATGACCGAGTCGAAGAACACGGCCAGGAAGCCGCCGTGGACGAGTCCGGGCGGACCCTCGTACGCGATCGGGAACTCGACGGTGCCCGAGGCGGAGTCGCCGTCGACGACGATCTCGTATTCGGGGAACATCGGATTGAACGCCCCGATGTCCCGTGAGTGGTCGAGGTACACGCGTCCGTCCCCGCCGGCGTTGCCCCCGACCCGCGGAAGCGGCGACGAGGGCATCGCCGCCCGCAACGACCGTTCGGCCTCGACGAGGTGTCGGGTCAACTCGCGCACGGTCGGATCCGGGGACTCCATCGCGAGGGCCAGGCCCGTGACCCGCCTCAACGCCGCGGCCAGTTCCTTCGTCTCGTCGAGCGGTTCCTCACCGAACGTCCAGCGCATCTCACGGAGCCTTCGGCAGGCCCAGGATTCGTTGGGCGATCAGGTTCCGCTGAATCTGGGACGTGCCGGCCGCGATCGTGTACTGCAACGACCAGAGGTACTCCCGCACCGCCTGACTGGCATCGACCGTCCCGACGCTCGCACGGCCGATGACCGGACGTCCGATCACTCGCATCGCGACCTCGGCGATCTCCTGGCTCAACTCGCTGTACCGCAGCTTCACCGCGGATCCGATCGGGGCCGGAGCCCCGGTCTCCTCGGCCTCGGCGATGCACATCTGGGTCAACCGCCAGAGCGCCTCGACGGAGGCCTCGAGCCGACCGACGCGGACACGGAGACTGTCGGAGTCCCAGGCGGTGCCGTCCGGGGTCTCACGGGCCTGGGCCAGCGCGACCAGCTTCCGGACCTGCGCCTGCATCGTGATGATGTGCTGGGCGAAGGCCGTGCCCCGCTCGAACCGGAGGGTCACGTTGGTCACCCGCCAGCCGTCGTTCTCGGCGCCCACCAGGTTGGCGACCGGAACACGGACCTCGTCGAGGAAGATCTCGCAGAAGTGGCTCTCGCCGTCGATCGTCCGCAGCGGCCGCACCTCGACGCCCTCGCTGGCCATGTCGAGGATGAGCCAGCTGATCCCCTTGTGTCGTGGGGCCGCGGCGTCGGTGCGGACGAGCAACTCGCAGAAGTCCGCCACATGGGCGCGCGTGCTCCAGATCTTCTGACCCGACACCACGTAGTGGTCGCCGTCGCGCTCCGCCCGCGTCCGCAGGGAGGCGAGGTCCGACCCGGCGGACGGTTCCGAGAAGCCCTGGCACCACACGTCCTCGCCCCGCAGGATCCGGGGCAGGTGAAAGCGGCGCTGTTCCTCGGTGCCCTCGGCGATCAGGGTCGGTCCCGCGTGCATCATCCCGACGAAGTTGACGCTGATGTACGGGGCGTCGGCGCGGGCGTACTCCTCGAGGTACACGAGCTGTTGGGTGATCGGCAGGCCGCGACCACCGGCTTCGGTCGGCCAGGCGACACCGGCATACCCGGCGTCGTAGAGCTTGCGCTGCCAGTCGGTGTCGTAGGCGCGGCGGGCGTCCCAATCCCCGGGAGGCGGCGGCGGGCCGTGCTTGTCCACCTCGACCTCGAGCCACGTCCGGACCTCGGCCCGGAACCGCTCGTCGTCGTCGGAGTACCGCAGGTCCATGGCAATCAGTTCCCGGTGAGGTCGGTCGATTCGAAGGTGGCCCGCACGTCGACGAGGTCGACCTTTCCGGAGTCGGTCCGCGGCAGGACGTCGACGAAGCGGATCGTCGTGGGGAGTTCGTACGGTGCGAGCCG
>Ga0190271_10002527_pt1 | contig 11142 bp, 13 predicted proteins | sample Popmic356T_FD_133747 | JGI IMG/M metagenome (GOLD analysis project Ga0190271, IMG submission 133747) | Populus adjacent soil microbial communities from riparian zone of Weber River, Utah, USA - 356 T | ecosystem: Environmental > Terrestrial > Soil > Riparian zone | place: USA: Utah | collected...
CTGTATCGTAATGATGGCAGGAAATTCACCGACATCACCAAAACCTCGGGTATCCATAGTTCCATAATAGGATATGGATTGGGAATTTGTGTTTCAGATATCAATCTTGACGGATTGCCTGATCTATATATTGCCAACGATTTTCACGAGAATGATTATCTGTATATCAATAAGGGAAACGGGCAATTCAGCGATGAGTTGGATAAGCATATCATGCACACCAGTCAGTTCTCTATGGGGGTAGATGTAGGGGACATTAACAATGATGCATTGCCGGAAATAATCACCCTCGACATGCTTCCTGAAGATCCCTATATTTTGAAACGATCACTGGGGGAGGATGAATACAATCTCTTCAATATGAAATTGAAGTATGGTTACAACCACCAGTATACCCGTAATAACCTTCAGCTTAACAGGGGGAACGGAATGTTTAGTGATATCGGTTTTTATTCGGGCGTTGCAGCAACAGACTGGTCATGGTCGCCGTTGTTCATGGACTTTGACAATGATGGATTGAAAGACCTTTTTATTTCCAATGGAATCCCCAAACGTTTAAATGACATCGACTATGTCAATTATATTTCCAATGAACAGATCCAGTCGAAGATAAGGGAGAACAAAATGGACCAAAACGACCTTGCTTTTATTGATAAATTCCCACAGATCAAACTCAGGAATAAATTCTTCAGCAATAATGGTCAGTTCAGGTTTACTGACCGTGAAAACAATATTGCCAATGATAAGGCAACATATTCTAACGGTGCCGCATATGCGGATTTTGATAGTGACGGAGACCTTGATATTATAGTGAACAATATTGACGAACAGTCATATTTGTATAAGAACAATGCTGATACCGGAAGATCTGTTCGGATAGTGCCGCAAGGAAGTCAGTTGAACAGAAATGCGATAGGATCAAAGCTGGTTGTGTATAAGGATACAGACATACGGATCACGGAGAAATACCCGGTGCGTGGATTTCAATCGAGTATGGAAGAGTCAATGATCATTGGTATTGGAGGTGGGATGCCGGATTCGGTATTATTTATCTGGCCAGATAACAGTTTTGAAAAAATTAATCTGCAAAGCGGGACTATTAATATTAAATACAGGGAGGGACTTCCTTTATTTAATTATTCGGGACTGAAGTTGAGGGAGAAGGCAACGGGTTATGAAGATATCAGTTCGGTGGCAGGGTTGGATTTTCTTCATACTGAAAATCCCTTCGTTGAATTTAACCGGGAGCCTTTAATGCCATTTATGGTTTCAACTGAAGGTCCGGCTTTGGCTGTTGCGGATATGAATCTTGATGGATTAGAGGATGTCTTCATCGGTTCTTCTAAAGGACATAAACCAGCATTATTTTTACAGCAACCCGATAGAAAATTCAGCAAATCATTTCAGTCGTTCCTTGATTCAGATAGTGTATATGAAGATGTTGATGCAGTATGGGCAGATATGAATGGAGATAAATATCCGGACCTTATTGTTGCCAGTGGAGGAAACGAATTCTATGGTGATGATGAGCACCTTCTGCCAAGATTATATATCAATGAGAAAGGAAAACAATTGGTTCGGCAGAATGCTTTTCCTAAAATAAGTTCAACCATTTCGTGTATCCTGGCTTACGACTTCAACGGGGATGGTCATATTGACATTTTCCTGGGAGGAAGATCGGTTCCATTTGAGTATGGATCGATACCGGCTTCATATATTTTATTGAACGATGGAAAGGGAAAGTTTACAGATGCAACGACTACTTTGGCACCAGAACTTTCGTTGGCAGGTATGGTGAAGGATGCAGAACTAACAGATGTTGACGGCGATGGAAAAAAAGATGTAGTGATGGCCATTGAGTGGGGCGGGATAATTGCTTTTATGCAGCAGGCTGACCATCATTTTGTCCGGAGAACATTGACTGCATCAAAAGGATGGTGGAATTGTGTAAAATCCGTGGACCTCGATAATGATGGTGATATGGATTTTGTATTGGGGAATTTAGGAGAGAACAGCAGGTTGAAGGCTTCACAGAAAGAACCGGTTCGTTTATATATTGAAGATTTTGATGGTAATGGAAAGAATGAACAGGTGATGAGTTATTATCTCAAAGGCCAGGAAATTCCCTTTGCAAACAAAGCAGAATTAGAAAAACAAATGCCAGGCATGAAGAAGAAATTCCTTTATGCAGAAGATTTTGCAAAAGCTGGAATGGATGAGATTTTTGAAAAGGAAAAGCTAAACAGGTCACATCAGTTGAGTGCGGATTATTTTGCCAACGCTGTGCTCATTAATGACGGTGGAATGAAATTTACCATAAAAGCATTACCGGCTACCGCACAATTCAGTTCAATGCGGGATGCGGTGGTGATAGACTATAACCGTGATGGTTTGCCAGATCTTATTACTGCGGGAAATTTTTACGGCAGTTCGGTGTCAGTAGGAAGGAATGATGAAGATTTTGGGAGTCTGTTAGTTAATCGCGGAAATGGGAATATGGAATCATATTCCCTCCCCGGACTGGTCATCAGGAATGAAGTTCGCAAGATCCTCCCGATTCGTTTGGGAACAGATACAGTTTGGGTGGCGGCAAGGAACAATGATAGCGTAATGCTGATCAGAAGATCGGGAAACTGACCTTCATTTTTACTACCTGGGTATCTGCAAACCCATATCCATCGGTTATGTATTTATGAAAAGGTATCGCCATGGTGACCTTCTTATGGTCTTCTTTATATTCTTCCATAGCTGCATAAGCATTCATCACATCTTTATATGGACCTTCAAAATCGGCAACCAATAATTTTTTCTGGTAGGGCATCATTTTATAACTGACCAGGTCGTCGTCATTAGTGATCACCATTTTAGTAACTCCCACACCGGCAAAGAGGGACATCGTACCATCCCCATTGTCTTGCCAATTGAAAATGCGCACTCCGTTATAACCTGCATCTCTTTTACTGGCCTCAGCAATGAGAAGATCGAACAGTGATTTTGATTCGATGGCGAAATCATCCAGAGGAACTGTTTTTGATGCAAAGAGAAAAGAAGTGTCAGTCACCAGTTCTTCCCTGATATTATATCCGTAAACTTTAATGGGATCTTTCATGAAGTTGGCAAAATTGTCCATGTTCTGGAAGGTCTCGGCAACGATTGGATTTTTAGCGGTCCATTTTTTCCAGGGAGTAGTATTATAAGAAAGAATAAAGCGAGTTACCTGGGGCTGGTTTACCAAGGACTCCGCGGCTATAGAATAAGTAAGTGAGTCTTTTCCATTCGATCTACGAAATTTCATATCAATTAAACCCTGCTGAAGAATTTGAAGGCTGTCTTTCCCAATGATGAGTGCCTGGGGTTTGATTTCCATTCCATTTGCATTTGCAAAAGGAGCCATCCATTTGCTGATCTTGTTGGGATTGCGGAAGTATTCAGCTGATTTCAAAACAGAATAAGGAACATCAACAGCGTAAGTTTCTGTGGATTTTTTAAATACGATAAAAAAAACAACAGCAATAAGGGCAATTACGCAGAGAAAGACAAGCAATCTTTTAAACATGGCGCAAAGGAACGAGGAAAATTTGAAAATGCGAAAATCTGGAAATGTGAAAATGGGGATGTGAAAATGCGAAAATCGGTTCGTTTTTGGCAGGTGGTGTTTAAAAGACAGCAAAAATTTTACTGATTATCAATGAGTTATAAAGGTCGATGAAAAATTTCTTCCTGATTTTGTACTTTTTGGCAGTTGTTTCTCTTACCTTTGCGTCCCTTTAGGGCATTACGGGGATGGCCGTAGTGATTAATAACCATCCCGTTCATACGGGACAAAATTAAAATTCGAATGAGTAAGTTACATTTCACCACAAAGCATGCAAATGCAGCTTCCGTGCAACGTAGCTGGTACGTTGTTGACGGGACCAATCAAACTGTGGGGCGCATGTGTAGTAAGATTGCCGCGATTCTTCGCGGAAAAAACAAAGCTTATTATACGCCTCATGTTGATTGCGGAGACTTCATCATTGTTATCAATGCTGACAAGGTTGTGTTTACAGGAAACAAATTAGACCAGAAAGAGTACCTCACGTATTCAGGTTATCCTGGCGGACAAAAAGCAGAAGCTGCACGCGATCTGATGAAGCGTCGTCCTGAATTAGTCATTGAAAGGGCTATCAAAGGCATGCTTCCAAAGAATCGCCTGGGACGCCAGATGTACAAGAAATTATTTGTGTACACCGGCACTGCGCATCCACACGTTGCACAGCAGCCTGCAGATCTTAAATTCTAAACGCCACCAAAAAAAGTATAATGGAAAAACAGAAAAACGCAGTTGGTCGTCGTAAAGAAGCTGTTACTCGTGTTTTCATCTCTAAAGGTGAAGGCAAGATCACGGTGAACGACCTTGACTATAAAGTATATTTCCCTCAGGTCTATTTACAGAACCAGTTGGAAACGCCATTGAAAGCAGTTGAAGCTGTTGGCAAATATGACATCCAGATCAACGCAACAGGTGGTGGCAAGAAAGGCCAGGCCGAAGCAGCCAAGCTTGGTATTGCCAGGGTATTGGTTGAACTAAACGCGGAATTAAGGCCTATATTAAAGCAGGCAGGTGTACTTACCCGTGACCCTCGTGGTGTTGAGCGTAAGAAACCAGGTCGCAAGAAAGCACGTAGGAGCTTCCAGTTCAGCAAGCGTTAATCACAATATTGTTCAACATTATTATATACAAATACAATGGAAAATAACACTTCATTACAACAGCAGTTATTAGAAGCCGGTGTTCACTTCGGACACTTGCGTAAGAAGTGGAATCCTAAGATGCTTCCTTATATCTATGCAGAGAAAAAGGGCATCCATATCATCGATCTTAACAAAACCGTTGAGTGTCTCCAGGAAGCATCATCTGCTTTGAAGAGCATCGCTAAAAGCGGAAAGAAGATCATGTTTGTGGGTACAAAAAAGCAGGCAAAGGAGATCATCACAGAATCTGCTAAGAAAGTAAACATGCCATTCGTTACAGAACGTTGGTTGGGTGGAATGCTTACGAATTTCAATACAGTTCGTAAGAGTGTAAAGAAAATGCAGAGCATCGAAAAAATGCTTACTGATGGCAGCTTCGATAATATCACTAAAAAAGAACGCCTGCAACTTGCCCGCGATAAAGAGAAAATGGAAAAAGTTCTTGGTGGTATCGCCCAACTGGGAAGAGTACCCGCAGCTTTGCTGATTTTCGATATCGGGCATGAGCACATTGCTTTATCAGAAGCAAAACGCCTGGGTATTCAAACCTTTGGTGTAGTTGATACTAACTGCGATCCTAATAAAGTTGATTTCCCGGTTCCTGCAAATGATGACGCAACAAAATCTATTGCCATAATCGCTAATTACATCACTGCAGCAATTGCAGAAGGATTGGCTGAAAGGCAGGCAGAGCGTTCTGAAGAAGGAACTGAAGAAACCGAAGAAGTACAAGATAAAGGACAGCGTTTCTCTGTAGAAGAAGAAGAGAAAAGAGGTGAAAGGCGTGGAAGGCAAGGCGGTGCCGGTGACGGTAAAGGTGGCCAGCCTAAGCGCAGGGTTGCAGGTCCAGGCGGCGGCGGACGCAGGCCAGCTACAAAGAGATAAGTAACAGATTTGATTAACAGAAAATATTAGATATGTCGACAGTAACCATTACCGCGGCGGATATCAACAAACTGCGCCAGACAACAGGCGCAGGTATGATGGATTGCCGTAAAGCCCTTACCGAAACAAACGGTGATTTTGAAGCGGCGATCGACTGGCTTCGCAAAAAAGGCCAGAAAGTTGCTGCACTTCGTGGCGACCGTGATGCGAAAGAAGGTGTTGTTTTAGCTAAAACAACTGCTGATAATAAAACAGGTATTGCATTATGCCTGAGCTGTGAAACAGATTTCGTGAGTAAGAATGCGGATTTTGTTGCTTTTGCTCAGTCTATTATGAATGCTGCAGTGGAGAACAACGTGAAGAGTGCAGAGGAATTAAACAATTTAAGCATCAACGGTGCAAGAATTGCTGATATGGTCAACGACAAATTGGCTAGCATCGGAGAAAAAATCGGTATCTCTAAATTCGAAAGGATCGATGCTGATTTCGTTGCCTCTTATATCCACGGCGCAAATCGTATGGGTGTATTAGTGGGATTGAATAAATCAGAAAGCGATGCCGGTAAAGACGTTGCCATGCAAATTGCTGCGATGAATCCTGTAGCGATTGATGCTGCTTCTATTCCTGCTGATGTAGTTGCCAGGGAAAAAGCGATCGTTACTGATCTGATCAAGAATGATCCAAAAATGGCTGGTAAGGCTGACGAAATGATCGCGAAAATTGCTGAAGGTAAATTGAACTCATTCTTTAAAGAAAATACACTGTTAGCCCAGGCTTTTGTAAAAGATGCCGGCAAGACAGTAGGTGATTACCTAAAGGATGTCAATAAAGACCTGAAGGTGGTTGCATTCAAACGTGTTGCATTGGGATAACGCAGAGACGCGGAGAAGAACGCAGAGACGCAGAGGGGGCGCCAAGACGCAAAGAATACACAAGAATTTTGAATGATAAGATCCCGGGTTTTAGCCCGGGATTTTTTTATATATCTTCGCGAGTATGCAAACTGCTTATAAGAGAATTCTGCTGAAACTGTCTGGAGAGTCTTTGATGGGAGATAAGAGTTTTGGACTTGATCCCGATGTGATAGAAAGATATGCAAGTGAAATTAAATCTATCGTTGATATCGGAGTGCAGGTAGCCATCGTCATTGGCGGGGGAAATATTTACCGCGGCATGAATGAATCGGAAACTGGTATCGAAAGGGCACACGGAGATTATATGGGAATGCTTGCTACAGTGATCAACGGAATGGCATTACAGGCGATGCTCGAAAAACTAGGTGTATATACCCGTTTGCAAAGCGCAATCAAAATGGAACAGATCGCTGAACCTTATATACGCAGAAGGGCAATCAGGCACCTGGAGAAAAACAGGGTCGTGATATTCGGAGGCGGTACTGGTAATCCTTATTTCACAACTGATACTGCAGGGTCTCTGAGAGCTATAGAAATTGGCGCAAGTATCATCTTGAAAGGAACAAGAGTAAACGGAATTTATACAGCAGATCCTGAAAAATTTTCTGATGCAACCCGCTATGATAAAATTTCCTTTAAGGAATGTATAGAGAAAAACCTCCGGGTGATGGATATGACAGCATTCACACTTTGTATGGAGAACAACCTTCCTATCCTTGTGTTTGATATGAATGAACCTGGTAACCTGAAGAGGATTTTGACGGGAGAGAAGATAGGAACACTCGTTAGTTGACAGTTGGGGGTTGGGAGTTGACGGTTGGTTGATGGTTGTTGGTTGTATGTCAGATACACATTTATCATATCTCCAAATTTTCAAATTGTTTTGATGATCTCAGATTTACGTCGTGAATACATGCGCGAATCATTTTCCGAAAAAGATGCGGCCCCTGATCCTTTTCTCCAATTTGATAAATGGTGGAAAGAAGCACTTGATTCTTTGATCGATGAAGTTAATGCCATGACCTTGGCAACGGCTGATATTCATGGAAAGCCTTCCGCCAGAATTGTTCTCCTTAAAAATTATGATGAGCGCGGCTTTGTTTTTTTCACCAATTATTTGAGCAGGAAAGGGCGTGAAATTGACGAAAACCCACTGGCTACCTTATTGTTTTTTTGGAAAGAACTTGAACGCCAGGTTCGCATAGAAGGAACTATCACGAAAGTAGAGGATACGGAAAGTGATGAATATTATTATTCAAGACCGCTGGGCAGCAGGATCGGAGCGTGGGCTTCTCCTCAAAGCCAGGTAGTCAGTGATCGTTCCGTCATTGAACAGAATTTTCTGCAATTTGAACAACAGTTTGCAGATGCGCCAATGATTCCCCGACCACCGTACTGGGGTGGTTATCGCGTCATACCATCATATATTGAATTCTGGCAGGGGAGGGAAAGCAGGCTGCACGACAGGATAGCTTACCAGCTCGAAACAAGTTCCTGGAGTATTCAACGACTTGCTCCATAAGATCCCTCGGTCCTGAATATTAATACAACATCAATGAAAAAAATGATATTTCTTCTGCCAATGTTATTGTTCATCAATGCATTGGTGATCGGACAAACCGAAGAAGAAAAAACCATTGCTTCAAATATTGAGTCACTCAATAAAGCAATGCTTTCCGTTGATGAAAAAACCCTGAACAAACTAACAGCAGATCAATTAACCTACGGGCATTCCTCAGGAAGGCTGGAGGATAAAAAAGAATTCATTAGGAAAATCACCAGTCGCGAGAATATATATGCAGAAATAACAACTACTAACCTTGCTATCAATAAAAGCGGCGATGTAGCTATTTGCAGGTTTCATTCAGATGTAATAGTTGGAGATGGCAACAGGCAGGCAAATTTGAAATTGTTCGTCCTGATGGTATGGCAGAAACAATCCGGAGAATGGAAACTGTTAGCCAGGCAATCCACAAACAGGCCTGAGCAAAAGTAAAACCAATCACTCATCACTCAATGTTTTGCAATTGATCATTCCCGGGAGTCAATTGCCTTGCTGCACGCACGCAGAAGATAACGTTTAGCAATTGGGTTCCAGTTTGCAGAGAAGTGTAAGCTTTGAAACTGCAAGCTGGCACCCGTTTCACTAGGTCAGACTTATTTTGCCTCAGTCTTCTTAGCAGCCTCTTTTTTGGCAGTTACAGCAGGAGTAACTTTATTAGCAGGCCTTGACTTTCCGAAAGATCCTTTGAAAATCTTTCCTTTCTTGGTTTTTTTATCACCTCTTCCCATAATATCTATTTTTAAAAATTACATATACAAAAATAAAAAAGCAAGGCACTTCTGTGTCTTGCTTTTTTTTGCAGAAGGTTTAGCTTACAATTTAGCTGTAAGTTCTTTACCAGCCTTAAACCTTGCCACTTTTTTGGCTTTGATCTTGATCACTTCGCCAGTTTGTGGATTACGGCCGTTACGAGCTGCCCTTTTGGTAACAGAAAAAGTTCCGAAACCTACCAGGGTAACTTTACCACCACTTTTCAGTGTTTTAGTAACTGCTTCTATAAAAGAATCTAAGGTGGCGTTTGCCTGTGTCTTGGTGATGCCTGAATCATCAGCAAGTTTCGAAATTAATTCAGCTTTGTTCATAGTTGATGTTTTATAATATTATCGCGAACAAATATATACGGTTTTTGATACTACAAAAATTATTTTTTTTCAGCTATAATTCAATCCTGTAGCGGATTACAGCCGCATACAATAATTATAATTTTTTTTCCTCATCTATTGGAGCGGCCGGAAATCCGCTATGGCATTGATTTTCAGGGGATAGCCTGAAATCCACTGCCATAGCAGGGTTCAGCATATAGCAAAATTCAGACAGGTGGCAAAATGATCTTTAATCTTATCCACACTCAGTTCACAACTTCCATGAGTGTTCTGAATGCATGAAACTGATCATTCCAGAGAGATTGGGTTTTTTGTCTTAGCAGGGGTGCATGTTGTGTAATATAATCCTCATAATTTCTGCGATCTGTCGCAAAAAACTGAACAGCATATGTAGGACCTTCAGTTTCATCCATATCCAGAAGTTTTAACATGGAGTGGTGGGAGAATTTTCCGGTAGATAATACTTCAGGAATATGGATCGTTTGCATCCATGGCAGCCATTTATCATGAATACTCCAGTTTACCTGTATCGTGATATTATATACAACCATTGAAATTAATTTATTACTCAGAGTTGTAACTGTATAATTGTATCAAACACTAAGTTCAAGAAACACGGGACAATGGTCGCTATGTTTGATATCAGGATAAATTTCTGCGTCTTTTATTTCTTTTGTGAGAGGTTCTGTTACAGTAATATAATCAATGCGCCATCCTTTATTATTCAACCTCACAGTGGGGAAACGCTGGCTCCACCAGCTATAGCGGTGAGGTTCGGGATGTATAACCCTGAAGGCATCGATGAATCCGCTTTCAAAAAATTTATCCATCCATGCTCTTTCTTCCGGAAGAAAACCTGTGGTGTTTTTGTTTCCTTTAGGGTCGTGTATATCGATTGCTTTATGAGCAATATTATAATCGCCGCAAAGGATAATTCGCGGCTTTGTTTTTTTTAGTTCGTTGATATAATCAAAAAATTCTTCGAGCCAGCTATATTTATAAGTCTGGCGATGTTCCCCTGAAGTTCCTGATGGAAAATATGCATTGATCAACCTGGTATTCCCGAAATCCATTTGCAGAATCCTTCCTTCATCATCACTTACCTGGTGACCGCTGCCGTAAACTATATTGTCAGGTTTTATTTTAGTAAAAACTGCTACACCACTATAACCTTTTTTTTGTGCACTGAACCAATAATCATGATAACCCAAATCATTAAACTTTGCACAATCAAGATTGTCCTGTTGCGCTTTGGTTTCCTGTACACAGATAATATCAGCCGGAGAAGTTTTGAGCCATTCAAGAAATCCTTTATTGATGGCTGCACGGATACCGTTTACATTGTAACTGATGATCCTCATCGTAAATTGGTGTTATAAATTTAATCCAACACAGGTCTTAACCATTTCGTTGTTTCTTCAAGGCTCATTCCTTTTCTCTCCGTATAATTATTCAACTGGTCAGGGTTTATTCTTCCCACTCCAAAATATTTCGATTCCGGATGTGCAATATACCAACCACAGACCGAAGATGCAGGATACATGGCCAACGATTCTGTAAGTTCTATGCCGGTTAAATTTGTGGCATCCAACATCGCGAAAAGTTTTTTCTTTTCAGTATGATCAGGACATGCTGGATAACCGGGAGCAGGTCTGATCCCTTTATATTCTTCATGAATGAGTTGATCATTGTTAAGTGATTCGTCAGCTGAATAACCCCAATAATCTAACCTTACTTTTTTATGCAGGTATTCAGTATAGGCTTCTGCAAGTCGATCAGCCAAAGCCTGCAACATGATCTTATTGTAGTCGTCATGCTCACTCTCGAATTTTTTAATATGAGGTTCGATGCCTTTAATTGTTACCGCAAACGCTCCAATATAATCTTGCCCGTTAATGCCTGCAGGAGAAATAAAATCTGCTAAAGAAAAATTAGGTTGACC
>Ga0190271_10002528_pt1 | contig 11141 bp, 8 predicted proteins | sample Popmic356T_FD_133747 | JGI IMG/M metagenome (GOLD analysis project Ga0190271, IMG submission 133747) | Populus adjacent soil microbial communities from riparian zone of Weber River, Utah, USA - 356 T | ecosystem: Environmental > Terrestrial > Soil > Riparian zone | place: USA: Utah | collected...
ACGGCCAAGGCCATCACGCTCGCGGCCGGCACCGGCCTCGTCGGCGGCTCCATCGAAGATGCCACCGGCCGCAAGGATGCGCCGATCTTCGACATGGGCCTCGCCACCGAGCGCGTCGCGGCCGCGGTGGAAGCCGCACGCCAGCTGCCGTTCCCGTTCACGCTCACCGCGCGCGCCGAGAACTATCTACACGGCCGTCCCGATCTCGATGACACCATCCGGCGCCTGCAGGCCTTCGAGCGAGCGGGCGCGGATGTATTGTTTGCGCCCGGCCTGCCGGATCTCGCGGCGGTACGCGCCGTCTGTTCGTCCGTGAGCAAACCGGTGAACTTCATGGTGGGCATTCGCGGGAAATCCTTTTCCGTTGCCGAGCTCACCGCGGCTGGCGTGCGCCGCATCAGCCTTGCCACCTCGCTGTATCGCGCCGCCATGACCGGCCTCGCCGACGCGGCGAGCGAAATCCGCGAATCGGGCACTTTCGGCTTTCTCGAGGACACGATCTCGAGCGCCGAATTCGCGAACTACCTCCAGGCCCAACCGTGAACCTCATCGACTGCGACCCGCAGCGTCACTCCGCGCCGATCCTCGAAATCCTCAACGACGCCATCGCGAACTCGACGGCGTTGTACGACTACAAGCCGCGCACCGCCGAATCGATGGTGAGCTGGTTCGAAGCGAAGACCCGGGGACGCTTCCCGGTGATCGGCATCGAAAATGACGCCGGCGCGCTCATGGGCTTCGGCAGCTACGGCACCTTTCGCGCGTGGCCGGCATACAAGTACACCATCGAGCACTCCATATATGTCGACGCGCGCTTCCGTGGCCGTGGCCTTGGCCGCAAGCTGCTCGAAGCCCTCATCGCCGCCGCCATCAAGCAGGACTTCCATGTCCTGGTGGGCGGCATCGACGCTTCCAACACCGTGAGCATCCGGCTGCATGAACGCCTCGGTTTCACGCATTGCGGCACCGTCGCCCAGGCCGGCTTCAAGTTCGGACGCTGGCTCGACCTCGCGTTCTACCAGAAAGTCCTCGCGACACCCGCCGCTCCCGTCGACGGCTGACTCACAGCGCCTTTAGATAGGCCACCAGCGCCGCGGTCTCTTCGGGCAACGGCTGACGGTCGAAGTGCACGCCGTCGGTCGTGGCGATTGGCGGCACCACCCCAGGCGGCGCGTTCACCTGCGCCCGCTTGTAGAACGCGATGTAGTGCTCGATGACCTGCTCGAGCGTATCGGCGCTGTTGTTGTGGAAGTAAGGCGCCGTCTTCGCGATGCCACGCAGCCCGTTGTTGTCGAGTTTGTTCCAGTCATCCGCGGGCGCCGGTCCGCCTACGAAGCCGGTGAGCAGCGCGCGACCCGGATCGGAGCTCGTCCGCCGGACAATCGTGCCATTGGCCAGCGTGATCTCGTAGGTACGCACATTTCGCGCGAGCCGTGGCGGGCACGGTGTGAACGTGTACCGCGCTGGCGCTGCGGTGTCGACCGGGCGCGGACACTGCGAGCTGATGTCATGAAAGCGCAGCGGCAATGGCGCCTGCGGGGTCGATTGGCCGGGGCCGCCGTGGCAGTGCGCGCAGGCACGCGTGAAAACCACCTTGCCCTGCTGCGCAAGTTCGCTCAACGGCGGATCGACGTCGGGCAGTGGTGTAACACCAGCGCGAACCGCATCCGCGAGGGCACGCGTGCGCGGCGATGAAAACAGCACGTTCTGAAAGGCGGCGAGGTCATCGAGCATGCGCGCGTCTGGCGGCTTCGTGATCTGCGCATGCGTCTCGAACGCACCCAGTGCCTGTTCCTGCAGATTCGCCTTGCGACCATCGAGCTGATAGCCGCCGGTTGCATTGGGCCCGCGTGGCCACGCCGGATTCGCGCCATCAGCGCCGGTGAGTCGCACATCGTTGACGCTCGGAACCATGCGCCAGACATCCACGGTGGTTTCGGTCGATACCGCATTCGTGAGCGGATCGATGAGACGCATGTTGGGCGGCAACGGCAACGTCACGCGCACCAGGCCATTCTGCGTGAGATTGCTGAAGTCGCTGGCCTTCTCGCCATTGATGCGGAAGTCGTCGGCGTCTACGGCCAAGAACAGCGGATCCACCGCGCGCGGATTCCAGCGGCGGCGCAATTGCAGGAGTTTGAAGCGCGCCTGCGCGCTCGCCGGCGAAAGCTGCAGGTTGTCCTCGGGCAGGTGGCAATCCGCACATGAGCGGCCATTGCCGCCAAGCCCCTTCAGGCGGCGATCCACAAAGGCGATGAGGCCGCGAAAAACCGCCGCGCAATTCTCGCCGCCACATTGGCTCACATGACTCTTCTCATGGGCACGCGCGACGGCCTCGGCCACGGGCTCGCGGGACAGCGACACCGAGGAAAAGGCTCCCGTGAGCCCGATGACCGCGATGCATATGCCTTTCCATCTTTTCATTTTCGTTCTCCCGGACCCAATGGCGTGGTGACCTTCATCAAGACGCATTGCCGCGACGATCTGCGCCATCGCTACCGAAACTTTGTTGCTACCGCCGTTGCGCGCCATCACGTATGGTTTGGCATGGGCAAGATTTCTGCCGACGACTGGCGCGAGGTGTTCGTATTGCTCGACACCGCGCTCGACCTGCCGGTCGCATCGCGTGCGGCGTGGCTCGACACGCTCGTGCAAACGCCGCAGATCACGACCAAGCTTCGCGAACTGCTCGAAAGGCAGACCGCCGAGCGCTTTCTTCAGGATCTGCCGCAGTTCACGGGATCCCCGGACCTGGCTCGCCATGACCCAGCCCCGGAAACCGCCGACATTGGCAACGAAGTCGGGCCCTACCGGCTCACCGGCAGGCTTGGCCGGGGTGGCATGAGCTCGGTGTGGATCGCCGAACGAATCGACGGGCTGCTCAAACGGCGCGTGGCCGTCAAGCTGCCTCACGTCAGCTGGGCGATGCCCGAAGCGGCGCGGCGCATGGCGCGAGAACGCGACCTGCTCTCCTCGCTCGAGCACTCCAACATCGCACGCCTGTACGACGCCGGCGTCGGCAGCGACGGCCGGCCATACCTGGCGCTCGAACTGGTCGATGGCGTCCCCATCGACGAATACTGCGCCGGCCGCAACGCCGACAATGCGGCGCGCGTGCGCCTGGTGTTACAGACCGCGTGGGCGGTCGAGTACGCCCATTCACGCTCGATCGTTCACCGCGACCTGAAGCCTTCCAACATTCTCGTCGACGCCACGGGACAGGTGCGCCTGCTCGACTTTGGTATCGGCAAGCTACTGGAGTCCGATGCGCCGGCGCCCGGCAATGAGACGCAGTTCAGCGGGCGCCTCTTCACGCCCGACTACGCGTCGCCTGAGCAAATACGCGGCGAAGCCGTTACGGCCAGCACCGACGTGTTTTCACTTGGCGTGGTGCTCTATCAACTCCTCTGTTCACAGCTGCCCTTCCCGCGCGGCAGCCGCGAATCGGACAATGGCCGGCACGCCCGCGCCCCACCGGGCGCGCTGCGCGGCGATCTCGCCACCGTCGTGCAGAAAGCGCTCAAGGAGTCCTCCCAGCAGCGTTATTCCTCGATGGCCGCGTTCGCGCAGGACCTCGAACGATACCTGCGGGGTGACCCGGTGCTCGCCCGGCCCGACAGCGCCTGGTACCGCCTGCGCAAGTTCGCATCGCGCAATCAACCACTGCTTCGTGCCGTCGGCGTCGCAGTCGCCGTCACCGTCGCGATCGGCATTGGATACGTCGTCCACTTGTCGCGCGAGCACAGTGCATCGACAGCGCGCGCGCTCGAGATGTCTGCGGATGCCATCTCGGCGCGGTCGATTCCGAGCACCACACCCACGCATGATGTCACGGCCTACCGCGAGTACCTGCAGGCACGTTCGCTGATGCAGCGACCCACCGAGGAAAATCTGCGTGAAATTCTTCGCCTCGCCGATAGCGCCACCACGCGCGATCCACGTTTCGCGCACGCCTTTTCATTGCTCGGCGGCGCAAACGTACTGTTCCTGGACATCGGTTTCCCGCGCACCAACGCACTCAGCCTCGGCGAAACCGCGGCGCGGCGCGCTCTCGCGCTCAATCCCGATCTTCCCGGCCCGTATGCGACGCTCGGCAGCATCGCCGCTCACCGTGGCCAATGGATAGCCGCCGAAGATGAATTCCGACGCGCCTTCGCGCTGAACGATCAATCGGGCCGATTGCACGCGCGTCACGGGCAAACAGTGCTCGTGTCGGTGGGACGGCTGGACGCCGCGCGCCAGGGCTTCCAGCTGGAATTCCGTCTTACGCCTTCGCACGCGCGCGGCGCCATGCAGGTGGCCACGGCGCTCATCATGCTTCGCGGGCACGAAACGGAAGCCTTGAGATACGTGGACATTGCCCTGAGTCTGGGCTGGCCGGCGGACGCCGTGGACGTGCGGCATCTGTACTGGATCGCGGCGCTTCGCGCGGGCGACTTTGACGACGCCGCGGACAATCAGACGCTCGCAATGCCCGAGACGATTCGCCAGGCGGATGGCACCGCCACCGTGCGCCTGTTGCACGAAGCGCTGAAATTTCCGGTGCGACGCGAGGATGCAATGCTCGCGCTCGACGGTCTGAACGGCAGGCTGCGCGATGCGGGAACTACCTCGTTCGCCACGCTGATGTTCTCCATGAACTGGTACGCATTGCTGGGCGATCTCGACCGCGCGTTCGCCGCGAGCTCGCAATGGCTGCAGCTGTCGGCGAACAGCGGGCTCTCGGGCATTCCATACAACGCCGGGTTCTGGTTACCGGAGATGAGCGCGTTTCGCGCGGATCCGCGTTTCGAATCGCTCGCGTCGCGCCTGGGGCTGGCGGCCTGGTGGCGCAGGTTCGGAGCTCCGGATCACTGTGAGCTGCGTGAAAAGCTCCACTGCCAGCCACCGGGTGGTTAGTCGAGGGCGGCCGCGAGAAACAGCCGCGCCTTCTCCCAGTCGCGCGTAACCGATCGACGGCTGAGCCCGAGCGCGTCGGCCACCTGTTCTTCCGTCATGCCCGCGAAGTAGCGCATCTCAACCACTCGCACGAGGCGTTCGTCGATGGCGGCCAGCTCCTGGAGCGCTTCGTCGATGCGCACCACCTCGCGCTCGCGCGGATCCGCCACGGCTACCGCGGATTCCTCGAACTCCACGTGCACCGCATCCCCGCCACGCCGATCGGCAGCTCGCCTGCGAACGAAGTCGACGACCACCGAGCGCATGACCCGTGCCGCATAGGCCATGAACTGCATCCGGTCGTCCGCATCCAGTGATCCGGCCTTGAACAGGCGCAGGTAAGCCTCGTGGACCAGGCCGGTGGTGTCGAGCAACGTCAGGTGGCCGCTTCGGCGCAGCCGCGCATGCGCCATCTGGCGCAAGTCCGGGTACAGCAGGCTGAAGAGGTTGTCGACCGCCCCGGCCTCGGCGCGGCGAACGGCAGCGAGCAACGTGGCGACGCGATCTCCTCGCATGCCGTCTTCGACCAAAGTTTCAGGCACTGGGTCCATCCAGGCCATTGTGGCAGTGATGGGTAGCCACCGGACCGCTGATCCCCACACGCGTGGTTGGTTTGTGGAAAACTACCGCTCCGCTGAACGCCCGGGGGGGCCATGAAGTCATTTCTGATTGTTATCGCGGCCCTCGCGGGACTTTCGACCCTTGACGTCGCAAGCGCCGAGACCGCGGTGGCATTCGACTGGTTCGAATACAGGGGTCGAGATTCTACGTTCGCCGCCGCCCCACCCGCGGGCCACTTCAACAACCCCATCCTCGCCGGCTACTACCCCGACCCCAGCATCACGCGGGTCGGCGACAAGTACTACCTCGTCAATTCCACGTTCGCGCATTGGCCCGGCATTCCCGTTCACGAAAGCACCGATCTCGTGCACTGGAAGCTGATCGGCCACGCGCTCGACAACCCGACGAAGATCACGTTCGACGGCTTGAATATTTCCCGCGGCGTGTTCGCGCCGTCTATCCATTACCGCAAAGGCATCTACTACGTGGTCAACACGCTGGTCGAAGCGGGTGGCAATTTTTTCGTGACCGCTGGCAACCCCGCCGGCCCGTGGTCCGCGCCGGTGTGGCTCGGGGAAATCGACGGCATCGATCCCTCGTTCTTCTTCGACGACAACGGCAAAGCCTACATCGTCAACAACGGGCCGCCTGACGGCGCCCCGCTCTACGACGGTCACCGCGCGATCTGGATCCAGGAGTTCAGTCTCGCCACTAACAAGCTCGTCGGCCCGCGCAAGGTCATCGTGAATGGTGGCGTAGATATCGCGAAAAAGCCGATCTGGATCGAAGGCCCTCACCTCTATCGCATCAAAGGCTGGTACTACCTCATGTGCGCGGAAGGCGGCACCGAGGCCGGCCACTCCGAAGTCATCTTCCGGAGCAGGTCACCGTGGGGACCGTTCGAGCCGGGCCCGAACAACCCGATCCTCACACAGCGTGATCTGCCAAAGGATCGTGCGAACCCGGTCACCAACGCCGGGCACGCGGATCTCATCGAAATGAAAGATGGAAGCTGGTGGGCAGTGTTCCTCGCCTCGCGCCCTTACTCGGGATTTCGCTACAACACCGGCCGCGAGACTTTTCTGCTACCCGTCGCCTGGAAAGACGGCTGGCCCGTGATCCTCGAGCAAGGCAATACAATTCCGTTCACGCTCAAGGGTCCACGTGCGATGCAAGAGACGGCGTCCGATGCGCTGTCCGGCAATTTCATCAAGCGCGACGAATTCGATGGATTCCTCGGGCCTGAGTGGCTGCAAGTGCACGTGCCCAAGCAGAGCCGTTTCGAATTCATGGGGGGTGCGCTGCGCGTACGCCCGCTACCGGTGAACCTCGATGAGCGACGCAACGCCGCGTTCCTTGCCCGCCGCCAGCAGCACCTGAACTTCGACGCATCCACCGCATTGACGTCGCCGCCGGCAGGTGGAGTGGCCGCAGGGTTAGCCGCCTACCAGAGCGAGAGCTATTGGTACTTCCTCGGCGTGCGGCGCGTGGGTAACGCGCTGCAGGTATTCCTGGAACGGACCGCGGGCAAAGGGCCGCAGGTTGTCACGGGCACCTCGATCCCCGTGGCGCCGTCCGTTCAACTCCGTATCAGCGCCGATGGGCCCAACTACTCTTTCTTTTATGACACCGGCCAGGGCTGGAAGGCGCTGCGTGAAAACGACGATGGCTCTATCTTGAGCACCGAAGTCGCCGGCGGATTCGTCGGCACGGTGTTAGGCCCCTTCGCAAGACAGGAATGAACATGCGTATGAAATATCTCGCGCTCGGCGCGCTGCTCGCGTTTTCTGCAGGCGTGCATGCACAGACACCCGTAGCCCCTTCTTCCAATGGAGTGGCGGACGCCGACAAGGAAGACTGGATCGTGCTGTTCAACGGCAAGGATCTGAAAGGCTGGACGCCGAAGATCGCCAAGCACGAGCTCGGCGAGAACTTCGGCAACACCTTCCGCGTCGAGAGCGGACTGCTCAAGGTCCGCTACGACAAGTACAAGAGCTTCGATGCGCAGTTCGGCCACCTCTTTTACAAGGATCCGTACTCCTATTACCGGCTGGTGGTCGAATACCGCTTCGTCGGCGAGCAGGCGCCCGGCAATCCCGGCGCCTGGGCTTTGCGCAACAGCGGCGCGATGCTGCATTCGCCCGACCCGCGCACCATGCCGCGTGACCAGACGTTCCCCATCTCCATCGAAGCGCAGTTCCTCGGTGGCCGCAGCGACGGCAAGCCGCGGCCCACGGCCAACATGTGCAGCCCGGGAACGGAAGTGGTCTACCAGGGCACTATCTACAAGGATCATTGCCTGAACTCGTCGTCGCCCACGTTCGACGGCGAGCAGTGGGTTCGCGTCGAGATGGTGGTGCATGGCTCGGGAACCGTCACGCACTACGCCAACGGCCAGAAGGTGCTCGAATACTCCATGCCGCAGTACGGCGGCGGCGTGGTCGACAACTACGACGCCACCACCAAGCTCGACGGCAAACTCATCGACGGCGGCTACATCTCGCTGCAGAGCGAGTCGCATCCCATCGACTTCCGCAGGGTGGAGCTGCTGAACCTCGCGGGCTGCACCGACAAGGCGGCCTCTAACTACAAGAGCTACTACGTCAGGTCGGTTCCGGAAGACTGCAGGTTTGCCGACGGCGCGAAGCCGGTGATGCGCCGGCCGGGCGAATACCCGGTGAGCGCCGAGGCGTTGCCGCAGGAAGGCATTCCGAAGGGCCGTCTCGAAGGACCTTTCGAATTCAGGAGCTCGATCATCGCCGGCACGGTGCGCCGCTACTGGGTCTTCGTGCCCGCACAGTACAACCCGAAAAAGCCCGCCAACGTGCTGGTGTTCCAGGATGGCCAGCGGGCCACGAATCCGAACGGGCCGCTGCGCCTGAACCAGGTCATGGAGAACCTCATCGGCAAAGGCAAGATGCCCGTGACCATCGGCATCTTCATCACGCCGGGAAATCTCAGCGAGACCTATCCGGCAGATCTCGACATGCGCAACCCGAATCACCGCAAGGAAGAGTACGACGCGCTGAACGATACCTACGCGCGCTTCCTCATCGACGAGATGCTTCCGGAAGTGGGCAAGACGTACAACCTTACGAACGACCCCGAAAAGCGCGCCATCGGCGGCACGTCGAGCGGCGCGATCTGCGCATTCACCGTGGCGTGGCAGCGGCCGGACATGTTCCGCCGCGTGATCAGCATGATCGGCAGTTATACCTCGATCGGCTACTCGCCGGCCGTCGACGGCAAGCCGATGGTTACCGGCGGCGACCTGTACCCCACGCTGATCCGCAAGAGTCCGATCAAGCCGATCCGCATCTATCTACAGGATGGTGAGAAGGACCTGTCCAACGAACATGGCAACTGGTACCTGGCGAACCTGGAAATGCTGTCGGCATTCGAGTACGCGAATGCCAGGGCCGACAAGGACGGCACGCTGGGTACGCGTTACGAGGTGAAACACAACTGGGGCGATGGCGCGCACTCCGACGCGCATGGCGGCGCCCTGCTCCCCGACATCCTCACCTGGATCTGGACCAACGATTAATAGGGACATTCCTGATTTGCTAGCAAATAGGGACGCGCCTCAAAGGTTTCGCACATGAGCAGCAACATCCAGACCTTCACGCACCAGTCGCCCATCGGGCACTGGAGCGTGAGCGTCTGGAAGACGGACCCACGGCTCAGCGAAGTCGTCGCCAGCATGTGGTTCGGCGAAGGCAAGACCGCGTACCAGCGCGACCGGATCCTGCCTTCGGGCCAGAGCCAGCTGCTGATCAACCTCGGGCCGCCGCAGTATCGCGTCGAGCCCGGCCCGCCCGAGAAGCGCGTGCCCTTCGTCGATATCTGGTATTCGGGCCTGCACCAGGGGCCCATCGACACCGAAGCTCCCCATGGCAACGCATTGTTAGGCGTCGCGTTCTCCGCGCACGGTACGTTTCCCTGGCTGGGCGAACGCATGGAGGGCTTGAGTGACCGCATCATCGCGCTCGCGGATGCGCTGGGCGACGGCGCACTCGCGCTGCGCGAACGGCTGCTGAACACGCCGTCGCTCGAAGCACGCTTCAAATGCGTCGAACGCTGGCTGCTGGCGCGGCTGAAACCGCGCACCATCGTGCATCCGGCGGTGCGCTGGGCCGTGGATCGCATCGCGGCCACGGGGGGACGGATTCCCATCGAAGAACTCGCGACGCAGACGGGCTTCACGCGCAAACACCTCGGCAACCTGTTTCAGCAGCAGGTGGGCCTGAGTCCGAAGTCGCTGGCGCGGATTCATCGATTCCGCGGCGCCCTCGCCCTGCTCAATACCGGCGACGGACAGGTGCCCTGGGCCGCGCTCGCCGAGCAATGCGGCTATTACGATCAGTCGCACCTCATCAACGAGTTCCGCCGTTTCACCGGCTTTTCACCGGTCGAGCTGGCGAGTCGCGAACGCCCGGACTCGCAGAGCGTCGTCCTGAGATAGGTGTCAGGCACCGTTTCCTAGGAATCGGTGCCTGACACCATTTCTTGAGCCGCGTCCCTTTTTGCAGCAAATCAGGAACGGCCGCTGAACGCGAGCCTGTCCCCATTTCCCATTTTTCCAAGACGCCGCGCTGACCGGCGTGCACAATCCCGCCACAACAACAAAGGGAGGTCCCATGCCTGAAATCAACTGGATCGCGGTCATCGTCGCCGCCGTCGCGAGTTTCCTGTTAGGCGGACTCTGGTACTCGCCGGTGCTGTTCGGCAAAGCGTGGCAGCGCGAGGCCGGCCTTACCGATGAGCAACTCAAGAGCGGCAACATGGTCAGGATCTTCGGCCTCTCGCTGGTGCTGTCCCTGCTCGCCGCATGGAACTTCGCGAACTTCCTCGGCCCCCGCCCGTCGATTGCGTTTGGTGCCGGCGTCGGCTTTTCGGCCGGGCTGCTCTGGGTCGCGAGCAGCTTTGGCATCAACTATCTATTCGAGCGCAGGAGCCTGAAGCTGTTCCTGATCAACGGCGGCTATCACACGTTTCAGTTCACGATCATCGGCCTGGCGCTTGCCCTGCTGCCGTGCGCGGAATGCGCGCAAATGCCCTGCCCCTGATGAAAGTCGAACGCAAAGCCGACCACGCGGTCAGCGAAGCCTCCTGCAAGAGTGCCACCGGCAAATCCCTTGCCGACTGGTTCAAAGCGCTCGACAAACACGGCGGCGTCGCCCTCGGACGCCGCTCTCTCGGCCAATGGCTCATGCAGGATCAGAAAGTGGATCCCTGGTGGAGCGCGACCATCGTCAGTGAGTACGAAATTGCGCGCGGCGATTTCGCCCGGGACGGCAAGCCCAAGGGTTATTCCATCTGCCCGACCAAGAGCATCAGGGCCACCGCAAAAGACTGCTATGCCGCGTTCGCAACCGCCACCGAGCTCGACAGCTGGTTCGGCACGAAACACGACGTCGACCTGCGCGACGGCGGCCACTGGCGCAACGCCGACGGCAACCGCGCCACGATCAAGAAGGCCAACGCCGGCAGGAACATCCGCCTGACCGCCGAAGATGAAGGCTTAACGCTGCCAACACCCGTCGAAATCAAGTTCGAAGCCAAGGGCGACAAGTGCACCGTCATGGTCAGCATCGAACGCCTGCAGACCCGCGCTGAAGCCGACGGCTATCGCCGCGCCT
>Ga0190271_10002529_pt1 | contig 11139 bp, 8 predicted proteins | sample Popmic356T_FD_133747 | JGI IMG/M metagenome (GOLD analysis project Ga0190271, IMG submission 133747) | Populus adjacent soil microbial communities from riparian zone of Weber River, Utah, USA - 356 T | ecosystem: Environmental > Terrestrial > Soil > Riparian zone | place: USA: Utah | collected...
CTCGAGTCCCACGCTGAGCATGGCGGCCGATGGCCGGCTCGTCTTCAGCGTGTTCGAACACGACGGGCACTCGGTCTATCGTCTGGATCCGGCCGACACGATCGCTCTGGTGCCGCCGCTGGCGACGGTCGAAGCCGCGGTGCTGCCGGGCCGTTCGGTGCCCGGGGGTGACGTGTACGCGCTGCTGGAAAACGTCGATCGTGGTCTGCCACCCGTCGGTCCGCTGACCGAGGGCGAACCGTACCGGCGGAAGCTGGCACTGGACTTCGTGAGTCAGCCAACAGTGTCGGGCGGCGTGAGCTCGCTCGGGGCGCGCGTCGTCGGCGGCATGTCGGCGACGTTCAGCGATACGCTCGGCGATCGCTCCCTCGGGGCCGAGGCCTACATCGGCGGCACGCTCGCGGACTTCGGTGGTCAGCTGGTGTACATCAACCGGCAGCATCGCTGGAACTGGTCGGCCGCCGTGGCCGCGGTGCCGACCAGTGTCGGGTATGTCACCAGGGTCGACAACCTCGACACGGGCGGGACCCAGATCAACGCAGTCATTGAACGTCAGCACGCGCGCGGCGTGTACTTCTCGGCGCTTCGTCCCTTCAGTTCCACCACGCGGTTCGAAGTGTCGGCCAGCGCTGAGGCGCTCGCCTTCAGTCGAGAAACGAGAACCGACTTCTACGACGCGGATGGATACAACATCGGCCAGAACAGCCGGACGGTGCCACTGGGGCCGAACCTCTATCTTGGCTATGCGAGCGTGGCGCTGGTCCGCGATACGTCCATCTACGGTGCCTCGCATCCGATCTTCGGTGACCGCGCACGCCTCGAGGTCGGCCGCACGACCGGCACCGTGGAATACGTCAACGTGCTCGCGGACTGGCGTCGGTACTTCATGCCGAGGCGGCCGTGGACCGTGGCCGTCCGTGGTCTGCACTATGGCCGCTATGGGCGAGACAGCAGCGACGAACTCCTGATTGACTACTACACGGGGTACCCCGAGTTCGTGCACGGGTACAGCATCGGCACCTATTCGTCGGCCGAGTGCCTGGGCGCCGCGACCGGCGCCGAGTGTGACGGCTTCGACAACCAGCTCGGCACTCGAATGCTGGTGGCCAACGTCGAGGTGCGTGTGCCCATCCCCGGGCTTTTCAGTGGGGAGATTCAGTACGGCCGCCTGCCCGTCGACGTCGCGTTCTTCGCGGATGCGGGTCTGGCCTGGACCGCCGATGATCGCCCGACGTTTGCCGGCGGTTCGCGTCAGCTGGTCCGCAGCTTCGGCGCCGCCGTTCGCATCAACGTCTTCGGCATCGTGCCGCTCGAACTCGCGGTGAGTCGCCCGCTCGATCGCATCGACCGCAAGCTGCGCTTCCAGATCGGAATCAGGCAGGGGTTCTAGGAAGGCTCGGGCTTGGAGGCCCGGGGGCTCGGAGGCTCGGAAGCTTGGAGGCTTGAAGGCCAGGAGGCCCGAAGTTCCGCTCAGTGCCTTCCCAGTAATTCCACCTGCACGCGCGCGTCGTTGAAACACGCGCCTCCGCCGATGTCGGTGAGCGTGTCAGGTGCGAGGGCGTTTGCGGTGGAGCCGTTGAAGGTACTGCGTGCCCAGAGGCCCTTGGGGAGCGACACCGTGCCAGGACGCACTTCGGGCGACACCTCGGCTTCGCAGTGGACGTCGCCGAGGTCGTTGAAGATCCGAACCGTGTCGCGATCGGCAATGGAGCGTGCGCGTGCGTCCTCCGGGTGCAGCTTGACCCGGGCAATGCCGGGCCGGTGCTCACCGAGCGTCGACGAAATCGTATGTTCGCTCGCCGGAGAGATCAGCGTCAGCGGGTACGTGGCGGTTGCCGGATCCCGCTGATACGTGTACGGCGCGTCGCCACCGGACATGAGTCCTTCGGGAAACAGCTGAATGCGACCGTTGGCCGTGGCTGGCATGACGTCGACCAACTGCACGGGACGCCCGCCGCCGGGGCCTTCGGGTTTCTCGCCGTTCATCAGCGCGGCGCCAACCGCGTCGGGCATCCGCAACGCCGTGTAGATCATGGCACCGGCTTCTCCCAGTCCGTCATCGGCCGACAGGCCGAGGCGTACCGACAACTCACGGAAGACGTCGTGGTTCGATCGGGATTCGCCGACCGGGGCAATGGCCGGCTGAACCAGGTGCAGGTGATACGCGCCATAGCCCTTGGCGATGTCGTACTGCTCGAGGAACGTCGGGGCCGGCAGAATCAGATCGGCATGCGCCGCCGTGTCGGTCATGACCTGCTCGTGCACGATCGTGAAAAGGTCGTCGCGAAGCAGGCCGCGCCGCACCTCGTTCTGATTCGGCGTCGTGGCCAGCGGATTCGAGTTGTAGACGAACAGGATCCGGATCGGCGGATCGGTGAACGTCGTCAGTGCGCGTCCCAGCTGGTTCATGTTGACGACGCGCGTGTCGGGGGCGGGCGTGTCGACAAGGCGTTCCTGCGCGATACCCCATGCTCCGGAGTTGCTCATGGTGTAGCCGCCGCCGCGCACGCCGAACTTGCCGCCGATGGCCGGCAGGGCCATGATCGCCATCGACGACGCCCCCCCGTTGCGATTGCGCTCCTGACCCCACCCGCAGCGAATCACCGCGGGAGAGGTTGTGCCGTACCACTCGGCAAAGGTCGCAAGCGCCTGCGCGTCGATGCCCGCCTCGGCGGCGGCGCGCTCGATCGGCCAGGCGTCGGCGGCCGCCTGGAGCGGGCCGACGCCGTCGGCGTGTTTCTCGAGAAAGGCACGGTCGGCCCAGCCATGGGTGAACAACTCGCGGATCACGGCCAGGGCCAGCGGCAGGTCAGTGCCTGGGCGCACGGGGAGGTGCAGGTCGGCGATCCGCGCGAGCGGCGTCGCCCGCGGATCGATGACCACCAGGCGGGCGCCCTGTTTCTGTGCCTGCTTGATGTGGCTGACGAGATGGATGCCCGAGGTCGACGGATTACAGCCCCAGATCACGATCAGTCGCGCGGCCTCGTAGTCGTCGTACGCGACGCCGGGCATCTTTCCGTACATTGCCGTGGCGGCCGCACCCGTGGGCGCCGCGCACACCGTGCGCGCGAGTCGCGACGCGCCGAGGCGGCGGAAGAACCGGGCGTCCTCGAGCTCGTTGGTGACCAGGCCGTTCGACCCGCCGTAGTAGTAAGGCAGCACCGATTCGGGGCCGAACTCGTCGCAGGCCTCACGAATGCGCCGGACCATCAGGTCGAACGCTTCGTCCCAGGTGAGGCGTTCGAAGTTGGGCCGTCCTTTCGGGCCGGTCCGCAGCATCGGGTGCAGCAGGCGCTCGGGCCCGTAGATGCGGCGTTCGAACTGGCGCACTTTGCCGCAGATGTAGCCGCCCGTCGACGGGGCCTCGTGGTTGCCATCGATCTTGACGACCCGACCGCGTTCGACCGTCACCGACAGGCTGCAGGAATCGGGGCAGTCGAGTGGGCACGCGGTCAAGACCGTCGAGCGACCCCAGGAGAGTGGTGGCGCGGTTGAGTCGCGTTGGTCCATGCGATCCACAGTGTACCGCCTTGGCGGTCGGTCGCTCCGCACCTGCGGCGGCAAGGCCTTACAATGGCCGCACCGGTAGACCGGAGGAGGATTCATGGCGAGCTTTCAGGATCGGGTGATTGGCGCGATGCGGCTGCAGGCCTCGACCTTCGAGGAAGTGGAACACGACGCCACCGCCACGGTGCAGGCGGCGATCGTGGTGGCGGCCGTCGGCGTGGCCAACGGCGTGGCGTGGGTATGGTACGGCGGGATCAGCGGCATTCTCACCAACCCGATCATCCAGTTGGTGGCATGGGCGATCAGTTCGTTCGTGCTGCTGATTGTGGGAACGAAGCTGTTTCCAGGGAAGAATACCGATGCTGACATGGGGCAGATGCTCCGGACGCTAGGGTTCTCGCAGGCGGCCGGATTGTTCGGGGTGTTGGCGATCGTGCCGGTCGTCGGCTGGCTCGTCGTGCCGATCGTGTGGATCTGGATGATTGTCGCGACTGTGGTGGCCGTCCGGCAGGCACTCGACTACGACGACACGATCAAGGCCGTCATCGTGTGCCTGGTGGCCTGGGTGATCATGTTCATGGTGACGCTCGTCGCCGGCCTGATGGGAATCGGCGCGTCCGGCGGGCTGTTCTAGGCCGCCCTGTCACGAATGTCACCGGCGGGCGGGTTCACGTCGGGTGACCTGACGATTCAGACTGACGGGGGCTCCGGGGTGGAGGCAATGCCGCCTGGCGCGGAACTTGGAGCAACACGAACCATGCGTGGTGATCCGGACCGTTTCGTAATTGACGGACAGGCGCCATGAAGAAGCGGGCGGCTGTCCGGGGCTGGCTGCTGCTGCCGGTGCTGGCGGCCGTGGTCGTATTCGTCCCGCTGCCTGCGTGGGTCATCGAGTCGTTGTATTCGCGTGGCGTCTACCCGTGGGTCCAGAGCGCGGTGACGCTGGTCAGCAACCTCCTCGCCGTCGCGCTGCTCGATCTGTTGGTTCTGGGCACGTTGCTCCTGACACTCTTCCGCGTGGCGCAGCTGATGCGATCCCTGAGCAAGGCCGGCGTCGTCGAAGTCGCGTGGGAAGCGGTCCGGCGCGTCTTGCGGACCGCGGCACTCATCGTGCTGATCTTCATGCTGGGGTGGGGCCTGCACTACCGGCGTGTGCCCCTCCAGGCCTCGGTGGGCGACCCGCCGGCGCCGAGCGTCGAGCACCTGACCGCCGCAATCGGCGACGCCAATCTGCTGGCGGCGGCGCTGCGGACCAGGCTCGGTGCCGACGACAACATCACCTATGAAGAAGTAGCCGCGCAACTGCAGCGGCCGATGGTCGAAGCGCTGACCCAACTCGGTCGGCCCACGCGTTTCCGGCCGGGACGGCCGAAGTTCTCACTCATTCTCGGCCCCTTCTTCACGTGGGCGGGCGTCAACGGCATGTTGAACCCGCTCGCGCTCGAGTCGGTCGTCCACTCCGAACTGCTGCCCTTCGAGCGTGGCTTCGTGCTGGCGCATGAGTGGGCCCACCTGGCGGGACAGGCCGACGAGGCGGAAGCGAGCGCCGTCGGGTGGCTCGCGTGCATGAAGGGCGGGCCCGCGCTGGCCTACAGCGCGAGCCTCTACCTCATCCTCGAGGCGGCAGGCGCACTGACGGGGCCGGCCCGCGCGAAGGCCCTCGTGTCGCTCGACGAGGGCGTACGCGCGGACCTGGCGCAGATCGCGCGGCGGATGTCCCGTCAACGGCCGCGCGTGCAGCGTGCGGCGTCGCGCGTCTACGACGAATACCTGCGTGCGAATCAGGTGGAGGATGGAACAGCGAGCTATGGGCGGGCGTTGACGCTGATCCTGTCGCCGAAGCTGCGCGAAGCGCTCAACAGCTACCGGACGCCGTCAGGCGCCTGATTCGTCGCTGGCGCCGGCGCGGAATGGACGCAGGTCGCGCGCGATGCCGACCCACGAGAGCATCTTCAGGACGTAGTAGGTCGGATCGATCTCCCACCACCGGATACCCTGGCGCACGCTCGACATGTAGTGGTGGTGGTTGTTGTGCCAGCCTTCGCCCATGGTGAGGACGGCGAGCACGAAGTTGTTGCGGCTCTCATCCGGCGTGGCGAACCGGCGGGATCCCCAGATGTGCGTGAGCGAGTTGATCAGGAACGTGCCGTGGTACAGCGCGACGGTGGCCGCGAGGAAGCCCCACACGAACGCGCCCCAGCCGCCGATCAGGAAGATCGCCACCGCGTAGATCACTGGAGGCACCAGGAAGTAGCGATCGAGCCAGCGCAGCTCGGGGTACTTCGCGAGGTCGGAGATCCGCTTCGGGTCGTACTCGTCGTACTCATCCGACAGGATCCAGCCGAGGTGCGACCACCAGAAGCCCTCGTGCACGGGCGAGTGCAGGTCTTCCTTGCGATCGGAATGCAGGTGATGGTCACGATGGTGGGCGGCCCACCAGAGCGCGCCCTTCTGGCCCGACGTCTGGGCGAGGAACGCCATGCTGAACTGCCAGAAGCGGTTCAGCTTGTACGACCGGTGGCTGAAATAGCGGTGATAGCCCCCGGTGACGCCGAACATCCGCAGGTAATACGACCCGGCGAACCACGCGATCATTTCGAGGGAGAACGGAACGGTCAGTACCAGGAGGGCCGACGCGTGGATCAGCACGAAGGGAAGCATCGTGCCGAGGTCGTAGCGTCTGCCTTTGAGGAGAACATCAGCCATGCGTGAGGAAACTGGTCTGCTTCGTACTTCTGGCTTCGAATTTCTGAATTCGGAGGCTGCGTGAGCAGCCTCCGAGGCGGCTCCCTAGTCTACCAGAAGGGGGTGGTTAGCCCAGACCGAGCGCCTGAACGAACTCGTCGAGCCACGCCAGCAGCTGCCGGCGGTTGTCCGGGCCGAGCAGCAGCAGCTGTTTCTGCACGGGCTTCAGGGCCCGCAGGGCCGGGTCCTCGTAGTCGAAGTAGCCCGGGCGGCGGAGCAGTTCCGGCGGGACCGCCGGCGTCGGCGTGTCTTTCAGCATCCGGATAGCCCGGAGCAGGGCCTGGTCGAAGTCGCCATCGGGCTGGCCCAGTTCGATGTAGGCCTCGTCGATGAGCGGTTTGACATTCACGTAGAGCTGGGCGGCGTCGGCCGGCGACAACGTGGAGATGGCCGCGGTGACCTGATTCCAGCGGGCGTGACTGACCGGGCTGGCCGGTCCGCGGTCGGTGCCGAGAATCTGCAGGGGCGTGGCCGGGCGCAAGACCTTCAGCCACTCGACCGGTGTCCGGCCGTCGCCAATCTGGATGACCCCGACCGTCGTGGACCGCACCAGAGACGGTGTGGCGAGCAGACGGGCCAGTGTGGGGTGGGCCGACAGGGCGCTGACGAGTTCCCGGATGAAACTATCGGAATCGTTCAGCGTCGGCAGGTTCAGGGGCTGGCGTGCGGGGCGGACGGCCCCCGACGCCTCGGGGGCCGTGGCCGACGGCACGGCCGTCGGCGTGGGTTGCGATCGGCTCATCCACCAGAACGTCAGCAGGCCGCCGATGATCAGGCCCGCCAGGCCAACGGCGATCCAGCGGAGCAGCGAGAGGCGTTCCGGCTCAGGGACCGCGGCGGAGGACGGCGGATCAGGCGTGGGGCGATCGAGCGGCAGGTCATCAAACGCCATCAGGTCTCCTGGACTCGCTGGACGAGCCGGCGGCCGGGCCGGGGCCCGGTTCGTGTCCTGACGAGTTCAGGCCGGCTCGGCGAATGCGGCCTCGGCGGCCTCGACGGAATCAAATCGTTCGAAGACATCCGAAAGACTCGATAACACGAGCAGCTCAAGCACCCGCGGCGGGGTGGCCGCCAGCAGCAGCCGGCCACCATGCCGGCTGACCATCACGTGGGCCCCGATGAGCTCGCCGAGCCGGGTGCTGTCGATGTACGACACGCCCCCGAGATCCAATATGACGTGGCGGGCGCCCTGACGGACGAGTTCCGCAATAGCCTGCTTCAGCAGCCCCGGCTGGTCATTGACCGTAAGCCGCCCGGCCAGCCGCAGGATACCCACTTCGTTCGTCACACTCGCCAGAATCTGCACGGATACTCCTAACTCATTGTACCATATACATTACGAGGGCGTACTCCCGAGGCCATGCTCAGGCCTCCGAGCCTCCGAGCCTCCAAGCCTCCGAGCCTCCGAGCCTCCAAGCCTCCAAGCCCCAAGCCTCCAAGCCCCAAGGCCTCCCCATCGTAAGATCCCCCCATGTCAGCCGTGTCCGCCAGCCGCCGCGTGCCGTCTCCCCTCAACGAGCCCATTTCGACCTACGCGCCCGGGTCAACGGAACGGCTGCGCATCGAGGCGGAGCTCACGGCCACGGCCCACGACCGGATCGACATTCCTCTCGTGATTGGTGGCCGCCGGATTCGGACGGGGAAGACGCGGGCGGTCGTCATGCCGTGTGACCATCGGCACGTGCTGGCAGACTGCCACATGGCTGACGCCCGCCACGTCGCGCAGGCCATCGCCGCGGCGACCGAAGCCCAGCGCGACTGGGCCGCCTGGCCCTGGGAGGATCGGCTCGCCGTCTTCCTCAAAGCCGCCGATCTGCTCGCGACGACGTGGCGGGACCGTGTGAACGCGGCGACCATGCTGGGGCAGGCGAAGACCGTGCACCAGGCGGAGATTGATTCGGCGTGCGAACTCATTGATTTCTGGCGTTTCAACGCGCACTTTGCGGCCGAGCTCTACGCGGAGCAGCCGGCGAGCAGCGACGGCGTCTGGAACCAGATGGACCATCGGCCACTGGAGGGATTCGTCTACGCGGTGACGCCGTTCAACTTCACGGCCATCGCCGGCAATCTTTCGTCGGCCAACGTCCTGCTTGGCGGAGCCACGGTCTGGAAGCCCGCGTCCAGTGCGCTCCTGAGTGCCTGGACGCTGATGGAACTCTACGAAGCCGCGGGCCTGCCCCCCGGGCTCATCAACTTCGTCCCAGGGGACCCGGCCGTGGTCACACGACAGGTGCTCGGTTCACGCGACCTGGCCGGCGTACATTTCACCGGCAGCACGGGCGTGTTCCAGTCGCTGTGGCAGGCAATCGGCTCGAATATCGCGACCTACCGGGCCTATCCGCGCATCGTCGGAGAAACCGGCGGCAAGGACTTCATCGCCGTGCACCCCTCGGCCGACCCACAAGCTGTCGCCGTGGCGATCGTGCGCGGCGGGTTCGAGTACCAGGGACAGAAGTGCTCCGCCGCGAGCCGCCTGTACGTGCCGCGTTCGCTCTGGTCCGAGGTGCGCGACCGCGTGGTCGCGATGATGCGCGACATCCAGATGGGCGATGTGCGGGACTTCCGGAACTTCGTGGGCGCCGTGATCGATCGCAACGCGTTCACGCGCATCCGCGGCTACATCCGCTACGCGCAGCGGACGGCACGGATCATCCAGGGCGGTGGATGCCGCGACCGCGTCGGGTACTTCATCGAGCCGACGCTCGTGCAGACCACCGATCCCGGGCACAAGTTGATGCGCGAGGAAATCTTCGGACCGGTGGTCACGGCCTATGTTTATCCGGATCGGCAGTGGGCCTCGACGCTCGAGCTCATCGACACGACCTCGCCCTACGCGCTGACCGGGGCCGTGTTCGCCCGCGATCGGGCCGCGATTGCCGAGGCGTCAGCCGCCCTTCGCCACGCGGCCGGCAACTTCTACATCAACGACAAGCCGACCGGTGCCGTTGTCGGGCAGCAGCCGTTCGGTGGCGCCCGGGCCTCCGGGACGAACGACAAGGCCGGGTCCCGGCTGAACCTGATGCGCTGGCTGAGCCCCCGCGTCATCAAGGAGACGTTCGTGCCGCCGGTCGACTACACTTATCCGTTCATGAAGACGGAGTAGGCCACGGCTGCAGGACAGCCGCGGTTGCACCGGATCGGCAGGAGGCAGGAACGAACGTGGCAGAGCAACAGAAGAGACTCGCAATTGTGGTCGGCGGCGGGCCGGCACCTGGTATCAATGGCGTCATCAGCGCGGCAACGATCCGTGCGCGACTGGATGGGATGGACGTCATCGGCATCCAGCAGGGCTTCACCTGGCTGATGCAGGGCAATACGGATCACGTGGTGCCGCTCACAATCGAGTCGGTCAGCCGCATCCACTTCGAGGGCGGCTCGGTCATCGGGACCGCGCGCGCCAACCCCACGAAGAGCCCGGAACTGCTCGAGAACGTGGTCTCGTCGCTCCTGAAGCTCGGCGTCTCGCAGTTGATTTCGATCGGCGGCGACGACACGGCGTTCTCCGCGATGAGCATCGAAAAGCAGGCGGCCGGCCGCATCCGTGTGGTGCACGTGCCGAAGACGATCGACAACGATCTCGACCTGCCCGCGCATATCCCGACTTTCGGATATCAGACGGCCCGGCACGTCGGCGCCGACATCGTCAAGACGCTGATGGTCGATGCGAAGACCACCGGGCGCTGGTACTTTGTCGTCGCCATGGGCCGCACGGCCGGTCATCTCGCGCTGGGAATTGGCAAGTCGGCCGCCGCGCACGTCACGATCGTCCCGGAAGAGTTCGGCCGGAAGATTCCGCTGAAGACCGTGGTCGACACGCTGGCTGGCGCAATCATCAAACGGCTCGCCGCAGGACGCGAGGACGGCGTGGCGATCATTGCCGAGGGCCTCGCGCTCGATCTGGACCCTGCGGATCTCGAGGAACTGTCGGACGTCGAACGTGACGCGCATGGCCACATCCGGCTGGCGGAACTCGACCTCGGCGGCATCCTGAAGAAGAAGGTGTCTGAACGCCTGAAGGGCCTGGGCATCAAGCTCACGATTGCCGACAAGAACATCGGTTACGAGCTGCGCTGCACGGCGCCCATTCCCTTCGACCAGGAATACACGCGTGACCTCGGCTATTCGGCCGCGACGTACCTGCACGAAGGTGGCAACGCGGCGATGGTCTCGGTGCAGGACGGGCGGTTCGTGCCGATCCCGTTCGACACGATGCTCAACCCCGAGACAGGCCGCACACGCGTGCGTCGCGTTGATCCGACGATGCGGTCGTTCCAGATTTCACGCGACTACATGGTGCGCCTGCGCAAGTCCGACTTCGCCAGCGCGGCGCAGGTGGCCGCGCTCGCGAAGGCCACGAACCTCTCGGCCGACGACTTCCGGGCGCAGTTCGCGCCCGTCGTCGCGCACGAGTAGGCACTTCAGGTTCGACGGGTACGACAGGTACGACGGGCGACAGGAACCTGAAGCTTGTCAGCCTTTGTTTGAAGGTGACCGCCGCCTGGAGACATCGAGGCCGAGGGGCCTGAATGAAGGTGGCATGCCTCAGCTTCCTGTGGCCTGTCGTACCCGTCGTACCTGTCGCACCTGAAGCCCCTTCGTCAACGCGTGTGGGTCGGCCAGATGCCGCAGCAGCAGGTCCACATCGCGCACACTCAGCCCTCCGCTGAGCAAGGCGTGCGCGGCTTCGATCGATCGCCACCACACGCGCAGGTCGTCGCCGAGGTGCGCCGTCCAGTTGGCAAAGGTGTGTGCCGCCAGGAAGGCAATGTGCGTGCGTGAAGCCGTTGTCGATGCGCGGCGGCCGAGCGCGCCTTCGGCCTGCGGCTGGAAGTGCCCGGAAACCGTTGCGATGACGTCCGCAGCCACCGCATCGAACGTGCGGAGCGC
>Ga0190271_10002530_pt1 | contig 11137 bp, 14 predicted proteins | sample Popmic356T_FD_133747 | JGI IMG/M metagenome (GOLD analysis project Ga0190271, IMG submission 133747) | Populus adjacent soil microbial communities from riparian zone of Weber River, Utah, USA - 356 T | ecosystem: Environmental > Terrestrial > Soil > Riparian zone | place: USA: Utah | collected...
AGGCGGAGAGGGCGGGATTTGAACCCGCGACCCAGCTTTCGCCGAGTACGCGATTTCCAGTCGCGCTCCTTAGGCCACTCGGACACCTCTCCGCGGCAGGGCCATGGTATCCGCGTTTCGTGATCGTCCCTCGGGGCACAGGCGACCCGACACGACCCGAAGGGAGACACCGATGCCGCCACGCGGAGTCAGGAAGGGCACCAAGCGCGCCCGCCAGTACGAGCACATCAAGGAGAGCGCGAAGGAGCAAGGCGCCTCGACCGACCGGGCCGAGGAGATCGCGGCACGCACCGTCAACAAGGAGCGCGCCCGCACCGGCGAGTCGAGGACCCGCTCGCGGACGTCCACGAACGACATGTCGTCGAGCCGTCGCGGCGGCCTTCGCTCCGGTACGAATCGGCCCAAGGGCCGCACGAAGGAGCAGCTGTACGCCGAGGCGAAGACGCTCGGCGTCCAGGGCCGCTCGACGATGACGAAGGCCCAGCTCCAGCGCGCGGTCGCGCGCAAGAAGAGCTAGAAGGGATCGGCGAGATAGCGATCGTCGTCGCGTCGGCCCGGCGGCCCACCTGCTATTCGTCGAGCCCTTCTAGTAGCTTCCGGCCCATCCGGCGCTCGTCGTACCGCTCGCTCGCCTCGTTACAGCGGGACAACCGCTCCTGCCGCGCCTGTGCCGAGGCCGGCTTCCCGCTCGAGTCCCTTCCGGTTTTCGAGGGCCTGCCCCGGCAGCGGGCGCTGATCGTGGGCCAGGCGCCCGGGGTCGTCGAGGGCGGCGAGCGCCGGCCCTGGCGCGGACGGGCCGGGCGCACGCTCCGCCGCTGGCTCGAGCTCGACGAGGAGGCCTTCTACGAGACGTTCTACTGCGCGTCGGTCACGCGCTGCTATCCCGGGCGCAATCCCTCCGGGCGCGGCGACCGCGCGCCGGCGCCGGCCGAGCTCGACCTCTGCGCGTTCTGGCTCGACTGGGAGCTTCGTCTGCTCGCGCCGCGGCTCGTGCTCCCAGTCGGCGGCCTGGCCGTCGCCCGGCTCCTGGGCCGGCGGCGGCTGACGGAGTGCATCGGCGAGCGGTTTCCGTTCGGCGAGGCGGTGGCGGTGCCGCTGCCCCATCCTTCCGGCGCGAGCGGCTGGCTCAACGACCCCGCGAACCGCGGGTGCCTGGAGTGCGCGCTCGAGCTCGTCCGCTCGGAGCTCGCCCGCCTGCCTTGACAGGTGCGACCCACCGTGTTTAGTTTCTCTAACTTAGTTAGTGATACCTAAGTTTCCGGCCCGGGTTGGAGGTGTAGGCCGGATGCCCCGGGTGTTCGCCCGAGCCGCGGGGCGGAAACGGGGATCGGGGAGCGGCGGAGCGGGCGTGCGACCCCAAGCGTGCGCTCGATCCGCTCCCCGAGCGAAGAGGGTCCGGCGAAGCTCAAGCCTCCTAGTCCTTGAGCCGGCGGTAGAGTGGGAACGCGTACCAGAAGGTGGCGAACGCCGCGGCGACGAGCGAGGCCACGATCACCGTTGTCGGCGCGCCGAAGAGGACGTCCGTGATCAAGTAGACCGACGCGGTCATGGCAGCGGCGATGAACACGGTCGCCGCGATCGCCGTGCGCGTCGCCATCACCATGAGCGCCTCCTTGTCCTGCTTGCGCCAGCGGATGCGGTGGGAGGCCGTCGGCGTGATCAGAAGGATGATCGCCACCGTCGCGCAGAGGAGCGCCGCGTAGTAGACGTACTCCTGCTGCGTGGTCAGGTCCTCGAAGCGGTTCTGGAACGGGAGGATGAGCAGGAATGCGAAGAGCACCTGCACGCCCGGCATCGCCAGGCGGTGCTCCTCGACGAGCTCGCCCCATTCCTGGTCGAGCTGCTCCTTCGTCCGCTCGGCCACGCGCGGAGCCTACCGGCCCGGCTCGAAGCTGATGAGCTCCTCGCGGCCTCCGCCGCCGGATAGCGAGATGGCAAGGACGGGGCCGACTCCCCTGGCGTAGAACTTGTGCTCGAGGACGTCCGGCTCGAGCGGTGTCGTGTCCTTGGTCATCACGACGTCGTCGAAGGCTCCGAACGGCACCTCGGCCCTCTCGTCGAGGCTCAGGATCTTGCCGACGTCCTCGGCCTTCCCCTCGTAGTACTCCTGGCGGTAGGCCAGGCCGACCTCGGGGCTCGCCGGCACGACGACACCCGCCTCGGCGCCGTCCACGCCTGCCTCCCAGGAGCCTTCGGTGGTGACCACCTTGCCGTCCTCGAACTCCTTGGTGTCTTCCCCGAGGTACCAGACGTTGCCCCACGTGTCCTGGGCGTACCAGTCGAACGTGTCCTCGATCACCTCGCCGTCCTCGGCGACGACGTCGTGCACGACCGTGGCGGGGATGCCGAGGATCGTCTTCGTCCGGTCGGTGACGGTGACCTCGACGCGCTGCTCGGCTCCCTCGCTGTCGGTTTCCCGGTAGACCCACCTGCTCCCCGGCGCCATCGGCCAGTAGGGGTTGTCGATCACCGCGACGAAGTTCGCCGGGTCGAGGTTGGCGGGCTCGCTGCCCTGGGGAAGCGGAGGAGCCGTCGGGGTCGCGCCGGCCGTCTCCCCGGTCGCGGTCTGGATCGCGTCGCCCGGCTCCTCGTCCCCGCCGCAAGCAGCGGGAACGAGGAGCGTGAGGACGGTGAGCGCGAGGAGCGAGCGGGCGCGCACGGGCTCAGTCGTCGTCCCCGGGACCTTCCTGGTCGCCGGGCCCGTCGTCGTCGGTTTCCTGGCCGATGACCTGGAAGTCCGCGTCGAGGTTGACCTCGACCTGGGTGCCGTCGGCCAGCAGGACCTCGACGCTGTAGGCCGAGCTGTCGTCCCCGGTCTCGGTCTCGGTGACCGTACCGCCGCCGGTGTGGGCGAGGGCCGCCGCGGTGGCCTTCTCCAGGTCGGATCCCGTGAGAGGCTGCTCGTCTCCGCCCGCCGACGCGATGGCGAACCCGGCCGAGACGGCGACGACGACGAAGACGACCACGGCGATCAGTACGAGCTTGCGTTTCATCCAGGACCTCCTTGCTGACGAGGCCACAGTAGGCGCAGCAGATGAAACGGCTGTGAGAGTCCGGTCTCATCTGCTTCTCATCTCGCGAGCGACAATGAGCACATGCGAGTCCTGATCGTCGAGGACGAGGTGAAGATGGCGGGCCTCCTCCGGCGCGGGTTGCGGGAGGAGGGGCTGGCGGCGGACGTGGCGCGCACCGGCGACGACGCCGTCTGGATGGCGCGCGCGACGGAGTACGACGCCATCGTCCTCGACGTGATGCTCCCGGGCGCCGACGGATTCGAGGTCTGCCGGCGGCTGCGCGAGGGGGGGACCTGGTCGCCCGTCCTCATGCTCACCGCGCGTGACGCGGTGGACGACCGGGTGGCAGGGCTCGACGCCGGCGCGGACGACTACCTGACCAAGCCCTTCTCCTTCGCCGAGCTGCTCGCGCGGCTGCGCGCACTGGCGCGGCGGCCGCCGGTCGAGCGTCCCGCGGTTCTCGAGGTCGGCGACCTGCGGCTCGACCCGGCGACTCGGCGTGTCTGGCGCGGCGACGTCGAGATCATGCTCTCCCCCAAGGAGTTCGCGCTCCTGGAGACGTTCATGCGCCGGCCCGGGGAAGTCCTCTCGCGCTACCAGCTGCTCGAGCACTGCTGGGACTACGGCTACGAGAACCGCTCGAATGTCGTCGACGTCTACGTCCGTTATCTCCGGGAGAAGATCGACCGCCCCTTCGACCGAGCATCGCTCGAGACCGTCCGCGGCGTCGGCTATCGCCTCCGATGAGCCGGCTGCCGATTCGCCTGCGCCTGACGCTCGCCTTTGCGCTGGCGATGGCGCTGGTGCTCGCGGCGACGGGCGCGTTTCTCTACTTCCGGCTGCAGTCGTCGCTGGACGAGGGGATCGATGAGGGACTCGAGGTGCTGTCGGCCCAGGTCGCGGCCGACGTGCAGAGTGGCCGGCCGGTAGGGGACACGCCCATTCCGCCCGACGAGCGCTTCATCCAGGTCCTTGCTTCCGACGGCCGGGTACTCGAGGCGACTCCGCGGGGGTTCGCCGGCCCCGCCCGTACGATCGAGCGGTCCGTGGAGAGCCCTGACGGTCAGGTCATCGTCGTCATCGGTGCGGCGCTCGAAGACCGGGACGAGACGCTGGCGGGGTTCCTCACCGAGCTGCTGCTGATCGGGCCGGTCGCGCTCCTCGTTGCCTCGCTGCTCGGCTACGCCATCGCGGCCGCGGCGTTGCGCCCGGTCGAGTCGATGCGGGCCGAGGCGGCGGTGATCTCGGGCGCTGAGCCGGGCCGGCGTCTGCCGCTGCCGCGCTCGCGGGACGAGATCCGCAGGCTCGGAGAGACGTTGAATGCGATGCTCGGGCGACTCGAGAGCGCGCTCGAGCGGGAGCGGAGCTTCGTCGCCGACGCGAGCCACGAGCTGCGGACGCCGCTCGCGCACCTTCAGACGGAGCTCGAGCTCGCGCGGCGACAGCCGCGCTCGAAGGACGAGCTCGAGGTGGCGCTCGCCTCGGCCGCCGAGGAGACGGACCGCCTCGTCCAGCTCGCCGAGGATCTGCTCGTACTGGCGCGCTCCGACCAGGGCCGGCTCACAGTGCGGCAGGAGCCGGTTCCGGTCGCGGCGCTCCTCGACGGCGTCGCCCGGCGCTTCGGCGAGGGGGTGGCGGTGGCCCCGCCGGCGAACGGGCTCAAGCTGGTCGGCGACCAGGCCCGCCTGGAGCAGGCCCTCGGGAACCTGGTCGACAACGCCCTCCGCCATGGCGGCGGCTCCGCGACGTTGAGCGCGATCGCCGAGGACGGGACAGTCGAGCTCCACGTGCGCGACGAGGGCCCCGGCTTCCCCGAGGCATTCCTGCCCCGCGCCTTCGAGCGGTTCAGCCGACCCGACGACGCGCGCTCGGGCGGCGGCGCGGGCCTCGGGCTCGCGCTCGCCCGGGCGATCGCGACCGCGCACGGCGGCTCCGCGGGCGCCGCCAACCTTGGCGCCCGCGGAGCCGATGTCTGGCTGGCGATTCCCGCGATGCCTGGCCGGTGATTCGGGCGCTCAGCGGGGACGGCTGCAACCAAGCCGGGCGCCGCGATCGCCCGCAGTCGCGTACCGGCTGGTACGCGCAAGGGGGAGCGCGACGAGCCGGCGCAGCGTTGCAGCCGCCAGCCGTGACTGTTGGAATTGCCGGTCAGGCATCGCGGAATCTAGGTCCGCAGGGTCCTGGATCGGTGCGCATCCGGCTTCGCCACGACGGGCAGTAGGATGAGCCCCTGTCATGAGCCCCGAGCGCGCCCAGGAGCTGCTCGCCGCCGAGCGGAGCCGCATCGAGCGGTCGCTCGCCGACCTCGGCGAGCCCATCGGCACGGACGAGCTCTCGACGCTCGACAACCCGGCCGACCAGGGGACCGTACTCTCCGAGCGCGAGCTGGAGGAAGGCCTGCTCGCGCAGCTGCGCCGTGAGCTGGAGGCGCTCGAGCGCGCCGAGGCGCGGCTCGCCGAGGGCACCTACGGCCTCTCGGTCGAAAGCGGCGAGCCCATACCGGACGAGCGACTCGAGGCCTACCCGCTGGCCGAGCGCACCGTCGAGGAGGAACGCCGGCAGTAACAGGGAAATGGCGGGAATGCGGCCGCAAGCCTCGCCGTTTTAACCTTCGAAGCCGCTCGCCAGGGTGTCCCGGCGAGCGGTCAATCTTGCGAGTGAAAGGACTACCGATCCAAACCATCTTGGAGACCCCTGTCATGCAGACGCTGCTCGAGGACGAGGAGCGCGACCTCGCCAACCTCGTCGAGGACGAGCCGGCCGCGGAGGCCGAGCTCGACTTCGGTGACGTCGAGCTGCCGAGCTCCGCTGGCTCACTCGATCTCTTCCTGAGCGAGATCGGCCGCTACCCGCTGCTGACCGCGGCGGAGGAGGTCGTGCTCGCCAAGGCCGTCGAGCGCGGCGACCAGGCGGCGAAGGACCGCATGATCAACTCGAACCTGCGCCTCGTCGTCTCGATCGCCAAGCGCTACCGCGGCCGCGGCGTGCCCTTCGGCGACCTCATCCAGGACGGCGTCATCGGCCTGAACCGTGCGGTGGAGAAGTTCGACCACCGCAAGGGGTTCAAGTTCTCGACGTACGCCACCTGGTGGATCCGCCAGGCGGTGCAGCGCTCCGTGGCCGGTCAGTCGCGCACCATTCGCGTGCCGACACACGTCCACGAGCGCCGGAACAAGCTGGCTGCCGCCGCGCGGAAGCTCGAGCCGCAGCTCGGTCGTCCCGCGACCTACGACGAGCTCGCCGAGGCCACCGGCCTCTCGCTGCTCCATGTCGAGGAGGCGCTGGACATCGTCGAGGCGCGCGTTTCGCTCAACCGCCCCGTCGGCAGCGACGCCGACGGCGAGCTCGGCGACCTCTTCGCCGACGAGAACGCGGACGATCCCGAGGAGGCCGCCGACGAGTACATGCAGAGCCGGGCCGTGCGGCTCGCGCTCGAGCAGCTCCCCGAGCTGGAGCGGCGCATCCTCGAGCTGCGCTACGGCCTCGACGGCGAGCCGCACTCGCTCGAGGCGATCGGCGCCGAGCTCGGCATCAGCCGCGAGCGCATCCGCCGGCTCGAGGGCGAGGCCCTCGACACGCTGGCCGAGACGCTCGGCGACGGCGACGAGCTGGCACTCTCGGCCTAGCTCAGACTGAAAGGACAACCATGAAGACGGCTATTCATCCCGAGACCCGGGTCGCGACGGTGACCTGCTCGACCTGTGGGACGAGCTTCGAGACCCGTTCGACCCGGGAGGCGATCCAGGTCGAGGTGTGCTCGGCGTGCCATCCCGCCTACACGGGCGAGGAGCGGCGCGCCCGCAAGAGCGACCGGATCGAGCGCTTCGAGCGTCGGCGCGCAGCCGCCGGCGCTCGCTGAGCGCCTCCACCATGCGCGACCTGCACGGCCTGGTGGCCGAGGAGCGGGTCGCCCGGCTGGCGACCGTCGACCCGGACGGCCGTCCGCACCTCGTGCCGATCGTCTTCGCGCTCGTCGGCGACACGATCTACTCAGCCGTGGACGCGAAGCCCAAGCGCTCGCGGACGCTGCAGCGGATCGAAAACGCACGCGCACGGCCCGATGTGACCGTGCTGGTCGACCACTACGAGGACGACTGGGCGCGGCTCTGGTGGGCGCGGCTCCGCGGGCGCGCCCGCGTGCTCGACGGCGGCGAAGATGCCGAGCGCGCCATCGCCGCGCTCACGGCCAAGTATGCGCAGTATCGGGAGGCCGCCCCGGGGCCTCCGGTGCTCGCGATCGACGTGACCGAGTGGCGGTCCTGGTCGGCCGGGGCCGGCTAGGAGGGGATGGCGGAGAACCGTTCGTCGCCGGGGTGTGATGGTCGTTCCGAGACAAGGACGCAGGGAGCGTTCGTAGCCGGAGGCTACGGGCGCGACTGAGGACGCCGCGTCGGGGCGAGCAGCGCACCCCGGCGGCACACGCTGTATTCCGCCGGACCCTCCTCAGACTGCCTGCCGCTCGAGCCAGCGCTGGCGCTTCTTCGCGGCCTCGGTCTCGCGGTCCCTCGGCGGGGACGAGGTCACCAGCTCGCCCAGCAGCCGGGCCGAGACGGCGGCGACGTCCTCGACCGCCCGCTCGAAGGCCTCGGCGTTCGCCTGCGACGGCTTGGTGAAGCCACTTATCTTGCGGACGTACTGGAGGGCGGCAGCGCGGATCTCGTCGTCGGTCGCGACCGGCTCGAAGTTGTACAGGGTGTGGATGTTGCGGCACATGACGCTGAGGCTACCGGACGCGACGCCTCCGGCCGTCCGCTGCGGCTAGCCTTCGTCCAGTAAGGTCGAAGGGCCGTGTCGCGAAACCTGATCGAGCTACTCAAGCGGACAGGCGCCAACGGCGGTACTCGGACCGCGCTTGCCGTGCTTCGGGAGGCGGTCGACGAGCGCGGCGCCGTCACCGACGACGACCGGCGGCTCGCAGCGCAGGTATCGGGGCTGCCCGAGGCTGCGGTCTACGGCGTCTCCACCTACTACGACGACCTGCGCCAGCCGCGCGGGCGCCGCCACGTGCGCGTCTGCACCGGCACCGCCTGCTGGGCGGCCGACTTCGACGACCACGTCCGCGATCTCGAGGCCGGCCTCGGAGTGAGCATGGGCGAGCGCTCCGCGGACGGCGAGCTCTCGCTGGGGGAGACCGTTTGCCTCGGCTTCTGCCACTCGAGCCCGTCCTTCCGGGACGGCGACGTGATCGACGCGGGGCCCGGTGCGCTCCAGCGTGTGCTGGCGGGCGCCTCCGAGCCCGCACGTGAGCCGGAGTGGCGGAGCGTCCTCGATGACCCCGTGCTCATCCGGCCGGGCGACTGGTCGGGGCTCCGACGCGCGCTCGCCGAGCTCAGCCCCGAGCAGCTGCGCGAGGAGGTGAAGGCGGCGAACCTCCGCGGCCGCGGCGGCGCCGGCTTCCCGGCCGGGCTCAAGTGGGAGTTCGTGCACAAGAACCCGGCCGAGGAGAAATTCGTCGTCGTCAACGGCGACGAGGGCGACCCCGGCTCGTACATCGACAAGCACCTGATGGAGTGGAGCCCCGAGCTCCTGCTCGAGGGCATGGTGCTTGCGGGCTACGCGGTCGGCGCGGCCCACGGCTTCGTCTACGTCCGCTCCGAGTACCCGCTCTCGAAGCCTGCGCTCGAGGCGGCGGTCGGCCGCGCCTACGCAGCGGGCGACCTCGGTCACGACATCTACGGCAGCGGCTTTTCGTTCCACGTCCACGTCGAGGAGGGCGCCGGCTCGTACGTCGTCGGCGAGGAGACCGCGCTCCTCAACTCGCTCCAGGGAATGCGGGGCACCGTCTCCGCACGGCCTCCGTTTCCGGCGGAGAAGGGTTACCACGCGCTCCCGACCGTGGTGAACAACGTCGAGACGCTTTGCAACGCGCCCTTCATCGCGCTCCACGGCGCCGAAGCCTACGGCGCGCTCAGCCCCGGCGCGACCCCCGGCACGAAGCTCGTTTGCCTGAACGAGCGCTTCGAGCGGCCCGGCGTCGTCGAGGTGCGCTTCGGCACGCCGATCCGGGAGATCTGCGAGGAGCACGGCGGCGGCCTGCGCGACGGGCGCGAGATCAAGGCGCTCCAGATCGGCGGGCCGCTGGGCGGGATCCTGCCCGGCTGGAAGCTCGACACACCGTTCGACTTCGACGAGCTGGCCGCCGAGGGCTGCATGGTCGGCCACGGCGGGATCGTCGCCTTCGACGACCGCACCGACATGCGCGCGCTCGCGAAGCACCTGCTCCACTTCGGCGCGAGCGAGAGCTGCGGCAAGTGCTTCCCCTGCCGCATCGGCCTCTTCCGGGGCCTCGAAATGGTCTCGGCCGATGCACCGGTCGACCGCGCGAAGCTCGAGGAGCTCCTGGAGACCCTGGAGGTCGCGAGCCTCTGCGCACACGGCGGCGGGATGCCGGCGCCGATCCGGAGCCTCATCGCGCACTTCCCTGACGAGCTGGGGCTGGCGTGATGGAGGTCTTCGTGGACGGTGTCGCAGTCGAGGTCGAGCCGGGCGCGACCGCACTCGACGCCGCGAAGCTCGCCGGTACGTGGTTGCCCACGCTCTGCTTCGACGACCGCATGGCCCCCTTCGGCGCCTGCCGGGTGTGCCTGGTCGGGATCGAGGGCGGCGCGCCGGTGGCCTCCTGCACCACGCCGTGCCGGGAGGGCATGCGCGTCGTCACAACGGACGAGCGCGTGCAGCGCATCGCCAAGAACGTGGTCGAGCTCGTGCTCTCAGAGCTTCCCGGCCCGCCCGCGCCGCACACGGAGCTGGCCGAGGTGGCCGAGCGCCTGGGCGTCGGCGAGCCGCGCTGGCGCGGTGCGCTCCACCCGGAGAAGCACGACGCGCGCCATCCGTACCTCGTCTTCCAGCACGAGCTCTGCATCTCGTGCGGTCGGTGCGTGCGCGCCTGCGACGAGGTGCAGGGCGCCTTCGCGCTGACCGCGACCGGCCGCGGCTTCCACTCGAACGTCACAGCCGGCCTCGATTCCGGTTTCAAGGAATCGTCTTGCGTATCCTGTGGAGCATGTGCGGACTCGTGTCCGACGGACGCGATCACCGAGCGTTTCCTCTTCGATCTCGCCGAGCAAGGAGTGGGCGATGAGCGCTGACAGGCGGTTCGACTCGACCACGACGACGACGTGCGGCTACTGCGGCGTGGGGTGCCGGCTCGAGGCACACGCCCGCGGCGGCCGGATCGTCTCCATCAGCCCCGCCGACGACGGGCCCGCCAACCGGGGGCACACGTGCCTCAAGGGGCGCTTCGCGCACCAGTACACCCGCGCGCGCGACCGCCTGACGGCGCCGCTGATCCGCGAGAGCGGCGCGTTCCGCATCGGCTCGTGGGACGAGGCGCTCGACCGCGTCGCCGGCGAGTTCCTGCGGATCAAGGCCGCGCACGGCCCCGACGCGATCGCGGGCCTGGCCTCGTCGCGCGCGACGAACGAGGACTGCTACGCGATGCAACGCGTCTTCCGCGCTGCCGTCGGCACGCACAACATCGACAACTGCTCGCGCGTCTGCCACTCGCCGACGTCGTTCGCGCTGCGCAAGTCGCTGGGGCTCTCCGGCTGCACCGGCTCCTTCGACGACATCGAGGCCGCGCAGGTGCTGCTGATCGTCGGGGCCAATCCGACCGCCGGGCACCCGGTCGTCGGGGCGCGCATGAAGCAGGCTGCGCTGAACGGGATGAAGATCGTCACCGCCGACCCGCGCCGGATCGAGCTCGCCGACTACGGCGTCATCCACTGCGGGATGCGCCCCGGCACGAACGCCGCTTTCCTGAACGGGCTCGCGCATGTGCTCATCCGCGACGGCCTCGTCGACGAGGAGTACGTCGCCGCGCGCACGGACGGGTTCGAGGCGGTCGCCGACCTCGTGGCGGACTACACGCCGGAAGAGGTCGAGCGGATCACCACGATCCCCGCCGACGACCTCGTCGAGGCCGCGCACCTCTACGGCGAGGCCGAGCGCGCATCGATCTCCTGGGGCCTCGGCGTCACCGAGCAGCGGTACGGCTCCGAGTGCGTGCAGATGATCTGCAACCTCGCGCTCATGACCGGCAAGATCGGCCGGCCCGGCTGCGCGCTGATGCCGCTGCGCGGCCAGAACAACGTGCAGGGCTCCTCCGACATGGGCGCGCTGCC
>Ga0190271_10002531_pt1 | contig 11135 bp, 11 predicted proteins | sample Popmic356T_FD_133747 | JGI IMG/M metagenome (GOLD analysis project Ga0190271, IMG submission 133747) | Populus adjacent soil microbial communities from riparian zone of Weber River, Utah, USA - 356 T | ecosystem: Environmental > Terrestrial > Soil > Riparian zone | place: USA: Utah | collected...
AGTCATTCTTTGTTTCGTTTTTCATCTGTAAAGCTTTCAGCAAAAATATCTGTTCAGCAGCATATACAAAAACAAACCTTCGTGATAGAATTGGGAAATAGCTTTATGTGAAGTAGTGTTTTGAAATATATAGAGTATTATAAACAAGCTGAGATTTCCCAATTTCCCTCCCGCAATATGCGGGACCAAAATTGCCTTATTGACTTTTTTGCTTCATCAGGTTAACACTGGAGTCCTTTAATAACGGAAGTTGTTGCCTGAAATAGTTATTTAGAACAATTCTGAAGGTGTTAACAGAAGTTTGGGTATCATTAAAATCCGAGTAATTTTTTCCAGGGAAGTAAACAGCGTTGAAATTCTCAAACTCCAGGTCTATTTGTTCGGGTGGATAATTCCGGTAGCCATGGTCTCCCTGAATGATAATTATTGCAGGTCGATGGTTGTGGTTAATAATACTGTCAACCAGCGGTTCAATGATATATTTATTGGTATAGGAAAGCTGGTTAACATAATCAGGCTTATTCAATTGAGTTTTGATAGTGTACAAATAGGGGAACCTCTTGCCGGTACTGTCAAAATAAAAAGTTTCATGCGGAAGCATAAAATGAGCATACACAAACCGGGCTGATGAACTGATTTGTCTCGTTTCCCGCAATACCCCGTCATAGGTTTCTTCTATGCGCTTAATATTTTCATCGATGTATTTTTTTCTTTCTGTACTTATTTTATCAGTGGGCGAAAGAATATTATTCAGCTTCCAGCCAATATCCCGGTTAAGTTTATTGAAAAAAGTTTGCCCGGGAACGGAACGGTAACTTAATTCGGTAAGATAAGGAGCGACTTGAACCGGAGCTCCTTCAATGTTAAAAATAGAATAGTTCCTTATTCCGTATCCTTCTTTCTGTAAAATCCGACACCACTCGTTCTTATACATCGTGTAATAAGACTGCAGGAATTCTTTGGTGTAAAATGTTTTGTTGTTATCGAGATGAGTCAGGTAATTTAGATTAAACACCGACGCCATCGACATATGGGTGAAATTATAATTACTGCGGGATTCGTTGATAATGTAAAATCCCTTGGCAGTTAAAAATTTTTCAATGGAGCTGTTATCAAAACTAAACTCTTTGCGCAAGGTGCTGCTGTTGGTATAGCCGTCCAGCAAAATATAATAAATGTCTGGTTTACTACAGGTGTCACAGGAAAGATAAGATGTTGATATTTTTTTTTCAGGATCAGCCTGGTCATTTAATAATTCAAATTTGCTGATGTACTTATATCCCAGCTGAAGCATTCCGGCGAAACAAAGCAGGAGGGTAATCAGGTTCGCCTGGTATATGAATTTACTGAAGGAACGATTGCTTTTTTTAATATTATAGAATAGTAAGATCAATATAGCTAGTAGTAAAGAAAGCAGGATGCTATACCGACTCAGCCACACGAAAGGTGATTCTCTTAGCCATTGATGTAAGGCAGAAAAAAAATAAAAGATCAACAATAAAAGACAAGTATATATAGCTGATTTATTGTGTGATTTAAAAACACGGGCCAGTATATAAAAAACCGGGAGGGAAATTAAGAAGTAGATAATCATCGGAACTATTATCAGCGACCAATCCAACAACTTAAAATAATAGTTGGCGTTGTTAATCAGGAAGACAAGCGGTATAGTGAGGAGGAACAAAGGTATCTGCCGGAGATTCGTTTTTATCGTCATGCCTTATGAACAGCCAGGCTGCTCGTGGTTTAGTGTAAATATACTGAAGAAGCATTTAGAATCCAGCTTTCCCCATACCTACTACTTGTCAGTCAGTAACACACAGGAATCTTTAAGCAGCGGGAACGTTTGGTGGAAATATTTATTCAACACAACCCTGAATTGATTTACGCTTGTTATGCTATCATAGATGGTTGAGTAATTTTTATCGGGAAAATAAACGGCATTGAGGTTTTTAAAGAAATATGGATAATTGGTGGCCGGCCCTTTCCGGTAACCATGATCACTCATGATAACGATAACCGCGGATGGGCTATTTTGTTGTATGGCAGTTATCAACTTTATAATTTCGGTGTTCACATATTTCACGTACTCGAGATAGGATTCGGGTGGATTCGTTTTAAATTCATTGTAGATAACAGTTTCATCCTTCATCTTCCCATATCGGTCGAAAAAAAAAGGCGCATGCGGCATATAAAAATGGGAATAGATAAAACGGGGCCGTTTTGGCTTAACTTCAGAAACGTCGATAACCCGTTCCTGAAAGGTTCTATTATTTTCCCTATGCTTCATATAATCATTGCTGGAGAACAAACGAAATGGCCATCGGGTAATGAGCAACCATCCAATATCTTTATTCATATGAGCAAAAAGGGTACGATCGGATATTAATTTGGTTTTAAGAGGTAGAAAGGATTGTTCCACCATGGCGGGGTTACCAGCGAGGTCAAAAACGGAATAATTCACAATATCATATCCATGGGCATCCAGGAATTTAATAACCTCATTATCGCGGATGAGTAAGTTACAGTTTGCATAGTCTTCCGCGGTTACAGCCTTCGTATTTTGTATGCCCTCTATAAATGACATATTCAGGATCGAAGACATCGAAAAAGCGGTGAAATTATAGTTGGAGCGGCTTTTCGTTTGTATACTGAATTTCCTATCGAGCAGGAAACTATCGAGATCGTTATTGAAATTATATCGCTCCTTTAATGAAAGGGAGCTTGCATATTCATCATACAATAAAAAATAAATATCCGGTTTGCTGCAAGTATCACAAACTTTGTATTGGTTTTGGCGAGCGAAGCCATAGGTTGATAACCGGTTGTCGTTTTTTTGGGTAACCTTCCAAACCACAATACCCAGGTCAATAAAAATATAAATCAGGAACAATGCGTTGAGGTATATGCTGAAACGCTGGAAGGGTTTGGTGGAACGTTTAAAAAAGATGAATAACACAAAGAGTATAGCCAACGCGGCGGTAAGCAGGAAACTATAACGGGTAAATAAATGGATGGGTGAATGTTGTTTCATGAATTCGTGCAATGCGCCAAAGAAAAAGAAGAAGGATATCCAGAATGTAGTGATCAGCGATGCCCTGTTCCAGTTCCGGAAAAAGAAATAAGAAAATCCCGCGATACTCAGTGTAAGAAATAGGTAGGATAGCAGTAACAACCCTGCTTCTTTAACATCTATAAAACCGAAATTTTCTGTAAACCCATGCAATACAAAAAATACAGGCAACAGGAAAAGATAGAGCGGATATTTTTGGACGATCTTTATCATAAGGTCATTTTCTAACCAGGCAATATAAAATTCGATTGGTTCCGGGAATAAGCTCCTTTGCCTGGACGGTATAATACCTGGAAAAATGAGCTTCAAACGAATTGACATCATAGGTGAATACATCCGCTCGTCCCGATAATAATTGTTTTACTTTCTCATCTTCTTTAGGTACGAATTCAATAATCAATTGAGGTGCCATTCCAGCAAAATACTCGGCGAGGTCAGGCAATGGAATATTTTTACTTATTACTAAATGATGGATTAGCGCAAGTGCCAAAACAAGATCCGCCTTTACTCGTTGCCCAAAACTGCTTCTCTCCGTATTACTAAAACCAATCGCGGGCGATGGATTTGAAAAATCGATGATAAGGGGGACGATATTCGTCAACTGTTCGCGTTTTAATAACTGGTAAAGGTTATTGATACAGCGACTATCACTATCTATAGCCAAAACCATTTTGCTATTTTTTGCCAGTAGTTGGCTGAAATATCCATCATTGGCGCCGAGGTCAAGTACCGATTTATATGTAATCGTACCTAAAAACTTTTTCAGAATGATTTCCTTCTGATTAAGATATTCTTTCCCCAATATAGTTTCGTCGTAATAATTGCTCCAGGTACTTACCGTGGGATAGCCGGAAGAAAGAGGCCGGATTATACTTTCGAGATGAGTGACCAGATTCAATAATTTTTTCTTGCTAAAAACGGGTTGCACCGAATGAGATGTTTTGCGTCGGCGTATATTGTTTTGAAGCAATACATGCAATCTCACTCCTAAACTCCATTTACTTTTCCATGGCAATAATTTAGCGGTTACTTCAACCGGGATTCCATGAATATAATTACTTAGCCATTTTATGCAATCGATCTTCAGATAATGTTCCAGGTAAAGTGGAAACAAAAAGGTTTCGCAGAACTGCCTGTAAGCAACCCATGGCTGTGTTTCATCATATCGATCGAACGAAAGCGTATCAATAAACAACGGTTTTCCGTTGATATATTGAATATTAAAAGGCGTAGCATCTTTCAAGATCATGCCTTTATCCAGGGATGTTCGTAACACAGATAACGTGTGCAGCGCGGCATCTTTCAGTTGATCAAAACACCATTCGTAAGGATAAGAAATAAAACTAAGCTGCTCGGGTAGTAATGTGAGTAGCCATTCCTCGTCTCCGGTTAAGTTCTCATTAACACGAGTATGTTGAATAAGTTGATTATTCTTAGTGAGTTGATCATATAAACCCGAATCCATCAAATACTGGTATTGATGGCCGTAGATTTTATTCACCTGCCTGTATATTTTACCATTGGCTTCAAATATAAAACCAGCCGGGTCTTTAAACGATGCAGGATGACGGGCAACATTAGTCATTGGTGGTATCGTTCTTGGGAGGTTGTTCTTTTTTGCGGGTGAAGAATGCTTTGATCTGCCACCAGATGTTTTTAAAATAGAACAAGGCTCCCAGCACCGCGGCAATGATCACCTGAACCAGGTAGCTGCCGCTGCCCGGATCTACATATAATAAGATGGTATTAATAATCACAGGTAACTGAGATTTGTTTTAGGCGATAAAGTTAACAAAGTTTCGTACATGAGCCTGATCGTATTCTCGATATCATTATGATGCAACATCTCTACGGTAGTATGCATATAGCGTAATGGAATGGAGATAAGTACAGAAGGGCATCCGTCATTTGAATAAGCAAAAGAGTCGGTATCCGTTCCAGTACTGCGACTCAGCGCCCGCCATTGAACCGGAATCTTTTTATCTTCTGCTATCTTTTCTACCAACCCTAACAATTTGTTATGTACAGCAGGAGCATATGCCAACGATGGTCCTTTTCCGCAATGTATTTCTCCTTCGATATTTTTATTGATTAGAGGCGTTGTAGTATCGTGCGTGACATCGGTTACAATGGCAATATTCGGCTTGATTCGCCGGGCAATCATTTCAGCGCCACGTAATCCGATTTCTTCTTGAACCGCGTTTACAACATATAAACCATAAGGCAATTTCTTTTTGTTTTCTTTGAGTAAACGCGCTACTTCAGCAATCATAAATCCACCGACACGATTATCAAACGCACGACCGATATAATTGCCGTTTGACAGTTCATCAAATCCATCGCGATAGGTTACTACTGCTCCAATATGAACACCCAAATCCTGTACTTCTTTCCGGTTGCGGGCCCCGCAATCGAGCCATAAGTTATCGGTGCGTGGTTGTGTTTCTTTCTGGTCCGTTGCTCCTAGTCGGGTATGAATGGCTGGCCAACCGAATACGCCTTTCACAGGGCCTTTTTTTCCATGTATTAATACCCTGGATGCCGGCGCTGTTTGATGATCAACTCCACCATTTCTTTTTAAATAGATCAACCCTTCAGGTGTTATATAATTGACGAACCAACTTATTTCATCGGCATGCGCTTCAATTACAACTTTAAATTTCTGATCGGGATTGATGATGCCAACAGCCGTTCCATAGGGATCCACATAACTGGTATCTACGTAAGGTTTGAGGTATTCGAGCCAGAGTTTTTGTCCCCAGGTTTCAAATCCAACCGGGGATGCATTATTGATATAATTGCGCAGAAAATCCATCGCCTTACTACTAAGTATGGATTTGCCAGCGGCCTTGGAACGAAGCTTTTTTGCCATGATTTTTTATTAAAGTTTCAAAAATAATCAAATTGACAGGAAAACGGTGACTAGTGAAGAAAACATCATCAACCCATCCAGTATAAAATAGTAGAGATAGTCGGAATGATTTTTCTTAGCGGTTCGATAAATCAAACCCGTAAGCAATCCCGGTACCAGTAATACGAGTATGACAAGCACTGAAATTCCAAAATAGGCCAATAAAATGGTGGAGATAGCAAACACAACCAGAGATGTGAGGAATAAATAATCTACACCTTTGGGACTGAAGTAGGTGATCATACTCCGGATGCCTTCTTGTTTATCCTGTTCACGATCCCGGTAATCAAATAAAATACAAATTGCATAAATTAGAAAGAAACGACTCACGCAAAATAGCAGTTCTTTTTCTTCCCAGTTTTGTCCAGAAATAAAGATAGGAAGCGCGGTAGTTACATACATCCATACAAACGAAAGGAAAATGGTTTTACCAATGGCTATTTTTTTTAAATGACTGAAGAGAGGGTAGGGTAATTTAGGTGCGGAATATAAAAAAGTAAGAATAGCGGCAGGGGCGATCCATATCCAATGATCGATATAAGGCAGAAAGAACCATATGGAGCCAGCGGCACTGATACATATCAGAATAATATGCGTTATACGATGTTGTTGTGTCCATTGCGAACGGATCTTTTCTGAATAGGAAAAAGGGGTGAGCCACCAATGAAGATTATAACTGCAAAGCGTAGAAAAGAAAACGAATAAAAGCAGGGATTGACTGTTGTACTCTAAGTGTAATAAATGATTTGATTGATGCACCATTAATACGGCGCAGAGAGCGATAAACAGCGAGCTGAACAGGAAAAAGTTAAATAATCTTGTAATCAATTCGAAAAATTACAAAAACAAACGCGATGATCAATTTTGTTTAGCTATTATATTCACGGTAGTCACCGTATCGCTTTTATTTCCCCTGATGTCAATTACACTTAATCTGAAGATCATCGTGTCGTCATCATTGGGGTCTTCACTCATAAGACTATAAGGAATGGTTACTACAATCTCGCCTCTATTTTTTGGAGTAAAATCGGGGATAGGGTAGTGTACCGTGTCGATCTGGTCATTTACGCCCGGGTTGGGAATGGGCTTTATGTTTTTTCTTTCACGGATATAAGTTAATTCGCCCTTGCCAAGGTCACCTTCTTTATCAGTGTACTCAATCGTTATGTCGAGATTGCCATTTAGAGGAATTACTTCGCCACTCAGCTCCTTAATTGTGATAGTGGGCGTGGTTTCAAATGTATCTTTGCTACAAGCCATTATAAAGCAACATATTAAAACCAGTAAGAGGAATTGACGCATATCAATAGTTATTGAGTGCAAATTTAACGGCTTGAAAGGGAAGTTACGTATATGATTTGTGAATTTGAGCATAAAATATTTTTAGAGACCGGCTCCAGTTTTGATAAACAGGCGCTTGAATTGTTTCGTTTTCAATACCAACATAACAAGGTATACCGCATGTATGTGGATACTTTACATACGGATATAGCTGGTATTAAGTTGGTCGAAAACATCCCTTTTTTGCCGATTGGGTTGTTTAAAACACAAAAGGTTTGTTCGGGGGAATTTGAACCAGAGCTTGTATTCGAAAGCAGCGGTACCACCCAAACGACCAATAGTCGACATTTCGTTAAAGATGCCTCTCTGTATACCCAGAGCTTCAACAGGGCATTTGAACTTTTCTACGGTCCCGCCCGGAATTGGTGTATTCTGGCATTATTGCCTGCTTATCTCGAAAGGCAAAATTCTTCCCTGGTGATGATGGCAGAGGAACTGATAAAAAAAAGCACCCATCCTCAAAGTGGATTTTATTTATATGATCATGAAAAATTGGCCGGGACATTACACAAATTGGAAGCAGAAGGACAAAAAACTATTTTAATAGGGGTAACTTTCGCTTTACTGGATTTCGCGGAACATTTTCCTATGCCATTACAACATACAGTAATTATTGAAACGGGTGGTATGAAGGGACGCAAAGAAGAGATGATCCGTGAACAGGTGCATGCCTTATTAAAGAAAGCATTTGATATAGAAATGATACACTCAGAATATGGCATGACGGAATTGCTTTCACAAGCTTATTCAAAAGGAGCAGGCATATTTCACTGTCCACCCTGGATGAAAGTATTGATCCGGGAAGAAGACGATCCTTTCGCGGTTAAAAAAGATGCCGGCACAGGTGTGCTGAATATTATTGATCTCGCTAATATTTATTCCTGCGCGTTTATAGCTACGGATGATGCTGCCCGACTTTATGCGGATGGTAGTTTTGAAGTGTTGGGACGGATGGATAATACGGATATTAGAGGCTGTAGTTTGCTAACAGTGTGAAATCGTGAATCGTGAGGCGTGAATCGTGAGAAAGTCTCCGACTAATTGCAGCGTTGTCATTTAGGGACCCACTCACCACTCACGACTCGCGACTCACCACTCCCGATTTAATACTCCACCTTAATAAGCCCTTCGCACGGAAGCGTTCGCTGCTGTCGATGACTTTCCATAGCAAGCTCAATTAATTTTACCACGTTAAAACCATGTTCAGGTTTTTCCTTTAACGGGGCACCATTTAATAATGTATCGGCAAGATTTTGATAATAAATTCCGAAATCTCCTTTTTCAGAGGGAACTCTTTTTTTGATTGTTTCTCCTTTTACTTCGTAATTCAATAGCCCGTATGATTCTTCAGGTTCAAGCCCCCAACCCGGATCGGTAGGCATTTTACCGATACGCGCATCTGCGTCTTGTGGATCGTCTCCATACTTAATAAAAGAACCATTGGTGCCATGGATCATATACCGGGGTCCTAATTCACGGACGAGCATACCTGCTTTCATGATGACTCTGTTAAAACCATAACTCATACGGATATCGAAATAATCGTCTGTTTGTGTTCCAGCTCTTTGCCTTCGAATATCAGCTGTAATAGTAGTTGGTAAACCGAATAATGAAAGGGCCTGGTCAATAAGATGCGAACCTAGATCATATAATAAACCACTGCCAGCTAGCGGTGTATCTTTCCAACTGACTTTCACGTCGGGTCGGAAGCGATTGAATTGCGACTCGAATTCGAATATATCACCCAATAATTTTTCAGAAACAATTTTGTGGATGGTTCGGCCATCGCTTGCGTAACGACGGTTCTGGTATACACTAGCGATTTTTTTTGTTTGCTTCGACAACTCTATTAGTTCCATGGCTTCGCTGCTTGTTGTCGTCATGGGTTTATCTACTACTACATGCTTGCCTGCTAATAATGCCTGTTTGGCAAAAGGAAAATGAGTGTTATTGGGAGTTGTCACAATTATCAAGTCAATGGTTTCATCTTCCAACAATTCTTCTACACTCCGTACTACCTTTACCCAGGGATATCTTTCTTGTGATTCATTGTTTTTTCGTTCAACTACACTGGTTAACTCGTATTGAGGCAGTGTAGCGATAAAAGGGGCATGAAAGCATCTCCCCCCTAATCCATACCCAATTAGTCCTGTTTTAATAGGTGTCGTCATCTTGTAATAGTTGTTTTGTAAAAGTCAGATGGGTGATTAATTTAAATATTTCAGCAGCATTAAAAATACGCATAAATTAGAAAGCCTGACCGATTCGTAAGATATAGGTTGTTTTTACCGGTAAGATGGTGAGCAAAACCTGAAACCAATTATAGGTATCATTCTTTCATCTTGACTAATTGGTAATAGAGAAATAATTAGTTTAGTGAATCATTCATTAATTATATAGAGTTACACAATGCATAAGTCATTTTGGTTTGTACTGTTATTGTTGATAGTAGGTATTGTAATCGTGATATTACCCGATTCCGATAAACGACTGTTCAGTTTCAATAAGGATCACGGGCCTTCGATGCAGGATACGATTGGATTATGCTTAATTGTTATTGGGTGGATATGGGTTGTACTCCGTATCATCAATAACAGGAATCAACTGGTTTTTCGCCTGGGACTTTTTAAGTTAAGAATGATGGCCTTATTAATTGTGGCAGGCGGTGGTTTAATTGCAGCAGGCATATTATCAGAACTCAATAATTTATTGTGGTCTGGAATTGCAATATCTGCGTTCGCCTATGTTGTTTTAATGATACCCGCGTTCAGAAAAAACGTTTGAAAAATGTTTTTTTCCCATTTTATTTCTCCATAATCATAGCATTTTTGTCTTTAAAGGGAATCCCCTACTTATAATTTATTCAACTCGGATTTGCCCAAGAGGGTAGCCCCAACGGGGCAAAAAAACTTAAATCATGATTGTTGCTACAAACAGGTAGCCTCTACGGGGCAAACAAGCAACCTTGAAAATATTAATGTTATAGAAATATATAAGAGGAGCTCAAGCAAATTTTACAATGCCCGTAAGGGCTTCCGTTCGTAAAACAATGAATGGAGGTTAATTGGAATCAGCTATGTTAAAAAATAGTTCTGTGATCGAGAAAAAAAAACTAAAAGACTTTACAATGCCCCGTAGGGGCTACCTGTTTGTAGAAAAATGCTTGAGAATTTTCAATAATGCCCCGTAGGGGCTACCCTCTCATAATTATTGTTTATTTTAAATCAATATTAAAATTTATGCCCAATACCTATACCCAATTGTACATACACGGAGTATTCGCGGTAAAATACCGCGCAGCAATTATACAGCCCTCCTGGGAAGAGCGTTTGCATAAATACATCACAGGAATTGTTCAGAATAATGGCCATAAAATGATAGCAATAAATTCCGTTCCTGATCATCTTCATTATTTTGTAGGACTCAATCCTAATTAGTCTATATCCCAAATGATGCAGTTGGTAAAAGGAGATAGCTCAGAGTTTATTAACTCAAGAGGATTTACTAATCGAAAATTCCAATGGCAAGAAGGTTTCGGGGCTTTTAGCAATAGTCGTTCCCAGATTGATGATGTAGTTAAGTATATTCTTAATCAGAAGGAACACCATTTCAAGAAATCATTTAAAGAGGAATACATTGAAATGTTGAAAGATTATGGGGTTGAATTTAATGAGAAATATATTTTTTATGAATTATTGGAAGGATAAGTGTTCCTCAATTTCAAAGAGGGTAGCCCCTACGGGGCACAAAAACATTGATTATTGACGCATTCTACAAACAGGTAGCCCCTACGGGGCAAAAGAAAATTAA
>Ga0190271_10002532_pt1 | contig 11134 bp, 8 predicted proteins | sample Popmic356T_FD_133747 | JGI IMG/M metagenome (GOLD analysis project Ga0190271, IMG submission 133747) | Populus adjacent soil microbial communities from riparian zone of Weber River, Utah, USA - 356 T | ecosystem: Environmental > Terrestrial > Soil > Riparian zone | place: USA: Utah | collected...
CAGGACACGGACCGACAAGCTCAGGACACGGACCAGCAGGCTCAGGACACGAACCGGCAAGCACAGGACGCGGACCCACCACGCCGCGCCGCGCCAACGGCGGGCCTGCTTCTCGTCGCGCCCCGGCGTCCGCACCGACCGCGCCGATCGGCCCGGGTCTGGCCGGCGTGCCGCTGTCGTTGGAGCCGTTGAACCGCAAGGACTTCACCAGTGACCAGGAGGTCCGCTGGTGCCCCGGCTGCGGTGACTACGCCGTCCTGGCGGCGTTCCAGGGCTTCATGCCCGAGCTCGGCATCCGCAAGGAGAACACGGTCATCGTCTCCGGGATCGGCTGCTCGTCGCGGTTCCCGTACTACGTCGACTCCTACGGCATGCACTCCATCCACGGTCGCGCGACCGCCATCGCCACCGGCGTGGCGACCGCACGCGAGGACGCCGCGGTGTTCGTGATCACCGGCGACGGCGACGCCCTGTCGATCGGCGGTAACCACCTGATCCACGTGCTGCGCCGCAACGTCAACCTGACCATCCTGCTGTTCAACAACCGGATCTACGGTCTGACCAAAGGCCAGTACTCCCCCACCTCCGAGATCGGCAAGATCACCAAGTCGACCCCGATGGGATCGCTGGACAACCCGTTCAACCCGGTGTCGCTCGCGCTGGGCGCGGAGGCCACCTTCGTGGCCCGGACGATCGACTCCGACCGCAAGCACCTGACCGAGGTGCTGCGCGCAGCCGCTGCCCACCGCGGTACCTCGTTCGTGGAGATCTACCAGAACTGCCCGATCTTCAACGACGACGCGTTCGCCGCCGTCAAGGAGTCCGACACCAAGGCCGAGGCGATCATCCCGCTGGTGCACGGCGAGCCGATTCGGTTCGGTGTGGAGGGATCCAAGGGAGTGGTCCGCGATCCCCTGTCCGGAGCGTTCGAGGTCGTCGACGTCGATGCGGTCGGCGCCGACCGGCTCGCCGTGCACGACGCACATACGCCCGATCCGAGCTTCGCGTTCGGGTTGTCCCGGCTCACCGACTCCGGCGTACTGCACCGTGCCCCGATCGGCATCTTCCGGGACGTCGAGGCACCTGCGTACGACGACCTGGCCCGCGAGCAGGTCAAGCTGGCCGCCGACAAGGGATCCGACGACGACGCGCTGCAGGCCATGATCGCCGGACCGGACACCTGGACCGTCGTCGGCTGACCTGCGTACGGCTTCTCGCTCGGGATTCTGCTTCTTGCTCGGGTTGCAACCCGAGCAAGAAGCTCGAACCCGAGCGAACACTGAGCCGGGTCCGCGCCTGACCTCAGAGGCTCCGAGCCGGCTCCGGGCCCACATAGCGCGCCGCCGGCCGGATGATCTTGCCGACCCGGGCCTGCTCCAGCCCGTGGGCCGTCCAGCCCAGCACCCGGGCGACGGCGAAGGTCGCTGTGAACATGGCCGGCGGGATGTCGGCGGCCTCCATCACCAGCGCTGCGTAGTACTCCACGTTCGTCCGCAGGGCGCGGCCGGGTTTGACCTCCTCCAGCGTGGCCAGAATGGCCCGCTCGATCTCGACGGCCAGATCCACCCGAGGTCCGCCGAAGGCCAGCGCGATCTCCTTCATCAGCTCCGACCGGGGATCCTCGGTGCGGTAGACGGCGTGTCCGAACCCCATGATCCGACCGCCCTGAGCGACCTGCTCGCGGACGTACCCCGCGGCACGCTCTCCGGAGCCGAGCTCGAGCAGCTCGAGCGCACGGCTGGGCGCCCCGCCGTGCAGCGGTCCGGACAGCGATCCCAGCGCTGCCGTCACCACGGCCGCCAGGTCCGCTCCGGTGGAGGCGACGACCCGCGCGGTGAAGGTCGACGCGTTGAACCCGTGGTCGATCGTCGAGACCAGGTACGCGTTCACGGCTCGGACGGCCGCCGCGGACGGTTCCGACCCGGTCAGCATCCACAGGTAGTTCGCGGCATGGTCCAGATCCTGGCGGGGTGCGATCACCGGCTCGCCCGTACGGAGCCGCCACAGAGCGGCGAGCAGCGACGGCACCACGGCCCCGATGGTCAGTGCATCGCGGCGCCGGGTCGGTGCGTCGATGTCCAGCAGTGGCCGGATCCGTCGGGCGCCGGCGAACATCGGCAGGGCCGCCCGCAGTCCGGCCAGCGCGTCGGCGTCTGCGGTCGTCCGGGCCACCGCAGGCAAGGCCGCGGCGACGGCATCAGGGATGTCTCGCAGGTCACGCACCGCGGCACCGAACTCCCGAGCCGTCGAAGCGTCAGGTAGCTCGCCGTCGAGCAACAGCCGCCAGACCTCTTCGACCGAGCGGGTCCTGGCCAGCTCGACGGCCGAGTACTGGCGGTAGTGGTAGAAGCCCTCGAGACCACGGACATCGCCGAGCTCGGTCTCCGCCACCACGACTCCCGCCAGTCCAGCCGGAACGTCGATCCGCTCAGCACTCATCCGGTCACGCACCACTGCTGACATGAGGTCCTCCTGATTTTGGTTCTGCCCACTCAGCATGTGATTGACTCGCGCAATCGTCAATATTGATCGAATCAATGTCTGGAGTGTCGATGAGCGCGCGTGTGCCGGATCTCACAGCCGCCGAGGCCGCCGCGCGGCTGGGGATCAAGCCGGAGACCTTGTACGCGTACGTCTCCCGCGGACTGCTCACCAGGCGCCGGGACCCGGCTGGTTCCTGGTTCGACCCGTTGGACATCGAGGAGTTCGCCCGACGTCGCCGTCCGTCGGCGAGGTCGGCGCTGTCCGCTCGGACCGGTGGGCACCCGGCGGGCACCCCGATCATGACGATCGAGCACGACATCGCGCTGCTCGAGGACGATCAGCTCTCCTTCCGAGGTCGCGGCGCCGCCGATCTCGCCGACAGTGCGTCCTTCGAGACCGTGTGCTGGTGGCTGTGGACGACGGCGTGGGAGCCCGAGCGTCGGTTCCGCGGCTCGTCCGACGGCGGGGTCGCGGCCACCAAGGTGAACGCTGTCCTTCCCACCACGATGTCGCTCCGGGAGCGGGTGCAGACACTGGTGCCGGTGCTGGCTGCTACGGACCCGCTGCGCTCTGACCTCTCGGCAGCGTCGGTGGCCCGGATGGGCACCGAGATCATCGGCGGGGTCGTCGACGCCCTTCCGCCGCGGAGGCCGGAGCCGGTCGGCGACCGGCTCGCCGGCCGGCTCTGGGCCCGTCTCTCGCCCCAACCTGCCGAGAACGACGTCGTCCCGGCCGACCAGGCCGTGCCGCTGATCGACGCCGCGCTGGTGCTGCTGGTCGACCACGACCTGGCGGCCTCGACGTTGGCTGCACGGGCGGCCGCCTCGGCCCGCGCGAACCCGTACGCGGTCGTGTGCTGCGGGCTCGGTGCGCTCGACTCGGCGCTGCATGGCAACGCGGGTCGGTACGCGTACCGGATGATCGCCGATCGGCTCGACGGCCGTACGGCAACAGAGGCGGTGGCTGGCGCGGTCGCGACATACGGTCGCGTACCGGGGTTCGGCCATCGCGTCTACCGCCGCGCCGACCCACGCTGGGAGCTCCTCATCGAGCGGCTCCGCCGGCTGCAGCCGGACGCGCCGGCCCTGACGGCGGCCGACGACCTGGTGGCCACGGTCCGGCACCGGATCCGGATCTTCCCGAACGTCGACCTCGCCCTGGCCGTGCTGGCGCACACGCTCGGCCTGGAGCCGGCGGCCACCGAGCTCGTGTTCGCGGTCGCTCGCTGCGGCGGCTGGATCGCGCACGCGCTCGGCGAGTACGACGAACCGGCTCTACGGTTGCGCCCCGAAGGTCGCTACGTCGGTCCGTGACCGGGCCCGGTCCGCTGTCCGGCGCCGAGTCCGCACGCCGTGCCGGATCGGTGTCCGAAGCCGTCGGCTCGGCCGTCAGCGCGCGTTCTCGAGCCGCCCCAGCAGCCAGCCCGGCCTCAGCACCTGGGCACCGACAGCCTGAAGCCTCGTCGACAGCCCCCGGTCCGCAGTCACCACAGCCACCACCCGTCCGGCCGCCACGGCCCGACCCGCTTCCTCCACGATCCGGTCGTCACCCTCACCGGCAGCGTGCACGACCGTCAGTGCCTGTGGCGTTCCACTGCCCTCGGCCGCCGTCTCCGGTACGCCGGCACGAGCCTGGCCTTCCAGCACCAGGACGACCCACGGTGCCAGCGTCGGTCCGTCGCGCCGCTGTCGGTCGCGCAGCTGTCGGTCGCGCAGCTGATCGTGCAGCCTCGTCGCCGCACCCGCCCGGTCTCGCCACCACCCGTCGGGTCGGGAGCCGACCACGTTCGCGCCGTCGATCACCAGCACCTCGGCTCCGTCGTCGTCGTCGGACATCGCATCCCTCCTGCCGCATCGTCGATCGATCCTCCCAGCAGCGGTCCAGCACCGAGCGACACCGCCGTTCGGGCGAACCCCTCGTCGACCTGGCGGACGTAGACTCCGCCTCGACTGGTCGCTCGGTTTCGTCGTCGTCGCTCGATCTGCAGATCGCTCGACAACCACGAGCCCGGGCGATCGGCATCTGAGGAGGCGTGGAGTGCGGACCGATGAGCAGGGCCGATACCGCCACGGCATCGGGTACGGCCTCGGCGCGTACGGTCTGTGGGGTCTCGTGCCGCTCTACTGGCCGCTGCTCGCCGACGCCGGACCGCTGGAGATCCTCGCGCACCGCATCGTGTGGTCCTTGGTGTTGGCCGGTCTGCTCCTGCTCGTGCTCCGGAAGCGGGGCTGGTGGCGCACGATCGCCCGACCCCGCACCCTAGGACTGCTGACCCTCGCGGCGGCGCTGATCGCGGTCAACTGGGGCGTCTACATCGCCGCGGTGAACAGCGGGCACGTCGTCGAGGCGGCGCTCGGCTACTACATCAACCCGATCCTGTCGGTGCTGCTGGGTGTCCTCGTGCTCCACGAGCGGCTCGCGATCGGCCAGTGGATAGCGGTCGGGCTCGCCGGCCTCGCGGTCATCGTCTTGGCCGCCGACTACGGCCGGCCGCCCTGGATCGCCCTGGTCCTCGCCGCGAGCTTCGCCACGTACGGTCTGTTGAAGAAGCAGGTCAACTCAGGTGCACTGGAGACGCTGACCGTCGAGTAGGCAGTCCTGACTCCGGTTGCGGTCGGCTACCTGGTGTGGCTGCTGACGACCGGGGCCCTGGTGTTCGGCCACCACGGCGGGGGGCAGGCACTCCTGCTGGCCTCCTCCGGGCTGGTCACCTTGATCCCGCTGCTGCTGTTCGCCGCGGCCGCTACGCGGCTGCCGCTGAGCACGGTCGGGCTGCTGCAGTACCTGACGCCGACCGCCCAGTTCCTGCTCGGCGTCTTCTACTTCGACGAAGCGATGTCACCCGTTCGCTGGATCGGCTTCGGTTTGGTCTGGGCAGCGCTGATGGTACTGACCGTCGTGGGCCTGCGTGGCGCGCGCCGACGTGATCCAGCCGGGGTCGTGAAAGCCGCCGAGCTGACCTAGGCAACCACCTCCCGACCCAGGAATTCTCCCCTCCACCGGGCGAGCCGCCAGGGGCGCCGAGGCTCGGCACGAGAGGATGGCGACGTCCCCTGCGTTCAAGTGGACCTGTCAGAAAGGACCGTCATGTCCACCGTCTCTCCGTCCTCGATCTCCGCTCAATACGCCGAGGTCGCCAAAGGTGCCTGGATCTGGGCCATCGTCCGTGGCGTCTGCGCCATCCTGTTCGGCATCATCGCCCTGGTCGCGCCGCTCGGCACCGCGATCGCCCTCGCCATCGTGATCGGCATCTTCGCCATCGTCGACGGCATCATCGACCTGGTCGACGCCATCCGTCACCGCGGCACCTCCGGCGTCGGCCTGCGCGTCTTCCTCGGTGTGATCAGCCTGCTCTTCGGCATCATCCTGCTGGTCTGGCCGGGCAAGACGATCGGCTTCATGGTCATCCTGATCGCCATCTGGGCGATCGTCATCGGCATCCTGCAGATCATCGCCAACGTCAGCATCCGCAAGGAGTCCGGCAGCGCCTGGATCTGGGGCGTCATCTCCGGCGCTCTGGGTGTGATCTTTGGCATCTTGGTGCTGTTCAACCTCAGCGTCGGCCTGGTCACGCTCATCTGGTTGGTGGGCATCTGGGCCATCGTCTTCGGCATCGCTCTGCTCGTCCTCGGCTTCCAGGTCCGCAAGGCCAGCAAGGCGGCCACGGCCGGCTGACCGCTCGAACCGCTCTCCTCCGGAGGCGTCGACCCGTGGGTCGGCGCCTCCGCTTGATTTTGTTTGGTTCGCTCACAATTCCCGCGAAACTCTGTCCGTGCACCCGACCTCGGTTAACCTTCATGCGTCACTCGGAGTCAGCGCATCCGCCGCCGTCGAACCGACCCACCCGGTCACCTCGATCCGCCACCGGAGCCGCCTGGTCCAATCACGACGAGAGCGAAGCGAGCCACACGTGAGCGGGAACACCCCCTACGGAAACCAGCCCAACCCGGGCCAGCCCAACCCGGGCCAGCCCAACCCCGCCGGACCGCAGTACGGCGGCCCCGGCTACTCCGGGCCGGCGTACGGGCAAGGACAGCCGAGCGGCCCGTACGGCCAGCCGACACCGAGCGGCCCGTACCCGCCCCAGCAGGGTCCGGGCGGTCCAGGTGGCCCGCAGGGTCCAGGTGGCCCGCAGGGTCCAGGTGGGCCGGGTGGGCCGTACGGGATGTACAACCCCGGTCAGCCTCAGCAGCCCAAGAAGTCGAACAAGCTGCCGCTCATCATCGGCGCCGGGGTGCTCGCCCTCGTGCTGATCGGCACCATCATCGCCGTCGCGGTCGTCCGCGCCGGTGACGACCCCGTAGCCGGTGGTGGCACCGGCGGTGGCGGTGGCACCAGCAGTGCACCTCCCGCCGAGTCGAAGCTCCCGTCGGACGCCGTGAAGGGATATCTCGAGGCGCTGGCCGCCGGTGACGCGACGACGGCGTTGACGTATGCGTCGACTGCTCCGAGCGACACCACCTTCTTGACCAACGAGGTGCTCGCCTCCTCGCTCAAGGCCGGGGCGATCACCGACATCAACGTGCCCGAGGTCAGCGACAAGTACACCTACTCGGTCGCCGCCTCGTACAAGATCGGCAGCCAGTCCGTGAACGCGGACTTCCCGGTCGAGGAGGACGGGGATGCCTGGAAGCTTCGCGAGGTCGCCTACGACCTCACCCTGTCATCGACCCAGAACAAGACACTGCCGATGCTGATCAACGGCGTGCAGGCGGACGCGGACAAGGTGGCGGTCTTCCCCGGCACCTACACCTTCACCACCGGCCTGGACAACATCAGCTACGGCAAGAGCAACAAGCTGATCGTCAAGAGCGTCTCGGACTACCCGGAGGGCATGAGCGACATCCAGCCGACCGTCACGTCGGCCGGTGAGAAGGCGTTCACCAAGGCCGTCAAGGCCAGCCTGGACAAGTGCATGGACTCCCAGAAGATCAAGAACGCCAACTGCCCGAACACCTTCGACCGGATCACCGGTTCCCAGCCGGACAACGGCACCCTCGAGTGGTCCTACGACAAGGACGCGCTGGACAACATGGAGATCCGACTGGATTACACCAACCCGGCCATCGCGGAGAGCAACGTCTCGCTGGGCATCAAGGCCACCGCCGAGTGCGACGGAAATCCCTGCCGGCTCACCTCGTACGGCAACCCCGATCCGTCGGCCAACATGACCAAGGACCCGCTGAAGATCATCTGGTCGAACTGAGGCCGAGCGCCGGAGTCCGGGCTCCGGCGAGCACGACCGACGAGGGCCGGGCGTGGGTAGCATCGCTGACGTGACGCAACCCATCCCGGCCCTCGACTTCTCTTCCTTCGACACCGACGTACGAGTCCAGGACGATCTCTACCGGCACGTCAACGGCACCTGGATCGAGCAGACCACGATCCCGGACGACAAGCCGTTGACCGGAGCCTTCATCGTTCTGCGCGATGCCGCCGAGGAGGCGGTCCGCGACATCATCACCGGGATGAACCGGCAGCAGGCCCCCGACGGCAGCGACGAGGCCAAGATCGCCGATCTCTACGCCAGCTTCATGGACGGCGAGGCGATCGAGTCGGCCGGCGCACAGCCGCTGAGCGAGCTCTTCGCCGCCGTCGACGAGGTCACCGGGGTCCCCGCCCTGATCGAGCTGATGGGGTCCCTGGCTCGGAAAGGGGTTCGCGGCCTGGTCGGCGTGGACACCGAGTCCGACCCCGGCGACCCGAACCGGTACGTGATGTTCGTCGGCCAGAGCGGACTCGGTCTGCCGGACGAGGCGTACTACCGGGAGGACGAGTACGCCGAGATCCGCGAGGCCTACCTCGCACACATCGCCCGGATGCTCGGGCTGGCCGATCTCGATCAGGTCGCGTACCGCGCTCAGCAGATACTCGACCTGGAGACCGCCATCGCGGCCTGCCACTGGGACAAGGTCAAGACCCGGGACCTGCGGCTGATGTACAACCTGATGTCGCTGGCCGACTTCACCGCAGCAAGTCCGGCCCTGAACTGGCGAACCTTCATGGCGGGTGCCGACATCGACGAGCGACACATGGCCGACCTCGTGGTGGAGCAGCCGTCGTTCTTCACCGAGGTCGCCGCACTGCTCACCGAGGATCAGCTGCCGACCTGGAAGATGTGGCTGAAGTGGCGAATCATCGGCTCGTACGCGCCGTACCTGTCGAGTTCTTTTGTGGACGAGAACTTCGCCTTCTACGGCACGACCCTGCAGGGCACGCCAATGCTGAAGGAACGCTGGAAGCGTGCCGTCGCTTTGGTCGAGGGCGCGTTGGGAGAGGCCGTCGGTCGGGTCTACGTCGAGCGGCACTTCTCGCCGGTGGCCAAGCAGCGGATGGATGAGCTGGTGACCAACCTGATCAAGGCGTACCACGCCTCGATCACCGATCTGGAGTGGATGACGGAGGAGACGAAAGCCGAGGCGCTGGACAAGCTGGCGAAGTTCCGGCCGCACATCGGCTACCCGAGCAAGTGGCGGGACTACTCGGCCCTCGAGATCGCCACCGACGACCTGCTGGGCAACGTGCAGCGGGCTTCGTCGTTCGAGCTCGATCGCTCGCTGACCAAGATCGGCCAGCCGGTGGACCGGGAGGAGTGGCTGATGACACCGCAGACGGTCAACGCCTACTACCACCCGCTGAAGAACGAGATCGTCTTCCCGGCCGCGATCCTGCAGCCGCCGTTCTTCAACGAGCATGCCGACGACGCGGTCAACTACGGCGGCATCGGCGCAGTGATCGGGCACGAGATCGGCCACGGGTTCGACGACCAGGGCTCGACCTGCGACGGTGACGGCGCGCTGCGTGACTGGTGGACGGAGGCGGACCGCAAGGCCTTCGAGGAGCGCACGAGCGCGCTGATCGGTCAGTACGACGCACTCGCGCCGGCGGAGGCGCCCGGCTCGTACGTGAACGGCAAGCTCACCATCGGTGAGAACATCGGTGATCTGGGCGGACTCTCGATCGCGCTGAAGGCGTACCGGATCGCTCGTGGCGAGCAGACGGTCGAGCCGATCGACGGCTACACCGACGAGCAGCGCTTGTTCCTGGCCTGGGCAGCGGTCTGGCAGACGAAGTCGCGGCCGGAGCTGATCAAGCAGCGGCTGGCGACCGACCCGCACTCCCCGAGCGAGTTCCGCTGCAACCAGATCGTGCGCAACGTCGACGAGTTCTACGCCGCCTTCGAGGTGACTGAGTCCGACGCGCTCTGGCTGGCCGCTGAGGAGCGCGTCTCGATCTGGTGACTCTCCCGACCGCGTCCGGGTCGGCGGGTCCGCGGCACTGCGCCAGGGACGACTTCCCAGCAGGGTCTGCCAGCGCTCTATAGACGACCGAGTGGCTTGGGTGCAAGCCTTGCCCCTGGGGCGGTGCTCGCGGCGGGCGGCACCCGCACGGGGGAGGAGCTGGACGATGAGCATGCTGATGGACGAGGCGCTCGAGGATCTGCGTGGTCGGGTGAGTGGCGTGGTGATCACCGCCGACCACCCGGAGTACGACACGACCCGTCGACTGTGGAATGCGGCCATCGACGGTCGACCATCGGTGATCGTCCGCTGTACGTCGACCGCCGATGTGCAAGCTGCGGTCCGCGCGGCTGTTGAACAGGGGCTGGAGATCTCCGTCCGCGGCGGTTCGCACAGCTTCCCGGGGTACTCGATGGGCGATGAAGGGCTCGTCGTCGACCTGAGCGGGATGAGAGGCGTGGACGTCGATGAGTCTGCTCGGCGCGCTCGGGTCCAGGGCGGGGCTCTGCTCGGCGAGGTCGACGCCGCCACGCAGGCGCACGGACTGGCCGCGCCCTTCGGCATGGTCAGTCACACCGGCGTCGGCGGGCTGACGCTGGGTGGTGGTATGGGCTGGCTGAGCCGGATGGCCGGCCTGTCGATCGACAACCTGACCTCGGCCGAGGTGGTGTTGGCCGACGGCGAAGTCGTCACGACCAGCGCGGACGCCCATCCGGACCTCTTCTGGGCGATCCGCGGTGGCGGCGGCAACTTCGGGGTGGTGACCGAGTTCGAGTTCGCCTTGCGAGAGGTCGAACCGATGGTCTCGTTCGGGCTCTTCTTCTGGAGTCTGGAGCGGGGAACCGAGGCGCTGCGCCTGATGCGCGACGTCATCACCGATCTTCCACTCACGCTGAACGCGGTGCCGGTGGCGGGCTTGACCGTTCCGCCGCTGCCTTTCGTGCCGGCCGAGTACCACTTCGCCAGCGGGTACGCCCTCGAGCTCGCCGGCTTCGGGGACCCTGAAGCTCACCAGGCGGCCGTGACCCGCATCCGCAGCGACTGCCCGCCGTCGTTCGAGTTCGTCACCGAACTGCCGTACGTCGGTCTGCAGAGCTTGATCGACGAACCGAACGCCTGGGGCTCGCACGGCTACGACAAAGGGGTCTACCTCACCGAGATGAACGATGAGGTGATCGACGTGCTCACCCGGTACACCGAGTCCAAGGAGTCACCACTCTCCATCGTCATCCTCTACCGACTCGACGGTGCTTACAGCGACGTGGCCAACGACGCGACGGCCTTCAGCGGTCCGCGCACGCCCTGCTACTTCGCCAACCTGATCGGTTTGTGTCCCGACCCCGCCATGCTGGATGGGGCGAGGCAGTGGGTCCGCTCGCTGCACGCCGAGCTGGAACCGTACGCGGTCG
>Ga0190271_10002533_pt1 | contig 11132 bp, 8 predicted proteins | sample Popmic356T_FD_133747 | JGI IMG/M metagenome (GOLD analysis project Ga0190271, IMG submission 133747) | Populus adjacent soil microbial communities from riparian zone of Weber River, Utah, USA - 356 T | ecosystem: Environmental > Terrestrial > Soil > Riparian zone | place: USA: Utah | collected...
ACGCGCAGATCCGGCCGTCGCTCGGTCGCGATCTCGCGGCGTGCAGGGGCGCTCTCACGTGCACCGCGACGGCAACCGTGCCGCTCATCGCGCCGCAGTCCATGTTCGATGACCGGCTGACGCGACTCGATCTTCGAATCGGGAAGCGGATCGCGCTCTCGCAGCGCATGCGTCTTCAGGCCAACGTGAATGTCTACAACGTGTTCAACGGCAGCGCGAGCTCCGTGCTCAACGTCAACTACGGCCCGCTCTGGTTGCAGCCATCGCTGCTCCAGGATGGACGGATGCTTCAGTTCAGCGGCTCGTTGACCTTCTGACCCGGTTCGGCTGAGGCCGGGCCCAGCCCGACCTCAGCTGATTTTTTCGACATTCGGCATCTCCTTTGCCTCCGAACTGACTCGTCCGGAGGAAACAGAGATGAAGCTACTCATCGTTGCAACCGCCGCGATCGCATCGCTAGTTTCTTTCTCCTCAAGTGCACTGGCTCAGGAGCGAGTGCCGTACGCGGGTTCGACCGCTGCGGGATTCGATGTTGGCGTGTTCATTCCTCGCAGCGACGAGCTCTCGAGTTCTGTACTGCTGAACGGAACGTACGAGTATTACGTCACGCCCCGGATCAGCGTGCGCGCGGGTGTGGGCTGGTGGAACCCAGGCTTCAGCACCGGCGCCGTCGATTCATTGATGCAGGTGCCCCTGACGTTCGACGCCAACTACAACTGGGAACGTGGCAAATGGCATCCCTTCGTCGGCGCAGGGATCGGCGTCCACTTCCTTCAGTTCAGATCCGAACAACCGTCGACTGACAACACCGACACGAAAGTCGGTTTCAACACCGGCGGCGGCATCGAATACTTCCTCAATCGCACGCTGGCAGTGAAGGGTGAAGGCCGGTATCACGCGCTCGGCGATGTGCGCGGCGAGCAAACGTCGGGGACCGCGCTCACAGTTGGTGTGAAGACGTACTTCTGACAGCGGTTGTCGCACTCACTGGTGATCGCCCAAAGCGATCACCAGTCGATGCGAACGTCTCCGACGCATCGCGACGAACACAGCTGATCAATTTTTGTGTATCATCCAAGCGTCCGACGATGCATCAAGACGATCCCGGCCTCGAACAACGGTTGTCTCGCTTCGAAGCACAGTTGGATCGTTTCAGCTTTGCCCTTCATCAGTGGCAGCACACACAAAGTCAGACCTCCGCTGAACCTGCTGCCGATCTCGATCAGCGCATGCGTTCCCTCGAAGAAACGATCTCGCGCGAAGCCCAGGCGATGCGGCGTCTGCACGAAGAACCGCTGAAACAACTGCAAGGGCACGCTGAATATCTCACTGAGCTCTCGCGTACCCTTCAGGCGCTCCTCACGGATCTGCGTCTGAGCGCAGGCACTCAGGGATCGAATCAAGGATCGGCAGCCAACTGGCCGCTCGAGCGCGTCGTCGATCTGCACGACGAACTACGGCGTACGACCAGTGAAAACGGCGACATCCAAGGGGCGCTGACACCCGAGACGACGCAGTCGCTTGCCCGTCGTGTGCATCTGCTCGAGGCCGCGCGCGAACAGGAACCCGTGTTGCCGCGTGAAGCCGTCGAAAGTCCGCGCACCAGGTCACGCTGGGTGTACGTCGCGGGCGCGGCGGGCGCTGTCGCCGCCATCCTGCTCACCGCGGTCGTGGTCAGGTGGATCGAAAGCCGATTGGACGAGGCGTCTGCCCGTGTTGCGGCCGCAGAGCAGCAGGTCGTCACGACGACGCAGCTGGCGAACCGCGAGGTGAGCGCCGCGCGTCAGGATGCGGACCGCCAGATCGCCGAGGCCCGGCAGTTGGCGCAGCGAGCCGAGACCGTTGGCGTCATTCTCACGGCGCCTGATCTGATTCGCTTCAATCTGACGAGCGGAGAGACGAACGGATCGTCGGCGCAATTGCTGTGGAGTCGCACCCGAGGGCTGGTTCTGAGCGGCTCACGTCTTCCTGCCGCTCCGCCCGAGAGCACCTATCAACTCTGGCTGGTCACAAACACTGAATCGGTGGGTGCCGGGCTATTCGTGCCCGACGATGCCGGCCGCGCGAACCTCGTCGTCGATGCGCCTCCGAGGGTGCCAGGTCCTGTTGTTGGCGCAGCCGTCACCATCGAGCCAAGCGGCGGGCGATCAACACCAACCGGACGCACGCTCCTCGCCCGCTTTCCCTGATCAGATCCAAGTGGCGTCGGCTTACCGGGCGGCCTGGGATCGGCTCCCGGTTCGAAGACGTGGAAAATCGGGTCTTCCGGCGGGTCTGCTGACGATTACGCCGTCGCCCTGGATGGTTCCGAAGGACAGCAAGCATCGTTTCGGTAACGAGCTGGCCCGTACGCCGGTGGCGAATCTCCGGCGACGGCGCTCACCGCGCCTCCAAACCCGATTTACCCTCTTCGCTCTTCACGCCGCGAACAGGTCGCCGACCGCAGGCCCGCCCGGTGAGCCGCCGCACTGTCTGTGACGACGGTGTGGCTGGGAGCGAAGCGACTGTTCGCGCCGCGACACGCGAGAGTGGGTAAAACGGTTCGGGAGCGGTCCGATCGGCGGGGACGGTGATTCGCCGCTGACGCACCAGCCACCTGGTTATCGACGCGATGTTTACAGTCGGGCGGATCAAATCAGCCGCCGCCGTCATCGTGAGCACGCGCGCGGACGAACCGTTTTTCCGCGGCGACGAACCGGAGCGAAGTCCCAGCCACACCGTCGTCGCGTCGCCAAGGTGCAGCGGTAAACCGACCTACGGATGTGTTGAAGGCGCGTTATCGCTGAAGGTTCACGGTCACGCGAGCTGCTGTGTCCGGGCGCACGAGCGTCCTCTCGCGCCGCTCTCCGAGCTGCGGGTGACGGAACACGATCTCGTGCTCCCCTGGTGCGATTGAGAGATTCCCGAGCGGCGTCTCGCCATACGGAGAGCCGTCAATCCACACGCTCGCCCACGGTGTCGCGTTGATATTGAGTCTGCCGTTTGGAATGGTCACCGAGACCGCCGTGATCTGACCTGGTCTCACGTCAACCTCGCGACGGACGCGATAGCCGATCACGCTGTTCACGAAGTCGAACTCGCGGCGACCTGCCCTTGTGATAATCGGACCATCCTGGCTCGACCCGAGGAGCCGTTCTCCATCGAGCACGTGGAGCTCGATCGGCGACGTGACCCTGAAACCGCCGCTGCGCGGAGCAACGGCAGCAGGCAGTTCGGATTTGCTCTCGACCGGTCTGATGTCGCGAACCATGGGCTCTTCGCCACCGGGGGCAACCGCCGGGAGGACTCTCAATCCCGGCATTTCCTGCTCGACCCTGAGAGCTAGTGGAGTCACCGGTACCGGCTCCGGGTTTATGACTGCCTGCGGCGGTGGCGCCGCGGTCTCGATCGCGCGTGGTGACGGCGCGGATCCCTGAGCGACGCTCGCACCGGTGTAAATCAACCGCCCGATGACTACCGCTTCGGCCAGTGCCACAACACCTGCAGCAATGGCCGCCCAACGGATGGCATTCGAATAGCGGCGTTTGGGTTGAACGGCAACGATCCCGATCGGTGCCAACGGGTGGTCTCGCTCGGCCTGGGGGGGAGCCGGCGGCGGCGCCGCCTCCGGTTGCGGCGCAGCCGGTGCCACGGGCCGCGATACCGCAAGGCCAACATCTTCACGCGGCGCGTCCTGCTTCAACTCCGATAAGGCTTCGCTCGCCTCACGAGCCGATCGGAACCCGTGCTCGTTGAGATACAACGCGCGCTCGAACCAGAGGCGAAGCGACGCGAGCCTGACGACACGCGCGAGCGGTTCGTGAATCGTGTGCGGATACTCGTCGAACACAATGCGGCGCCCCGCCATCAGCGAGAGCGCCACCAGCGCGAGTTGCGCGACATCACTTCTGGTGTCGAGTGGCGGACAGACCAGACGCGAGAGCGGCGTGAGGATTCCGAACTCCGACCACAACTGGGGCGCTGAGAACTCGAGCGCTTCGATAGCCGAGCCAACCATGTGCTCGCGAATCGTCATCTTGCCATCGCCCGTGAGCACGATGCGATCGAGCGTCACCGCGCCGTGCACAACACCCTCTGCGTGTTCGTGAAGGGCGGCAAGCGCTGGCATCAGCTGGCGGAGCAGATGAAGGGCAAACTCTGTGCTGCGCGGCTTCTTCAATGCATCCGAGAGTCGCAGACCCTGGACGTAAGTCGAGACGACGGCGAGCCCCTCGTCCTGCCCGAACTCCTTGATCGATCGCACGACCGGAAAGGCCGGATGCTGAAACGTGCTCAGCGTCTCCATCCGGTGCCTGAGCGTTGTCGAAAACCTGGGATCGCGCGCGAGCGCCGGATTGAAGCGAAGAAGCTCCCATGATGGCGCCGTGGTGTTGTCGAACATCAGCAGCCGATCGCCGAGGCCATCGGAGTGACCTTGCGCGTACCACGTGGTCAGCCGATTGCCGCTGTCGGCCGCCGGCGGAAGCTGATCGACGATCAGATCGCGGGCAGTACTCATGGCGCCAGCCTCCTCTGAGGATGTCTCCTCTGAGAGCGGTGCCGAAGCATGAGGGAGTTAGTGCTCAATGGTCAGGAACGCACACATTGTGCACGAACACGAGCCGGAGTTGAAGAGCAGAAGTTCAGCGACGCGTCGCACGCGTGCGCGCCGCGCCAACGAGCGAGCCCTCGAACGAGGACTCGGGCGATCGCGTGGTCATCCCGATCGCGGAGTTGAGGAACGCGCCAGTGCTGTCCCCCGACTTCAACATCTTCATCAACCGTGCGGACACGAGAGCCGCATGGTCCGATGAAGCGCCGCACAGCAGCACGGCGATCTCTCGGTCGCTCAGAACACCGGCAAAGTCGCCGGCGCGAAGCTGCGCCCGGATCTTGCCGACCGACGATGTGAGCAATCCGTCGCGTCCTGCGGAGGGCTCGACAGACATCACGATGACCGAAGCCTGGCGGCCGGTGGCGATGGCGTTGGTGGCAAGTTGATCGAAAACAGAGTCAATTGGCCGAAAACGTCGCCGCCGCTCGCCGTCACTCGATCGCTGAAGCCCGGTCTGCAGCCAGCGATGCACGACCGCCATCCCGGCCAGCACCGTTTCGCGATCGAGCGCGGTAAACGCAGACTGCTCGCGCTCGAAGACGACGGCCATGATGCTGTCGCCGTCCGAGGATTTCACGACCAACCGACTGCCGCTGGGCTCATCGGAACGCGAGAGCAGCTCCGTCAATCCCACCGTCAACGCCGGTCTGCCGCTGCCGGTCAACACCAGCGCGCCACGCGTGGCGCCGACGGCATCCATCAGCTGACCGAGAGCGACCTGACCCGAAGTCTCGGGCGGTTCGTTCGTCGGACGCTGCGGCCTCGATACTTCCACCACCAGCCGGCTCGTGGCCGTTGTGGCCGCGTCGTTCAACGATTCGCGAAGGATGTCGGAGTACACCCTCAGGCGAACCTGTTCGCGGTCGTCGATCATCCCCGAGAACAGCAGCAACCACGCGACGTCGCCCGCAACGATCCGAAGCATGAGCGAGTCGCCCGGCTCGGAAATCAGGCCAAGGTCCTCGATCTCGGTTCGAGACAGACGCACGATCCGGCCGTGCGTCGGCACGACTGCGTCGTCGAGGTAGCCGTGGGTCGAAGGGGGCGCAGCGAGAGAGGCGCCGTAGGCGAGAAACCCTCCGCTTGCTCCGGCGACGTAGCATCGGGCGCGCACGTCATCCCAGACGCTCAAGGCCTCCACGAATGCCCCGATCACTTTGCGGGCAGAACCCCGAGAAGTCGCTTCGCGAAGGATGCGGCGGAACGAGACGATCCGGTAGGGCTCGACGCTGATCGCGCTTGTCTGGGCAAGGGTTGCATCGACTGCGCCGGTCAGCCAGTGGGCAATCGACTCGAGATCCTGGCGGCACTCCTCCACTGAATCGCCGACCGTCAATCCTCGGCCGACGAAGAGTACACCCCCGCTGGCGAGGGCACAACAGACGGCTTGCACGGTTTCGACAGAGACGAACACCGGCTTCCGCGATGCGAGCACATCGGACATCGCCGAACGGATCGTCGGCTCACCTGACGTGAGCAGCGTCCGGAACTCTTCGGCATCAGGAGTGGAACCAACGGGAAACACGGGGACCTGATGCTCATCCACCATCTCGATGATGATGTCGAGCCTCGGCGCTAAATCGACGAGCCACTCCCAGGATTGGCGGCTGACCGCGCTCTCGAAATCTGTTTGCTGCATGAAACGACCGCGTCCAAAAGAAATGCAGAAGCGCGCATTCGGGGGGTGACGAATATTAGGACGAATGCACTCAAATCAAGCTCGGCTGAAACAAGCTCAACCGCAATTTGAGTGCAGCGTCGATCCCCGAAGCGCCGTTCTCCCTATAGAACGGCGATCGCCTCGATCTCGATCAGCCAGTCCGGGTGCGCGAGCGCCGAGATTTCGATCAGCGTGGAAGCTGGTCCCTTTTTCCCGAAGAATTCCTCGCGGATCGGTGCCAGGTCCACCCGGTAGTGCATGTCGGTCACGTAGGTCGTGATCTTGATCACGTTGGCCATCGTCCCGCCTTGCACCTCGACAAGTGCCTTGATGGCTTCGTACGCCCCTCGTGCCTGCGCCTTGAAGTCGCCGCGATACGCGACGCCGCCCTCCGGGGTGTACGCAACCTGACCGGACAGGAAGAGGATCGTCTGCGCCTGTGTGACCTTGATGCCCTGACTGTAAGTCGCCGGATCGAAGACGCCAGGCGCGCTGAACTTCTCGATATTCGCCATGGGCTTACCGTTCACGAAGACCGAACGTGTAGAGCGAGTTGCCTGCCATCACGCTCACGTACTGTCTGCCGTTGATCGCGTATGTCATCGGGCTCGATGCCACTGATGGCCCAAGGTTGGTCTGCCACAGCAGCTTGCCGGTGCGCGCATCGAGGGCATAGAACGACCCGTCCCGTCCGCCGCTGAAGAGCATGTCAGACGCGGTCGTCAGAACGCCGGCCTCGGTCATCGGCGCCGAGAGTCTGTACGTCCATCGCTTCATACCGGTCTTCGGATCGATCGCCTGGATAGAGCTGTGGACGTCATCGGTGGACGAGCCGGGACGCGGAAAGATGCCCGTGAAGCCCTGACCCTCGCGGAACTGGGGCGGCGTATCCGCCTTCACGTAGGTGGTCGAGGTGTTCTCCCACGTCGGGACGTAGAACAAGCCAGTGCGTGGGCTGTACGACGGGCTGTACCAATTGGTGCCGCCCTGATTGCCTGGGTAAATCAGCGTCCCTTCTTTCGTTGGGGCCATGCCTGGCACCGGAATCGGCCTGCCTTTGTCGTCGAAGCCGTCAACCCAATTCACTTTCACGAACGGCTGCCCTTTCAGGAACTGACCGTTCGTGCGATCGAGGACGTAGAACAGGCCGTTGCGATTCGCCCAGAGCATCACTTTTCGCGGCTTGCCTTGCCAGTCGAGGTCGGCGAGCACGGGAACCTGAGTCGAGTCCCAGTCGAACTCGTTGTGCGGCGAGAACTGATAGTGCCACTTGAGTTTTCCCGTATCCGGATCGAGCGCGATCACCGAGCAGCTATACAGGTTGTCGCCGACACGCCCCGCACCGTCCCAATCGGGGCCGGGATTGCCTGTGCCCCAATACGTGAGGTTTGTCTCCGGAACGTACGAACCAGTGACCCAAATCGGCGCACCGCCGTTCTTCCAGGACTCGCCGCTCCAGCTCTCATAGCCCGCTTCACCCGGGCCTGGCACGGTATTGAAGCGCCACACTTCCTTGCCCGTTTTTACATCCCAGGCGGCAATGAATCCGCGGACGCCAAACTCTCCGCCCGCGCTGCCCGCGATGACCTTGTCCTTCACGACGAGCGGAGCATGCGTGAATGCGTAACCTTGTTTGGGGTCAGCCGCTGGCTCACTCTTCCAGAGTTCGCGCCCCGTCTTGGCATCGATCGCGATCATCCGGGTGTCGAAGGCGGCCAGGAAAACCGTGTCGCCCGAGATCGCGACACCACGAGACAGGCGTCCGCAGCAGTTCTTGGCGGCCGGATCCGGTGTGTACTGGTAGATCCAGATCTGCTTTCCCGTGGCCGCGTTCAGCGCGACCACGTCGTTCGGGCTCTGGATCGTGTACATCGTCCCGTCCACGACCAGCGGCGTAACCTGATGCCGTTCCAGCGATCGCGACTGGAAGACCCACTTCAGCTCCAGATCGCGCGCATTGCCCGGTTGTATCGCCGTCAACTGGCTATGTCGCTGGCTCGACAGCCCGCCTGAATAGGTCAGCCAGTTTTGCGGCTCCTTGCTGGACTGCTGAATGCGGTCGAACGATACATTTGTCGCCGGTACTTCGCGATTCGGCGGCGGCGCACCAAACGGCGGAGGCTCCTGCGCGACGAGCGCAGCGGACAAAAGGAGAAAGACGCAGGCGCGCACAGTCATCAACGGCCACCTCTTAGGTTGGAGGGTCATCTTAATACGGCGCAACTGCCCCCTAACATCCCGGCGTTCCCGAGCCGAGAAAGTACCGGGGGACTTCCGCATGTGGAATCAAGACGACTCGCAAAAAGATAAGTTCAAGCCAGTTCAACCCGTTGAAATATCAGCAGCTTCCAAACCAAAACCCGGCGACAGCGCCGAAATGAAGACCGCGCAATTCGGGCGATCGATCTGCGTCAAGGGTGAAATCACCGGCTCCGAGGATCTAACCGTCGACGGCCAGGTGGACGGACGCATCGACCTACCCAATCACGTTCTTACCGTGGGCCCCAACGCAACCGTCTGTGCCGACATCGTGGCGAAGTCGGTCATGATTTTTGGAACGATACTCGGCAGCGTCACCGCTAGCGAGCGGATCGAAGTGCGCCGAAGCGGATCGGTGGAAGGCAACGTCGCGTGCGCCAGCCTGGTGGTGCAGGACGGGGCGATTCTGTCCGGCAAGGTCGAAACGCGAGGCGAACGCCGGACGCGGAAGACCACGACCGAAAGCACGGCGCAGGCTCTGGCGTCGGTCGCCTGATCGAGCGCTACACGCGCGGTGGAGGGCCCCCCTTCTCACCGCGCTCTTCGAGAACTCCCAACGTTCAATTCCCAACTCCCAACTGATTCAACGTTCGGCAAAGGACGCCGATTGGGAGTTGGGAGCTAGATCGCAGGCGTCTGCTGCATGATGGCCTGACGCCGTCCGCGTTGTGCCGACTCGGATCGATGGTGTGCGAACTCCACTTTGCCCGCGGACTCGCCCAGGACTCGCGCGAGCGTCGCCCTCAGCGTCGCACCGTCATCATCGAAGCCGCCATGCGTCGTCGCACGTGCCGCTCCCGGGCGGCCCTCCGGCACGGCGTTCGGTGAGAGCACCCACTCCTTCGGGAGATCGCGATCGGGCAGCTTCCTCAGAAACTTTTCCATGCCGAGCAGCGGCTCGCCGTCCGCGTCGGTGAACCAGGGTTTGCGCAGTTCCTTCTCGAACGCGTGCGACACGAGATACAGCAGCGACTTGTGGTAGATGTTGGCGCAGTCGTCGTCCTGCTCGGCACGATCGGTGAGCGTGTAGATCGCGAACTGCTTGATACTGCCGCCGCGAATCGCCGGCAGATAGTTCTCGCGATAGAAGTCCATCGTGCAGGCGGGCGCCCACATCGTGCAGGTCGAAAACTGCACCGGCTTTCCTCCCGCCTTCTGATTGGCGCCGGCCAGTCCACCAAGCAGAATCGAACCCGCGCTGTGCCCGACCAGATGCACCTGGAGCTTCGGGTTCCTGGCCAGGAGCTTCTTCACTTCGTTCAACGCCACCAGCAGGCCACCGTTCTTCTGGCTGGCCTTGATGGCGTTGTCCTGCATCTCGGCCCACACGCGATGACCGCCCGCCGCTCTTGCGATTGGCTCGAGGCCATCGTCCAGGCGATCGAGCATGAAGTCCTTCGACTTGTCCAGAAACCCTTCAGGCCGGCGACGTGCGACGGCGTCCTGCAGGAGGTTACGAATCGTGCTCCAGAGATCCGTTCTCCAGATGAACGAGATCGGATAGACGCCGGCATCGAGCAGCGTCGGTCGCAGGTCGGCGACCTTCTGAATCGCGGAATCCTCCGCGGTCAGCCCGCCGTGCGCGTAGAGCAACAGGTGCTTGATGGGTGATCCGGCGGCGGCGACGCGATCCGAGAGCTGCGAGAAGATCTCCTTCACATCATCTTCGGATGTCCCGTACGTGCCATCCGTCTTGAGCTGGCCATTGTTCCCAAGGCTGATGATGTGCGGGCGGAGATCGCAGAACACGTAACTGCGCGAGCCTTGCGATGCCACGCCGACGCTGCGCGACACCGACTCGCGCGAGCGCAGGATCACCGGCGCGCCGAGGCGCGCCACCCAGATATCACTGCCGTTCGCCAGCCAGTCGTCGTACGAGATCTGCGCGTATCCGTCCTTGCCCCAGTCGTCGGCCCACGAGTTTTGAATCCAGAAGCCTTTCTTGTCGTAGGCCACGACGGCGAACGCGTGGCCGCCGATGATCTCGGACTCGGGCGTCCACTCGATGACGCCGTCCGTGCCCACGTTCTGCCACCCCTCGTGGACCTGCGACGTCGCGTAGAGAATGCCAACCTCGGTGATCGCGGCATGCATCGCGATCAGATCTTTGTGATTGACGCGGAAGTACGCGCCGAGCGGCCGGCGCAATGCGTCCTCGTAGCGCTTCGCGAACAGCTTGGTGTCCTGCTTTTCGAGCTTGCGGTCGTAGGTCCAATGGCCGCGTGAGCAGACGCCGTGCTTGTGCCAGCCTTTCATCGCGCCGCGCGCGCTGGAGCCGCTGTATTTCTCTCCCGGCCACTCGTCGTAGCGGCGTGCCATGTTGTAGAGCATCCGCGGGCTGATCTCGTCGTCGTCGCGAATCACATCGCGTGTGCGCAGCAGGTAATGCACGACCGTGGCGAGACCAAAGCCGGTGCACGCCCCCTCGGTGCCCTGATCGAGGATCGGCACTTTCATCTTGCGATACTCGTCGAGCGGCCGCTCCGTCTGCACTTCGATGAGCGTGGGCTCGAACATCCGATCGCGAAAGTCGAGCGTGTCGGGCCGCGCGTCGAGTACGCGTGTCTGTGCCGACGCGCGACTGAATCCCTGCGACCGAATGACAGGAGGTGTTGTGGG
>Ga0190271_10002534_pt1 | contig 11131 bp, 11 predicted proteins | sample Popmic356T_FD_133747 | JGI IMG/M metagenome (GOLD analysis project Ga0190271, IMG submission 133747) | Populus adjacent soil microbial communities from riparian zone of Weber River, Utah, USA - 356 T | ecosystem: Environmental > Terrestrial > Soil > Riparian zone | place: USA: Utah | collected...
CGTGGCGCCTTCGCGATGGGTTGTCTGGTGAGGTCTACGAGCGGGACGGGAACGAGATGCGGGATGGCGGTCTCTATGTCGAGCTGGCGCCCTGGCAGTGCCACATGTTCGACATGCGAGCCTTGTGAGGGTGCGTCAAAAGGGACTCGAAGTGGCCCAGGGGCAGTACCCGGAGGTCTGACTGTGGCCAGTAGTTCGAGGTCCGCTGACATTCCCTGGCTGGTCCTTCGTGCCGAACTGGTCGGGACGGCGGTACTGGTGCTGGTCGGCCTTTCCCTCGTGATTCTGATGTTCGGGGAAGGCAGTCCCATTCCGGGTGTCCTGCCGAGCGACGGATGGCGCCGGCTGATCACCGGCTTCCTGTTCGGCACCACCGGTGCGTTGATCGCGCTCTCCCCGGTCGGGGAACGGAGCGGGGCGCACATCAACCCCATCGTGACGATGGCTTTCCGCTTGATGGGGAAGCTCGATCTACGGACGTCCCTCGGCTATGTCGTGGCCCAGCTTGCTGGGGCGATTCTCGGGAGCCTGCCGCTCCTGGCCTGGGGCGCGATGGGGCGAAGCGTGGCGTTCGGCGCCACGCTCCCGGGCGAAGGCTACAGCCTCGGGACCGTCCTGCTCGGGGAAGTGATCGCGACGTTCGCGATGGTCACGCTGCTCTGCGTGTTCCTCGCATTCCGCTGGATTCGCCCGTTCACCCCCGCAATCTTCCCAGTTCTATACGCCATCATGGTGTACGCGGAGTCGCCGATCTCTGGAACGAGCACCAACCCCGCGCGCAGCCTGGGACCAGCAGTCATTTCGGGACGCTGGGATGGGTGGTGGATCTACTGGGCCGGTCCCGTGATCGGGAGCGTCGCGGCCTGCGTCGTGTGCAGTGCCCTCGCGAAACGGATCACGGTCGCGAAGCTGTATCACTTCGACAGCGACCGCGACAGGCTGTTTCGCAAGGCCAGCCGCCCAGGCCCCTGACACGACTGAGTGTCACCCCGGCCGACGCATGACGTGTTGGGTCCGCAGACCCCAGCAACGGTAGTATCTCTTGTGCCCGTTGCGTCAGGGAAGCCAGGTCCATGAGTTGGGTCACCGTCATCTGGTCCATGGTGGCGTCGGCGTGTCTCACGCTGGCGGTGATCTACTTTCTGGTGTGGTGGAGCAACCGCGCCGGCTGGGCCAATCTGTTCTTTGCCGTGACGGCAGCCTCCACCGCGGCGTTCACGTTCTGTGAACTGCGGCAGATGCGGGCCGGAACGGCTGACGAACTCCTTGCGGCAATGCGGTGGACGCATGTTGCGCTGCTGGGTGTGCTGGTCTCCACTTCGTGGTTCGTGACGTTCTATCTCGGCGCAGGGCGGCGATGGCTGTTGTGGACCGTCTCTGGTCTGCGCGCGTTCTACCTGCTCGTTGCGTTTCTGATCTGGGGGAACGTCAACTATCTCGAGATCACGAGCCTGCGGCGCGTGCCGTTTCTCGGCGACTCCGTCACCGTATTCCAAGGCATACAGAATCCCTGGATGCTCTTCGGCTATGCGACGATGCTGCTGATCCTTGTCTTTGTCGCGGATGCCAGCGTCACGGCCTGGCGGCGGGGGGAGCGCCGAAAGGCGCTGACGATCGGGGGCAGTGTCGAATTCTTTCTTTTGCTCGGCACGGTTCAGGCCGCCCTGATCCACTGGGCAGGACTGCCCATTCCGGTCCTCATCGCCCCGCTCTACCTCGGACTGGTCGTCGTCATGGCCGCCGAGTTGAGTCGTGAAGTCCTTCGGGCGTCGCGGCTCGTCCACGAACTTCAGGCCAGCGAGGCCGGGTTGCGCGAGAGCGAGGCGCGGATGAGCCTGGCCGTCGATGCCGCCGACGTGGGCATCTGGATCCGGGACCTGGCGCGAAACGAGATCTGGGCGAGCCACAAATGGCGGGAGTGGTTTGGCTTCGCGCCGTCGGAGCCGCTCGAGTTCGGCGCCATCCTGCAGCAACTGCATCCCGATGATCGCGAAGGCCTCCGCCTGGCGCATGTGGTGGCGGCCGCGGGCGCGGATGGCAGCAAATACCAGGCCGAATACCGGTTGACCTTGCCGGACGGGTCGACCCGGTGGATTGCTTCCCAGGACCGGATCGAGTTCGACGCGACTGGTCAGCCGGTCATGATTCGTGGCGCCGCTCGCGACGTGACCGCACGCAAACAGGCGGAGCAGGAGACACAGCTTCTCCGGCAGCAGATCGCGCACGCGGGGCGCGTGTCGATGATGGGCCAGCTGGCGTCGGGGTTGGCACACGAGATCAATCAGCCGCTCGCGTCGATCTTGCGTAACGCGGAGGCGGCCGAGCTGTTCCTGCAACACCCATCACCGGATCTCGATGAGATCCGCGCGATTCTTTCGGACATCCGCTCGGACGACGAACGCGCTGGCCATGTCATCGATCGCATGCGCGGGCTGCTCAAGCCGCAGACGCTCGCCACGGGGCGGCTCGACGTGGGCGCGCTCGCCGGCGATGTGGCGGCGCTCGTGCGGATCGACGTAGCCACGCGGCAGGTAAAGCTCCAGGTCGATGTGCCAGCCGAGCTGCCGCACGTGCGCGGAGACCGCGTGCAGATTCAGCAGGTGCTGCTCAACCTCATTCTCAACGGGATGGACGCGCTCCAGGAGACGAGGCCCGCTGATCGGCGCGTCAATGTGACCGCGCGATGCAACGACGCGCAGCTTGTCGAGCTTGCCGTCTGCGACGCGGGGCACGGCATTCCTGCCGACAAGCTGGCGCGGATCTTCGATCCGTTCTTCACGACCAAGCCGGACGGTATGGGCATCGGCCTGGCGGTCTCGCGCACGATCGTCGAGGCGCACGGCGGGCGGCTGTGGGCCGAGAGCAAGGCTGGTGGCGGCGCGGTATTTCGTTTCACACTGCCGGTTGCGGAGGAAGGCGCTGCGGTATGAGCGTGACGGAACCCACCGTCTATATCGTCGATGACGACGCGCCGTTTCTGGCCGCAACTTCGCGGCTGCTTCGGGCAAGCGGGTTTGCAGTCAGGACGTTCGAATCGGCGAGCGACTTTCTGACGCAGCGGGCCGAGGATGCGCCGGGCTGCGTGCTTGCCGACATGCGGATGCCCGGCATGAACGGCCTCGAGCTGCAATCGGCGCTGGCCCAGTCGTCCAATCCGCTGCCGATTCTCTTCCTGACCGGCCACGGCGACATCCCTTCGAGCGTTCGCGCCATGCGAGATGGCGCGGAGGACTTCCTGGAGAAGCGAGCGCCGAAGGCAGACCTTCTCGATGCGGTGAATCGCGCCCTTGCGCGCGACAGCCGGGAGCGCGAGGCGCGCAACCGGCAGCGTGACTTGCGCGCGCGCTTCGGCACGCTTACCGCACGGGAGTTCGAAGTGCTCGGCCATGTCGTGCGGGGGAGGCTCAACAAGCAGATCGCCGGCGACCTCGGCATCCACGAGCGGACCGTAAAGCTGCACCGCACGGCGATCACGACCAAGCTGGGCGTCCAGTCGGTGGCCGAGCTCACCCGGCTGACCGACGAGGCGGGCCTGCTCACCGAGCCGAAGCCAACCTTCCCTTAAGGGCAGTAGTCGGCTTCGCTGCCGATAGATATAGTGCTTAGCGGCGACGAATGACCTGCATTCACCACGTTGGCGCCGTTGTTGGCGGACATCATCCGGCTGGCCAAGATGAGTAAAGCTGCAACTCTCTACATCGCCGTTGTGGACGACGACGAGCATGTCTGCCGCTCGCTTGGCAGGCTGCTTCGCGCAGCCGGCATGCAACCCATTACGTATCACTCGGCTGAAGAGTTCCTTGCCGACAAGAAACATCCGCAGTTTGATTGCCTGATCCTCGACGTTCATCTGGGCGAGATGTCCGGCATCGAACTTGGCCAGCGACTCGTGGCCGAAGGCCGCCAAGCCCCTTTCATCTGCATCACCGCTCAGGAGGATCCAGGAACGCGCGCACTGGCCGAAGCAGCAGGTTGCGCCGCATTCTTCCGAAAGTCCGATTCCGGTGCGGCCGTGCTCGAAGCCATTCGCCGCGTAGCCCTCTGAATATCGCGACACGTAAGCCTGCGTCTCGCCATTTGACGTTCGTTTCGAATCCTTCCCTTAAGGGCAGTAGCGGCGGTCTTGCCGCCCTCGTATAGTGCCCATGGCCTCTTGTCGAGCGTAAGGAGATTGATCGTGGCGACAAAGACACGGCCCCGGCGTTCGCCCGCGCGAACGTCGGCTCGGCCCTCGCGCACGCTGCCTCCGCTGGACGCGACGCAGCACGCTCTCGTCGCCCGGCTCGCCGTGAGCCGGGATCCCTGGCACAGCTTCGGCCGATATGTGCCCGAGCGTCCCCAGGAACATTCGGCCGAACGGCGGGCCGATGGAGTTCAGCTCCTCGAGCGGGTTCCCCACGCGGCTCATGCCGGGTGGACGCCGCCCAGGAATCGGCCCGGCCCTGTGGACATCGTCGTGTCCGGGAATGCCGGCCGCCAGGAGCAATACGTGCCGCTGCGCATGGGACGCATGGCGGCCTCGCCATTTGCCTTTCTGCGCGGGGCCGCCGCGGTAATGGCGTGGGACCTCTCGCACACGCCGGTCAGCGGCATCCAGGTCGCGATCGACGGCGACGCGCACATCAACAACTTCGGGTTGTACGGCACGCCACAGCGCGACGTCATCATCGACCTCAACGACTTCGATGAAGCGACGATCGGGCCATGGGAATGGGACCTCAAGCGGCTCGTCGCCAGCGTCAACGTCGCCGCCCGCGAAAACGGCCGGAGTGCCAAGGAACGACGACGTGCGGTCAGGCGGGCCGCCAGCGGCTATCGCCTGAACATGAGCCGTCTGTCGGCGATGGGCATCCTGGACGTGTGGTCGATCTCCGCGCACGCCGAACGCCGCCCGACGGCCGTCACGGTGCCGAACAAAGCGTGGGATGTCATTCAGAAGGTTGTGGCCAAGGCGAAGCGGACCACGAACGCCAGCCTGCTGCCCAAGGTGGCCCAGCGCGGGCAGGATGGAGCCTGGCGGTTCAAGGAGGCCCCGCCCATCCTCACCCGGGTGGACGACCTCACGCGCCGCAGGGTCATCGCGGCACTGGCAGACTACGGTGAAAAGCTCGCACCTGCGTATCGGTCCATGTTGCAGCGGTACCGCGTCGCCGACGTGGCGCACCGGGTGGTCGGCGTCGGGAGCGTCGGCACCCGCGCCTACCTGGTGCTGTGTTTTGGCAACGGCGACATCGACCCGCTGTTCCTTCAGGTGAAAGAGGCGATCAGGCCCGTGCACGCCGCCTATCTGCCGCCGATGGTGATGCGTGAACAGCACGAAGGGCGCCGCGTCGTCGGCGCCCAGCGCCTCCTGCAGTCGCTTGGCGACCCGCTTCTGGGCTACACCAAGATCGAGGGGCGCGACTACTTCGTGCGGCAGATGAAGAACATGAAAGCCTCGATGCCCGTGCCATTGATGAAGGGGGAGTCGTTCGACTTCTGGGCCTTCCTGTGCGGAGCCCTGCTGGCGCGCGCGCATGCGCGGTCTGGCGATGCCGTCCGCATCGCCGGCTACTGCGGCGACGGCGACACGCTTGATCGCGCGTTGGCAGAGTTTGCTGAGGCGTACGGCGACCAGACCGAGCGGGATCATGCCGAACTGGTGAAGGCGATCAGGGCCGGACGCGTGAAGGCGGTCGTGGAGGAGCGAAACGGCGGGTGAGGGCCGACCGTCCCCTGCCCCCAAGGGCAGTAGTCAGCGCACGGCCGCTGCCGCATGGTGTCGTCGCGATGTGGAGAAACCGATGACCAGCTCACCGACGCATTTCGAGATCTGTGTCGCCGCGGGCATGCAGGCGAGCAACCTCGGTGTCCCGATCCTGGCCGAGGAACTTCAGCGCCGGGAGTTCGCGCGCGACACGGCACGACAGAAACGTCTGGCGTGCGGCCCTGAATCGACGACCTTCGCGGCCGAGGACTAGTGGGCCTGAGGAGGGCCATTCGTGCCGTCAGCCAGAACGGCCGCGACTGCGTCGAGATCGATCGGCTTGACGAAGTGATGATCGAATCCGGCGTTCTGCGTTCGTTGCCGATCCGCTTCCTGTCCGTACCCCGTGAGCGCGAACAATCTGATGCCGTTCAACTCCGGCATGTCACGAAGGCGCGCGGCGAGTTCGTAGCCATCCATGACAGGTAGACCGATGTCCAGGAAGGCAATCGCCGGGTGGAAGCGCGCGGCGATTCGCAGCGCCGCTGGGGCGTCGAAGGCGACCTGCGTCTTGTACCCCTTGGCGCTGAGCGCCGCGGCGAGCATTTCGGCGCCGTCGACGCTGTCGTCGACGACGAGAATCTTCAGCGCGGTCTCGCCCGGCGCGACCGCCGAGGCGAAGGCCGATTCCGCATCGGCAGCCACCTCGGGCTCGACTGGAACGATCGCCTGCGGCAACCGAACGACGAACTCGCTGCCGGCGTGTGGCCCATCACTGTGGGCAGAGACGGTGCCGCCGTGTCGCTCCACCAGATGGCGAACAATCGTCAGTCCCAGGCCCAGGCCTCCTTGGGATCGGTCGATGGCCTGACGCTCCTGGACAAAGAGGTCGAACACGTGGGGCAGAACGTCCGGTGCGATGCCAATGCCCGTATCCCGCACTCGTATCACGATGTCGCCGCGCTCTTCGGCGGCGCGAACGGTGATGCGCCCCCCGGATGGCGTGTACTTGGCGGCGTTGGTGAGGAGGTTCGAGACCACCTGGTTCAGGCGGATGGCGTCGCCGCGCACCCACAACCTTCGAGGCACGTCAACGCCAAGGGCATGGGTCCGCTGGTCCAGCAGCGGCGTGGCGATCTCGATCGCCTTTGCCACCACCTCCGATATCTCCACGAGGTCGTCCCTGAGTTCGACCTTGCCTCGCGCAATCCGGGATACGTCGAGGAGGTCGTCCACCAGGCGCGTCAGGTGACTGACCTGGCGCTCGATGACCGTGCGCTCCCGCTCCAGCCCACCGCCGCCACGTAGCTTCATCAACTGCAGGGCCGTCAGGATCGGCGACAGGGGATTCCGCAGCTCGTGGCCCAGCATGGCCAGGAACTCGTCTTTCGCGCGATTGGCGGATTCCGCCTCCTGCCGGGCGAGCTGTTCGCGTTCGCGAAGCTCGTCGTTGCGTGCCTCCAGAATCTTGCGCTGCGTGATGTCGCGCGCCACCTTCGAGGCGCCGACGATCTCACCGCTGGCGTCCTGGATGGGCGAAATGGTCAGCGAGATGTCGATGTGGGTGCCGTCCTTGCGCACACGCACCGTCTCGAAGTGCTCGATGCGTTCACCGCGAACAATCCGCTCGAGGATCTGCTGTTCTTCCTTGAGACGATCGGGCGGGAGGAGCATGGTAATCGGCTGCCCGATCGCCTCGTGTGCCGAATATCCAAACAGCCGCTCAGCCCCTTTGTTCCACGACAGGATGATGCTCTGGAGCGTCTTGCTGACGATGGCGTCGTCGGACGATTCGACGATGGCGGCGAGATGCGCGCGCGTGAGGTCGGTGCGCTTCTTCTCGGACACATCGCGGAACACCAGTACGGCCCCAAGCGTGTTTCCAGACTCGTCCCGAATCGGCGCGGCGCTGTCGTCGATCGGATGCTCCTCTCCTGTTCGGGCGAGCAGAACCGTGTGGTTGGCCAGCCGCATGATCGTGCCAGCCTGCAAGGCAGCGATAGCCGGATTGTCCACCGGCTCCCGTGTGTTCTCGTGGACGATCCGGAACACGTCGGTCAGCAACTGCCCGAGGGCGTCCGCCTGAGACCAGCCAGTCAGCGCTTGTGCCACGGCGTTCATGGAGGTGACGCGGCCGTCGGCATCCGTCGTGATCACGGCGTCGCCAATGCTCGCCAGGGTAATGCGGAGCCACTCCGACTGCTGGCGCAATACCTCCTCGGCGCGGCGGCGCGCCACGAGGATGCTCTGGGCGTTCTGCAGGGCCACCGAGCGGAGCTGCGCCTCTTCGTCGTTGATGGGTGCCACTAGCTGGCCTGGATGCGTGCGCTCGCGAGCGCCGTCCCTTCGACGCGCGCGCGAATCTTCGCGAACGCGGTCTCCCGCGTCGTACTCGTGTCGTCACAGAAAGGAGAAAAGCCGCAGTCGTCGCAGGTGCCCAGCTGCGTCAACGGAATGTACTCAGCGGCCTCCAACACCCGGTCGCAGACTTCGTCCGGCGTCTCGACACGCTGGGCGATGGGATTGATGACCCCGACGAAGACGATCTGACCGGGTTTGATGTGGTCGCGGATGATTTCGAGCACCCGGACGCGATCCGGTTCGCCGGCCAGGGCCACGTAGAAGCATCCGGCCATGAGTTCGAACAGGCTCGGCAGCAGCGCGGCATAGTCGACGTCGGCGCTGTGCGTGGAGTCGCGGTCACCGCCCGGGCACGTGTGCACGCCGATGCGGGCGCGGTCTGCAGCCGAGAATCGTGAGAGCGCGAGATTGTTGAGATCGATGAAGCGGTGGAGTAGCTCGCCTGACGGATCGATCTTGAGCGCCAGCCGACCCTCCGTGAAGTCCACCTGCACGCGGTGCGCCCCCTTTCGCAGACAGTTCCTGACTTCGGTCTCGTGTTCACGCAGCAGGTCTGTGATGAATTGGTCGCGGGAGTATCCCGGTATCGCGTCGGGCGGGTACATCAGGCTGATGGCCGAAGGGGAGATGACGGCTTGCTTGACCGGCCGATGTGCGTACGTGAGGGCCACGTCCAGGTAGCGGTCCGCGTATCTCTGGTAGCGGAAGGGTCCGCCAGTCAGCCGGGGCATCCGCCGAACGTGGCCAGCCGCGAACGGAATCGTGAATCCGTCAGGTGCCGTATTCGCGAGCCCATGGACGCAATAGTTCAGGAAGTTGTGGTACTTGCGCTGCTCACCGTCCGTGATGACCGGTGATCCCGTCGCCTCGAACTGCTCGATCGTGTCCCGAACAGCCGCATCGTATAGCGCCTCCAGGCCAGACTCCCCGGCGTTGGACGAGATCGCCTCAATGAGCGATGGGGGACGCGGGATGCTGCCAATTGGTTCTGTCGGGATGTTGGGCATTGGTCAGAAACTGGCCTGCCGATGCGGCGGGCCGGCGGGTTTGGGCCACGTGGCAGGTGCCCTCAGCTGATCGCGGAACCTCAGGTTAGGAGGTGTATCACAATTCAGGGTTTCGCGCTGTGCCGGATGCTCGTAAGTAGCTGATTCCAAATGTGCCAACGGGTGGCTGAAGGGTTGGAGTCCCTTCAACTGGGCTCGTCGTGTGTCCGAATACATCGGTCGTATGATAGATTCGCTAACGCAAATATATGGACAGCGCACGGGCCCCACAATCCAGGGCAGCAGTGGATGAGCTGGAAAATCTGTTCAAGGCGCTGGCCGACAAGACGCGTCTGCGCATCCTCGCCCTTCTTGGGAACAACGAGGTGTGCGTCTGCCACCTTCACGACAGCCTTGGACTTCCGCAACCGACCGTCTCCCGGCATCTTGCGTATCTCCGCAAGAGCGGGCTGGTGGCGGCCCGCCGCGACGGGGTGTGGATGCACTACCAGCTGTCGAGATCGCTCAATCCCGTCGTTCGAGGCGTCCTCGCGGCTGCGGTGGACGCATTGCGGCAGGTGCCAGCCACGACTCAGGATCGCAAGCAGTTTCAGCGTTCGTTCGGGCGGTTGTACGTGCTGGACAGCCCCGCCGGCGGCGCGTGCTGTGCGCCGCGTGCGCAGGAGTCGCAGCCACTCCCATGACCACCGCAGATTTGCCTCGTCGACTCACCGCCGAGGCGGTCGGTACCGCCATGCTCCTCAGTGCGGTCGTCGGCTCCGGCATCATGGCCGAGCGCCTCTCGGGCGGGAACGACGCGATCGCGCTATTGGCCAACACCGTCGCCACTGCCGCCGCGCTCGTCGCGCTGATACTGACGTTTGGTTCCATCTCGGGCGCCCACTTCAATCCTGCGGTCTCCGTCGCCGATGCGTCACAGGGCGGGCTCCGCTGGCAGGACGTTCCTGCCTACGCGACGGCGCAGGTTGTGGGCGCGGTCGGTGGTGTCTGGATGGCGCACGCGATGTTCGGAGAGCGACTGTTCATGCTGTCGCTCCATGCCCGGAGCGGGCCCTCGCAAATGCTCAGCGAGTTCGTGGCCACGTTTGGTCTCCTGTCGGTGATCTGGGGATGTGCGCGCCGCCGTCCGGATGCCATTCCGTTTGCGGTAGCGGCCTACATCGCCTCCGCGTATTGGTTCACCGCGTCGACGTCGTTTGCGAATCCAGCCGTCACGCTGGCTCGAGCGCTGACCGACACGTTCGCTGGAGTTCGCCCCGCTGACGTACCGGGGTTCATCGTCGCGCAGCTCGCGGGCGCCGCGGCCGCGACACTGCTGTTCCGGTGGCTCGTTCCGGCGCTTCCAGCGCGCGCCGACCGTGTCGTCATGCCGCGATCCGGCGTCCCTGCATGAACACCGTGCTCTTCGCATGTGTCCATAATGCCGGCCGATCCCAGATGGCGGCCGCGTGGTTCAATCTCTTGTCGGATGCGACCAGGGCGCGGGCAATATCCGCGGGCACCGAGCCGGGTCTGCGCGTGCACCCAGAAGTGGTGATTGCGATGACGGAGGTCGGCGTCGATCTGTCTCAGGCGTCGACGTCGAAGTTGACGCCGGAACTGGCCCAGCGCGCGACGCTGTTGATTACGATGGGTTGTGGCGATCAGTGCCCGGTTGTTCCTGGCCTGAGGCGCGACGATTGGCCGCTCGAGGATCCCAAGGGCAAACCGCCTGATCGGGTCTGCGAGATTCGGGATGAGATTCGCGAGCGGGTCGAGCGTCTTCTCGAGCGAGAAGGATGGAGTAGGACCGCTGAACAGCGAACCATGACGCCTCCGTGACGGTCTGGGTATCCGGTGCCCATGGTCAGACCGCGACGCCGAAAAGCCATCCGACCCCTGCCGTTCGGCCATCGCAAGCGCGTGCACGCGTCATCATCAGCGCCCCTGGTAAAGAGACCCCGTTTTCGGCGCGCTCGGCATCGGTGTGCACCACTCATCAGTGTACGTGCGGACGGGAGCGCAATGTTACGCCGAGCACCGCAGCTTCGGCGTCAAGCGCCTACTCGATGGCGGGGGTGCGTGGCGGTCGCCACGA
>Ga0190271_10002535_pt1 | contig 11129 bp, 10 predicted proteins | sample Popmic356T_FD_133747 | JGI IMG/M metagenome (GOLD analysis project Ga0190271, IMG submission 133747) | Populus adjacent soil microbial communities from riparian zone of Weber River, Utah, USA - 356 T | ecosystem: Environmental > Terrestrial > Soil > Riparian zone | place: USA: Utah | collected...
CGAACGCCTCGACGATCGGCCGCGCCCGGGCGATCTCGCGGAGCGTCGTGGTCTCGTCCTCGTCGATGTGGAGCGCGATCACCTCGTGGCAGGAGATGCCGGTCGCGTCCAGGTCGGACCGGAGCCGGTCGAGCGTGGTCCCTGCCGCCAGGTGGGCCTCCACGGCGGGGAGGTCGATGCCCACGTGGTCGTACCCCGCGTCAGCGGCGGCACGGAACTGTTCGGGGAGCGTCGGTGGCCCGCCCCAGTCCGACGACCGGCCGTAGGTGTTGTAGCTGAAGCGCACGTCGTCGTGTCAGAGCCGGTCGCGGCCGGTCTCGATCAGGTGGGCGATGGTCGGTGGCAGTCGCTCCTGGAACGGATCGACATGGCGGCCCTCACGGTGACGACGGAGGTTGTGCGCCATGATCGCCGCCATCTTGAAGCGACCGAAGGCGTCGAACCACTGCCACGCCTCGACCGCGGATCCCGAGGCGTCCTCGTACGCGGCGAGGACCTCGTCCGGAGACGGCATGTCCGCAACCTCGACGCCGATGCCGGGGTAGTTGGACGCGTCGGCGTGGATCAGGAACCACCCGAGATCGAGCCTGGGGTCGGCGACGCCCCAGATCTCCCAGTCGATGATCCCCTGGAGCTCCTCGCCGAGGCACAGGATGTTTCCGAGGCGGTAGTCGCCGTGGATCACCGACAGCTTCCCGTCAGCTGGCATCAAGCGCTCCAGTCGATCCCGGAGCTCGACGCCGCCGACCACGAGATCGGGGTCCACCGCGCCGAGCGTCCTGGACCACTGGGCCAGCTCGTCCCCGACCGATCGAGGCACCTCGAGGTCGAGAACCAGTGCATCGGGGCCGTGCAGCGCCGCCAGCATCGAGGCCGCGCCGAGCATCCGCGGCCGCACCACCGTGTGGTCGAGCGGGTCGTCCTCGGCCAGGATCGGCTCGATCGCCTCGCCCTCGAGCCTCGACATGGCGAAGAACGGCGGATCGGACTCCTCGCCGAGGATCACCTCCGGGACGCGGACACCGTCGAACGACGCGAGCGTCCGGTACAGGCGGGCCTGACGCATGACGTCGTGGCGTCCGACTCCGGCCCGTCCCGGCGGCGCCGCCTTGATCACGATGCGACGCACCGATCCGTCGGCTCGGACGAGATCCGCCCCGATGGTCAGCCCGGAGTGGCCCCCGACCAATGGCGCAGCCCGCTCGACGGTGACCCCGACACCGTGGGCCCGGGCCGAAACGGCGGATCGTTCGACGAGGAGGTCCAGGTCGTTGGCGTCCGTCGTTGCCGCCGGCGGCGTCAGGCTGTCTGCATTGGTCACGACCGTGGCCCCCGTCGTGTCGAGTCCGGTCGTGTTCAACCGGACATGGTCATACTCGGCGCATCATGCCCACTCATCGAGTCCATTAATCATACGCATGAATCGTAGGAAATGCGATTCCTGCCCAAGGACGCGCTTGCTCTCAATCTATGATGTCTGTTATCACTGATTTGATGAGTTCCGTTTCGACCGTTCCCTCGCTCGACGAGGAGGTGCGGGCGTGGCTCGACCACGACCCGGGGATCCAGGCCCGGCCGTTCGACCTCTATCGGCGGCTCCAGTCCGAGGCCCCCGTGTATCGCGCCGAGGATCGCATCCTGGTCACCGGGTACCCCGAGGCCCGGTCGATCCTCACTGCTCCCGGGACCTTGCAGGGAATCTCGGCCAAGGGCAGCCGCTACCGAACCGCGTCGGAGCGACTCGATGCCGAGCGCCGACTGGAGCTCGCCCAGACGTTCGGCTTCTTCGAGAAGCGGCTCGGCGGCTCCAACGGGGAGCACCACACCCGACTCCGCAAGCTCGCCCAGCGCGCCTTCACCCCGCGAATGGTCGCCCTCATGGAGCAGCGCATCGAGGGGATCGCCACCGACATGCTCGATCCGCTGGTCGGCCGCGACGAGATCGAGCTCATCGGCGACTTCGCCTATCACCTCCCGCTGATCGTGATCAGCGAGATGCTCGACATCCCCACCGACGACCGCGACGACCTCCGCCACTGGGCCAACGACATCGGTCACTTCGTCGGCGCGGACTGGTCGTCGCCCGAGATGGTGTCCGAGACACATCGATCCATGTTCGCCCTACGGACCTACCTGCACGACCTGTTCGCCGTTCGGCGTGCGGGCGGCGACACCACCGACCTCCTCGGCAACCTGCTGTCGGCGTCGGAGGACGGAGACGAGTTCACCGAGGACGAGCTGGTCGCGATGGTGGTCCAGTTCGTCTTCGCGGGCCACGAGACGTCGACCAACTTCATCGGGAACTTCACGGTGCTCCTTCGTGGCGCGCGCCAGGACCTGTGGAACGACCTGCTCTCCGAGCCCGAGTTGGTCCCGTCCGCCGTCGAGGAGCTGCTGCGCGTCGAGTCACCGACGCAGTACGTCGACAAGTTGGCGACCGAGGACGGCGAGCTGGCCGGGTGCGAGATCCACGCGTGGGACACGATCAGCGTGGTCGTCGCCGCGGCCAACTACGACCCGAGGGTCTTCGCCGAGCCTGACACCATCGACTTCCGGCGCCAGCCCAATCCCCACCTCACCTTCGGGTTCGGGGCCCATCACTGCCTCGGGGCGGCCCTGGCCCGGATGGAGGCACAGGTCGTGCTCCGCACCTTTCTGCGCCGCTTCCCGGATATGCGGCTCAGTCCGGGACCGGTCGAGTGGCGCCGCAACCACATGCTCCGCGGCCCCGAACGACTCCCGGTCTCGCTGGGACCCGATCACGGCTGAGGACCGGCAGCCTCAACGACGGCTGCGTTCCTCCCGCCAACCGACCTCGAGCACCTTCTCGGAGATGCGCCACGCTCCGTCGGCCTCCCTGCGGAGACGGTCGTGGTAGCGGGCCACGAGAACCAGCGCGCGGTCCGGGTCCTCAGCCGCCACCTGATGCGAGGTGTGGTAGGTCAGCGCGGACGCTTCATCACCATCGATGTCGACGTGGTACACGTTGATCAGGTGGTGCTGCCAGGCCCGGCCGGCCGTCGCCGTGCGGATGTAGTCCAGGATCACGTCCCGACCGCGCAGCACCTCCCCGCTGGCGAGCGTCGCGGCGCCGTCGGCGCAGAACGTGTTGCCCAGCGTTTCCCAGTCCTTGACGTCGATCGACGAGGCGTACCGCAACAGCGTCTGCTCGATCGCCTCCTTCTCGATCAGCGCGCGCAACGACGACCCGAGGTCGGCGTCGATGGCCCTCACGGGTTTCTCCACCGCAGCGGCACGCTGACGGGACTCAGGGTTCCGCCTCGTTCGTACAACTGATCCCCGGTACCGAGCTCGTAGGTCGGGATGCGCTCGTGCCACACCTTGAGGGCCGTCGCGAGCTCGCGGCGGGCGAGGTGCAGCCCGAGGCAGCGGTGAGGACCGGAACCGAACGCGATGTGGCGATTGGGCGTCCTGTCGATGTCGACCTCGCGGGCGCACTCGAACACGTCGGGGCTGCGGTTGGCCGCCGGCGTCGTCAGCATGACCATGTCGCCCTTGCGCATGGGACATCCGTGGAACTCGACGTCCCTGGTCACCTTGCGCCCCGGGAGCACGATCGTGTGGATTCGGAGGAACTCCTCGACCGCAGAGGGAATCACGTCGGGATCCTCGACGATGCGCCGCTGGAGGTCCGGGTTCCGGGCCAGGTGCTCGAACATGAATCCGAGCTGACCCGTGGTGGTCTCGATCCCGGCCATCATGATCACGACCGAGATGTTCAGGATCTCCTCGTCGGTCATGGCGTGCCCGTTCACCTCCTGGTTGATGAGGTGCGTGACGAAGTCCGTCTGGAGGTCTCGGGGACGCGCTCGGCGGTCGTCGATCAGGGCGCTCCAGTAGTCGCGGACATGGCCCATCGCCCGCTCGAGGGTGGCGTGGTTGTCGGGGTGGCGCAGGTTGTCGAAGATCTCGCGCACCCATCCGGCGAACCGCGTGGTGTCCTCCAGCGGGAGGCCGAGGGTGTGGAGGAACACCGTGGTCGGGTACGGGGACGCGAACGCCGTCATGAAGTCGCACTCCCCCGCCGCCACGATCCCGTCGACCAGGTCGATCGCGATCGCCGTGGCCGACGGGGCGACCTTCTCGATCGCGCCGGGCGAGAACCAGGCGTTCATCGTCTGGCGGTACTTCACGTGCTCGGGCGGGTCGAGGTTCGTCGGGATGAACGTGTAGTTGGGCTCGGGGTCGGCTGCGACCTCCGAGATCGACGAGAACGTCGCGTAGTCGGCGTACGCCTCGCGGATCGCGGCGGGGTCGGTCAGGACCCAGTGCCCGGCCGCGTAGGTGGTCCAGAAGTACGGGTGCTCGTCCTGCTTCTCGTCGACCATCGCCCAGTGGCCGCCGAGGGGCAGGACCGTGTTCACGTTGAACTCGTACTCGGGCACCCCGGTGCGGTGCTGCGTCTCGACGGTCACGACCGTTCCCCTTCCGCCACGGTCGATGGAGCCTCGGCGGGCCAGTGGTACAACTCGACCGGGCGCTGCTCCTCGAGGTCGATGTGGGCGATGCGGTGCCCGAACCACCAACGACCGCCCGATCGCACGTAGTCGTCGATGTAGCGGAGGTGCGCCACGCGATCGACCCAACGGCCGTCGACGTCGCCGAAGTGGTGGGCGGTGCACCGGCTCCGACCCTGAGCCCGGTCGCCGTCGACGGTCACGACGAGGTTGGAGTTGGCGTGACTCGTGAAGCGGTAGCGGTCGAGCGCGCCGAGTCTCGACGCGATGTCGTCCCGTCCCACGAGGTCGACGACTGCACCGTCCCCCGTCCGCACGCTCAGCACACCGTCGTCCGCGAACATGGCCGCGACGGCCTCGCCGTCGTGGAGGTCCGCCGCATGGGCGTACTCGACCGTGAGGTCCCAGATGGCCTGCCGATCGATCAGTGTCGTCACGGCCGACACCGGGATGGTCAGGGGGTCAGACACACGCATCCTCGAACCTCCGGGTCAATTCCTTGATGCAACGCTCTGCATCATCCGGCCCGTCACCGACGACCCCGAGGTCGACGACGACATCGGTGACGCCGACCTCGGTGAACGCGTCCACCTGGTCCAGGATCGCCGGGATCGAGCGATCTGCGGGGTCCGACGACCCTGGGCTCAACGAGACCTGCACCGTGAATCCCTCGGGGAGGCCGTCGAGCTCCGAAGCCAACCGGTCGACCCCGGAGCCCACAGACTCCGGAGTCGATCCGGCCGGGGGGATCCAACCGTCGCCCAGATGTCGCATGCGGTCGATCGACCTGGACTGGACGTTGCCCCCGATCCACACCGGCAGCCGTTCCTGAAACGGCTGAGGGTGGCTGAACACCTCGTCGAAGTTGACGCTGTCGGACTTGAACGACGACGGCGACGTGGTCCAGAGCTCGCGACAGGCCCCGAGGGCGTCGGTCAGGAGGTCACCACGCCGGTCTACGTCGAGGCCCTGGGCCGCGAACTCGTCGCGCAGCCATCCGGTGCCCACCCCGAGGTCGACGCGACCTTCGGAGAGCTGGTCGACGGTGGCGACCGCCTTGGCGAGGAACGCCGCCGGGCGCAGCGGCACGATCAGCACCCGGGTCTCGAGCCGGATCGTGGAGGTCACGGCTGCCGCGCCGCTGAGGAAGGTGAGCGGCTCGAGCCACGGCGCCGTCGGCGGCACCGGGAACGCTCCGAACGGATAGTCGTCGGTGTCGCGGCCCATCAGCACGTGGTCCGTGACCGAGATTCGGGTCGCCCCGTGGTCCTCGGCCGCCCGGACGACATCGAACAGCCGCCGTGGTGACTCGCCGGCCCATCGGCCATACGTCGGTATCCCGATCGTCAGGCCCGGCCCCGGGCGAGTTTGGTTCACGGCTGACCGTCGACGGGCCACTGGACGTGCTTGACCTCGAAGAACTCCCGGAAGCCCTCCTCGCCCATCTCGCGGCCGACGCCGCTCTGGCCGTACCCACCCCACGGCACGTCGGGCCGCATCCCGCCACCGCCGTTGATCGTGACGGTTCCCGACCGGAGTCGTCTCGCCACGTCCATCGCCTCCGTGGTGCGACCCCACACGTTGGCGTTCAGGCCGAACCGGGTGTCGTTGGCGAGCTGCACGACATGGTCGACGTCGTCGTAGGGCTGGATCACACCGACGGGCCCGAACAACTCCTCCTGGGCGATCTCGGCGTCGTTGGAGACGCCCCCGATCAGCGTCGGCTCGAAGTAGAACCCCTCGGCCAGCCCGTCCGGCCGGCCGCCTCCGGTCAGAACGGTCGCACCGTCGGCGACGGCGCGGTCGACGTAGGCCTGCACCCGGTCGCGGTGCTCGGCGGAGATCAGCGGCCCGACGTCGATGTCGGATCCCCGCGGGTCGCCGACCTTCAGCGCCGCCATGCCGGCCGCCATCGCCTCGGCATAGCGGTCGTAGCTGTCACGGTGGACGAACGTTCGCGTCGTAGCGCCGCAGCCCTGCCCCGCGTTGCGACAGAAGCGCAGGATCGACGGTGCCACCGTCGGATCGGGGTCGGCGCTCGGCAGCACGATGTTCGGCGACTTCCCGCCCAGCTCGAGCACGACCTTCTTGATGGTGGGGGCGCCGAGCGCCATGACGTGTCCACCGATCTGGGGTGAACCGGTGAAGCTGATCATGTCGACGCTGGGTGACGTGGCCAGCGCCTCGCCCACCTCGGGGCCACCGACGACCATGTTGAGCGCCCCCGGCGGGAACCCGGCCTCGTCGACGATCTTCATGAACGCGATCGTGCAGAGCGTGGCGCGAGGTGACGGCAGCAGGACGGTGGCGCACCCCGAGGCGAGGGCCCCGCCGATCTTCCACGCGAGCAGGTTGAACGGGTAGTTGTAGGCGGAGTACGCCGAGATGACGCCCACCGGCTCGCGCAACAGCGCTCCGGCCGTGGTGACGGGGGTGTGGTGGAGCGGCAGCGCCTCCTCCAGGCCGTCCCGTGGTCCCCGACGTGCGGCGTCGATGAACCAGGTGAAGTTCTCGATCGGCGTCGCCACCTGCAGGCTCTGTGCGAGTTGGAGCGGTGATCCCACCTCGGCGATGACCAGCTCGATGAGCTCGTCGCGATGGGCATCGAGGCCCTCGACGAGACGCTGGATCAGGTCCCCGCGGGCGTTGCCGTCGAGCGTGGCCCACCGGCCGCCGTCGAAGGCACGTCGCGACGACGCGATCGCCGCGTCGGTCTGTGCCACCGTCGACGCCGCGATGGTCCCGAGCACGCGACCGGTGGATGGGTCGGTCGTGTCGAAGGCGACACCGTCGCCCTCGACCCATCGGCCGTCGATGTAGGTCGACGGGCCCGAGCACAGCGCACGCGCCTCCGGCGAGAGCCGGTCGCCTGTGCTCGAGGGCGGTTCGGCTGTGCTCGAGTGCGACGGCGCGTCACCCGGCGAAGTGGTGACCGGTGAGGTCTCGATGGAGGTCATTTGGCGAGGTAACCCCCGTCGACGGGCAGCGCGACCCCGGTGACGAAGCTCGATTCGTCGGATGCGAGGAAGAGGGCTGCGTTGGCGATCTCGGCCGGCTGTCCCGGTCGACCGAGCGGGATGTTGGCCATGAACGTGTCGATCAGGTCCGCCGTGTCGGTGCCGGGCTCGCGACCGAAGAACTGCGGAAGCATCGCCGAGTCGATGGGACCCGGGCAGATTGCGTTGACGCGGATGCCCTGCGGGCCCAACTCGAGGGCGAGCGACTTCATGAGCGTGACGATGCCGCCCTTGGTCATGGAGTAGAGCGGGCTCAGCGGTGAGCCGACGAGACCCGAGACCGATGACGTGAAGATGATCGACGCGTGGCCGGCCGCCTCCCGGAGCAGGGGGAGGGCGTAGCTCGTGGCGAAGAACGCGCTCTTCATGTTGACGTCGGTTGCGAGGGCCCACTCCTCGTCGCCGATGTCGAGGCCCGCGGCTCCGGGGATGCCGGCGTGGTTGTACAGCACGTTCAGTCGTCCGTGCTCGCGGCCGACCCGAGCGATCACGTCGGCGATGGCCTGGCGGTCCGCCACGTCGAGGTGGATCCCGTCGGCCGTTCCGCCGGCGTCGACGATCTCCGAGGCGACCTCCTTCGCCGCGGCTTCGGACACATCGGTCACGTACACGTGCGCTCCGGCTTCGGCGAATCGGAGCGCGCCGGCCCGACCCATTCCGGAGCCGGCGGCGGTGATCAACGCGATCCGACCTTCCAGCCTGCGAGCGGTTTCCTGCGTTCCTGGCGACACGTGCCCCCCTTGATCATGGGCTCTCGATGCGACACCGAACCCTTCGGCCCGACACCGAACTTCGTTCGGCTCGGCATGGCACCCTGTGGTAATCTATTCGCATCTTACGCATCTTCTCCACTCAGGTCCACGCCGGATGACAGAAAGATCGAACCCGACCGGTTGCTCGCCCCACGCGGCCGGGTCGATCTCGATCGGCCTCCATGCCCATGAGGGCTCGGCGGTCGAGATCGTCGAACACGTCGTCTCCGAAGCGCGTCGGGCCGCGGGGGTCGGGTTCGACGGCGTGACCTTCAGCGAGCACCACGGCGGGTTTCCCGGCTACCTCCCCAACCCGATCCAGATGGCCGCCCTCGTGCTGGAAGCGGTCCCCACCGTCTGGTCGGGACCGAGCCCGTCCGTGCTCCCGCTCCGTGCCCCTGCGACCGTCGTCGAGGACCTCGCATGGATGGCGGCCCGACACCCCGGACGGGTCGGCGCCGGGTTCGCCACCGGCTACCAGCAACGCGACTTCGACATCGTGGGCGCCGACTTCGCCGATCGATCCCCTGCGTTCTGGCGCCAGCTCCGATTCGTCGTCCAGGCACTGTCCGGTCGCGCCAGCGGCGCGCTCGCCGACGATCCTGCGGTCAGCGCGCTGGGGGCCCGACCCGTTCCGGTCGTCGCCGGGATCGGCGGACCGGTCGGCGCCCGGAGAGCCGCAGACCGTGGGGCCGGAATCCTCGTGACCTCGCTGCTCGCCGTGGGCGACGCCCGACGACTCGTCGACGAGTACCGCGCTGCAGGCGGGGTCGGCCCCGTGGTCCTGATCCGCAGGGCCTGGGTCGGGGACGGCGCTCCCACGATCGACCAGCAGCTCGGCCACTACCGCGATGCCGGCAAGAAGCCGTCGTGGATGGAGCGACCGATGGACGACGCGATCTACTCGGGAGGTCCCGACGACGTCGCCGGGCGACTGTCAGGGGACCTCCGGGCCGTCGGCGCGGACTCGCTGAACATCCGGATGCACACGACGGGCATCGGGCCCGACCGGATCGCCGATCAGATCGACCGCTTCGCAGAGGTGGTGGACCTGATCCGTCCGTGAGTCGGTGAGTTACGTCTGGGCCGCGCCCGGCGGCATCGGCCCAGGGCGGGGAAGGCCGGCCGGCATCGGGCGCGACCCAGGCGAACAGTGCCGACGCAAGATCGTCGGCGGGGAGATCAGACGACGAGTCCGAGGAACGCCTCGGCCACGGCGGGAACCGCCAGAACCTCTTCCGGCGGTCCGACCGCCAGCGACTTGCCGGAGTTGAGGGCGAGCACCGAGGCGCAGTGCCGGCCCACGAAGGGCACGTCGTGGTCGATCAGGAGAATCGCCGTGCCCGACGCCGCGAGCATGTCGATCGTCTCCGAGATCAGGTCCCGTTCATCGGTCGTGGTGCCCGAGGTGGGCTCGTCAAGCAGCGCCAGTCGACCCTCCGACGCGATGACCCGCGCGATGTCGATGCGCTTCTGCACGCCGTACGGCAACTCGTTGAGGTGCTCGTCGGCGACCTCGGCGAGACCGCACCGATCGAGCGCCGCCATCGCGACGAACTTCTCGCGCTTCTCACCCCGGGTGATCGACGGCCATGCGATCGAGCTGGCCCAGGCCGAACTGCGGAGCGCATGCATGCGAGCCAGCATCACGTAGTCGAGGACGCGGAACTCCGAGAAGTACTCCGTCGACTGGAACGTCCTGACGATGCCCTTCCTCGCGACACGGTCCGGACGAAGGCTGTGGATGGGCTTGCCGTCGAAACGGATCGATCCCTCGTTGATCCGGTAGACGCCGCTGATGCAGTTCAGCAGAGCGGTCTTCCCGGCTCCGTTGGGCCCGATGATCCCGAGCGTGGTTCCGGGCTCCAGATCGAACGTCACCCCGTCGACGGCCTTGATCCCACCGAAGTGCTTGGCGATCCGGTCGACCTGGAGGAGTGGTGCGGCGGCGCTCATCGTCCGGCTCCCGTGGTCAGGCGAGGGGCGGCTTCGGGCTCGTCGTCCACCGTCGGAACGTGATGGGCCTCTTCCTCGATGTCGCGGTCGACCATCACCTGTCCGGTCTCGATCCGCAGCGCTCGATGAGCGAGGCGCTCGGCGACGGCGGCGTTCTGTTCGACCACCAGGACGCCGATCCCGGTGCGCTCCTGCATCTCCGCCACGGCGACGGTGACGCTCTCGATCATCGACGGCGCGAGGCCGAGCGACATCTCGTCGATCAGCATCAGTCGCGGTTCGAGGCTGGCGGCGACCGAAATGGCGAGCAGCTGTCGCTCACCACCACTGAGCAGGCCGGCCGGAGAGTCCCAGCGGCGTTCGAAGAGCTCGGACGCCGAGTCGGGCAGCGCGTCGCGGGCCCGGTCGAGATCGCCCAGGTGCTTGAGGTGTTCGGCCACGGTGAGCGACGGGAACACCTTGTTGCGCTCCGGGACCAGCACGATTCCCATCTTGGAGGTCTTCATGGGCAGCAAGCCGAGGATGTCGTGGCCGTCGAACAGGACCTCGCCGGACAGCTTCACCCGCTCGGACTTGAAGAAGCCGGTGATCGCCCGCAACAAGCTCGTCTTGCCGGCGCCGTTGCGGCCCACGATGGCCACGATCTCGCCCTGGCCCACCGCGAGGTTGGTGTGGTCGAGCGCCAGGGCGCCGTTCGGATAGCGCAGGTGGACGTCGCGGACCTCGAGCAGCGGGGCGGGCTCGCCCGCACGTCGGTGTTCGGACTCCGCGATCTCCGTGACCCGACTGATCCGCATCGGCTCGGCCGCGGCATCGGTGTCGGTGTCGGTGTCCTCTGTCGCGGGCACCGCCAGCTCTGCGGCCGACGGGGACTCGTCCGCCGGGCGGTTGCGACGGCTCGCGACCCACTTCCCGAACCGCTTGAA
>Ga0190271_10002536_pt1 | contig 11127 bp, 7 predicted proteins | sample Popmic356T_FD_133747 | JGI IMG/M metagenome (GOLD analysis project Ga0190271, IMG submission 133747) | Populus adjacent soil microbial communities from riparian zone of Weber River, Utah, USA - 356 T | ecosystem: Environmental > Terrestrial > Soil > Riparian zone | place: USA: Utah | collected...
ACACCGTTGCGCCGCCCGCTTTGCCCGACGTGCTGCACTGGTTCAAGTGGGAGGCGTATCTCACCTTCGTCACAGGCTTCGGCTTGATGATCGTGCAGTACTACGTCCACGCCGAGGCCTATCTGATCGATCCGGCGGTGATGCCGCTGACGCAATGGCAAGCCATCGCGATCTCGGTCGCATCGCTGACCGCGGGCTGGTTCATCTACGACGGGCTGTGCCGCACCAAGGTCGGCGAGCACACGGTGCTGCTGGCGCTCTCGGTGTTCGCGCTGATCCTGCTCGCGTCCGTCCTCTACACCAGAGTGTTCTCCGGACGCGGTGCGTTCATCCACGTCGGCGCGCTGGTCGGCACCATCATGGCGGCCAACGTGTTCGCTATCATCATCCCGAACCAGAAGAAGATGATCGCGCAGATGATGGCCGGGCAGACGCCCGAGGCGCGGTTCGGCCTGATCGGCAAGCAGCGCTCGATCCATAACAATTACCTGACGTTGCCGGTGCTGCTGATGATGGTGTCGCAGCACTATCCATTTCTGTTCGGCCATCCGCAGTCCTGGCTGGTGGTGGCGCTGATCCTGATCAGCGGCGGACTGGTGCGGCACATCCTCAACCGGCTCGACGCCGGCGACGGCTGGGACGGCTACGGCTGGGCGTTGCCGGCCGCGGCGATGGCGCTGCTCGCCGCGATTTACGTCACCACGCCGCAAGCGCGCACCGCCGCGGCCGGTGCCCCCGTCACCGACTCCCAGGCGCTGGCGATCACAACCAAGCACTGCAACATGTGTCACGCCAAGGCGCCGAGCCATGTCGCCTTTCGCGAGCCGCCGAAGAACGTCTCGCTCGAAACGATCGCGGAGATGCGGCGCTGGGGCAAATTGATCGTCGCGCAGACGGTTCAGAACCGCGCGATGCCGATGGGCAACCAGACCGGCATGACCGACGAAGAGCGCGAGATGCTCGGCCGCTGGGTCAGCGGCGCGAAATGAGCGCGCCCGACGCGCAAGCGCTGGGAGCGCGCGCCGAGGCGATGCTGACCGAGCTTGGCGCGATTTCGGCCGAGCCCCGCCGCCGCGTCCGGCTTTTTCTCACGCCCGAGCACCGACGCGCCGCCGATCGGGTCGCACTGTGGATGCGTGAGGCTGGTCTCGCCGTCAGCGAGGACGCGCTCGGCACGGTGAAGGGCCGCACCGGCGAGGGCAAGCGGCTGCTGATTGGCTCGCACATCGACACGGTGATCGATGCTGGCAAATATGACGGCCCTTTTGGCGTGGTTGCTGGAATCCTCGCGGCCGAGCATTTCATCAAATCCGGCCAGCGGCTGCCGTTCGGCATCGACGTTCTGGCGTTTGGCGACGAGGAGGGCTCGCGGTTTCCGTCGACGCATTCATCGGCCGCGGCATACGCCGGCGTGTTCGAGCAGGGCACGCTCGGCCTCGCGGACCAGAAGGGCATAACCTTCGCCGACGCGCTAAAGGTTTATGGCAAGGACGCGCGCCAAATATCCGCTGCCGCGTACCGCTGCGAGGACGTGGCCGGTTACGTCGAACTGCACATCGAGCAGGGGCCGGTGCTGGAGGCGAAGAACCAGCCGCTCGGGGTTGTCACCGGCATCTGCGGCCAGAGCAGATTGCGCGTTACCGTCACAGGCGAAGCCGGTCACGCCGGCACCGTGCCGATGGCGCTGCGCCACGATGCGCTGGCCGGTGCGGCAGAGATGGCGTTGGCGCTCGAAGGCATCGTCAAGCAGCATCCCGAAGACGGCATGGTCGGGACGGTTGGCCGCATCGAGGCGCTGCCCGGCGCAGTGAACATCATTCCGGGCACGGTGACGTTCACCATCGATCTGCGCTCGCTGACCGACGCGCTGCGGCTTGCGGCGCTGAAAGCATTCGAGGCCGAGGCGAAACGCATCGCCGGCAAACGCGGCCTGTTCTTTTCGATGGAGGCTTTCCACGAGATCGCGACGGCGCACTGCGCACCGGCCTTTCAGGATGGGTTTGCTGCCGCGATCACGGCACTCGGTCACACGCCCATCCGCTTGCCGTCCGGCGCCGGCCATGATGCACAGGTGATGACGCAGTTATGTCCGTCGGCGATGCTGTTCGTGCGCTGCCGTGGCGGCATCAGTCACAACCCGGCGGAATTCGCGAGCGTTGCCGACATGGGGCTCGCGGTCGCCGCTTTGATCCGATTCATCGAACGCTTCGATCCGGGAAAGATCACGTGAGCGATTTCATTGAGACGAATTTCCATCGCCAGGTCGAACTGCTCAAGGCGCTGGTGCGCGTGCCGTCCGACAATCCGCCCGGCGATTGCGCGCCGCATGCGCAGGCGGCGAAGGCGCTGCTGGAGAAGCTCGGCTTCAAGGTCGAGACGCACAAGGTGCCGGATCAGATTGCTCAAAAACACAGCATGGCTTCGGTTACCAATCTCGTCATCCGTGAACGATTTGGACCGGGGCCGGTGATCGCGCTCAACGCGCACGGCGACGTGGTGCCGCCGGGGCAGGGCTGGACCCACAATCCGTACGGCGCGGTCGAGCAGGACGGCGCGATTTACGGCCGCGGCGCGGCTGTGTCCAAGTCGGATTTCTCGACCTATGCGTTCGCCATGCTTGCGTTGAAGGACGACTCCGCGGGCCTCAACGGCACGGTCGAGCTGCATCTCACCTACGACGAGGAAACCGGCGGCTTCGTCGGTCCCAAATGGCTGCTCGACGAGAAGATCACCGAGCCGGACTACGCGATCAGCGCCGGCTTTTCCTATGCGGTGGTCACCGCGCACAACGGCGTGCTGCACCTCGAAGTCACGGTGAAAGGCCGCCAGGCCCATGCCGCGGTGCCCGAAAGCGGGGCCGATGCGCTGGAGGCCGCGACCGGCGTCCTCGCCGCGCTCTACAAGGAGCGCAAACGGCTGGCGAAGAAAAAGTCGAAATCACCCGGCATCGGCTCGGCCAAGCTGACGGTCGGGCAGATTTCCGGCGGGTTCGCCACCAACGTGGTGCCGGATGTGGTGACACTGCGGCTGGACCGCCGCCTGATCCCGGAAGAAAACGGCATCAAGGTCGAGAAAGACCTGATGGCGCTGATCAAGCGCGCGGCGAAGGGCAAAGGCATTTCTGTCGACTGCCGCCGCATCATCCTCGCCGAGCCGCTCAGACCGGTCGCCGGAGTCGAGAATCTGATCGAGCCGATCCGCCGCCACGCCAAGCGCGAACTGAAAGTCGCCATCCCGGTGAAGGGCGTGCCGCTCTACACCGACGCGCGGCACTATTCGGCGGCCGGCATCCCGACGGTGCTTTACGGCGCCGGCCCGCGCTCCATCCTCGAGGCCAACGCCCACGCCGCCAACGAGCACGTCATACTTTCGGATCTGAAAGCCGCGACCAAGATCGTCGAAGCAACGCTCCGGGACATGTTGTCAAAGTAGGTCGGCGATCGGCTTGAATGCCGCCGGATCTGGCTTGTACTTGAGGCCGACGATCGGAATTGAAGGCGCAAAACACTTCAGTCGCGCGACAGTATCCGAGAACGGCACCGGCGAACCGGGCGTCTCGTTCACCACCAGTGCCTTGATGACAAGCTCGCGCCGCTTCAGGACGTCGAGACACGTCAACGTATGGCTCAGCGTTCCAAGGTAAGTGCCTGTCACCAGCACCAGCGGAACGTTCAGCGCCATCATCCAGTCGAGCACGGTATGACGGTCGTTCAGCGGCACCATGATGCCGCCGACGCCCTCGATCAGGAGCTTGCCGGAATGCTTTTGGATGGCGCGCTGCGAGAATGCGACAAGTTCGTCGAACGGCAGAGCGCGCCGCTCTCGGCTGCTGGCGACATCGGGCGAAAGCGGTGCGGCATATCGCCAGGGCGAGACGCGTTCGATCTCCTCAACCGTGACCGGCTTGCCGAGCGCCTTGAGCAGTATTCCCGCGTCGTTACCTTCGGCCTCCGACACATCGAAGCCTGTCGTAACCGGTTTGAGGGCTTCGACTGGCTCTCCGGCTTTCTTCCAATGGCGCAGCAGACCGGCGGAGACGAATGTCTTGCCGATGTCGGTGCCGGTCGCAGTAATAAAAAACGCGCTCATCGCCCCGGCAATATGCGCTCGCGAAACACCGCCGCAAGACGCGAAATGTCATCGCCGCTATGCAGCGCGGAGAACGTCAGCCGCAGCCGCGCCGTGCCTTCAGGGACGGTGGGCGGGCGGATCGCAACGACCAGGAAACCTTCATTCTCCAACAATCGCGACGCATCGAGTGCATCGTCCGCCTTGCCGATGACTATGGGGACAATGGCACTCTGCGCGTCAGGCAGATTGGTTGCCTGTGTGAACATCCGAGCCTTGGCGAGAGGAAGGGTTAGCAACTCTGGCTTACCTTCGATCAGGCCGAGCGCAGCAATCGCCGAGGCGAGCGTCGCGGGCGGCAGGCCGGTCGAATAGATCAAGGTGCGGGCCCGGTTGCGGATCAGCTCGATGGCCGGCTTTGAGGCCGCGACATAGCCACCATAGGCGCCGAGCGCCTTCGACAAGGTTCCGATCCGCAGCGGCACGCCGGCGCGCGCGGCGGCGCCGAAATCGAGGTCGTGCGCGTCGTCGGCGAGCAGCCAAGCTTCCCATCGCTCCGCCAGCAAGGCGAGCTCGGCGAGCGGCGCGCGGTCGCCGTCCATCGAAAACACACCCTCGGTCACGATCAAGGCGCGGCGATGCTTGGCGCGATGCTCGTTCATCAGCGCCTCGGCGTGCTTGAGATCGTTGTGCCGGAACGCATGCACGTTGGCCTGCGAGAGCCGCGCGCCGGTCCACAAGCTGGAATGCGCCAGCTCGTCGATCAGCACCAGGTCCTCGCGTCCCGCGAGGGCGGGTGTGACCCCGGCATTGACGAGGTAGCCGGAGCCGAACACGCAAGCGGATTCCGTGCCCTTCAGCCTCGCGATTCGACCCTCGAGCTCGGCATAGAGCGGATGATTGCCGGTGACGAGCCGAGAGGCGCCGACGCCGACGCCGTGCCGTTCGATCGCCGCGATGGCCGCAGCCTTGAGGGCGGGGTGCTGCGAAAGACCGAGATAGTCGTTGCACGACAACGACAGCAGCCGGCGGCCGCCGCGGACCACCCAGATGCCGTCGGTGCGCTCCGTGTCGGCGAGCGTCCGGCGAAGGTGTGCCTTCTCCAGCTCGGCGAGCTTCTCGTTCGCGAAATCATCGAGTGACGGCATGTTTGCCGTTTATAGTACGGGCCCATGGATGGGAACCACTGGTATGGGCCGGGCCTGGAGCACGTCTGGCTGCCTTACGCGCAGATGAAGACGGTGCGGCCGCCGCTGCCGGTCGCTCGCACGCACGGTTGCCGCATCGTGCTCGCGGACGGGCGCGAACTGATCGACGGCATCGCGTCCTGGTGGACGGCTTGTCACGGCTACAATCACCCGCATATTCGCGAGGCGCTCGAGCGCCAGCTCGCCACGATGCCGCACGTCATGTTCGGCGGGCTGGTGCACGAGCAGGCCCTGACGCTGGCAGGGCGGCTCGCGGCGCTGCTGCCGGGCGATCTCGACCGCGTGTTCTTCAGCGATTCAGGATCCGTTGCGGTCGAGATCGCGATGAAGATGGCGGTGCAATACTGGAGCAACCGCGGCGAGCATTCTCGCTCGAAATTCATCGCGTTTCGCGGCGGCTATCACGGCGACACCACCGGCGCGATGGCGGTGAGCGATCCGGACGCCGGGATGCACGAGGCGTTCAAGGGTCTGCTGCCGGAGCATGTCATTCTGGATTTGCCGGCAGCGAGCGACGCCGCGCTGTCGGCGTTCTTGCAGATTCACGGTGAGGAAATCGCCGGCATTATTGTGGAGCCGCTGGTGCAGGGCGCCGGCGGCATGAAGTTCCACGATGCGGTCGTGCTGCAGCGACTGCGCGCGCTGGCGGATCGTCACGGGTTGCTGTTGATCTTTGACGAGATATTCACCGGCTTCGGCCGCACCGGAAGCATGTTTGCCTGCGAAGCGGCGGGTGTTGTGCCGGACATCGTGACGTTGTCGAAGGCGTTGACCGGCGGCACGCTGGCGCTCGCCGTCACGGTGGCGCGCAAGCATGTGTTCGATGCGTTCTGGTCGGACGATCCGGCGCAAGCGCTGATGCACGGGCCGACCTATATGGCCAACGCACTTGGCTGCGCCGCTGCCAACGCCTCGCTCGATCTGTTCGAGCGCGAGCCGCGATTGGAGCAAGTGAAGGCAATCGGCGATAAGATGACGCGGGAGCTTGCGTCATGCCGCGAGATCAAGGGCGTCAAGGACGTTCGGGTGAACGGTGCGATCGGTGTCGTCGAGATGGAGCGGATCGCGGACTTGAACGCCTTGCGGGCGCGGTTCGTGGAGGAGGGCGTGTTCATCCGTCCGTTCGGCAACGTGATCTATCTGACGCCGAGCTTCACGATAGAGGCGGATGAGTTGAGCAGGCTCACGGGGGCAATTGTGAAGGCTGCGAAAGCACTATCTCCGTCATCCTGAGGTGCGAGAGCGTACGCGAGCCTCGAGGCATGAACGGCCACGTTCTTGCAACAGCCCGGCCGATCCATCCTTCGAGGGCCGCCTGCGGCGGCCACCTCAGGATGACGGAGACAGGTCAGAGCCCGACTACGGAGCCGTGCAGGTCGTATTCGTCCGACTTCTGAATCTTCACCGACACGATATCACCGACCGTCAGCGGTTGTTTGCTCTTCACATAGACCGCGCCGTCGATCTCCGGCGCGTCGCCTTGCGAACGGCCCTTGGCGATCGTCGGCCCGGCCTCGTCGATGATGACCTGCTGCTTCGAGCCGACCTTGCGCTTGAGACGCTTCGCCGAAATCGCCTGCTGGCGCGCCATGAAGCGATGCCAGCGGTCCTCGACCACGTCAGCCGGCACCGGATCTGCGAGATCGTTAGCCGGCGCGCCGCGCACCGGCTCGTACTTGAAGCAGCCGACCCGGTCGAGCGAGGCTTCGTCCAGCCACTCGAGCAGCATATCGAAATCCTGCTCGGTCTCGCCGGGGAAGCCGACGATGAAGGTGGAGCGCAACGTGAGGTCGGGGCATTGCTCGCGCCAGCGCGCGATGCGGCCGAGCGTCTTCTCCTGCGCGGCCGGACGCTTCATGCGCTTGAGAACCTCGGGGGAGGCGTGCTGGAACGGGATGTCGAGGTAGGGCAGCAGCTTTCCGTCCGCCATCAGACCGATCACTTCGTCGACGTGCGGATAGGGATAGACGTAGTGTAGCCGTACCCAGGCGCCGAGCGTGCCGAGTTCGCGCGCGAGATCGAGGAATTTGGCGCGCACCTCGCGGTCCTGCCATTTGCTCGCGGCGTATTTGATATCGACGCCATAGGCCGAGGTGTCCTGCGAGATCACCAGCAGTTCCTTGACGCCGGCCGCGACGAGCTTCTCCGCCTCGCGCAGCACGTCGCCCGCCGGACGCGACACCAGATCGCCGCGCAGCTTCGGGATGATGCAGAACGTGCAGCGGTTGTTGCAGCCCTCTGAGATTTTCAAATAGGCGTAGTGCCGTGGCGTCAGCTTGATGCCCTGCGGCGGCACCAGATCGAGGAACGGATCGTGCTTGGGAGGTGCTGCGCGATGCACGGCGTCGAGCACGCTCTCGTATTGCTGCGGGCCGGTGATCGCGAACACGTTGCGATAGCGCTCGGTGATCTTTTCCGGCTCGGCGCCCATGCAGCCGGTGACGATCACCTTGCCGTTTTCCGCCAGCGCGTCGCCGATCGCCTCGAGCGATTCCTCCTGCGCGCTGTCAAGGAACCCGCAGGTGTTGACGATCACCATGTCGGCGCCCTTGTGCTCGCGCGTCAGCGCATAGCCCTCGGCGCGCAGCCGCGTGATGATGCGCTCGCTGTCGACCAGCGCCTTGGGGCAGCCGAGCGAGACGAAGCTCACGACAGGCGCCACTTGGGACGCGGCTTTGTCGCCGGTTTGTTTCGGGTTGTCGGATCGCACGGAGAGGAGCTATAGGCGAACGCTGGCGAGATCAAGCTCCAGCAGCTATCTAAGGCCAAGTTCGAAAGTCAGGATTGCTGCCGGTCATGTCTGAGCACCAACACGCCTCCGCACCCGCCGCCGGCCGGGTGATCGATCCCGTTTGCGGCATGACGGTCGATCCGCAGGCCACGCCGCACCAGCACACGCATCACGGCAAACCGTATTTTTTCTGCTCCGGCGGCTGCCGGACCAAGTTCGCCGCCGAGCCAGAGAAATTCCTCGGCGCCAAGGCCGAGTCTCAAAGGATGCCGGAGAACACGGTCTACACCTGCCCGATGCATCCCGAGGTCCGTCAGATCGGCTCGGGGAGTTGCCCGATCTGCGGCATGGCGCTCGAGCCAGACGTGGTGACCGCCGATAGCGGCCCCAATCCGGAGCTTGCCGACATGACACGGCGGTTCTGGATCGCCCTTGCGCTTACGATCCCTGTGTTCGTGCTGGAGATGGGGCAGCACGTGTTCGGCCTGCAGCTCGTTGGCCCGCCGTGGTCGAACTGGCTGCAGTTCATCTTCGCCAGCCCGGTGGTGCTGTGGGCGGGCTGGCCCTTCATCGTGCGCGCCGACCAGTCGATCCTGACGCGCAACCTCAACATGTTCACGCTGATCGCGATGGGGACGCTGGTCGCCTGGGCGTACAGCACGTTCGCGACGATCGCGCCGCACTTCCTGCCGCACCAGTTCCACGGCCACGACGGCGCGGTCGCGGTTTATTTCGAGGCGGCAGCGGTGATCACCGTGCTGGCGCTGCTCGGCCAGGTGCTGGAACTGCACGCGCGCGAGCGCACCTCCGGCGCGATCAAGGCGCTACTTAACCTCACGCCGAAGATCGCGCACCGGATTTTACCCGGCGGCTACGAGCGCGACATGGCGGTCGATGCCGTCAACGCCGGCGATTTGCTGCGCGTCAAGCCGGGCGAGCAGATTCCGGTCGACGGCGTGCTGACCGAAGGCCGATCGGCGGTCGACGAGTCGATGCTGACCGGCGAGCCGATGCCGGTCGACAAGGCGCCGGGCGCGAAACTGGTCGCGGGCTCTCTCAATACCACGGGCAGCTTCACGATGCGCGCCGAGAAGGTCGGTCGCGACACCATGCTGGCGAAAATCGTGCAGATGGTGGCGCAGGCGCAGCGCTCGGGCGCGCCGATCCAGCGCCTGGCGGATCGCGTTTCGGGATGGTTCGTGCCGCTGGTGATCGCGGTCGCACTGCTCGCGTTCGGTGCGTGGGCGTGGTTCGGCCCCGAGCCGCCGTATGCCTATGGGTTGGTCGCGGCGGTGTCCGTCCTGATCATAGCGTGCCCCTGCGCGCTTGGCCTGGCGACGCCGATGTCGATCATGGTCGGCGTCGGCCGCGCCGCGCGAGCCGGCATCCTGATCAAGAACGCCGAAGCGCTGGAGCGCATGGAGAAGGTCGACACGCTGGTGATCGACAAGACCGGCACGCTGACGGAAGGCAAGCCCAAGGTCGTCGCGGTGATCCCGACGCACGGCCTCGACGAGAAGGACATCTTGCGCTTTGCCGCGGCTGTCGAGAGCCGCAGCGAGCATCCGATCGCGCATGCCATCGTCGCGGCCGCGGCCGAGCGCGGCATCGAGCCGCCGGACGTGCGCGGCTTCAATTCGCCGACCGGCAAGGGCGTGGTCGGCATGATCGAGCGCCATCGTGTCGCGCTCGGCAGCGCGAAATTCCTCGGTGAGCTTGGCATCGCGGCGGCGGACCTGGAACCGTTGGCGGAACGGTTGCGGCAGGACGGCGCCACCGCGATCTTCCTTGCGGTCGACGGCAAGGCAGCGGGCGTCATCGCGGTGGCCGATCCGGTGCGCGAGACCGCGCTCGCCGCGCTCAAGGCGCTCAAGCGCGCAGGCATCCGCATCGTCATGCTCACCGGCGACAGCCGCACCACGGCGAATGCGGTGGCGGAGAAACTTGGCATCGACGAGGTCGAAGCCGACCTGTTGCCCGAGCAGAAGTCGCAGATCGTCGAGCAGCTGCGCCGCGAAGGACGCGTGGTCGCGATGGCGGGCGACGGCATCAACGATGCACCGGGACTGGCCGCGGCCGATGTCGGCATCGCGATGGGGACCGGGACCGACGTCGCGATCGAAAGCGCCGGCATCACGCTGCTCAAGCCTGATCTCACCGGCATCATCAAGGCGCGACGCCTGTCGAAGGTGGTGATGCGCAACATCCGGCAGAACCTGTTGTTTGCCTTCATCTACAACGCCGCCGGCGTGCCGATTGCCGCCGGCCTGCTTTATCCGGCGTTCGGCATCCTGCTGTCGCCGATGATCGCCGCCGCCGCGATGGCGCTGTCGTCGGTCAGCGTGATCGGCAACGCGCTGCGGCTGTCGCGCTTGCGGCTCTAGCGATTGCTAAGCTGCGGCTGGCGATGGCGCCGGATCGAGCGGCGCGGTCCAGGCGTCGTAGCCATAGACCCATGCCGGATCGGTCGCCTCGCGCATCCAGGTGTTCTTCTGCGAGGTGCCCTGGATCTGCGAGGTGCGCTGCCGGCGCACTCTCTCGTAACGGCGGAACGCGGCGGGAATATCGTCCGGCGTGGCTTCGATGCAGCGGGTGAGCAGCACCGCATCCTCCATCGCGGTGGCCGCGCCCTGCGCCATGTATTGCGTCATCGGATGGCCGGCGTCGCCGAGCAGCACCATGCGGCCTTCGCCCCAATGGGGCAGCGGGTCGCGGTCGACGATCGCCCATTTGTGCACGCGCGGGCACGCCTCGACGACAAGGCGCACCTGCTCGTGGAAGCCGGTGAAGGCGTTGCGCAGCGCGGCGAGATCGCCGGTCGCCGACCAGGATTCCACGGTGAATTCCGGCTCCGGCACGCTGGTAACGAAGTACACTTCGTCGCGGTTGGCGGTGACGTAATAGATCACGATGTGCCGGTCCGGTCCCCACCACTTGCAGCACTCGTCGATCGAAGTGCCGCCGAGCAGGGCTGCCGGGAAGGTGGTGCGGTAGGCGACTCGCCCTGTGAAGTTGGTCTTTTCCGCGCCGCGCCAGAGCGCGCGCACCAGGGAGTGAATGCCATCGGCGGCGATCATGGCGTCGGCTTGCGCGATGGTGCCGTCCGCAAAGCGCAACGTG
>Ga0190271_10002537_pt1 | contig 11127 bp, 9 predicted proteins | sample Popmic356T_FD_133747 | JGI IMG/M metagenome (GOLD analysis project Ga0190271, IMG submission 133747) | Populus adjacent soil microbial communities from riparian zone of Weber River, Utah, USA - 356 T | ecosystem: Environmental > Terrestrial > Soil > Riparian zone | place: USA: Utah | collected...
GCTGAAGCCGGAGGACGCAGCGACGTACGCGGCCTACGCGGCCGCACTGGTCCTGCTCGTAGGAGTGCTCTTCGTGCTTGCCGGACTGGCAAAGCTCGGCTTCATCGCGCAGTTCCTGTCCCGCCCGGTGATGGCGGGGTTCGTCCTCGGGCTGGCGATCTTCGTGGCCGTCGGACAGCTGAACAAGCTGTTCGGGGTCGAGAAGGGGGAGGGGAATGTCCCACAGAAGCTGTGGCACGTCCTGACTCAGCTGGATGAGGCGAACTGGTGGTCGTTCGCGGTGGGGATCGTTGCGTTGGCAGCGCTCTTCGTTCTCCCGCGCCTCTCCAAGGCCCTCCCCGGCGGTCTGGTCGTGCTGGCCGGCGGCATCCTCCTCAGCGCGGTGCTCGATCTCTCCGGAAACCATGGTGTGGAGGTTGTCGGCACGCTGCCCTCGGGACTCCCGTCGCCGGGCATCCCTGAGGTCGATGCTGGAGTCCTGTGGACCCTGGTGCCGGCCGCGATCGGGATCATGCTCCTGGCCTACAGCGAGGCGCTAGGGATTGCGGGGTCCCTGGCGAACAAGCATGGCTATGACATCGATCCCAACCAGGAGCTCCTCGCTCACGGCGCCGCCAACCTGGCGTCGGGCTCTCTCGGTGGGCTGGTCGCGGGCGGGGGCATGTCGTCCTCGGCCGTGAACGACGGGGCCAAGGCCCGCAGCCAGGTGTCCGGGCTGTGCGCTGCAGCTTTTGTGGTGGTCACCATCCTCTTCCTGACGCCGATCTTCAAGGATCTGCCGGAGGCTGTGCTCGGAGCGCTGATCATCCATGCGGTCAGCCATCTGATGAGCGTGTCCAAGCTCGTGAGGATCAGGCGGTTCACGACCGCGGAGTTCTGGATGGGCATCCTTGCGCTCGCCGGCGTGCTCCTGATCGATGTCCTCGAGGGCCTGGTGATCGCGATGTTGGCCTCCCTGCTGCTGGTGATCTATCGGTCCAGTCGTGCCAGCGTCACGGCCCTTGGCAGGTTGCCTGGCTCGGAGGACCTGTTCACCGCGATCGTTCGCAATCCCGAGGCGGTCCCGCTCGATGGTGTCCTCATCATCCGGACAGACGAGCCGGTCTACTACGCCAATGCCCTCTCCAACCGCGACGCAGTGCGGGATCTGGTGCGTTCGACGGATCACCCCGTCACCGCGGTGGTCTTCGACCCGCAGGTCCAACATGACCTCGACTTCACCACGGTCGACATCCTGACCGAGCTCCTCGACTGGCTGGTGGCGCAGGACATCGAGATCTACCTGGTCGCGGCCCACAGCGACCTTGTCTCCGTTGCAGATCGTGCGGGCCTGATCCACCTCATCGGCCACGTGCACGTCGCCCCGACGCTGCACGACGTGCTGGCGCAGCTGGACCGCGATCATCCGTCCGAGACCCAAGGCTCCTGACGGGTAGGGTCCGCGGGTCCAACTGCGCCCGTCACTGGGCTCGGCTACGCGCTTCGGCTCACTCGTCGACGCCGAGCTCATCCTCGAGCTCGGCGGTGATCACCTCGATGGCGACACCGATCGCGAGCACGATGCGGCCTGTCGCTGCGACGACCCGCGAGGTTCCCACGATGGGTGCGATCGCAGCCAGAACGCCGCGAACGTCGTCAGCCTCGAGGCCGACCTCACCGGCCGCTGCCAGGTTCAGCGCGTAGGACGCGGCGGGTGCATCGCTGGCCACCAGGGCGGCGATCGCTGACGAGCGCGATCGATTGCGCATCGAGGCTCGACGCGTCCAGGGAGTCAGCGGTCATGCGTCCGAGAAGGTCGAGGACGGGCGTATCCGATGATGTGAGTTCCGACATGGCTTGCTCCCAAGAAGGGTTGCGGAGATTGGCGGGTTCGACGCCACAGCCGACTCAGCGTGTGCGACTCGCGCGAGACATCACCCAGAGTGAACGAACCTCGCTTCACCCCGATCGTGTGATGCGCAGAACCCCCGGACGGAGTGCGATGGAGAGATGCCGAAGCAGACCACAGCGAAGACCCCCGACGTGTCGATGGCCGTCGAGCACCCCTCCATGGAGGAGCGGGCAGCTCGCGGGCGGGAGGCGCGAGCGACGGTACCCCGGTCGAGGCACGGGGAGTGGCCTACCGAGGCGGACCGGCCGGACCCTGTCAGTTGGCTCGATGGGCAGGGCGAGAGCCGGGTCGCAGAGCTGGTTCCGATGCGCTACAGCCGCATGCTGGTGTCGCCGTTCACCTTCTACCGGGGGGCCGCCTACCTCATGGCTTCCGACCTGGCGGCCACACCACGGACCGGCCTGACGGTGCAGCTGTGTGGGGACGCACATCTGTCGAACTTCGGCTCGTTCGCGGCCCCGGACCGGAGCCTCGTCTTCGGGCTCAACGATTTCGACGAGACGTTGCCGGGGCCTTTCGAGTGGGACGTGAAACGCATGGTGACCAGCTTTGCCGTCGCCGGGCGAGACCGAGGATTCGACACCAAGGAAAGACAGCAGATCAACCTGGCCGCGGCTCGGTCCTATCGCCTGGCGATGAAGGATCTGGCGCGACTGCGGAGGCTCGACGTCTGGTACGCACGCATGGGCGTGGACGAGATCAAGAAGGAGCTCGGCGCGCAGCTGAAGTCGGGTCAGGCGAAGCGGTTCGAGCGCAACGTCGCCAAGGCCCAGGGCAAGGACAGCATGAAGGCGTTCACCAAGCTGGTTCGCGAGGTGAACGGGCACCCCAGGCTCGTCAGCGACCCCCCGTTGATCGTGCCTTTGGAGGAGCTCCTTCCCGATCTGGCCTACCACCACGTCGAGGATGCACTTCGCGACCTGCTCCGGTCCTACCGCCGCAGCCTGCGCGGCGACCAGCGACACCTCTTGGAAGGGTTCCGCTTCGTGGAGGCGGCCCGCAAGGTGGTGGGCGTTGGAAGCGTGGGCACGCGCGCGTGGATCTTGCTGATGCTCGGCAACGAAGGCGGCGATCCGTTGTTCCTCCAGGCCAAGGAGGCCCAGAGCTCAGTGCTCGAACCGTTCCTGGGCAAGAGCAAGCACGCCAACCACGGGCAGCGGGTTGTCGAAGGCCAGCGGCTGATGCAGTCCGCGAGCGACATCCTGCTCGGCTGGGTCCGATCCGACGGGGTCGACGGCGTGGCCCGCGACTACTACCTGCGGCAGCTCTGGGACGGGAAGGGATCGGCGATCATCGAGGCCATGAAGCCATCTGGGTTGGCCGCCTACGCCCACCTGTGCGGTTGGACGCTCGCACGGGCCCATGCGCGCTCCGGTGACGCGCTGGCGATCGCGAGCTACCTCGGCGCCAATGACCGCTTCGACCAGGGCCTTGCGGCCTTCGCTGGAAGCTACGCCGACCAGAACGAGCGGGACTACGCCGCCCTCAAGCAGGCCGTCGACTCCGGGCGCGTCACAGCCGAAGCCGGGTGAGATCGGCGGGCCCGGCGGCCCCGCGCAGGTCAGTCGCCGGGCCACTCGCCGTACCACCGTTCGAAGGCTAAGGCGCCACCCCGGTTGATCAGCGCCCTGACGCCGCCCGCGATCGCACCTTGCAGCATGGCGGCGACAAGGAGCTCGCCCATCGGGTACTCCGACTGCAGAGCACTGGGCGCCTTCTCATGGTCGCCCGGCGCGATCCGCCTCCACACCCGCTTGAAGACTCGGCCGGCAACCACACCGGAGAGAAAGCCGCAGAGCCTCCCGACCGGTCGGTACAACACCTTGACTGGGAAGCCGGCTGCGCGCTCATTGGCCATCGGAAGCTCCACTCGGCTCGCTCGCACGGTCGCCCTGCCGTATCCACGCACCCAGTCCGCCGCGGTCATTCACGATCACCTGGCCGATGACGGCTGTTGCCAGGAAGCAGAGGGAGGCGGTGTACAAGCAAGCCAAGTACGTGAACGCGACCCCGAGGGAGCCGTAGCGGTCGGCGCTGACCTCGAGGGCGTGGGGGAGCCATGCGGCGGTGGCGGGCCGGACTGCGAGCATCAGGAGCGCGAAGACCAACGCGCCCGAGGCCAGGCGTCGCGGATGCACGACGTTGGAGAGCAGGACCCACGGCACGAACAGGGCAACCGCGACGTCAAGGGCAAAGGACGCCACGGGCGGCAGCAGCCCGCGCGGCGGGACGACGTCCAGAGGCTCAGTCGCTGTGTGCACGAGAACGATAGAGATCGTCAGGACCACGACCACGGCCAGCCACCGCCACGCGGATCCCAGGCTGCTCCTGGGTCGGGCGACGCCCCAGATTGCTGCGAAGGCACGGGTAAGCGCCCGGGACAGGCTGGTCGCGGAGGCCAGCACGATCACCGTGCCGGCGATGCCGAACGCGGCGCCTTCGGAACCCTGGATCGCATCTTCGAGCACCGACCGGGTCTCGTCTGGCACGTTCAACGCGTCCGCCAGCCAGCTGGCATCCCTGCTGTCCGCCCAGGTCGTGAACAGGATGAGGATCGGAAACACGGAGGTGAAGAACTGGGCCGCGATGGTCATCGACCGGTCGAACATGTCAAGCCGGACGAACGCCGCGACACTGTTGCTCACGATCCGGCCCGGCCATCGTGAGAGCAGCCGCCCTAGCACCGGTTGCACCCAGGCTGGACGACGGCGCGGTGCGGCCTTCTCGCTAGCCGGGGCGGCGGCCTCGCCCGCGCCGGCGTCGCTGGTCCCGCCCGCGCCGTCGGTCATTGCGGGTCATCCCAACGGTTCCGCGCGCCGAGGCTCGGGTTCGGGTTCCGGCTCCTCGTCCGCAGCTGGCGTGCCGGAGATCAGGGGGAGGGCCCATTGAGTACGGGGGTCGGCTTCGACGAGCAGGGCCCTGGTGAGCAGCGTGAGCGGTACCGCCAGCAGGGCGCCGAGCGGACCCACGACCCAGGTCCAGAACACCAGGGACAGGAACGTCAGGATCGCGGAGAGTCCGACGGTGTCACCCACCACCCGAGGCTGGATCACCGACTGGATCACAAAGTTGATCACGGTGTAGATGACGATCACTGCGATCATCAGCCCTGGGCCGCCCTCCAACAGCGCCATCAGGGCGGGTGGGATCACGCCGATGATGAAGCCGATGTTGGGGATGAAGTTGGTGACGAACGCGAGCACAGCCCACACGAACGCCCCCGGCACGCCCATGATCTGCAAGACAATTCCGTCGATGACCGCGACGACGAGCCCGAACCCCGCCGAGACGCTCATGTAACCGCGGGCGCCTCGTGCGAAGTTGCCCAGCGCGGCCACCGGGTAGGGAAAGCGTTCGCCCAGCGTCGCCAGGCTCCGCCGGGTGGAGTCGGTGTCGAACGCGATGAAGAGCAGGACGGTGAACAGGAAAAACAGATTGCCGAGGACTGCCAACGTGCTCGACAGCAAGGACACCGCGAAGACGACGATCTGCCCCGGGTCGATGGCATGGACGATGGCGTCGATCTGGTCTTGTTCGACCCCGAGGTCACGCAGGGTGTTGCCTACGTTCTCGACCCCGTCGGTGATCTCTTCGGTGTACTCGGGAAGGAGGGCAGCCAAGCGCGCCACCGCGACGATCAGGGCCAGGGTGAGGAGGAGAATCACCAGGTAGGCGGCGAGCAGCATCACGAGCGACGCCAGCGATTCCTTGAGGCGGTGCCGCTCGAGCCAGAGGCGTAGCGGATGAAGGGTCACCGTGATGACCAGTGCCAGGAAGACCGGCCCGACGATGTCGGCGATGGACCTGATGCCGGCCAGGCCGATCGTGAGGGCGGCGACACCCACCAGGAGCGTCATGGCGAACGGTCGAGCCGGATCGCCGACGTCACGTATCGAGCTGGGCGTGCTTGTCATCTCACTACTCCTGTTGCTGCTGTCAAGGTCAGCCGTTGCGGCTGGTAGTCACTTGACGACGTCGCGTCCGTGAGCTGTCAGCGCCCAGATGATGAAGACATCGAGCGCGATGATCGCCAGTGACCAGAACGGGTAGTAGGGGATGAACGCGAAGTTGGACAACGCGCTGAGGACGGCCAGGATGACGCCGATGGTCCGGCCCCACACCTTGCCGGCGAGGACGGCGAAGCCTGCGAAGAGCACCAGCAGCCCGAGAAGCAGGTGGATCCAGCCCCAGCTGGTGGCGTCGAACTCGAGCAGGTAGTTGGGGGTCGCGACGTAGAACTCGTCTTCGAAGATCGCGACCAGGCCGGAGAGGGTTTGGAATCCGCCGGCCATGATCATCAGAACCCCGGCGAAGGTGATGAATCCGACCGCCCAGTTGCTGTGGCCGTCCTGCTGGCCCGGGCTGTAGTTCTGTTGCTCGGTCACGGTCGACCCCTTCTTCACTTGCCGGCGGTCCGGCCACATCGAGAGATGACCAGCCACGCGGGAAACGGTTGTTCATCCATACAAGCGACGCTGGTGAGGCGCCGAATCACACTGATCGTGTGAAACCACGCGGCGCGCGTCGCCGTCAGGTCTCGATGGTGTCGTCGGCCTTGCCGCGCTTCACGGCTCCGAGGATCACCTGGATGCCGAGTCCCAGCACCACGAGGTCCAAGAGCATCTGGGCGGTGACGACCAGCCGCGCCGTCTCGGTCTGGGCCGAGATGTCGCCGAAGCCCACGGTGGCGAAGATCGTGACGGTGAGGTAGAGCGCATCCGACCGGGTGAGGGGTTCGGTGAACATCCCGGTGTCGTCCATGCTCAGGATGAAGTACGTCGACGCGAACAGCAGCAGGAACACAGGGGTCGTGGAGGCCAGGGCCTGCACAGCCCGGATGCTGGGGTAGTCCGAGTCGACGATGGCACGCACCTGCCAAGCGATCATGACGGCAAGCAGCACCACGCCGATCACGAGCAGGGCGAACACGTAGTTGTCAGGCCAGCGGTCGAGCGGCAGGACGTAGTAGAGAACGACCACGACCACCGCGGTGACGAGCGCACGTAGCAATCCGCGCGCGACAAGCCACCGTCGCCGCCTGCCGGTCAGTGGCGGCGCCATCGCCGCAATCCGGGCATCGTCAGCATCGTCAGTCCTCGCCCCCGTGCCGCGCCGCTTGTTTGCAGTGCAACTACAACCGCAACGAGCTGGCACCGCATCATGCACATCGCGTGAAGCCGAAGTGTCGCGGTTCCTGTCACATCGGATGCTTTGTCGTACGGAGGCACCCAATGGTCCCTAGGGGTTCTGACCCAGCGGAGCGTAGCGTCAGGGCCGTGTCGGATGAGGGGCCGCACCCCGTGATCACGGGCGCGCCCGAACTGGATCAATCCTTGCTCGAGGCCAAGCTCTCGGTTCCACAGCCGCGCGCGGGCTCGGTCAGTCGCGCCGACATCATCGACGCGGCACGAGAGAGTGATTGTCGGGTGGTTGGCGTGACTGCACCCGCGGGCTACGGCAAGACGACTCTGATGGCGCAATGGGCGCTCGGCGAGGATCGTCGGGTCGGCTGGGTGTCACTGGACCGCTACGACGACGACCCTGCGGTCATGCTCACTCTGCTGGCTTCGGCCTACGCTCGGGTCTCGCCGGGCAACGCCGACCTGGTCGCCGACATGGGCGGCCTTTGCGTGGATGTCTTGGGGCGCGCGGCGCCGCGCCTCGCCTCGGCCTTCCAGTCGAGCCCGGAGCCCTTCGTGCTGATGCTGGACGACCTCCACGAGCTCCACGCATCGGCCTGTCACGATGCCCTGGGCGTGGCGATCGCGGGGATACCCGAGGGCTCCCAGGTGGTCGCGGCAAGTCGGTCCGAGCAGCCCCACCTGCCGCGGCTCCGCGCGTCGGGCGAGGTGGTGGAAGTGGAGGGAGTCGACCTGGCTCTGGACGTGGACGGCGCCAAGCAGGTCTTCGCGGAAGCCAATATCGGCGTATCCCACGAGCTTGCGGTCGAGATGACCGCGCGGACCGAGGGCTGGCCGGTCGGTCTCTATCTCGCTGCGCTGATCGCACGCCATGACCGCGACCAGGATCTGACCCTGTCCGGTGACGACCGCTATGTGGCCGACTACTTGTACCGCGAGTCCCTGATGGTGCTGCCGAAGAAGACGCAGCGTTTCCTGCGACGCACGGCGGTGCTCGATCAGCTGTGTGCCCCGCTGTGCGATGCCGTTCTCGGTGAATCTGGAAGCCAGGAGCGGCTGCGTGCCCTAGAGGCTTCGAACTCGTTCTTGATCCCGCTCGATCGTCGCAGGGAGTGGTTCCGCTACCACGCGCTGTACCGGGAGTTCCTCCTCGGAGAGCTGCGACGTGTCGAGCCCGAGGTCATCGTCAAGCTGCACCTGCGCGCCGCCGACTGGTACGAGTCGAACGGATCCCCGGCGCTGGCCATCGAGCACCTGTTGAACACCACCGAGCGAGATCGGTGCGTCCAGCTGGTCGCGGGCCTGGTCCTCCCGATCTACAACACCGGCCAGATGTCGACCGTCCAGCGGTGGCTCTCAGCCCTGGACGACGCCGACATAGGAGCTTATCCACCGCTCGCGGTGCTCGCCGGCTGGGTGACCGCCTTGACCGGGCAGACCGCAGCCGCAGAGCGGTGGGCATCCATCATGGACGCCGCCTCCTTCGACCAGGTGCCTGTGGACGGGACGGCATCGTTCGATTCCGCCCAGGCCATGCTGCGCGCCGTCATGTGCGCCTCAGGACCCGAACAGATGATGCTCGACGCCAGTGCCTCGGTGACTCAGGAACCGACATGGAGCCCCTGGCGCGACACGGCAGTCTTGCTCTTCGCCCACGCCTTTCTCCTTGCCGGCGACTCGGGCGAGGCGCAAGTGCAGTTCGCCGAGGCGGTGGCGACGGGCTTGACCAACGGCAACACCGACACCGTCGTCGATGGCGAGGCACAGCTCGCGTTGCTGGCGATGGACCAGGGGAAGTGGGCCGAGGCGGCAGAACGTATCGACCGGGCGCTGGTGGTCATCGAAGAGCATCGGTTGGACGACTATGCGGTCAGCGTGCTCCCCTTCGCGTTAGCGGCTCGCCTGGCGCTGCACCACGGAGACACGGAAATGGCGGACCGACAGCTGACCCGGGCGATGCGGGCCCGTCCGTCGTGCACGTTCGTGGTGCCCTTCTACGCCTTGCGCGCCCGGCTGCAGCTCGCCAAGGCCTACTCGACACGAGGCGACCAGGCCGCGGCTCGCCATCTCCTGCGAGAGATCGACGAGATCCTGCTTCACCGACCGGCCATGGGCACGCTCGTCGACCAGGTAGAGGTGGTCCGTCAGGCAACGGCCGCCAACGCCCAGATCGGAGCGACCGGCGCGGCACCCCTGACCGCAGCCGAGCTGCGGGTGCTGCCGTACCTGCAGACACATCTCACCATCCGCGAGATCGGGGAGCGGCTGTTCGTCAGTCGCAACACCGTCAGCTCCGAGGTCGCCTCGATCTACCGCAAGCTGGGCGTCTCCTCACGCAACGACGCCGTGCAACAGGCGGCCAGGATCGGGTTGCTCGGCGGCTGAGCCCGATCACCCACCAGGCAGGAGCTCGGAGGCGTCCTGGACGTCGTGGCCGAGCGCCAGCGCCAATTTCGGGGCCGCCGCGACGACGCAGGGCACCCCCACGACCGGAATGACCGCCGCCAACACGTCGACGATCTCGGCAGCCGTCGCACCGGCATCGACCGAGGCATCGGCCTGAGCGCCGTACGACGGGACCGCTCCACCGACCGCGACCAGAGCCGCGAGCCGCACCAGCTCCTGGGTTCTCGGATCGAGAACCGGAGCGCGCTGGACACACGGCGTGTCGGGACCGCCGAGGACCTCTGCCAAGACCCGCTCGTCGTGGACGGAGAGGCGGCGCAGCAACTCGGTGTAGTCCAAGGGAACCCATCCTTCCGGGTGCCCTGCCAGTGCACCGCGAGAAGGGCATCGGTCGCATCACCCAGATGATGTGAAGCGTCACCCGGAGCCGGCGCGGGGTGTGGCACAGCGATACACGGAGCCCGAGCGACGTGCGACGCGGCGCGGGCTTCACCCAATCAAGGTGATGACCTCCTGCCGACATCGAACCTACGTTCCTGCTGACGACCAAGCTGGAGGAGAATGCGATGACCGCCGAAGTGACCAAGACACCTGTGCCCGCTGAGATCACGACGCCCTCGAAGGTGGAGGCAGGGATCGGGACCTTGGAGTTCACGGATGGGTACCCGACGGCCGACACCGCGGAGAAGCTTCGCGACCACCTGGACTACGTGCACGGCGTCGACACGTTCATGAACACCGTCCAGGGGGTCTCGGTCTATGCCATCAGGCAGGGGTTTCTGGACGCTGGCATCAACGACGGCGACGTGGCGATCTTCTCGGAGCTGATGGACTCCCGGACGCTGGCCCTGACCGCGAACGCCGACACCGTCTACTTCTGGACGTTCCTGGACCTCTCGCAAGGCCCGGTGGTGCTGGAGACGCCTGCCGACACCCTGGGGCTCCTCGACGACATGTGGTTCCGCTGGATCACCGACTTCGGTCTCCCCGGTCCGGACCGCGGCAAGGGCGGCACCTACTTGGTGATCCCCCCAGGCTACGACGGGCCGCTTCCCGAAGGCGGCTGCTACGTCCGCCATTCCCGCACCAACCACGTGCTTCTCGTCGGCCGCGCGTTCATCAACGAGAACCCGGGCGCCGACCCCGCGCCGACCGTCGCGGTCATCAAGGAGCAGCTGAAGATCTACCCCTACGCCGCCGGTGGCCTGGGGAGCAGCATCGGCGCCTACCTGACCGGGAAGGGTCCACTCGGCCAGTCAGCCGCCCCGAAGACACCACGGTTCGTGGAGGGGACGGGACTGGCGATCAACACGATCGCGCCGAACGACTTCGGCCACTACGAGATGCTCGACGCCCTCGTGCAGCTGGAGCCGGCCGAGGCGCTGGACACCGAGCTGGCCGGTCAGTTCGCCGCGATCGGGATCATCAAGGACGAGAAGTTCGCGCCCGACGCTCGGTTGCGGAGAATCCTTGAAGAGGCCGTGGCGGTGGGCAACGCCTCGGCCCGGTTGCATGGGGTGGGTGCGTCGCCGTCCGAGGGCTTCCGCTACTACGACGACGACTCTGCGTGGTGGAACATGCTCTTCGTCGGCGGGTTCGAGTTCACCAACCCGCCGCCCGAGATCACCCCCGACGGCGTCAAGGCCTATCCGAACAAGGGCGCCCGCCGGCTGCACTCCCGCACCTCGA
>Ga0190271_10002538_pt1 | contig 11123 bp, 35 predicted proteins | sample Popmic356T_FD_133747 | JGI IMG/M metagenome (GOLD analysis project Ga0190271, IMG submission 133747) | Populus adjacent soil microbial communities from riparian zone of Weber River, Utah, USA - 356 T | ecosystem: Environmental > Terrestrial > Soil > Riparian zone | place: USA: Utah | collected...
TGAGTTAGAGACAAACACAACGGAGAGATGCAATGAGCGATTCCTACATCCAGACTGGCGTTGGCGGCACGATGTTTGCGGGCCCTGATGCGACGGAGCTCGTACGTGCGATGATGCTGCGTAGTGCTATTAAAGCTGCCAAGATGGGCATGATGCTTACACGGGGCATGACGATGACTAAGAGCATGGCGATGGCGCAACGCTACACGGGCAAGAAATACAAGCGTGGGCAGGCTGACATTGCAATTACTGACTTGACAGTGTGGATTAACACGATGAATTGCTCCCTCCCCAGAAGGGAGGGCTGAGTAGGCGACGATAGCACAGAAAAACTGTGCTGTCAACCCTAAATATTTCTTGATCTGCTATTGACAGATCAATTTTTTTGTGTTAATATGGGGGGAGTCTGTTTTTTTCTGATGGAATCAGCTCATCCTTCGCCTCCGGGTCCTTAGGTCTGGACCGACACCCTATGCAAAGACTATAGCATAGGATGTCGTTACTGTCAACCCGTTATTTTTACAGCTCGTCTTGCTCGTCGCTAAACAGCGGGTGTATTTGCAGCCATATATAATCCTCAAGCTCGTTCCATGTTGCGTCGCTTTGTGTTGCAAGCTGCAACTCTACATAATCCCGCTCGTCGTTAGCGTCGTACGCTAGCTCTTGTATAAAGTCCCAACGTGCTAGCATTGCAGCCGTTACACAGCCGCATTTAACATGCTGCAAATTGCGCCAAGCAGCATCCTCAAAACAACTGCCGCCGCCGTTTGGCGCTACAGCTAAAAAGTTATAGCGCTCAAGCACTTGCTCGTTTTCAAAATAGCAAAACACATTTAAGTGTGCATTGTAACAATACAGCATATGTTTAACTCCCGTTGTGTTTGTGCACATTAGCACAAAACAAAACAAAGTCAAGCCAAAAATGCAGTGCAGCTAATAAAAACTGCACTGCATTTTGTTGTTTATACTACAACATTAGCGTTTAAGTATAACCCCCCGTTTTCCTTAGCACAATCCCACTCGTCTGCGTACATATGGCCATTAACAAACTGCTCAAGCTGCTCCCCGTTGCAGCTAATGTCCCAAATAGCGCAACCCCCTACTTCCTCCATGTACTCCCGTACATTTTGCAAGTAAGCAGCCATGCTGCTAGTGCTAGCAGTTGTTTTAGCCCCGCTCTCAAGCAAGTATGTTGCATCCTCCACGTAATTGTACAAGTACTGTACAGCGGCTGCCTCCGTTGCTGTAAATGTAAGCGTACAATACAGCATAGTTTGGTGTACGTTGTGTGTGCACTTAACAACATAAACATTTTTTTGCATGTTAGCTTCCTTGTGTGTTGTTTAACTTGTACACATTAGCACAATATAAAAAATAGTCAAGCACAAAAGAGTTGAAATAGTTGTTGACTTAATTTTGTTTTGTGCTAATGTGCATGAGTTAACTGCAACGGAGCACACAAATGCAAACAAACCAGCACAATAATGTAAGCCCAGTCGCTTTGCACTTTAAAGCAGCAGCGTTAATTTGGGATGCATATGCAGCTAAACTAATAAGTGCAAAAAAGAGAGATGAAGCACTGGATGCTTTACGTGCTAAACTGTAAATAAACAATTGACAAGTGTGCTACAGTGTGCTTATATGCACACTGTAGTTACACACAAAGGAGCTAACATGCTATATGCATACTTAGATTTAAGTGTTGAGGGTAACAACGTTGACGATGGGTGCAATATGTTTGTTAGCTTTGATAGTGCACAAACATATGAGCGTTTTTGCGCATTGAGAGCACTTGACAACGAGGGAAATAGCGGCATGACGCTGCTAGCAGAGAAAAAGTACAATAGCGGTGTTATTACTGCTGAGGATATGCAGCATTATAAGCACATTGACGTTGCTGCAGGTTGCGACGCAGCATATGAGCAGCTTAACTTAGGCGATGAGCTGTGGGAAACGTTAACTGAGGCTGCTTTTTGTGTTGACTTAGTTGACACATATGGCGCTTGGGATAATGAGGGTTTTGAGGACGAAGACTAACACACTAAAAACCCAAAGTCAACAGCAAAAAAAGGAAATTAGTTGTTGACTTTGGAACTTTTTGTGCTAATATGCACGAGTTAGATGAAACAGACACACACAAAGGAACATAAGATGCTTAACGAAATGTTGGACGTAGTTGCAAAGTACTTGGTAGAGCGTATGCTTAACAACGAGGAGTTTGTTAAGGGGATTGCAGCACGAGTTAACGTGCAGGATGCTGTTGCACTTGCGATTGACGGGCACGACTTTAGCAGCGATGTTGAGGAAGCAGTGCGGGACGCTGTAAGCGACGCTGTAAGCGACGCTGTAAACGGGCGTGACATGCAGCGTACGATTGAGGACGCTGTTGAGAGTGCTGTTAACGACGCTGTAGACGGCATTGACGTTGAGGATCAGATTGAACGTGCGCTGCGGGACGTTGAGATTAGTGCAGCACAAATTACGGACTTTGACGAAGCTGTTGTTAATGCTAGCGGATTTGAGGAAGCTGCACTTAAGGCAGTGCGGGATGCACTGAATAAGTAAAAATAACAGTTGACAAATGGCTACAGTGTGCTAATGTGCACACTGTAGCAACACACAGGAGAGATACAATGGCTAGTTGCGGTGAAAAGCTTGCGGAAGTGCTGTTTTTTACGCTTATTGACGATGCGAGCAGCAAAAACATGCAAAGCATTGCAGAAATACTGCATTTGTTTAAGCAGTCGCATGGACGTTCTTACAACAGCGTTAAAAGGCAGCCCTTTGCAGCACATTTAATTGAGGCGATGGAGGAGGCGCTGCAATACAGCGGCTGGGACGAGGAAAGCATTGAGGAGTGGCAGGGAATTAAAGCTAAACAGGAGGCAGAGCGAGCGGCGACTGCACAGACGCTGAATAATCAGGCGATGATGGGAGGTTAACACAGAAAAAACAGTAAGTCAACTCAAAATAACAGTTGACTTACTGTCATTTTGTGCTAATGTGTACGAGTTAGATGCAAACAACGGAGACACACAATGTTTAAGGTTATCCAATCCCGCAAGTTGCCCGCAGGTCCCGCCACCCAGGAAGCAGAAATTATTTTGTGCGAACTGGTTGACAATCCCCATACGCCGTTTGTTACATGGCAGCGCAACACAGCAGACGGCGGGCGTTATTGGGGACACTACTTCAAGACGATTGCAGAGGCTGCAAAAGATTTTGAGACAAGAGGCAAATAACAGTTGACTTTAGTGTGTAGTGTGCTAATGTGCACACTACACACAGGGAGTTAAGCAAATGTTTAAAGCGAAATGCGTTACTTACACGGGTGCACGTTTTAGGGGTATGCAGGACGAGACGGATGCACAGGTGTGCATTGTAACGTTTACGGGTGACGAGCAGCAGGTTGTTAAGTATTTGCTTGACAATGCTAGCTATGGCTACGACGAGGAAACGCATGAGGGCATGAATATGCAAGCGTTTATTGCGGGGCTAGACGACGCTAGCATTGAGCAGTTTGACGGCTGCGGCGGCGTGCTTAAAGTATGGCATAATGACGTGCTTATATACGATTATTACAAGGGCGACGTTGTTGAGGAAGCTGCTATGGAAGCAGAGAGCAATGAGAGCGGGATTGAGTATAGCTTGCATGTAGACTTAACAAAGGAGCATGTGACGCTTGAGCAAATGCTTAGTAAGCAATATGCACTTAAGAATGTGTTTGAGTGCGAGAGCAACGACGAGGATGCTACTTGGGTTGCAGCTAAAGCAATACACGAGGGCAGAAAAGAATAATTAAAATAAGGCTTGACATTATGCTGTAGTGTGCTAATGTGCACACTACAGCAACAGGAGAACAGCATGTTTAAGCTAATTGAGGAAAAAGAGAGCGGCGGAACGTTTGACGGGCATACGCTTATGGATTATTTGATTGAGCGAATTGCTGACGGCGAGCGGCGTTGGCTGCGGGAATGTATTAGCTTTGATGAAGAGGAAATGGACGAGTATTTTGGGGATGAAGACGAGTGGAATGAGTTGGAATTGGCAAAATAATGGTTGACATTATGCTGTAGTGTGCTAATGTGCACACTACAGCAACAGGAGACGACGATGAAACTGATTGTAATGGTTACGACTGAAGACGGCACCCTGATTGACAAGATGCGGGTAGAATGCGTTGACGGCGAGAGCGATCTGCTGCAACAGATCCGCACTGCTAACACCATCCGCATTGCGATTGAACATAGATTGGAGGTAGAGGAAGATTGTGGTTGACATTTAGTCAAACTGTGCTAATGTGTACGAGTTAAGACAAACACAACAGGAGAAGACGATGGCATACGTTACCCGATACAGCTTGCAGATGATGCTCGACAACGCAGACGAAGCCAAGAAGGCACAGATTATTGGACGTGCCCTGGTTGTGCTCTTCAAGCGTCAGACAGAGCACGAGAAGCAGGTCAACACCACCAACGTCAACAATAACGTTGGCTTCACTGGCGCAGACGGCAAGAGCGGCTGCATCAGCGCCAAGAGCTACATTAAGAACGGCACACTGGCTGACTGGGTTGTGGCTAAGTGGATGAAGAAGGGCAGCAAGGGCTACTCCCGCATTGTCAAGTACCACGCTCAACTTAATGAGGCGGCGGCTGTCAAGGAACAATATAGGCAGGCCGCCTAAAATAACAGTTGACATTGAGCTGTAGTGTGCTAATGTGCACACTACAGCAACAGGAGAAAATGATGTCCCAACTTACCAGAATACTTGCAGACAGACTGGCTGAAGACCACATGGGCTGCATACGTATTGACAAGCTCGTCGAGTGGAATGACGGCTTTGTGGTTATGTACACCCACAGTTATGACGTGATGCGAGCGAGCAAGCGTATGCTGACGGACAAGCGTATCGCATACTTTGCCCCCCGTACACTCGCCAAACAACACGATATTATTGTAGATTAAGGCTTGACTTTAGACTGGAGTGTGCTAATGTGCACACTCCAGCAACAGGAGATGACGATGAGACAGGCTATTGAAACGAAGTACTTGCCCTGGACTAATACGAAGCCCATGCGGGTTAAGGCATACTGCCAGGCAGGGTCACTGACGCTTGAATGGGACGACGGGCTGTCTGCTAACGGCAACCACATTCGTGCAGCTCGTGCCCTCGCTGACAAGCTGGGTTGGGAAGAGCCCTTTAGTGGTGGTTGGCTTAAAAATAGTCACGCTGTCTTTGTTTTTGAGGAAAAATTAGGTTGACTTTAATCCAAACTGTGCTAATGTGTACGAGTTAAGACAAACACACAACGGAGACTAAAATGTACAAGGGTTATGCTACTGCGGAACTGCGTCGTTTGGCTCTCGTGCTTGCGGGTACGCCGCTTGTTAAGGATGTTAACAAGGAAATCAAGCGTAGGGGTTGACAAAGACAAGGGTGTGTGTAATAATGTGCACACACCCAACACCCTTTAGGAGAACGACGATGTACATTATCAGAGCGAAGATGACTAACTACCTCCGTCCCTGTTACCTCAACGAGAACTATGCTGGGTCTGGGTGGTCTCGCAAGGCCACCGCACGACGGTTTGCCTCCAAGGAGGCAGCAGAACAATATATTGCAGCCGTTGGCCTCAAGGTAGAGGGCACAATAGATGTGGAAGAAGTTACGAAATAACAGTTGACTTATTGTCATTTTGTGCTAATGTGCATACACACAAACAGGAGCACATGATATGTTGACGACAAGTCAAGTTGAAGAGACCCAGGACATGCTCAAGACGCTCACCAACGAGCAGATTAAGCTCATGCTCTTGGAAAACCGAAAGTTGGGTAAAAAGCATGGTGGCGCTGTTGCCCAACGTGCTATAATGGTCGCTCAGCTTATTAATCAGGAATTGCGCAACCGTATTTTAAATAATGTAAAATAGTTGTTGACTCTACCCGTGTGTTGTGCTTATATGCACGGGTAGACACAAACACAGGAGACGATGATGTTTAAAGTAGGCGACAGGTTGATTTTCACCCGTCCAGATGGCACTCAGGAAGAGTGTGAGATGGCGCACCGTGGTTGTGTACCCGGTTGCATCGTGGTGTACTTCTTCACTAAAGATGGCAGATACACCAACCACGATGGCCTCACCCTTCCCCTCAACAAATTACGAAAAAAGGCTTGACTTTAGTTCAAACTGTGCTAATGTGTACACACACAAACAGGAGACGATAATGTTTAATCTCAAAGGCTTTACTGTTGCCAGGGCCTATAATGGCAAGCGTGGTTGCATGTGTGGGTGCAATGGCACCTACGTTGATGCCCCTGGTCCCGCTATGACGAGGCGTGTCAACAAGGTCCTGAACTTTGTGGGGCCTGTGCGTCCTGATGCTGCCAACTATGGCGACAAGGCGTCGTACAGCTCAACTCCCTTTTTTGGCGAGCTGCGTTATGTATACGTTGAAGAGAATGGCCGCAATACCACAATCTATTTCAAATAATGGTTGACAACTGAGCTGGGGTGTGCTTATATACACACTCCAGCAACAGGAGACGATGATGAAACTGTTTATTAGTGAGCCCGCCGAGCGCCACCTGGGTGCTATCCTTGTGGTTGACGAAGAGCACAACGACATTGCAGAGTTCTTCCACAATGAACATGCTACAGTTGACACCCCCTACGACGTCGCAATGCAGCTTGCACAGGCATTGGTTAACAGTGTTAACTATGGGCTTGATCGTTTCAAATGAGTTTGAAATAATACTTGCATACACAGTCAGACTGTGCTAATGTGTACACACACAAACAGGAGATACGACGATGGCTAACATGTCCTACTGCCGCTTCCAGAACACTGCCCAGGACCTCAGGGATTGCTACGAGTACTTCACTGCATCCAACCTCAGTGCTGAAGAGAAGCGGGCCCGTGCACGTATTGCGGATCTGTGCATGATGATCCTGGACGAATGCACTGACGTGGAGATTGACACCCACTCCAAGATCACCATTACTGAATACGAAGAAGAAGAGGAGGACTGAAAAAACTAGTTGACTTTATTCCAAACTGTGCTACATTGGTGTCATAACGACAACGGAGACAGGTGCTGTGATGGTCTAGAGTAAGCTCGATGAAGGGTCTGCGTGGCACCGCAGTTGATACCTGGAGAGCACAAGAAAGCCCGCTAACACCGAAGACCGGGGTGTTGGTGCAGCGAGGGTGGACCCACCGAAACGGGCACGGCAGGCGGTGATGGAGGGGTAACGGCAACAGGCCATATGGTTACCAAGAGTGGCCCCTCCCATCGACCGTTAACGTCCAAACTTAGGGCTGGAGTAGGGATTTAAAGATCCTGCAGCCATCCGGCCGGTGGCAGGTCCTAAGTTTGGACGTTAACGGTAAATAAGAGTTGACATTCCTTCAGATTGTGCTATGTTGTGGTCATAGCAACAGGAGACGACGATGGACTTTAATAAATTTGTTGGCAAGTATGGCACCGAAGGCACTTCGATGATCCTGCGATCCATAGCCAAGCGTCTGGAGGAGGCTGGTGGTGACGTTGACGTCGCACTGGTGAACGAGATGGCTGATGACCTGTACAAGGCCCTGGAAGACCATCTGTTCTGGTCTGGTAAAATTAAGGTAAAAAACACCTTGACTTTCCTCTAAACTGTGCTAATGTGTACGGACAGCAACAGGAGAACACGATGACACGTAGCCCAATGATTCATACTTCCAAGAACGCCATTGGTGAATGGGAAGCCATTGACGACAACACCTATGACGGTCAGCCAGAGTCCCAGATGGGTGTTGGCAACACCAAACAGGAAGCTATTGACAACCTGAAGGATCAGCTGTATGAGGATGGCCTCTACAGCCTTGCTGAGATGGATTGGAAATAACATGGTTACGCCAAAGGCGTTCGATCACAAGTCCAAGATGAGGCTCATCGAGCATGGTTCCGAGTGGACTGTGCTGGTGGGGCTGGGTGACAGCCACGCTCATCGTCTAGGGCCTCGCATGGTTCTCCTGCAGGCCAAGGATGGCTACTTGAAGTGGTGGCCTGCTGAATTTTGTTGAAAGGATCTCTTGACATTACGTCGTTTCATGCTAATATGCATACATACACAACAGGAGTTGAGACGATGAAACGACGTAATTTTATTGCCATGTCCTTGCGCTCACCCACGTTTGCGCCCAAGGTTGTCAAGTCCAAGAAGGGCTATGACCGCAAGAAGGCCAAGTTGGCCCTCCGGAAGGAGGGTTGACATGACCCGGAGCAAGCGACTGAAGCGTAGGGCTGCGATCATCAGGATCCTGTCCGACATGTCCCGGGATTGGTCCAAGTGGACCTGTGCCGACTGGCAGCCGTTGGAGAAGGAACTGGAGGGATTGAAGTAATGTGGCCCCCTGAGCCGATGGTGACAGTGACGCTGAAGAAGAACCAAGTAGCACTTCTTCGCCGTCTTGTCAAGAAGAGAATGGAGAACATCGTCGACTTTACTGAAGGCGACATGGAGACTGGATTAGAGCTTGACATGCTAGATGATCTTGCTGTAGTATTGGTGACAGCGAGTTAAGAGGTGGTGCCGGAATGGTCACGGACCGGTCTGCAAAACCGTTTATGTGGGTTCGATCCCCACCCACTTCTCCACTTGACTTTGTGTCGTTATGTGCTAATGTGTATGGACAGCAACAGGAGAAGACGATGACTGAAGAACAGATTGAACGAACTGCCGAACGTGAGATGAACCGTTTGGATCGTGAGCTGATGAGCAATGCCTTGACCCAGGAACAGTATGATATTGAAGTATCTCTGCTGGACAAGTGGGCCCAACAGCAATACAAAGAAATGTCAAAATACTAGTTGACATTACGTCGTTTTGTGCTAATGTGTATGAGTTGAAACACACAGGAGATGACGATGCTTACGATGTGCGAAGAAGATTATTACGCAGAAGACCGTTGCGCTACTTATGGCGAGGCCTTCAAGGAATACGCTTATAATGCGGGTTCTGAGACCCCGGAACAGGAGTGGATCCTGACCCCTTGGGATACTTGGGAGGTTAATCCTCATTATACCGGTCCTAAGGGTCGTCATCCGGAAGACGATCATTACGAGGAGGAGGGTTGCGAGGCCCCGGGTTTTGACTCTCCCCGGGAGGATTGGGCTGCTAAGGGTCCAGCTGAGCTGGATGATATGGATGGTGATTTTATTCCTTTTTAAAAAAAGGCTTGACTCCTGTTTCAACCCATGCTACTGTGTGGTTGAAACAGGAGCCCAACATGAACGCCGCAGAAATTAAAGCTATTCGCAAGCAACTTTGCATCAGCCAAGCAGAGCTAGCAAGCCTTATTAAGTCAAGCACCGCAGCCGTGTCAGCTTGGGAAAACTCACTCAGAGTACCCAAGCCCAATACAGTCCGTGCTATACAGGCTCTTGTAGAGAAGCCCACAGAGCAGCCTGCGGACGTTATGCTGCATTGCAAGCAATTGCTGGCTAAAGCCTACAATTGTACTCCAGAAAATGTTAACATTACCATCACAATTAGTGGTTGACATTACATCGTTTTGTGTTAATGTGGATGAGTTAGATGCAAACAACGGAGACGACGATGACCCCGACCGAACGCAACTCAATGCTCCAAGTGATCTCGGACCTGTCCAAGGACGCCCGGGGTTACCGGGTGCGTTACGACTACACCGCTATGTCGGACGCCGAGCTCCAGGCCACCTGGGATGGCTTCATTGAGGAAGCTGAAGCCGCTGACGTTCGTGAGGCCCAGATGAAGCTGGACGCCCAGCGACGTTGGGAACACCACATTGCGTCCCTGGTTGCCATGGGTGCCGGCAGCCGCTCAGCAGCTCTCCGATGGGACCTGCAGGCGCATGGCATCAAGGGCGATGACATCGGGTACTACTGCTACCTTAACGATCTGGACTATGCTCTGGAACACCGCATTGAGAAGGAGTTGAGGTGAAAAAGTACTTGACATTCGGGTTGGCTGCTGCTATGTTGGTGGCAGCCACTCCGGCCTCCTCCAAGGATGTGGACTTTCTTGATGTCCTCGCCTACATGCAGCTCTATAAGAATAGATGCGGTAAGAAGCTGTCAGCCATGCATTTGGAGTACCTGGAGAGCCTAGAGACACAATACAAGCTTTTTGACATCCTGGAACGAATAGGCAAGATTGGCGAGTCTAAATTGAAGAAAATGGGTGTCAAGAAATTTTGTGCCTTTACCAAGAAAGAATATATTGATGCATACGATCCATAGGCTCTTGATTGCTGCTATGTTGGCGGCAGCCACTCCGGCTCATGCTGAAAAGTTTCCACTTGACTTCGCCTCCAACCTTACGTTGTATGCCATGTACTGTGGCGAGCTGTCTAAAAAGGCTGACGAAGCCATGCAGGATGAATATAAAAACTATGGTGCGCCCGCAATAACACTTCGTCTCATAGAGTTGGATCAGTCCCGAAAGAAGATGGGAAACACCAAGTTCTGTACCTTCATTCAAAATAAACACCTTAAGTATTTGGATTAACACCATGACAGATTTTACAGCAGGACGACGACAGCATATCGATGCTAATGAAGAAAGAAAGCGACAGCGACAGTCTCGCATTGACCTCTTGCGAGATCGCATTAAGGATACTGCCTTAATTAATGGTGAACTGAGTGACATTCTGTTGGAGATTGTTTCTTTAATCGAGGAGAAGGGTTGACTTTACTTCATCTCTGTGCTAATGTGTACTTATGAAAAACGCAATGCACTTTGTTGGCTTCAAGGATGATCGGGTGTTCAACGCTCTGAGAGTGTTTGGCCCTCCCGACTTCTGGCACCGTTTCTGGGACCAGAGGGCTGTCGATGAGGTCTGTGACGGTGACGTTGTCGTGTTTGCTGATGGCGACGAGACCTGGAGACCACGCCCTAATGCGTTTGACGACAGTGCTTATGCACCCGGAGAGGACTGCGGAGATGAATAGGATTGTTGTATGGGGTCCTATGACTAAGGTTGAACGTAACTACCAGATCCTTGAGGATCGTAAGTCCGTTATGACCCTAAATGCCATTGGTGAAAAGCATGGCTTGGATAACTCAAGAGTTCGTGCGATTATCGCTATGTTAGAA
>Ga0190271_10002539_pt1 | contig 11123 bp, 7 predicted proteins | sample Popmic356T_FD_133747 | JGI IMG/M metagenome (GOLD analysis project Ga0190271, IMG submission 133747) | Populus adjacent soil microbial communities from riparian zone of Weber River, Utah, USA - 356 T | ecosystem: Environmental > Terrestrial > Soil > Riparian zone | place: USA: Utah | collected...
CCAAGCTGCTCGGCCGCTCGCCGTTGGTGGCGCTGTTCGCCGTGCCGACCATCCTCGAGTTCAACTGGGCGTTCGGGTTTTTTAACTACTTGCTCGCCAAGCCCCTGGTCGTCGCAAGTGTCTGTGCGGCGATCGTTTTTGCGCGCGCGCCGAGTCTGCTTCGCGCAGGGCTGCTGTTCGCTTCCATCTGGCTTACCTTTTTGGCGCACGGCCTGGCTTTCCTGCTCAGTGGAGTCTGGGCAGGCTTGGCCGTGCTGTGCTTCTCGCGCGGCAAGTTTCGGCTCATCAACCTGTGGCCGCTCGTGCTGACGCTGGTGATCCCGGTTCGCTACCTGCTCGCGCAGCGCGCTGCCCCGGTGGCGCCGGGTGCCTGGGTGTTCGGCTCGTGGGATCACGGGCTGGGCAGCGTCTGGCACCTGCTCGGCCAGCTCAACCCGAACAACGACACGGAAGAGAAGGCGTACTTTCTGGCCGCCGCGGCATGGCTGCTCACGCTGCTGCTCAACCCGCGGCCCGCGGGCGAGCGCGATCAGGCGCGCGAGCGAACGGCGGCGATCTTCGTCTGGCTGAGCGCCGTGGTGCTGTTCGTGGCGTACAGCCGCGGTCCGCTCAACATGCCGAACGTCGACATCCTGGCCGAGCGCATCGTCGTGTTCGTCTGGGCATTGGTGATGATCCTGCCGATGACGCTCCCGAGCGGTGTTGCGCGCTACGTCGTGGGCGCGTGTCTGGTGGGCGCCGTGGGTCTACACGTGTACGGCACGAGCGAGCAGTACCGGCTGTTCAACGAGGTCGAGATGGCCGGCTACTCGGAGCTGATCGAGATGATTCCTCCCGGCAAGTCGCTGACGATCATGACCTATCGCCACGGCTCGCCGTACGCGCGCGAGAACGCGATGTGGCACTGGCCCAAGCTGTACACCGTACGCAGAGGTGGCGGCGCGCACTGCGACGACACGTTCTCGTCGCGCAGCACGAGCTACGTCAATCTCACCGACACGGCCCGCGCCCAGGGCACGTACACGGACGCGCCCTTGCTCAACCTGCAGCGCATCGCGGTGTTCGACTACGAGCTGGCGGTCGGCACGAACAAAGAGACTGCGATCGCGCATATGTCGCCGGTCGCCGACTACATCGACAGCCGCTCCGAGTGGCACCTGTTTCGGGTTCGCAAGCCCTGAGCGACGCGAGCGCGTCAACGAAACGAAGGGCGGTCAGAGACTGCGCTTCTGGCGGGCGCGGGCGCGCCGTAGGCCTCTGCCGATCGCCAGCAGCTCGATGCCGCTGCGCAGCATGGACGTTGGCTTCAGCTTGGAGCCTGGCACGTCGCGCCACTCGTGCAGTGGCACCTCGACGAAGGCCTCGGGGCCGAGCGAGGGAACCCCTGGGCCCCCCAGCAGCAACCGTCCGAGCAGCTCGACGTCGAACACCCAGCGCGAGTGGAAGGGCGACGCCAGCGCGTGGCGCAAGGTCGGCGTGTCGCGGAACACCTTCGCTCCACACTGCGTGTCGTAGACGGCGAGCTCGAGCACCACCGAGGCCGCGCTTGCAAAGATGCGACCCAGGTAGTGGCGCCAGCGGTGACGCCTCACGTCGCTGCCCAGCAGCTGCACGCGTGCGCCCAACACCACCTCTGCGTGAGGCCGCTCGAGCGCGTCGAGCAGGCGCAGGACTTCGCTGGCCGGCGTCGAAGCATCGGCATCCATGTAGCCCACGACCTGTGCACCGCTGGCCAGGGCGTCGAGCATGCCGCGCCGTACGGCTTCGGCTTTGCCGCGGTTTTGGCTCAGCTGCAGCGTGTGTATCTTTTCGCGATAACGCGCAGCCAGCGCCAGGAGCAGGTCTGCAGTGCCATCGGTCGAGCCGTCGTCGACGAAGCTCAGCTGCACTTCGGGGTGCGCGAGCAGCGCTGCGAAGTCGCGCTCGTCGAGGCGTAGCGCTTCGTTGTAGCAAGGGACGACGATTACGATTTTTTGCACAGCGCCCACCAGCTGAGCCCTGGCAAGCAGAGACCCACGCGCTCCGCGGCGAACGAGAGGGCGCCATCCCGTGCCAGCGCCCACTCCACGAGGCTGGTGAGTGCCGGACCGCCTCCCCAGTCGAGACTGGCAGGCTCTGCAGCGGAGCTGGGGGGCCGCAGAAGCTCGATCAACTTGCCCGCCGCGCGCGGCAGCAAGAGGCTGTGGAACAGCCCGCCCTGGCGCACGATCGTGAGGCCGCTCTGCTCGATGACGCGCGCCGCCGCGTCCGGCGCGTAGCGCCGAAAGTGGCGCAGGCGCGTGTCGTGGGCCGTGAACAGCCCCTGCCACGCTGGCACGCTGATCAGCGCCGTGGCGTTCGGCTCCAGGTTCTCGCTCACGAGCGTGGTCAAGAACTCGGCGTCGTGCTCGACGTGCTCGAGGACGTCGAGCAGCGTGATCAAGTCGAAGCGCTGCGCGGGTCGTTGTGCCGTGAAGCTCAAGTGCGCTCCCGCTTCGCGACGCAGTGTGGCGAGCACATCCGTGGTGTAGTGGGCATCCCAGCAGACGACGCTGCTCGCGGCGGACCGCGCGGCGAGCAGCTGGCGTGCGAACCAGCCGTCGCCAGCGCCGGCATCGAGCACACGCGCGGCCAGGATCCCTTGTTCCACGAGCAGCCTGTGGAAGAAGTTGAAGCGCGCCGTCTCCCACGGATGCCTCTGCGAGGATGCGGCTCCCGCCGGGCGTTCAGAAAGGTCCATGCGCGTGCGACGTTATCACAAACGCGCCGCCGTTCACCCGCGATTGGCGGCGCTAATGGGCATGTTCCACCCGACCCGCTCAGCTCGTCAGGCGTGCGCGCCCGAGTCCTTTTTGGACTTGGTGGCGCTGGCGCTCCTGCGCTCCACGACGACGCTCGAGGCGGTGTCGTTGAAGGTCGGCAGAGCGGGCGTGTCGGCGGTCAGCACGCGGGTCGTTCCCGAAAAGCCCGCGTGCTGATGGAGGGTGACGCGCCAGCCAGGCGGCACGCGCACCGAGCTTACCGTGTCGTTGCCGATGGTCAGTGCCGGGAGGTCGTAGTGCCCGACATCGAGCACCTGACTTTTCCCACCGTAGTCGTCGTGCTGGTACACGACGGGCAGGGCGTTCTTTTCGACCACGATGCTCGATGTTTGGTCGTTGAAGTCCGGTAGGGAGCGCGTGCCCCGGGTGAAAACCCGGGTGGTCCCCAAAAAGCCGGCGTGCTGATGGAGCGTGACGCGCCACCCGGCCGGCACGCGCAGCGAGCTGATCACGTCGTTGCCGATGCTCAGCGCCGCGAGGTCGTAGCGCCCGCCATCGAGGATTTGGCTGCGCCCCTGGTAGTCGTCGTGCTCGTACACGACGGCCAGCGCGTCCCTCTCGATGACGATGCTCGACACCGTGTCGTTGAAGCCAGGCAGGGCGCGCGCGTCTGCCGTCAGTACGCGGGTCGTTCCCGAGAAGCCTGCGTGTTGGTAGAGCGTGACGCGCCAGCCAACCGGTACACGGACCGAGCTGATCAGGTCGTTGCCGATGGTCAGCGCCGGAAGGTCGTAACGTCCGGCATCGAGTACCTGACTGCGACCGTCGTAGTCGTCGTGCTCGTACACCACGACCAGTGCGTTTTTTTCGACGACGATACTCGACACTTTGTCGTTGAAGCCAGGTAGGGCCGGGGTGTCGGCGGTCAGCACCCGGGTCGTTCCCGAAAAGCCCGCATGCTGGTAGAGCGTGACACGCCAGCCGAGTGGTACACGAACGGAGCTGATCACGTCGTTGCCGATGGTCAGCGCCGCGAGGTCGTAGCGTCCGGCGTCCAGGATCTGGCTACGTCCGCCGTAGTCGTCGTGCTCGTAGACCACGGCGCCTCCGGTAAGCACGGTCATGAGTGGGCCCGGCAGGGACACATCGACGATGCTCAAGCCTGACGCGCTGCCATCCCACCACTTGCTGCTCGGCACGGTTGTGTCGCCGAACTTGACCGCTGTCGGGCTACCGTAGAGATCGCTGGCATCGCCATAGTTGCTGCGCAGCTCCAGGTCGAAACGACCGTCGGCTTGCTCGAGCGAGAGCTCGTAGTGCAGGGCCGCGGTCATCTGCTCGTTTTCGTTGCTGCCGAGCTCATCGACGTGCCAGATCACCAGGCCCGCGTCGGGCAGCGATGCGTCTCGACCGGACTGCTGGCGGTTTTCGAGGATGAAGTACTCGGTTGCGGTCTTCCTGTGGAACAAGAAGTCGTTTGTGCCCGCGCGCACGGAGGCGCTGCTGCCCGGCGAGAGCGCGGTCGCGCGCGTTGTCCAGCCAGCGAGGTTCTTCAGATAGGCAGACACCTGGGTGGGATTCAGGTCCGAGCCGCCGTTGCACATCAGGCAAAAGTGTCCGACGCCGGCCCCCTGTCTTCCGTAGTCGTAGAGGTCGGGAAAGTCGCACAGCATGTGCCCGTTCTCGTGACAAAACGTGCGCAGCGTAAGTGCCGATCCCATGTTGGTGATCTGGTAGTCGCTGAACTTCTTGGTCGATGTCGCGTCGAACGGCGCGGCCAGTGACCAAGAGTGCGGCCACAGACCCTCCGACCAGTTGTTGACGCGCTCGCCAGCGTAAAACACGTTGAGTGCGTAAATGAAGCCCGACGCATCACCGGTGAGTGAAGAGAAGTCGAACCCGCCGGTACGCAGGCTCGTCAGCGCTTCGAGGATGAGCTCTCTGGTGCGCTCGCCGAACAAGATGGACGGGTCCGCGTAGTAGGACCGGTCGTGAGCTGCCGTGTAGTAGCTCGTGACGAGGTTTTTGTAGCGCAGCACGCCATCCGACACGCTGGCGAAGTAGTCGTACGCCGAGCCGTTGTTCCCGTTGCCCGTGTACCCTGACAGATTGCAGAAGTCGTCGACCTCCTGGCGCGCGATCGTGGCGGGCACATCCGGAAACTGGATCAAGATGCACAGGCCTTTGTAGTCCCCGGTGACCGCCGCCCGCGCTGCCGCCAGCGGGGCCGCGCTCGGTCCGTTCAGTTGGCGCAGCGCGGCGCGGCGCTCTTGCCGGCGCACCTCCCAGCGCCGCTGCGGACCAGCGAGCTGCGCGGCTTTTGCCTGGATCTTCGCACTGCCGCGAATCGTCCGGATGCCACGCGGAAGCGCGAGCGTGCGTGCGTCGACAGACCCTACGTTGGTCCCGGTCGGCACGAGCGCAGTCTTGTCGTCCGAGAGCCGTGCGTACTGGTAGAACTGCGTCGCCGGGTCTTTGACGACGGTATAGCCGTCCAGCGTCTCGAACACCGCTGCGTATTGATTGCCCCAGCCCCGCAAGCGCACGGTCGAACCGTCAGGGTTGTAGAACGTAAACTCTTCACCAAAGTAAGGTGTCGGCATCGCATCCTCCACGCGTGAGCGAGTCCCTGCGACTCGTTGCGCGAGGGATTCGACAGGTTGTGTGATCGCGCGACGACTCAGTCGCCCCGCCCCCACTGGCTAGATACGTCCGAGCTCATCCGAGCTACCTGCTCATCTCCAATCAGACCGCGCAGTACGCGGTCGCCGTCAGCGCGAGCGTCGAAGCAAAACAGTGACGGATGGAGTCGGAGCCGTGGTGCGAGGCGCCGCCGGTTGCGAGGAGTCCCAACAGCGTACTCCCGTAGGTGAGGACGGACCGGAGCAAGCGGTGGCGGATCGCGCAGCGGATCCGGCTCCAGGCGTTACTGTTTTTAGATGCGCTCGGAGTCGGTGGCGTTGGCAGTCTGCTCTTGACGCTGCTCGATGGCTTCGCCGACCTGGCGCGCTACTTCCTCGTCGCTGGCGTCGCCCTCGGGCACAGGCAGGGGAGCTTCGCCGCGCTCCTTGGCGTCTTGCCAGGGGTAGCGGATGCGGTGGTGGTTCATCTTCACCAGCATGTCTACCAGCCGCTTCGAGATCACCCGCAGGTCTTCTACCGTCAGACCCGAGTCGTCTAGCTGACCTTGGCGCAGCTTCACGAACAGGATGCGGTTGACCATCTCCTCGAACTTCTCGCGCTCGGGCGGGTCGATGGTGCGCGACGCCGCCTCGATGGCGTCGATCAACATCAAGATGGCCGTCTCCTTGGTGCGCGGCCGCATGCCCGGGTAGCGGAAAAAACTCTCGCCCAGGGCCTTGGGGTTCCCCTGCGCCAGGCACTTGTGCCAGAAGTACTCGATCACGCTGGTGCCGTGGTGCGTGTACGCGAATTCGACCACGGGCTCGGGCGTGCGGCCGCCGCGCAGGATGCGCACGCCCTCCACCACGTGCGCCATGATGGCGTCGGCGCTCACGTCCGGGTCGAGCCCCTCGTGTGGCGAGGGCTCGCCCGGGTCGAGGTTTTCGATGAAGTACTTGCTCTGACAGGTCTTGCCGAGGTCGTGGTAGTACGCGCCGACGCGGGTCAGCAGGGCATCGGCACCGATGGACGACGCGGCAGCCTCGGCCAGGTTGGCCATGGCGCGCGCGTGCTCCCACGAGCCGGGGGCTTCGCGCGCCATCTTCTGCAGCAGCGGCTGCGACAGATCGGCCAGGTCGAGCAGCCGCGCCCGCGACACGGTGCCCAGCAGCCGACCGATCGGGCCCTGCAGAAACACGCCCAGCATGGCCGCCACCAGGCCGCCGATGGCCCCACTGAGGATGTCGGACTGGTAGAGGGCGCGGAAGTCGCCGCGCAGCCACAGTCCGCCGCGCACCAGCATGTTGGCGGCGATCACCAGGGTGGCGCTCGCCAGCGCGGCGGCCGCGCCCGCGGTGACCAGGTCGAACGAGCGGCGCCGGACCCGCAGCGCGAGGTTGATGGTGAAGCTGCTGGCCAGGTACGGCAGCAGGTACTCGAGCCGGTAGTCGACCAGGGACGCACACAAGAAGCTGGCCGCCACGCCCATCATGAACGCGGTGCGCCGGTCGAGGTAGAACGCGACCCAGAGCGAGAGCGCGGCGACCGGCAGCGCGAACGCGCTGATGGTGGTCAGCAGCAGCACCAGCTTGGCGACCGCCATGAACGCGACCGTCAGCGACAGCAGCCCCACCTGCGAGCGCAGCAGTGTGCCGTAGCTGGGCGCGAACCGACGACAGTAGGTCACCATCATGATCGAGATCAGGAAGTAGATGAACCACGAGCCAAACAGCGTGGTGAGCCGCACGGGGCGGCGCGCGCTCTCGTACAGCATCACGTACTCGCCGAGCGTGCGGTCGTGTACGGCCGCGCCGCGTGCGATCACGGGCGCCACGCGCACCAGGTGGTGCTGGCCGAGTGCGTCCGTGGTGCGCATGGCGACCGGCGGCAGGCGCAGGGTGACGGGGGCGCTCACCTCGGGGTGAACCCGCAACGGCTCGAAGAACGTCTCCGCGACGCTGATGATCGTCAGTAGTGTCGCCACCACGGCGCTCAGTACGAAGCCCGCACGCGGGCCGGCGATCAGTCGCGTGCGCAACATGTGCCGAGCGGGCGGTGAGGGTCGAGCAGCGCTTCCGTCACCATGGCACCGAGGCTAGTGCTGTATCTCTCAGCTTTCAAGAAGCCCACACAAAGGACAGGGGTGGAGCACAAGCGCATGAGCGTTAGTATTGCGCGCTCGATGGTCTCGATGCGTCATCTCGCGCTGCCGATCGCCGCGCTTGCGCTGACCACGCTGGGGGCCGCTGCTTGGCCGTTCACTGTCGACGACGCCTTCATCGTGGGGCGCTACGCGACGCGGATCGCGCATGGATTGGGCTACACGTTCGAGCCAGGCCAGCCCAGCGATGGTGTGACGGGACCCCTGTGGCTGCTGCCCCTGGTGCTGGGCGTGCGCCTCGGTGCCTCACCGCTGGTGCTCGCCAAATGGCTGTCTCTGGTTGCAGGCACAATTGCGCTCTTGCTGGTGATGGCTCGCACGAAACGTGCTGCCTTCGGCGCCACATCCTCATGGATCGCGGCCCTCGTTGGCGCTAGCTCGCTCTCGCTCGTGGTCTGGTCGGTGGCGGGACTCGAGACCGGGCTGGCCGCGCTGTGCGCCACCCAGCTCGCTCTGGCGGCGGTTGCGCGGCCGGTCGGCGCCGGGTTTGCGGCCGGAGCCTGGTTTTCGGCGCTCGCCTGGCTGCGGCCCGAGCTCCTTCCATTCGGGGCCGCACTCATGGTGTGCCTTGCGCTTCGTCGCCCGCGCAGTGGTGCCGTGGCTGGCGCGCTCGGTGTGCTGGGCCTGCTCGGTGTCGCGATCTTTCGTTATTCCCTGTTCGAGCACTGGCTGCCGATGAGCGCGAGCGCCAAGCCGCCTCTGCTCGGTCCAGGCGCCGAGTACGTGCTGGCCGCGCTGCTTCGCCCGCGCTCGCTGATCTTGGTCCTGCTGCTGGGCTGTGCGCTCGTGCGCGGCGGCAGCGCCTGCCGTGTGCTGATATTTTCGCTCGTTGTGCATGCAATTGCGGTGCTCCTGGTGGGAGGCGACTGGATGCCCGGCCGCAGGCTGTTTGCGCCGGTGGTGCCCACGCTGGCGCTGGCACTCGCGCTCGGCCTGCGCGGCTTAACACTGCGTCGACCCGCGCTCACGCTCACGCTGTGTGGTGCGCTGGCGCTCACCAGTGTTTTGGAGCTGGTGCCGGAGCTGCGCGAGCTACGTCGCGCAGGTGCCACGCAAAAACGGCAGCTCCCGCTGCTTTCGGCCCTGATCTGCAAGGCGCGCGGCCCGGTTGCCTTGATCGACCTGGGCGCGGTCTCATTTTTTTGTCCCACGCAGAGCTTTGTCGATCTCGGCGGCCTGACCGAGCCCACGATTGCGTACGCACGCGGCGCGCACCTGGACAAACACGTCGACGAGGCTTGGCTCGCCAAGCGCTCGCCCGGCATGGTGATGCTGCACAGCCGCGAGCGCCCGCGCGTTGACGCACAGCACAACCTGCGCTGGTTCGCAGGTTATCCAGTGGAGCGGCGGGTGCTCGGCTTCGCTTGGATGCGCGCGTATCAGGTCCACGAAATTTTTGCTTACGCGCCAGGTTATTACTACGTGCTGCTGGTGCCGCGCGCGCCCCCGATTGCGCGCTAATCGCAAGCAGAATCGGAGGGCTATGCCAGTCCATTCGCGACAGCACCAAGGGCTCGCTGTCAAGCACCGAACGGCCAGTGTGCAGGCCGCAGTACCATGCGGAAATCTTCGTTGGCAGAGCGCCTAGATTTGGCACCATAGACGGATGTCGTCGTCTCTCGCTCCTGGCTTCCTGGTCGCTGCTCCCGTTCTGCGCGACCCCAACTTCGCAGGCACCGTGGTGTTGATGGTGGAGCACTCGGGCGAGGGCGCGCTCGGCTTCGTGGTCAATCGTCTGGCAAGTGCGGGCCTGCGCAAGATCCTCACGCAGCTGGGCGTGGGCGAGATCGTGGTGGCGCACGAGGTGCCAGTGATGATCGGTGGTCCGGTCTCGCCCGAGACGGGCTGGATCGTGTTCGAGTCGAGCGGCGCGGTGGAGCGACGTGAAGACGTGCTGATGGTGACCGACGCACTCGGGGTGAGCGCGTCGAAGCAGTTCTTGCTCGACTCGGTGCAGGGCAAAGAGTCCGGTCGGGCGATGCTGGTGCAGGGCTACGCGGGCTGGGGACCGGGTCAGCTGGAGGCCGAGCTTCGGCAGGGGATCTGGATTCCTGTGGATTTGGATGCTCGCGTTCTATTCGACACCAACTCCGACTCGCGCTGGAGTGCTGCCCTGGCTGTCCTTGGAGTGCATCCGGCTAGCCTTCCCAATCAGCAGGTCGCTCAGGCTTAGCCTCGCTCGCTCGCTCGCTCGCTCGCTGCGGTGGAGCTACTGGTCGCTGATCATCAGGTCGGCTGTGGTCAGGCCGTGTTTTAGCGCGAACGTCTGTTTGCCTTGCGGGTCGCCTGGCTCGGGCTCGCAGCTCGGTTCGAACGCCGAGCAGAAGAAGCCGGGGGACGCGCATGCGCAGCGCTGCGTGTCGTCGCCGTCGAGGTCGAGCCAGCCCTCGACGTGGCCGCCCTGTGCATCGTCCGGGTAACAACCTTCCGAGCTGCCTCCCGTCATGCCGATGCCGCCATCGGGCGAGACGAAGCCGCTCCCCCCAGAGCTCACCCGACCATCGACGACGGTGCGCGAGTAGAAGCGGCCGGCGCGCAGGCCGCTGTACTTGACACTCGTGTGCAGCTCTTTCGAACAGTCGTCTCCGCAGCCGGAAAACGAAAGCAGCAGACCTACCGCGCCGAGCGCACAACTTACCCAGGAGAAGTGCACGGAGTTCCCTTCCTCGCAGTTGGAGCAAAAGAAACTCTGACCATCTCAACCACACGTCGCAATGGCGACTCAGGGTTAGCGGCGGCGCGACGACGTCGAAGCGCGCCCTCGGGCGCGCGAGCGGAGAAAGGAGCGTCAGGGAGCCTTGGTGGCAGCCTTCTTCGCGCCCTTGGCAGGCTTCTTTTCGTCGACGGCAGGGACAGCAACGGGAGCGTTGGGGTCGGGCGCGCCGAACACGATGTTGCCAAAGCGACGCGGCACGTGGAAGTCGCCCACGCGCGGCGGCGACCAGCCCACTGCGCGCTGGTCGTGCTCGCTGCGTGCATCGAGCACGAACAAGTTGGCGCGCCAGGTGTCGCCCGGAGCCGGGCGCGGGTGCTTGGGATCGCCGAGCGAGAACGCCGTCCACGGGATGGCGAGCTCCACCGTGTAGCCCTCGTCGCGCTCCTCGTCGTTGAGCGTGCCGCGCACGGTCACGCCGCTCTGGATGCCCGAGTCGAAGTCGAGGTGACCGTACGGCCGTGGCGTGCGCCGCGTGTCGTAGCGCGTGTCGAAGTGTTTGTTGGCCGGCGAGACCTGCAGCTCGAAGTAGTTGTTCCCGTCGCCGTCGGGGTCGATCATGAGCTCGACCGTGTCCTGCTCCCACAGGTGATCTTCGTCGCTCGTGAACGTGCTGCGCAGGTAGTCGTCCTCGACATCGAACGCCGCGTACAGGTACGTCTCGTCCCAGGCGGTCTTGACGCTGGTCGTGGGCTGCTCGGGCATGCCCGTCAGGGTGTTGACCAGCTCGATGCTCTTGGCGACGCGCCAGATGGCTTCATCGAGCTTGCCGTCGAGCTTCACCGGTGTCGCGGTGTGCGGCGCGGTGGTGGAGGGAACGACGGGCTCCTTGCGCTCGACCTTGAGCTCGAGCGCGCGCGCCCGGTTGTCGTGATCGCTCGGCCCG
>Ga0190271_10002540_pt1 | contig 11118 bp, 9 predicted proteins | sample Popmic356T_FD_133747 | JGI IMG/M metagenome (GOLD analysis project Ga0190271, IMG submission 133747) | Populus adjacent soil microbial communities from riparian zone of Weber River, Utah, USA - 356 T | ecosystem: Environmental > Terrestrial > Soil > Riparian zone | place: USA: Utah | collected...
GAACAAGCCGACGGTGGCGTTCGGGAAAGGCGACTACGTCCTCGTGGTGTGGGAACGGGAGGACAAGGATCCCGCAGATCCGACGAAGACTTACAAGTACAACACTTACGATCTGCTGCGGCTACAGAACGGCAAGGTTCAGGAGCACTGGGACTACGCACTCAAGACACCGAAAATCCCGTACGGCGGTGCACCGGATGGCGTCGACTACAGCAAAGTGACCTTCAAGCTGTCGCCGCAGGAACAGAAGAATCTCGAGATCGCGACCGTCGAGTTCAAGGACATCCTGCAGTACGGACATATCGAGCTTGCCGAAAAGGTGATGGCTCCGACCTACATCCAGCACAACCCGAACGTCCCGACCGGTCGCGCTGCGTTCGTGGAGTTCTTCAGCAAGATCCGCAAGCCAGAGCCGATCAAGGCCGAATGGAAGGACGCGCCGGAGATCACAATGGTGAGCGGCTCGTACGTCTTCATGATGTTCAAGCGGAGCCTGATGGATCCGGATGACAAGACGAAGACGTATCCCGCCTATTGGTTCGACATGGTGCGTGTCGACAACGGCCTGGTGCAGGAGCACTGGGACTCGGCGGTCAAGAATCCTCCCGCGCCGCGGTGAGCTTCGTTGGTCGCGTAACACCAGCACCGGATCCACGCGCGCTGCACGGTCGGCCCCACGGGGGTGACCCCGGGCGGCCTGCGCCTAGAGGGACAGCAAACGGTCGAAGAACGAACGATACTTCCGCAAGGCGATTCGAAGGTCCTCAGTCGAAATCTGATCGCCGCGATCCCAATGGTGCTCGAGCGTTGTCCGTTCGTCGGCGAATACCTCCGACAGCCGCTTGATGACCTGAGCCACGAGCGAGTCGGCCTCTTCGACCGCTTTGCTCGGTTCGTCCACGAAGCCCGTCTGCACCGCCTCCCACCGCGTGCGAAAGCCAGCGGCTTCGTCCCCGGAGAACACATCGGGAGCGCGCGTCCCTCCTCGGTCTGCGCTGGCGGCGATGACGGATTCGCTGTCGCCGTTTCCATACGTCGCGCGATGTCACGCGTGGTCAGCCGATCGTCGCACTACCGTTCCGGCCGCGAGATTGTTGCCCGACACGAGAAGGGGCAGGCCAGCACCGAGGATCTCCGCCAGGCCATGGTCCACTTCCGGGCGCTGTTCGATGAGCTCGTGGCCGGCGTTCGACCGAACATCAGGAGGGCATCATGAGGTGCGAATGTGGTGGCTGACCTGCCGACGTTCTCAGACCTGGCGGGGTATCGCGCCCAGGGGATCCGAATCTGGGCGCCGCCGACGTTCGCGCTGCTCGCGCTCGACGGCTCGAACCGCATCGTCGCCTCGCAGGCGGCGCGCGATGCGAAAGAGGCCGGGCTCGACATCATCACCTGGACACTGGAACGCTCGGGCATTCTGGCCGACGGCAACAACGGCTTCTATTACCAGACGATCGAGCAGGCGATTACACGCGAGGGCGATCTTTACAAAGTGCTCGACGTCCTTGCGAAAGACGTGGGCATTTCTTGGCGTGTTTTCAGACTGGGCCGCGCCCGTCACCTTCTACGCCAACTGCATGGGCTTGAACTAGCTCAGCGACCGCTCCCGGGCACGCCGTTTGAACCTTCGCTGAAGGATGAGACGACGTGCCATTTCTGTAATCGCCATCGCACTGTTCTTGTCCTGCGCGCCATCGAGTTCGTTCGCCTATTCAGTCCTCGCCCATGAGGCGCTCATCGACAATGCTTGGGTCAGTCAGATTGTTCCGCTGCTCACCCGTCGCTTTCCGCGAGCGTCAGTGCAGGAGCTCGAGCAAGCACGCGCATACGCCTACGGCGGATCGCTGATCCAGGATCTCGGCTACTACCCGTTCGGCAGTCACTTCTTCTCGAACCTGGTTCACTACGTGCGCTCCGGCGACTTCGTCGCGGCACTGGTTCGAGATGCACAGACCGTTGACGAGTACGCGTTCGCGCTCGGCGCACTCGCCCACTACGTGAGCGACAACGCCGCACATCCCACCGTCAATCACGCCGTGCCGGAGGTTTACCCGAAGCTTCGGGCGAAGTATGGCGATGACGTCCTGTTTGGCGATTCGCCGGCCCGGCACGTGATGGTGGAGTTCTCGTTCGATGTGTTGCAGGTGGCACGCGCGCAGTTCAAGTCCGATGCGTATCAGGACCTGATCGGCTTCGAGGTCGCGCGACCGTTGCTCGAGCGCGCGTTCCAGGAGACGTACGGACTGAAGCTGAAAGACCTGTTCGGCGATGTCGGCCTCGCGATTGGCACGTATCGCCGGGCCGCGAGCCAGATCATCCCGGACGTGACGCGGGTCGCGTGGCGGGAGAAGCGCGACGAGATTCTTGCGGCAACGCCGGACGTCGCTGAACAGGACTTCGTCTACACGATGACGCGCCGGCACTACGAGGACACCTTCGGAACGGCCTACCGAAAACCAGGCGTCTTCGTCCGGATGATTGTGGCCGTCTTCAAAATCATCCCGAAGTTCGGTCCGTTCAAGCCGCTGGCATTCGAGCCGCTGACGGCAGACATGGAGCGCGCGTTCCTCGACAGTTTCGATGCCTCATGCGAGCGCTACCGTCGTCTGCTCGGCACGCTGCGAGACGGACGCCTGTCGTTGAAAGATACCGATCTCGATACGGGACAGGTTCCCCGGCACGGGATCAACACGCTGGCGGACAAGACATACGACGAACTGCTCGAGAAGCTGCAGCGCAGGGATGCTGGCACAATCTCACCTGCGCTGCGCCGGGCGCTCGCAGAACATTACGACAGCCCACCCTCGCGCACCTCGTCGGCCGGCCTGAGATGAACCGACGCGCGGTACTGTCGCAACTGCGGCGTGCGCGAGGCGATCAACCAGGTACCAGAGAATTGCTGCGTTCTGCATCATCGAGCCGGCCATCGAAACGAGCTGGCCGATCCACAGCAGGCGGAAGTCGCGATGTTGAAGCGCTTTGAAAGATGTCGAAGTCACGAGGGGACGACTACTTGCGTTCGGTGATCGTGATCGGCGAGGTAAGCGTGAATTTCAGCTCGGTCTCGCTCGCCACTTCTGCTGCGTCGCCGCGCGTGGCAAGCGATGCGGCCGCACCACCACCACCGCCGACGGCCGCGCCGATCGCGGCGCCCTTGCCGCCACCGGCAATCGCACCAATCGCGGCGCCGATGCCAGCTCCGATACCAACCTTCTTGGCGTCCTTGCCCTTCGTTGTCTTCGCTTCCTGGATGAACGTATCGGTGTCGAGCTCGATCGTCCGGCCATCAGCCAGCGTCAATCGCCGCAGCGCCAACGTCATCGAGGCCACGCCCTTCACTTTTCCGCCTGGATCGGACTCCACGACGACACCCTCAACGCGAGCGCCCTGCTTCGCGATGACCCAATCGCCATCGGCGATGCTTTGCGCGAGCACGGCACTGAACGCCTCACCGGCCTTGTTCGCGCTCGTCGAAATCGTCGACGTTGTGAACACGCTCAGTGGAGTTCCCTGGCGCAGCGTGAACTGACGCGGCGGCGGCGGTGGCGGAGGTGGCGGCGGAGCCGCAGGCTCCGGGGCGGGCGCGACTGCCGCTGGGGCTGGCGCTGGAGCCGCACTCCGACTGGGCGGTCTCGCCGCTGGACGAGATGAGGGCGCGGGTGCCGGAGCGGCCGGCGCCTGGGCAGGTGCCGGCGGAGGCGTCTCCTCCGATGCGGGCGCTGCCGGTGATGCAACCTGCGCGACGGGCGCCGGCTCCTGCGCACGATCTCCGCCACCGCAGGCCAACTGCAGCACGCTGAATCCCGACGTCGCGAGCCCCGCGACAATCAACACGACTGTTCGTTTCCTCATGGCCGCAGTCCTTTCATACCAGGAGTGCGAGGTCGTGAGCCCGACTCCGAAGCCACGACGGATCAGCGCCGAAAGCGCTGTTCGCATCAGGAATACCCTCGCGCAACGGTGACCTCGGGCCGGCGCCACGCATCAACACGTCGAACGCCACTTGGGCTCGCTGTTGCCGGCCCAGTGGATGCGACGAGTCTCGAACGGCCGCCCCGAGGTTGGGCGCATGGCTGAGTCGATCAACGTCAACGCGTCGCCTCTTCGTGCATTTTCGACGAGTCTCACGAGCTGCGCAACCGATCCAACTTCGAGTTTCGCCATGACGCGGCCGCGGTGCGCCTTCACGGTTCTCTCCGTTGTACCCAGCTCCGAGGCGATCTGTCTGTTATGCAGCCCCCGGATCAGTGCCGTGGCAACCTCACGCTCGCGTCTGGTCAGGCGATCCACGCGCTCGACGAACACATCGTAAAGCCGCTGCTCCGCTTCTGTGCGAGCGCTTTGCTCGAGGCCTCTCGTGACGGCCGCCACGAGCTGTTCGGCGTCGACGGGCTTGGTCAGAAAGTCGATCGCACCACTTTTCATGGCCTGGACGACCGTCCGGACATCACTGTGACCCGTCACGAAAACTACCGAGAGGGTGCTCTCGCTTTGGAGACGTCTCTGAAGCTCCAACCCCGACAGGCCAGGCAGCCGATCGTTGAGCACAAGGCACGCCGCGCCGGAGGCGGGGCGCTGCGCGAGGAACGACTCCGCAGAGTTGAACGCCCGCACGGCAAAACCGAAAGAGTTCAGATGGCGAGACAGCGCTGTTCGCGCCCCTTCGTCGTGCTCGACGACGAAGACATTTCGCAGTGACACCGCATAAGAAACGTTGACTGTTGTGAATCGGTACAGCTCGGCCTTAGCGGGTCGCAGATATGCGCCCGCTCTCCGGCCTCGACTCCTGACTTCGACCATCGGCAAGCGGCAGGAGACAGTGGAAGGTCACACCCCGCGCAGGATTGTTTTCTGCCGTCAGCCGGCCCTCGTGCGCGTGCACGATCGATCGACAGAGCGCCAGCCCCAATCCAAGGCCCGTCGTCTTCGTCGTCACGAACGGCTCGAACACCGAGTTGAGTTGGTCGGGGGTTATACCGGTTCCGACGTCCTCGACAGAGAGGCGCACACCCTCTTCGCACGGAGCGGTCATGATCAGCACGTGCCGGTCGCCAGGCGGGTTGTCCCGCATGGCGTCGCACGCGTTCAGAATCAGATTGAGCACGACCTGCTGCAACTGCACGCGATCGCCGGCGATGGCAGGCAGCTTCGGCGACAGCCGCCGCGTCAGCGTTACGCCACGTCTGAGCAGATCGCCTCGCAGAATCTCGATGACGTCGTTTGCCACGTCGTTCAAGCCAAGCGGCTCGGAGTCGTGCCGGCCGTTGGAGAACCAACCCCGAAGGCGCTGCAGGATACTCCCCGCACGACGACTTGCCGAGACGACGTCGCCGAGAATGACGTCGACCTCTTCGCTGTCGCCCGGCTGCCTGCGCGCACACAGTCGCCGCGCAGTCTGAGCGTTCGCGAGGATCGCCGCGAGTGGTTGACTCATCTCGTGCGTCAGCGTCGCCGACAGCATCCCCATCGTCATCACGCGACCCGCGTGAGTCATCTCCTCTCGCAGTTGCAGCGTCTCGGCCTCCTCCTGCTTGCGACGCGTGATATCGGTGTGCGTGACAACCGCGCCGCGCTGGTCTCCCGACAACGGGACGATCGCGACCGAAAACCACTTTGTCTCGACGCCAGATCGGCAGACGTACTCCATCTCGAAGAGCGTGCGTTCCCCCGAGAGGATCTGTTCGAGACCGCCAACCAGCTTCGCGGCGTTTGAATCGCGCTGCGCGTGTACGCGGTGATGCGCGAGATAGTTCGCATGCAGGCCGATGCCATCCAGGCGGCTCGGCTCGGCTGAACCCGTGTCCGCGACCCAGGCGTCATTGGCGTCGATCACGACGCCATCCGAGTCGGTGATAGCCACCGCGTTACGCATCGATGTCAGGACGGCGCTGTGCAGCGACTGGAACCTGCGGCTCTCGCGAACCACGACCGCGAGCGAGAGCGAGAGCCCGTTCAGCATCAGCAGAAACATCTGCAGCGGCAGGACATCGTCGAGAGAGACGTCGAGGCTGTGCAACGCGGCCCAGAGGATCGCGCCAGTCGAGACGAGTTGCAGTATGCTGACGCCTGTTGGGCCGAAGCGGACGGCCGCCCAGAACATCAGCGGCAGCACCGTGTAGGTGAGTTCCGGGATGCTCGATTGCGCGTCCTGGTGCCTCGCGAACATCAGATCGATCGCGAACACAGCCGCCAGCGCCAGCAGGCCCGCTTCGAGGTAGCGAGCCCGCCGCACGGTGCGAAAGCGCGTCACGCCTGACGATCCGAGCGTCACGATTGGGGGAACGAGCGTCAGCGTTGCCAGAGCGTTCGACGCGAAGCGATGGCACCACAGGTCCCAGTACCCCTCGCCCATCCCGGTCGCGACGACGACCGCCGCGTCGAGAAACGACGTGAGACCGATGACACCCGCAACGCCAACGGCGAAGAAGAGGAGGACGCCAGCAAACGTCTCGAACAGATCGCGCGGTGCTCTCAGTCGCTGAAGGACGTACGCGCCTATGAGTGCCTCGCTGATGTTCGTGGCGAACCAGCCAACCGACGTGATGAGAGGAATGCCGTGCGAGAGTTGGGTCAGCAGATGGACAGGTAGAACGGCAACGACGTACCACGGCCAGTTCCGCCGCGGCGCGAGAAGCAGAGCAGAGAGCAGCAGCGCATTCGGCGGCCACATCAGCGACACCGCCAACTGACTCGGTGTCAGGAGCAGTCCGATCTGCGTGCCAAGCCAATACGCCGCCGCCGTCACGAGCGCGCCAACCACCGGTCGGGTAGTTAACGAGACGACGGTACTGGCAGAGTGCATCCTCAATCCATGGACTCAGGACTCTTACGGGGGCAGTGATAGTAAGTCGCAGTTGAAGGCAGACGTCAAGGCTGGTGAACATCCGCGGCATATCGCGATGACCGGGCAGGTCACGGCGGCGTGTACTCGCAGCCCGTTCGATTCTTTCAAGAAGAAGCGTCTGGACGATGACACTCCTCTGGCGTAGCTCTTGAAAGAGCTCATGCGTCGCGAACGGCCTCTTCGAACGGTCGAGGCCGTATCGGCAGATGACGGGGCCGGTTCACCTCTGGTCACCCGCGGGCTCATATCCCGGCGCAGCATCGGGACATGAGCACCGGCAGGCGGTCGGCCGATCGGTGGTGCCCGACCCCGTTTCCCCGACTCCCTGTGATGCCTGTGAGTATCGCGGCACAGTGTGCCGCAACGAATCAGGTGTTGACCAGGCCCAGCCAGGTCGCGTAGCGAACGAGGTCAGCCGTGTTCTTGAAGCCGAGGACGCGCATAATCTCGTACTTGTGCGTCTCGACCGTTCGCGGAGACACCTGCAGCGCGTTGGCGATCTCGCGCATACGGTATCCCTTGGCTATGAGCTGCAGGACCTGGCGCTGACGTGGCGTCAGTTTGGCGAGCGGCTTATCGCCAGCAGGCAACCCGCCGATCTGCGCCGCCACCTGCGGGCTGAGATAGGTGCCGCCGCCGAGGACCTCTTGGATCGCGGTCAGCAGCTCCTGACCGGCTGCGTGCTTCGACACGAAACCGACCGCTCCAGCGGCGATCGCTTCCTTCGCGATGCGCGGGTCGGCATACATCGTCAGGATGATGATCTTGGCGTTCACTCCGCGAGCGCGTAGCTGAGTGATCGCGTCGAGGCCGCTCAATCCGGGCATCGACAGGTCGGCGATGATGAGATCAGGCTGGAGGTCAACTGCAGCTTCGACGAGGCTCGTGCCGTCGAGCACAGTGCCTACCATCTGGCAGTGGTCCGCGAGCAGCCGGTTCAACCCCTCGGCCACCATCATGTGGTCATCGGCGAGCAGCGTGCGCGGCGACGCAGTCATTGTCATCGTCCCAGAGAAGTCATTCGTCATTAACGCCGAGCCTCATTATTTCGAACATACGACAGCAGCCGCCATTTACTATGCACGGTTTCGGCACGACTTTTCTCGGAATGTTGGCACCAGCAGGGCGCCCCCGCTGGCGCGCAGGCGGCGGCCGCACTCCAAGGTCGCGACGGCCGACTCCGGCCGCTCGTGGTTGGCGCCGGCAACGGGCAGCCCCTAGCGTGACCGCGCGCCAAGCGACATCCTCGACCGTAAGAGGATCTCGTCGAGGATGACCTGCGGGTCTTCGCGAAGAACCATGCGCATACCCTGCAGGATGAGGAATTCGCGCGATGAGATGAAGCCGTCCAGCGCCTCGCGGCTGTCCCATTCGGACACCAGCGTCAACAACTGGCTGTCGCCGGCGTCCGCCATCAGGCGGCACGTCAGGCAACCGGGCCAGGTGTGCATCCGACGGATGAACCCGTCGATGGCGCTCAGTGCCTCCGATCGCTTGTCATCCTTTACCCGCAGGTTGACAGTGGCTACGTGCATCGCAGGAGGCTTCCCCGACCTCCGGCCCTCAGCTCGCCGCGACATCTCGCGGCTTCGTTCTCCCCAAAACGCAGCGTTCGTGGGTGCTTCAGGCATTGAGCATTCTGTTCGAGCACATCGTGGCCCCGATTGGTCGCGCGACGCGCAACGCTCTCGTACAGGTAACGCAACCGCCGTGCCTGTCTGGGCCGTGCGATAGACGCGGATTTTACGCCGCGCCCGTTCCCCCTCGCGGGTTTGGCCGCGGCGAACCGCAGAATCCCGGACATGCGAGCCCGTAGGCTCGTGCGGTAGGATCGCTTTCGCGAAACACGGCGCTGTAAATCACCACTCCAGCCATGGCCGCAGACAACATGCACCGCGTCGCAGATCTTGGCTCGCGAGTCCGAGAACTGACCCTCTTTCACGACGTGACTCGCATCCTGCAACGCGACGATCTCGTGTCCGCGGGCGACTGTCTGGGAGATATCGCCAGGGCCATCGAACGCTCGTGGCCCCCGCGAGGCCCGATCGCCGTGCGCGCCCGGCTCGGAACATTCGAGGTCACGACTTCCAGTTTCGAAAATCTCGCGCCGCCGTACCGCACCCAGTTCACCCTGGCCGACGGGCGCGCCGGTTCCATCGACGTCGCTTACCTCGAGGATCACGGGCCGGCAGACGACACCCAGACGTGTCAAGCGCTCCTCGAAGACGTCACGGAGATGTTCAAGATCGCCGCCGATCGTCGCCTGGTCATGGACGCCCTGCGCCAAAGCGAGCAGCGGTATCGCAGCGTCGTCGAGAATCAGAGCGATCTTGTCTGCCGGTACCTGCCGGACACGACGCTGACGTTCGTGAACGAGGCGTACTGCCGCTTCTTCGGACGGCGGCGAGAGGACCTGATCGGCAGGCGATTCATCGAGTTGATCCCGGAGGCCGAGCGGCCGGTCGCGCTGAAACATGTCGCAGCGATTCTCACTGGTGGAGAGCCCCAGGGCGACGAGCACAGCGTCGTCCTGCCTGACGGCGGGCTCGGCCGTCAGCAGTGGATCGACTACGTGATCGAGTCGCCCGACGGAAGCCAGGAACTTCAGGCCATCGGGCGCGACATCACTGACCGCTGGCGGGCCGAAGAAGCGCTTCGTCTGAACGAGATGAACCTGCGAGAGGCCTACGAGCGAATCCGCTCACTGGCACACCGGCTGATGCTGGCTCAGGAAGCGGAACGGACGGAGATCGCCCGCGACCTCCACGACGACATCAGCCAGCAGTTGGCTGCGCTTGGCATTGGACTCAGCCTGCTCGAGGCACGCGTGAAAGAGCAGGATGGACTGCACAACGAGGTGGTCAGGCTGCGCCAGATGGCGATCGGACTGGCCGAGAAGATCCGGCGCGTGTCGCACTCACTCCATCCAGGTGTCCTCAAGCACGCGGGGTTGCACGCGGCCATTGCCTCCCACTGCGAAGCGGTGGACGCGCAGCATCCGTTCCAGGTCAGTTTCGAGGCTCGCGGGACCTTCAACGACCTGACGAGCGACGTCGCCTTGTGTCTGTACCGCGCGACCCAGCAGGCGCTGCGCAACGTGGCGATGCACGCGAACGCCACTCGTACCTGGGTCACCCTGGCGCGCGTGGGGAATCAAGTCGAGCTCGATATCACGGATAACGGGTGCGGCTTCGACACCTCACTCGCAGGCGCGCGCGGGCTCGGGCTCCTCAGCATCGAAGAGCGCGTGCATCTGACACACGGACAGTTCTCGGTATCGTCGCGCCTCGGTGGGGGAGCCCGCGTGTCGATCAGCGTACCGGTCGGTACGGTGGCGGGGCCTACACGCCCCGCCTGATCCCAAGTTTCCGCAGACGGCTTCGGAGTGTGCTCGGCTTGAGCCCGAGGAGCTCGGCAGCCCCGCGCCGCCCTTCGATCCGCCACAGCGTCGTAGTCAGCATACGCTGAATGTGGTTGCGCTCGATTTCTTCGAGCGTTGTCCCCACCGTCGCGGTCGGTGGCTTGGTGGCAGACAGCGAGAGGTCGTTCATCGAGATCACGCCGTCGGGCGACAGGATGAGCGCGCGCTGAATCACGTTTTCGAGCTCGCGGATGTTGCCGGGCCAGTCGTACTGCTGCAGCGCGCGCGCCACTGATTCGGGAATCGGCTTGATGACCTTCGGCATCGCCCTGGCGAACCGGTTCGCAAGATGCTGCGCCAGCAGAGGGATGTCGTCACGCCGCTCACGCAACGACGGGAGCGTGATCGGGAAGACGTTGAGCCGGTAGTAGAGATCGTCTCTGAAGCGGTTCTGGCGAACTTCCTCGGCGAGGTCGCGATTAGTGGCCGCGATGACACGCACGTCGACGTCCACCGTACGCGTGCTGCCCAGTCGCTCGAGCTGCCCTTCCTGAAGGACACGCAGCAGCTTGGGCTGAAGCTCAATCGGCAAATCACCCACTTCGTCGAGGAACAACGTTCCACGATGCGCAATCTCGAAGCGACCGGCCTGACTCGAGTGCGCGCCTGTGAACGCCCCGCGCTCGCGTCCAAACAGCTCGCTCTCGACCAGCGTTGGCGGCAGCGCCGCGCAGTTGAGCGCAACGAACTTCCCTGACGACCGCGCGCTGCGCCGATGGATCGCGCGCGCGACCAGTTCTTTACCCGTGCCGGTCTCGCCAAGCAGCAACACCGTGGCGTGCGTCGCCGCCACCTGGTCGAGCCGGAAGACGACGTACCGCCAGGCCGCGCTCTCGCCAATGAGCATGTCCTC
>Ga0190271_10002541_pt1 | contig 11118 bp, 6 predicted proteins | sample Popmic356T_FD_133747 | JGI IMG/M metagenome (GOLD analysis project Ga0190271, IMG submission 133747) | Populus adjacent soil microbial communities from riparian zone of Weber River, Utah, USA - 356 T | ecosystem: Environmental > Terrestrial > Soil > Riparian zone | place: USA: Utah | collected...
CAACTCCTGGAACACGGGCGTCAACTCCGAGTGGTTCAACACGCTCGTCTCCGAGATGCTGATGGCGCAGCAGGGGAAGGACTTCAACGCGCTGTCGCTGCGGCGCACCTACGCGAAGACGAACGTGCTCGTCTCTGACTGCACCACGGCGATCAATCCGCTCTTTCCGCAGCCGCAGAATCCCAGCCTGACGTCACGTCTAGGCTACGGTCTCGTGGTGAAGGAGTACGGCGCCGGGCGCGAAGCCAACTCGGAGTACTTCGCGAAGATGCGCGGCGTCTTCGATCGCGAGAAGGTCAGATGGCAAACGCACGCGTATGACGCCGGGTACGGCGGGTCCACGATTGCGGCCTGGTTCGCCGGCCAGAACATGGAAGTCATGGACGTCGGCGTCGGCCTCGTCAGCATGCACTCGCCGTTCGAGGTCTCGTCGAAGGTTGACCTCTGGCACTTGCGCAAGGGGTTCGTGGCCTTCTTCGGCTCGTAGGCCGGGTCCTGTTCTTTGGACCCGGCGGGTCTAAAGAGCAAGACCCGCCCTACGGCGCCGAATCCCGAATCCCGAATCCCGAATCCCGGATCTACGGCGCAAATAGCACGCCGGGCGCGAGTTTCCATTCAGGGTCCAGCGCGCGTTTGACGGCGCGCATCTGATCGATTCCTTCCGGTCCGTACAGCTCGCGAAGTAACTGTTGCTTCAGCGCGCTGCGCCCCACACCGTGCTCGGCGAGCGGCGCGCCGCCCATCGCGACGACATCGCGTGCAATTTCCAGGATCGCTTCACGTCCGCGCCGGACATCGTCGAAGCTGCGCGGCACGACGTTCGGGTGAAGGTTGCCGTCAGACACATGTCCCCAGATGGCGTAGTCCAGCCCGTGTCGCTCGAGGGTCGAGCGATACAGCACGATGGACTCGGACAGACGCTCGAACGGCACGACCATGTCGCCGGCGGTCTTCTCAATATCGGGGTGTGTGTGTTTCGCTGCCGCGACGATCGCGTTCACACTGGATGGAACAGCCTCGCGAAGGTTGAACAGTCGCTCGGCGCCGCGGTCGTCGCCCGCGAGTGCGAGATGCGGGTCGTCCGCAATCCCGACCGACGTGAGGACGGATTGCAGCCGGCCAAGCGCCGGCTCGTCATCGCCATCGATCTCGATCTGCACGAGGAGTATGACCGACCGGCCCGAAGGACGGGTCACGCCTGCGCGGCTGAATGCCTCGTCCGGGACGGCTCCAAGTGCACGCGTGTCCATGTATTCGATCGCGGCAACGTCCAAAGGACCCTGGCCGCGCCACGCGGACTGCGCTTCCCGTCGCAATGCGGTCGTTACCAACACGGCCTGCCTGTCATCAGCGCACCTGATGAGCGCGGCCACCCGTTTCGGACGCGCGACCACCTTGAGCGTCGCCTCCGTCACAACGCCAAGCGTGCCCTCGGCTCCAACGAACAGGTCGATCAGATCCATCCCCGGCGCCGCGTAGTAGCCAGCCGAGAGCTTCGGGACATCAGGCATCACATACGTCGGCACGGGCACGCGGACAATCGCGCCTGTCGTCGACTCGATTTCGAACCAATTCTCATCGCTTGCGCGAGTCTCTCCGCGCACGACGTCGAGGACGTCGCCGCTGGCGAGCACGATCGTCGCCGCGTTGACCCATCGACGTGTCGAGCCGTGCTTGAACGTCGCGGCGCCGGCGGCATTGGTGGCGATCGTGCCGCCGACGAATGCGCCATCGAAGGTCGGGACAGGAGGGTAGTAGAGACCGACGGCGGCCAGCGTGCGTTGCAGTTCCTTGAGCGGCACCGCTGCGCCGATGCGAACGCTGTCGCCGGCAGGACTGCTGATGCTCGACAGCGCACGAGTGCTCAGAACCACTTCACCCCGCGGTGTCGCGCCACCGGTGAGCGACGACTGCGCCCCGATGGGCAGCACCCGCGTTGCCTGCGCGACGAGCGCCGCCACCTCCGCCTCGCTCCGAGGAAACGCAACACCCGCCGCGAATCCGCCAGGCACATGTGCGGCATCGCTCAGGAACGAGGACACGAGTGCTTCGTCTGTATCGACGCGTGGTGCCGGTACCGACTGCGCCTTCCGCGCTTTGATGTGATGAGACAACATCGACTCCACTCAGTATGCTAGTCGACGGATGGAGCCGATTCGATACACCCTGAGTTTCACCGCGCCTCACACGCATTATGTCGAGGTGCGCGCAGAAGTCCCCACCTCTGGACAACGTGAGGTGGAGCTGATGATGGCAGTCTGGACGCCCGGGTCGTACCTCATTCGCGAGTACGAACGCCACGTCGAGAATGTGGCCGCGACGGGAGCGGACGGCGCCGCACTGGCCGTCAGCAAGACGACAAAGAATCGCTGGGCGGTTGCGACCGGTGGCGCCGCGACCGTTGTCGTGACATACCGCGTGTACGGTCGCGAGATGTCCGTGCGGACGAACTGGATCGAGTCAGGGTTCGCACTCATCAATGGCGCGCCGACTTTCCTGACGCTTGCGGACTCGCACCAGCGGCCGTACGAGGTCACCTTGATCCTCCCCTCGGTGTGGGCGCGCACCGCGACTGCGCTGCCGCCGATCGCAGGCGAAGCCCACGCATTCTGTGCGACGAGCTTCGACATGCTCGTGGACTCACCCATCCTGCTCGGAAGCCCGGCGGTGTACGGCTTCGAGCTCGAAGGCAGGATGCATCGGCTGGTCAACGAGGGCGAGGCCGGGGTGTTCGACGGCGCGCGTGCGGCACGTGACTTCGAGTCGATTGCCCGTGAGCATCATCGCTTCTGGGGGACCGTGCCGTACAGCAGCTACGTCTGCTTGAACCTGATCACCGAGTCAGGGGGTGGTCTCGAGCACTGCGACTCCGCCGTGCTCATGACGAGCAGATGGGCGACACGCACGCGGAAGGCCTATCTCGGGTGGCTCGAGCTCTTGAGTCATGAGCTGTTTCATGTCTGGAACGGCAAGCGCTTGCGTCCCGTCGCCCTCGGTCCATTCGACTACGAGCGCGAGGCGCACACACGAAGTCTCTGGGTCGTCGAAGGGATCACGGACTACTACGGCGATCTCCTTCTGCATCGAGCGGGACTGTCGACGCGCGACGAGTTCCTCACGTCGCTCTCGAACAAGATCGAGGCGCTGCAGACCACGCCCGGGCGCGCGGTGCATTCGATCGCGACGGCCTCGTTTGACGCGTGGATCAAGTTCTATCGGCAGGACGAGAACACGCCAAACACGTCGATCAGTTACTACATCAAGGGATCGGTCGTGGCCTTCCTGCTCGACGTCAGGATCCGTAACGTCTCGGGCGGCAAGCGAAGTCTCGACGAGGTGATGAAAGCCGCGTACGCGAAGTACTCGGGTGACCGTGGCTATTCAGAGCAGGGGTTTCGAACGCTCGTCGAAAATGTCGCCGGAGCAAGCCTCGAATCGTTCTGGTCATCTGCGCTCGAGAGCACCAGCGAGCTTGACTACACCGATGCTCTCGATGTGCTCGGGCTTCGGTTCAAGATCGCCGAACCGGATAACGGCAGGACTCCGCGAAGAGCCACGCTCGGTGCGCTCACGAAGATCGATGGCGGAAGGCTCGTCGTGTCGCAGGTGAAACGCGGGACACCAGCGCACGAAGCCGGCCTCAACGTGGACGACGAGCTTCTCGCGATCGATGACTTCAGAGTTCGAGCCGATCAGCTCGATGCTCGGATGGAGCAGTATGTCGCCGGCGATCGCGTGTCGATCCTCGTGGCGCGGCGCGATCGATTGATTCGTCTCGAGCTCACGCTCGGAGCTGAGCCCGCGAAGTCGTGGCAGCTCGAGGTCGACCCATCGGCCACCGCGGGACAGCGGGCCGGGCTGGACTTCTGGCTGGCCCCGAGTGGAAATCCCGTGCGCACGGGCTGACCAATACGCTCGTCTGCGACCTTTTCCCGCGGTATCGCTCTTGCACTAACCCCCACCCTGGAGAACAAACGTGGGGATGTCAGCAGGCGCCGCGGTCATCGATTTCGAGATAACCAGAAAACTGAGTGAGTTAGCCGTCCCGGACGCATCGTCTGCCCTTGTCCTCTTCCGGCTGCACGGACGTCCACTCGGCTGGGGTGCCGGGCGGGTGACGGATGGCCGTCTCGACGGAGCCTCCCTGGTTCGCCAGTTTGTTCGCCAGCATGCCTGGACTTGTGCACTGCCGCTGGCGGAGCGCGCGGTTCAAAGCGGCCGTCCGCTGAAGATGCCGGACGCGACCACGCTCATGCAGACCCCGGCGCCGTCCTCTGTATCGGGCCCGCTCGTGACGGTTGCCGTTCGGAGTCGAACCGATGCAAGCAAGCTGCAGCCGTGCCTCGACGCGCTGCTGCGTCTCGATTACCCGTCGCTCGATCTCGTGCTCGTCGACGCCTCGGACGATCGCAAGCACGTTGAGGCGCTCGTGCGCGAGCGTTATCCGCGAATCCGATATACCAGCGCACCGGGTCTTGGAATGGCGTCGCGCCGCGCGATCGCCGAGTGCCGGGGAGACATCCTCGCGCTGACCGATGGCGATGCCGTCGTCGATCGCCACTGGGTCTCTGCGCTTGTTCATGTGTTTCTCTCGGACCCCGAGGTGATGACGGTAAGTGGCCTCGTCATCCCGCAATACCTTCGTCGTCCCTTTAAGCCCAGGTTACCGGCGGGAGCGCCGTTCTGCCGCAACTGGTGGCGTGTGCGCGAGGGCTACGAATCGATCGATGGCGCCACGCAACGCGCGCTGGAGCGCGCCAGCTCCAACGTCGCGTATTGGAGACCGGGCGGGGCTACCCCATTGAGGTATACCCGTGTGTGGGAACCCGCCGCCATCGTGCGCGCGCTGACCGTGACGCCAACGTCGCACCCCTCGACCCGCCGTGGGTCGGTGCGCATACTCGATTGCAACGTCGATCTGCGAGACGGCATCGTCCCAATTCCGGACGCATCGACGCACGATCGTGTTCGCCTCCACGTCACCTGGTTTGGGGAGTCACTGGGCACGGTGCAGATCGCGCATCATGGCGCGGTGATCAGCCGGTTGTGGATTGAGGACGCGATTGCGCAACAATTGACCGCGTCGGTCCTCGATGCCGGCCTGCACGCAGGACCGCAGGTCTCACACGCGCTGCTGACCGCAGACCTGGTCCGATACATCGTCGCGAAGTGGGAACCGTCTGTGCATGGCACGGCGGCCCCGGCGACGGTGCGGACGGCCGCGGCGTAGCAGTCCGAGTCCCGGGTTTCTTCCGTTCGTAGTCAACCAGTCGGTATCGGCAGGCGTCTTATGCTGCTGTGGAGATGCGTGTCCACTAGGCTCGTACTCACAGTCATCGCAGTGGCCGTGATGGGCCTGTGGACAGCGGCCCTGGCGCAGGAGCCGGGCGCGCAGATGTCCGCCGTCCCTATCCACGAAGGCAGCCTTCCCATCGTTCTCGATGGCGACCTGAGCGATCCCGCGTGGGCGCAGGCCACATCGATCACCGCCTTCGTTCAACGCGAGCCGCTCGAGGGAGCGCCCGGGACGATGCGGACCGAGGCGCGGGTGGCGTTTGACGCTACGGCCATCTACGTGAGTGTGCACGCCTACGATCCCGATCCCGATCGCATCATGGGCTTCCTCACCCGGCGCGATGCCGGCTCGTCCTCGGATTGGGTCCACGTCCTGATCGACTCGTATCACGACCGGCGGACGGCGTACCAATTCGGCGTGAACCCGGTCGGCGTGAAGAAAGATTCCTACTGGTTCAACGATTCGAACAGCGACGATAGCTGGGATGCGGTCTGGGAGGTCGTGTCGCGACGCGACAAGGACGGGTGGTGCGCGGAGTTCCGCATTCCGTTTTCGCAGCTGCGATTCAGCCGCGGCGGCGATGGCGTGCTCGGCTTCGCGGTGATGCGCAACGTCGCCCGTCTGAACGAGACGACAACCTGGCCGCTGCTGTCGAAGAACGCGAGCGGGTTCGTCTCGTCGTTCGGTGAGTTGAGTGGCGTCACGATCGGGAGCGCATCGAAACGGCTCGAGCTCGTTCCGTACGTCGTTGGCGAAATCGGCACGACACCGCTGGATGCAGGGAATCCGCTGCAGAACAGCCCTGACCATGACGTGGCAGTCGGCGTCGACCTGAAGTACGCCGTCACACCTGCGCTCAACCTGACGGCAACCATCAACCCCGACTTCGGTCAGGTCGAGGCCGATCCAGCGGTCGTCAACCTCAGCGCGTTCGAGACGTTCTTCTCGGAGAAGCGACCGTTCTTCATCGAGGGATCGGGCACGTATCAGTTCGAGTGCCGTGACTGCAGCCTGTTTTATTCGCGTCGAATCGGCCGTGCTCCACGCGGCGCGCCAACGATCGGCTCCGACGAGTTCATGGTCAACCCGGTGCAGACGACTATTCTGGGTGCATCCAAGTTGACCGGACGCGTGGGCGCCTTTTCCGTCGGCGCGCTCGCGGCAGCGACGCAGGAAGAACACGCCGACATCGCGTTCGGGTCGCTGCGCCGCAGCGAGGTTACTGAGCCGGCCGCGTTCTACTCGGTCGCGCGGGCACGGCGCGAGTTCTCCGATCAGTCGTCGCTTGGCTTCATCTTCACAACGACGCATCGCGATCTGAAGGAGAGCGTGGCGTTTCTACCGGACAGCGCGCTGACCGGTGGCATCGATTACGACTGGCGAATCGGGAAGCGCTGGGGCCTCAACGGCTACTGGGCTGGCAGCAGCGTCAACGGTTCTGCGCTGGCGATCGATCAACTCCAGCGCAGCAACGTCCACAGCTTCCAGCGGCCCGACGCAGACCACGTGGAAGTCGATCCGCTCGCGGAGTCGCTGCGCGGTCATTCAGGGATGGCGTCGTTCGGCAAGATCGCGGGCGATCACACGCGGATGAACCTGAACGTCGCGTACAAGTCGCCCGGCTTCGACGTCAACGACCTCGGCTTCCAGCAGCGCGCCGACGTCGTCACGCAGAACGGCTGGTTCCAGTTCCGGAGGACGACGCCCGGCAAGTACACGAGAGAACGGTTTCTCAACTTCAACCAGTGGTCCGCGTTCAACTTTGCCGGCGACCGGCTGGAGACCGGCGGAAACGTCAACGTGAACTGGCAGTTCCAGAATCTGTGGCGAGCCGGGGGCGGAATCAACGGCAACACGCGGACGTTTGACGATCGGCTGACGCGCGGGGGTCCAGGTGGCTATGCCGAACCGAACTTGAACAGTTGGCAGTGGTTCAGCACGAACGACCGGCGCGTCCTGAGCATGCGGTGGGACTCGGGTTTCGGGGGCGACGGGCACGGGCGTTTCTACGAGCTCGAGTCGACCGTCGTGATCCGTCCGGTCTCGTCCTTCTCGACTGAGGTGGGCTTCCGCTACAGCGACAACATCAGGGACGCACAGTGGGTCGCCGAAGTACCGGACATTGGAGGAAGCCATTACGTCTTCGGCCGGCTCAAGCAGGACACCCACGCACTTACGCTGCGCGTCAACTACACGATGACGCCGAACCTCTCGCTGCAGCTGTACGGGCAGCCCTTTGTGAGCGCTGGACACTACGTGAACTACAAGGAGCTTGTCGACGGCCGCGCCGAAAGCTATGAGGCTCAATACGCGCCCTACGCATACGCCGGCAACGCTGACTTCAACGTCCTGTCATTCCGCACGACCAATGTGCTGCGCTGGGAGTATCGGCCCGGCTCCACGCTCTTCGTCGTCTGGCAGCAGGGTCGCGAAGGGCAGGGCGAGCCCGGGCGCTTCGCGTACGGCCGCGACTACTCGAGTCTCTTCTCCACACCAGCAAGCAACACGCTCCTCATCAAGTTCGCCTACTGGATGAACCCGTAGCCAACCCTCCAGATATACTCGGCCCATGCGGTTCGATCCGGAATACGTGTCTCAAGTTCTCAATGAGAACTTCGAGGACGCGAAGGCGCTGTTCCTGTCGCCGCTGATGTCCATTCACTACGCCCATCTCGTGATGCTCGCCCACTGCGGCATCGTCGAGGCGGCGCACGCGCGCGCGATTCGAGACTCGCTGGAGTCGATCTCCGTCAACACCATCCGGAAGACGCCGTACGACGGCAGCTGCGAGGATCTCTTCTCGCACATCGAGCGTTTGCTCGTTGATGCATGCGGTGAGGACGTGGCCGGCCGGCTTCACACGGCACGCAGCCGCAACGACATCGACATGACGATGTACCGGCTGCGGCAGCGGGAGTTCATCCTCCGGCTGATCGATGCGAGCGTGGACCTGCGAGAGGTCCTGATCGCGCACGGCGCGACGCATCGCGAGACGCTCTTCGCCGCGCATACTCACACGCAGCCCGCGCAACCGACGACGATCGCGCACTATCTGCTTGGCGTCATCGAGCAACTCGAGCGCGATGTGTTCCGGCTTCGCGCAGCGTATGCCTCGACCAATCGCTGCCCGCTCGGTGCGTGCGCGATCACCGGGACGGGTTTTCCGATCGCTCGTGATCTGACCAGCGATCTCCTCGGATTCGACGGGCCGACCGGCAACACCTACGGAAGCATCGCGACGGTGGACTACCTGCTCGAAAGCGCCTCCGCGGCGGCGGTACTGACGGCAGGCCTCGGCCGATTCGTTCAGGACCTGCTGCTCTGGTGCACCGTGGAGTTTGGTTATCTGCGACTCAGCGAGGGCTTCGTGCAGTCGAGCACGATCATGCCGCAGAAGCGCAATCCGGTTGCGCTCGAGCACGCACGCGCGATCGGCAGCAAGGCACTCGGTCAGGTGTCGGCGATCATGATGAGCGTGCACAACACGCCATTCGGCGACATCGTCGATACCGAAGACGATCTGCAGCCGCTCGTGGCCGGGATGTTCCGCGATGCGGCGCGCGCGATCACGCTGGTCGGTGCGGCGATGCGCAATGCGGAGTTCGACGTCGCCCGGATGGAGGCGCGTGCGGCGGATGGCGGCACCACGCTGACCGAGCTCGCAGACTCCCTCGTTCGCGAGCACGGCGTGCCGTTCAGGACCGCCCACGCGATCGCTGGGCGCCTGAGTGGCTCGTGCCGGCTCAACGATCCCGCCGCGGTCGCCGTGATGCTGCGGGACATCACACGAGACGTACTCGGCGCACCGCTGGAACTCACAGCGGCAGAACTGACGCAGATCATGAGTCCGCGGCACTTCGTTGACGTGCGCCGGACACCCGGCGGGCCGTCACCCGTCGAGACCTCGCGCGCTCTGGAACAGGCTGGCGCTGCTCTCGACGCCGACCGTGCCTGGCTGACACGGACGCGCGCCGCAGTGACAGCAGCCGAGGAACGCCTGCGCGCGAGGAGCCTCAGTCTGTGACACACATCCAACACCAATACGTCCGCGTCCTCATCGTCTGGGTGGGTGTGCTCGCGGCGCTCTACGCCTTCCAGGAACTGTTTTCGTGACAGCAGTCGACTGGGCGATCGTCGCCCTCTATCTGATCTGGATTGTGTGGGACGGCCTTCGTCTCACCAAGCGGAGCAACGAGCTCGAGGGCTATTTTCTCGGCGGCCGCAGCCTGCCGTGGTGGGCGGTCGGGTTGTCGGTGATGGCGACGCAACTCAGCGCGATCACGATGGTGGGAACCACCGGGCAGGGCTACGCGGACGGCATGCGCTTCGTGCAGTTCTACTTCGCGCTCCCGATCGCGATGATCATCCTCTCGGTCACGCTCGTCCCGTTCTTCCACAACGCCAAGGTCTACACCGCCTACGAGTACCTCGAACGCCGGTTCGACGCGAAGACGCGAGCGTTTACGAGCCTGCTGTTCCTGATGTCGCGCAGCATGTCGCTGGGCGTCGTGATTTCCGCGCCAGCCGTCGTGCTGTCCGTCGTGCTCGGTACTGACCTGACGACGACAGTCCTGCTCATCGGAGTGCCGACGGCGATCTACACGATGTTCGGCGGTGTGCAGGCGGTGACGTGGACCGACGTCAAGCAGATGGTGCTCATCGTCTTCGGTCTCCTCGCGGCGGTTGCGGTGCTGATCGCGGGATTGCCGGATGACGTCGGGTTGCTGCCGGCGTTGCGCATTGCCGGCGCCGCAGGGCGACTGCAGACGTTCGACTTCTCGTTCGACCTCACGAACCAGTACACGTTCTGGTCCGGCACGATTGCCGCGCTGTTTCTCTTCTGCTCGTACTTCGGAACGGATCAGAGCCAGGTGCAGCGATACCTGACGACGCCCTCGGTGGATGCGGCACGTGAATCGCTGCTCATGAGCGCGTATTGGAAGATTCCGCTGCAGGGGCTCGTGCTGCTCGTCGGCGTGCTGATGTTTCTCTTCTTCATCTATACGCCGTCGCCGATGCTCTTCAACCGGGTGCACGAACGTGCGATGCGGGATGGCCCGCAGGCGACGGAATATCGCTCGCTCGAGTCGCGTTTCGATGGCGCCACCGCGTCGAGAGCGGCAGCAGCACGCGTGATGACGCGGGCGGAGGCGGCGGGCGATACTCGCAGCGTCGAGGTGGCAAAAGCGGAGTTCCGGCGTCAGGAGGCTGAGACACGTGCGGTTCGCAGCGAGGCGATCGCGCTCGTGCGCAAGTCAACCGGCGATGCCTCGTACAGCGACGTGAACTACGTCTTCCCGACGTTCATCACCGAGCACATGCCGATCGGGCTGCCCGGTCTGCTCGTCGCGGCGATCCTGGCGGCGGCGATGTCCACGATTGCCGGCGAGCTTTCGGCGCTCTCGACGGCCACGGTGATCGATTTCTATCGCCGCTTCGTGCGGGCGGAGGCAAGCGACGCGCACTTCCTTCGGGTATCACGGCTCGCGACGGGCTTCTGGGGCCTCTTCGCCTGCGTCGTTGCCGTGTGGGCGGCGGAGCTCGGCTCGCTGATCGAGGTCGTCAATCGTTTCGGTTCGTTCTTCTATGGTTCCATTCTCGGCGTGTTCATCCTGGCCGTCGGGTTTCCACGCGCGACGGCCAACGGTGCGTTCATTGGCCTTTTCGCCGGCATGGGCGCTGTGGCCTGGGCCGCGAGCACAACCAACGTCGCGTTTCTCTGGCACAACGTGATCGGTGCGGTTGCAGTCGTCATCGTTGGCATGGCCGTCAGCCTGGTCACGAAGCGAGCGTAGCCGATGCTTCGCGTGTTCGTCACCGGC
>Ga0190271_10002544_pt1 | contig 11112 bp, 7 predicted proteins | sample Popmic356T_FD_133747 | JGI IMG/M metagenome (GOLD analysis project Ga0190271, IMG submission 133747) | Populus adjacent soil microbial communities from riparian zone of Weber River, Utah, USA - 356 T | ecosystem: Environmental > Terrestrial > Soil > Riparian zone | place: USA: Utah | collected...
AGCCGCCCGCCCACCAGCGGAACTTCGTTGGCCGGCGAGAACGCGGACATGATGACCGTGCCGATGCCGAACATGGGCGCCACGAAGCTGATGCCGAGTTCATACCAGCGGTTATAAAAACGCTTCGAGGTAAGCAGCAACATGACGAGCACGCAGGGAACGTGGACGCCGAAGCGCACCATGTTCGTGACGCGCGAATGCTCTGCGGAGAGCACGAAGTGATCGAGAATGGCGAAGCCGATTACCGTGCAGGCCGAGACGATGATGGCGATGCGGCTCCAGACCTGGAGCCTCGAGCGATGCTCGGTGCGAAATTCGGTTTCGAGCGGTTCGTCGAAACGGAGAAAACGAAAACCCTTCGTCAGCAGGCGCGATGCGTCCGATGTGCTTGGCGACGAGTTTTTCGTGGGCGCCATACGTGCAGGGTCCCTGAAGGTGAGACTGCTTTGTATGTGTTCGGCAGCCGCGGCGCAAGCCGCGCGCTCGTCAGTCCTAGATCGGGGCTGATTCCGTGCGTGTTTGTGAAGGCGTCTTCACGCGCGTGCGCCACACTTCCAGCGGGCTCCATGCCTGCTTGCGAGCCGGTGCCACGCTCTCGCGGGCCGGCGGAGAAATTCCATCTTCGTTCGCTGCTGTTGCTACCGCCAACTCGAACATGTGCTGCTCGGTTTGATTCTTGGTTTTCATTATCTGTCCCTGAACACTTGATGGACCGTTCGGTCTTCTGGTCGGGGATTCTAGTACTTCGAATCTCAAAAACTACCGTTCTAAGTCAAGATTCTATGGATATGTCAAGACCTTGAAGTGCGTCACAGTTTTCAGCCGGCAGCGTATTCCGACAGATATTGTTCAAAACTGATTCTATCCGCAGCCTCCACGGCCTTCTGCGCGACGAGTGACTCGTCAGCAGCGGCCCTGAATTCCGTCTGGCGATCCACATTGGGCGGATAGAGCGCCAGGAAGTACTCCTTATGAAGGCGCGACATGCGCAGGCCCAGCTCGAAGAAGGATTCGCCCGTGGATTCGAGCTCCGCGAGCATGCGTGCCGAGGGAGTAAGGGCCACGTCCTGCACCTTCGCGGCCTGCATGGACAGGGCGGCTGAGAACGGCCTGGCTGGATCGCCGCGATCGAAGACCTCGGCAATGCCCTGCATGGAGTCGATGAGCTCGCGCGCCCAGGCGGACATGGAAACGGCTCTGCCATCCCGTTGCAATGTCAGACCCGGCTCACGGCCGCGGCGCGCTACCGTCACATGATTCGCGTCCAGCGTGTCTTGTTCCGAAACACCGATGGGCTGTGAATCTTTCATGAGACAGAGCGCGAGGAACATCTCGAGGAAACGCATCTTGTTCTGGTTCACGCCGACCGGATCGAAGGCGCTCACATCGAGCGCGCGCACCTCGACGTATTCGACGCCGGCGCGCCGCAGGGCCTTGGTCGGACGCTCGCCCGAGCGCGCCACGCGTTTTGGCCGGATGAAGCTGTAGTACTCGTTCTCGATCTGCAGGATGTTGGTGTTCAGCTGGCGATACTCATCGCCGACCTTCACGCCTATCTTCTCGTACGGTTCGTGTGTCGTGCTGATGGCGCGCGACAGGTCGCGAACGTATTCGTCCAGGCTGTTGACCGACACGGAAAGCCCGGCCTGGTTGCGGTTCCGGTAGCCCAGGTCGCTCATGCGCAGCGAAGTGGCGTACGGTTCGTACGACGTGTCTTTCGAGAGGCGCGGCAGCGTCACGTTGCGGCCGCGCAGGAAGGAATTGCACACCACCGGCGAGACACCGAACAGGTACAGCACGATCCAACCGTGGCGCCGGTAATTGCGTAGCAGATGGAAATAGCGATCCGAGATGAACGGCTGGCCGCGCTCGCGCGATTGCACGATTTCCGCCCACGGATCCCACATTCGCTCCGGGAACGAATAGTTGTAATGCACGCCGGAAATGGCCTGCATCATTCGTCCGTAGCGCACGCCGAGCCCGTTGCGATACACGGTCTTCATGCGGCCGACGTTCGATGTGCCGAATTGCGCGATGGGAATGCTCTCGTCGCCGTCGATGACGGACGGCATCGACGTGGCCCACAGCAACTCGTCGCCGAGGTGCTGATAGACGAACTGGTGCAGGTCGAGCAGGTACTGCAGCAGTTCCCAGCTGGTGCGGAACGTGGGCGAGACGAGTTCGATCAACGCTTCGGAATAGTCGGTGGTGATGTTTTCGTTGGTGAGCGCCGAGCCCAGGGCGCGTGGATGCGGCGTCTGCGCAATCCGGCCATCAGGCGTGACGCGCAGCGATTCCCTTTCGATGCCCTTGCGCCCGCCCTGAATGATTCCGGGCTCGCCGCTGTTCATCAGCGCCGCCAGTGTTTGTTCGAACTTGCGGTCGATGGCGGCTCTCATGGGGGCCGGCATCTTGCATGTTTGGTGCCGAATTCCGCAATCAGTCAATAGAGAGAGTCATTCAGGCTTTGTGTTTGCCTGGGCTCGCAACACCTGCTCCGCCTCACAAAAGCGGCGCAGGTCGACCAGCATCTGCGGCAGTTCCCGCTTGAAGGTGGAGCGCGCCAGCCAGTTCGGGACATATCCCGGCGGGTCGATGTAGACGCGATATCGCAGCAGCGTACGGGCGCCATCCTCTGCCGGCTCGAACTCCCAGACGCCTTCATTGGCCTTGAAGTCTCCGCTGACCTGGCGAAATGCGATGCTCTGGTCGGCGACGAAGTCGGCGCGGAAGACGTATCGGAGCCGCGGTGCGTACCAACCGAAATCGATTTCCTGTTCGACCAGCGCCCAGCTGCCATCGGCGGCACGGTCGCGAACCCGGCACAGGCGCAGGTGCGGCACGTACCGGACGGCATCCGCACAGCGGGTCATGGACTCGAAAACCACCGCCGGCGGGGCGTCGATGAGCATGGCGGCCCGCACGGTGCCGCGGCGCGCACTTGGGTCAAGCGTGGCACGGATCACGATCTCGTCTTTTTGGACACGCTGAGTCTCGGCCGGGGTGAGATCAAAATCCGCCGCCCGGGCGGCGCCCCCGGCAAAAGCCAGCCCCAGGCCCGCTACAGCCGCCATCCATTGCGCTGCACAGCTCATGGTTAACGAAATCCCATCCTTGATGAGTGCCTCTGGCGGGGAAATTGGTTCATACGGGATTGTGTTCATTGTCGGTTAAGCAGGATGAGCCTATCGTTTACCCCATGAAACGGGCACTTGCCGCAATTGCTGTCGGACTGCTGGCCTCCTCGGCGGCGCTCGCCGACGGTTTTCGTTGCGGCACCAAGCTCGTGACCGAGGGCGCCTCGCGGTCCGAAGTGGCCCACAAGTGCGGCGAGCCCACCGATGTCCGAACCGCCCGCAGCGTGTTTCGCCGGCCCGTCATCTGGGGCTATGGGCGCCCGATGTATGTTGGCGAGGACGCCATCGAAATAATCGTCGAGGTCTGGACGTACAACCTTGGGCCTAACAAGCTCATGCGCCAGATCCGTTTCGAGGACGGCATCGTCGTCGACATCGATACGCTGGGTTACGGCTACAACTGAGAAGTATGGGGGCTGCCCCCATTCTATTTTTCACCGGCCGCTGCTTCGATGCGATCCATCGATCGGTCATCGCAGTCAGCACGTTCATCGGAACCGCGCCATCGCGCAGGATCTTGCTGTGAAACTCGCGCACGTCGAACGACGCACCGAGCTGCGCCTGCGCGCGGGCGCGCAACGCGCTGATGTGCAGCTGGCCTAACTTGTAGCCCAATGCCTGGCCGGCCCACACGATGTAGCGCTCCACCTCCGCGATGACGTCGCTCTCGGCGAGCGACGAGTTGTCGAGCATGTACTGGATGGCCTGTTCGCGCGTCCACCCCTTCGAGTGCAGCCCCGTATCCACCACCAGGCGCATGGCCCGCAGCATTTCATCAGACAACCTTCCGTACCATTGGTACGGGTCCGTGAACACGCCGAGTTCCTTGCCGAGGGATTCCGCGTACAACGCCCAACCCTCCGCGTAACACACGTAGCCATTGAAGCGTCGAAAGCGTGGCAGATCGGTAAGTTCCTGCTGGATGGCGATCTGGAAGTGGTGCCCCGGCGATGCTTCGTGAAGCGAGAGCGTCTCGAGACCGAAGCGCGGCTGCGCTTTGAGATTGTGCGTATTGATGTAAAAAATACCCGGGCGTTTACCGTCGGGTGAAGGCGCCTGGTACGAGGCACCCGCCGCGGACGCCGCCCGGAATTCTTCGACCGGCCGGATTTCGTAGTCCGCCTTCGGAAAGTCCGCAAACAGCTTCGGCAGCAGCGCGTCGATGCGCCGCTTGACGCCGCGATAGGCATCCAGCAGTTCATCCTCGCTCGTGAAGTAGAACTGCGGATCCTCCTCCAGGAATTTGAAGAACGCGTCGAGATCGCCCTTGAAGCCGACCTGGCTCTTCACCGTGAGCATTTCGCTCCGGATGCGCGCGACTTCCGCCAGGCCGAGACGGTGTATTTCGTCGGCCGACATGTCCATGGTGGTGGCGGCTCGAATGCGCCAGCGATACCAGGCCTGGCCGTCGAGCAGATCCGCCCAGCCAACCGTGGTTCGTGCGGCCGGTAGATAGTTACGTTCGATGAAATCCGCGAGCCGCGTATACGCGGGCAGTACTTCGTTGGCGAGCGCGGCCGCGTAGGCGGCCCGGATACGCTCACGGTCTTTCGGGGAAATTTCCTTGGGCATCGCCGCGACAGGCGCCCAGAAGATGTTGTCGGTCAGGTTTGCCGTGACGATACCGCGCAGTTGCGGCACCACCTTGGCCATGGCCGGGCGCGGCAGCGTGACGCCGCGCGCCGTTCCCGCTCGCATCATGTCGATTGCGCCGTCGGCCCAGCGCGGGAACTGGCGAAGTCGCGCCAGGAAGCGGTCGTAGTCTCTCGCGGTAACGAACGGCTGCGGACCGGTGCCCGATCCATACACCGCCAGATCCATGGGCAGGCCGCTCATCTGGTTGAGCGGCATCAGCTCCTCGGGATATTTGCGACCTTCAAGCGCGAGTTCACGCTCGCTCACGAAGATGTCGTAGGTGATGCGCGCCGTTGGCGGGAGCCCTGCAGGATCGATGCGGCGCGCACGTTCGAGATAAGCCTGGTCCACCGCAAGCTGGCGTTCGCGAAAGCCCGCGCTGGTGGTTTCGTCCAGCCGGTCGTCGTAACGCGTGTCCCCGATGGCTGTCGCTGCCATGGGCGACAGCTCGAGCTGCCGCTCGAAGTATTCCTCGACTAGATCATTGAGCGCGGCTTCGGGCGTTCGGGGCGGCGGCGAGCTGGCGCATGCGCTGAGCAAAGCGGCAGCTAACAGGGCGGGAAACTTCATGGGAGGAATGGTAGCAGGCGACCGCCGGGCGCCACGGCGGCGAATCCCGGTGTTAGCGCCAAAATGCGCGTTCGTTGCGCCAGCCCGCGAATTAATTTCTTTGGCACGAGTCCTAGGTCCGGCACGCACAAAGCCTTAACCTAGAACCATAACTATGCCACCCGCCATACTCATTGCCGACGACCACCCACTGTTTCGCGAAGCGCTGAAGCTCGCCATCACCCAGGCTTTCGCCGGTGCCCGCACCTTCGAAGCCGACACCGTCGACTCTCTGCTCGCGACGCTGCACGCTCATTCGGAAATCGATCTGCTGCTGCTCGATCTCGGCATGCCGGGAGCGCACGGTTTTTCTGGCCTCGTACAGGTTCGCGCCCATTACCCCTCGGTGCCCGTGGTCGTGATTTCCGGTCGCGAAGACCAGGACATCGCGCAACGAACACTGACGCATGGGGCGTCGGCGTTCATCGCCAAGTCCGCGGCCGTGCCCACCATCATCGATGCATTGCAGACCATCCTGCAGGGTGGTGTCTGGAGCTCACCCGACCTGGTGCCGGTTGCGGGTGCGCGTGGCGCCAGCGTACCTCCAGACGAGGCCGCGGCTGCGCGCCGGGTGGCCAGCCTCACGCCACAGCAGTTCCGCGTGTTGTCCATGTTGTGCTCGGGACAATCGAACAAGCGCATCGCCCTGCAGTTGCAGGTCTCGGAAGCAACGGTGAAGGCGCACATGACGGCCATCCTCGAAAAGATGGGCGCCGAAAACCGCACGCAGGCGGTGTTGATCGCGCAGCGCCTCGCGCTGCATCAGTTCGTGCCGCCCGTGGAAGAGGAAAACTGATTCGCTCGCGCGACCCGCTCGACGAGCGCGGCGATCAAGGCACGCAACGCGGCGGGCCGCACGGGTTTGCGCAACACTGGAAAGCCGAGCTTGTCCGCCTCCTGCACCAGCTTCTCCGTGGCATCGGCGGTCAGCAGCGCACCCGCGCGTTTCTGTCCTCCGGGTGCGTGGTGCACCAGCCGCTCTAACAACTCGAGCCCGGCGGGACGATTCTGCAGGTGATAGTCCGCGAGCACGACGTCGTAGTTGGTGTCGAGCGCCAGCGCGGCTTCCGGTGACGCGACAGCCAGCACATGAAATCCCCAGCGCGCCAGCAATTCGCGCAATCCGTCGAGCGTGGCGGCGTCGTCATCGACGCACAGGATCCGTGTTGAGGATGAGTCTTCGGCCCGGCCGACCCTGTGTTCGGCGAGCTCGCTGAAGCTCGCCGCGGCGCCCGCGCCGGCGCGTGGCACGCGAATTCCGAAAATGCTGCCGCGCCCTGGCGTGGACTCGAGCACGAGTGTGCTGTCGAGAATCGCGGCAATGCGTTCGCAGATCGACAAGCCCAGTCCCAGGCCCTTTTCGCCCCAGGGCGAAGGCTGGTCGAGTCTTCGAAACTCTTCGAAAATGGCGCTGCGATCCTCGGGCGTGATTCCCGGCCCCGTGTCGATGACCTGCAGCTCCACTGTCGCGCCGGCGCGCCGCCGGGCTCCGAGCACCACGCTGCCCGACTGCGTGTAGCGCAACGCATTGCCAATGAAGTTCTGCAGGACGCGCCTGAGCAGACGCGGGTCGGAACGCACACGCAGCCGCGTGGAGACGAACGACAGGCGGATTCCACGCGGCGCAGCCACCGGCGCGAACTGCTTCAGCAACGAATTCAGGAGGTCGCCGACGTCGAATTCCGTGATCTCTGCGCGCACGCCACCCGCGTCGAGGCGCGAGATATCGAGCAGTCCTTCAAGCAACTCACCGGCGGCGGCCAGCGAATTGTCGACGCTCTCGGCGAGCCCGCGAAGATCGCCGTCCTGGCCGGCGCGGCTGCGTAGCGCGGCGTTGAACAGCCGCGCTGCGCCGAGCGGCTGCAAAAGATCGTGGCTCGCGGCGACGACGAACCGCGTCTTCGACTGGTTTGCCTGTTCGGCCTGCGCTACCGCGGCCGCGAGCTGACGAGTGCGCTCTTCGACTCGCAACTCGAGGGTTTCGTTGATTTCACGAAGACTCTCTTCCTGGCGTTTGTGGCTGGTGACGTCACTGAACGTGGTGACGAAGCCGCCATCGGGAAGCGGCTGGCCGCGCAGCTCGATCACGCGCCCATCGGAGCGGCGCCGCTCCGAGGTGTGTGCAGAGCCGGCCCGCATGTACGCAAGACGCTTGCGAACCTGGGTTTCGATGTCGCCGGGCCCACACCAGCCGCGACTGGCGTTGAAGTAAAGCAACTCTTCCACTGGTTTGCCGGCAAACACGAACCCCACCGGATACTCGAACAGATCGAGGTAGCGCTGATTCCAGGCGACCAGGCGCATCTCCGCGTTCACCACGCAAACACCTTGCGGCATATTGTCCATCATCGTTTCGAGCAGCTCGCGATTGAACCGCAGCTTCTGCGATGCCTCGTCGAACAGCGTGACGATTTCTCCGAGCTCGATGCCCGCGCCGCGCAGGGCGCTGGTCAGCACCAGGCGTGCCGATGTCGCGCCCAGCGCGCCGGAGAGATCACGCTCGAGAGATTGCAGCAACGCGAGATCCGCGCGCTCTTCGGCGAATACGTGGCGCTTGAGCTCCCGCGAGCGCCTTTCGAGCAGTCGCCGCGCCTCCGGCGCACCTAACAATCTCTCGGCGAGCACCAGCAGATCGCCGACGGTCGCGCCACCCGGCAGCAGCTGGCCGCCGCGCGTGTCGGGCAGGTCTTCCAGCAGGCGCGCGCCCGCCACGCGAAGGCGCTCACCGATGGCCGGGCGAAAGCGGCGCGACAGCACGACCATGACGGCAACGTTTGCCGTGAGCGACCAGAACACGCCATGGGAAAATTGTTCGGGGAATTCGATGCCAAAGATCTTGTGCGGCATCAGCCAGTCAAGGCCGAATGGTCCGTATATCACCCAGCGCGGCGAGCCACCGTCGGCCACGATGCTGGGGACCAGCAACGTGTACATCCAGATGAAGAAGCCGGCCGCGAGACCTCCCGTGACGCCGGCGCGGCTCGCTCCAGGCCAGTACACAGCAGCAATGATGGCCGGCGCGAACTGCGCCACTGCCGCAAGCGACAGCGTGCCAATGGAAGCCAGGGTCGGTGCGTTGGGCGTCAGGTGAAAGAATGCGTAGGCGCATAACAAGACACCGACGATGGCCACGCGGCGCACCCACAGGATCAATGTCGGTGGCGCGACGCTTTCGCCGAGAGCAGTGAGCCGCCGACGCCACAACATCGGCAGCACCAGGTCGTTGCTGATCATGGTCGCCAACGCGACGCTTGCGACAATGACCATGCCGGTGGCCGCGGCGTAGCCGCCCAGGTAAGCAAACAGTGCGAGCCACTCCTGCCCGGCCGCGAGCGGAATCCACAACACCAGCGCGTCGGTGCTGGGCGCACTGCGGCCCGCGGCATCGAGCGGCAAGGAAGCCGCGACGATCGGAATGACCACGATGCTGAGCAGGACGAGATATCCGGCGAACCACGGCCGTGCGCGCCGCACGTCCGCGATGTCTGCGCATTCGACGACACCGATGTGGAACTGCCGGGGCAGGCAGAAGAACGCGAACATCGCCGTCAACGCCTGCGCGAAGAACATCGACGGCTGCGTGAATTCTTCGGGAATATGGCGCAAGGCGGTGAGCAACGGCGTGGGACTATCCAGCGTCGACAGCGCGAACACGCTGACGACTACCAACGCCAGCAGCTTGAACACGGATTCAGCGGCGATTGCCAGCACCATGCCCGGATGGTGTTCGGTTGCATCGACGCCGCGCGTGCCAAACAGGATCGCGAACAGTGCCAGCATGAGCGCGACACCGAGCATCGTGTCCGAATACCAGTGCGGTACCACGCCCGGCGGCTTCCCGGTGAGCACGTCGATGCTCATCGAGATGGCAGTGAGCTGCAACGCGATGTAAGGAATGATTGCGGTGAGCGCGATGACGGTGACCAGAACCGCGATGCGGCGCGAACGTCCAAAGCGCGCCGACAGGAAATCGGATATCGACGTGGCGTTCTGATGCTTGGCGAGCCGCACCAGCCGCTCGTAGAAGCGGATGCCGAAAGCGAGCAACACCAGCGGGCCGAAATAGCCGGCGATGTACAGGAGACCGTCCTGTTTCGCGGTGCCCGCGGCGCCGTAGAACGTCCAGCTCGATCCGTATACGCCGAGAGCGAACGCGTAGATGAGCGTCCGCCATCGGGGATTGTCGGGATAGAGCTTGGTGCGATCGCCCCACCACGCAAGCGCGAACAGGCCGGCCATGTAAGCCAGCGAAGCGAGCATCAATACCCAGCCTGAAACGGTCGTCGTCATCGGTGGCCAGACGATAGTTGAATTCCCGGTGGCGTGGCATCCTAGCGGCCGCATTCAAGGAGTTGCCCATGCTGGTCGGATCCAATGTTCGTCGCGTCGCTGTGGTCGGCGGCATGCGCATTCCTTTCGCGCGCGGCCATGGCGCGTATTCACGCGTCGGCAACCAGGACATGTACACAGCGGTACTGCAGGCACTGGTCGCCAAATACCGCCTTGCGGGCGAGCGCCTGGGCGATGTCACCGGCGGCGCCGTGCTCAAGCACTCCAAGGACTTCAACCTGGTGCGCGAGTGCGTGCTTTCTTCCGGCCTCGATCCGCAGACTCCCGGCATCGACATGCAGCGCGCCTGCGGCACCGGACTCGACGCCGCGATTTCCGTGGCCATGAAAATCGCGCTCGGCCAGGTGGATTCCGGCATTGCCGGCGGGTTCGACACGGTCAGCGATCCGCCCATCGTCTATTCGCGCGAGTACCAGCAGCTGTTGTTGCGCGCGTTTCGTGGACGCAGCGCCTGGGGACGCATCAAGCCGTTCTTCGGTTTGCGTCCGCGGCACTTCAAGCCGGTCATGCCAGGTGTGCTCGAGCCGCGCACCGGGCTTTCGATGGGCGAGCACTGCGAACAGATGGCCAAGACCTGGAAGATTTCGCGCGCCGATCAGGATGCACTCGCGAATCTCAGCCACGTGAACGCCGGCAAAGCGTGGGCGCGCGGTTTTTTCAGCGACCTGGTGATCAGCGATTACCAGGGCCTCAAGGTGGACAACAACGTGCGTGCCGACAGCACGGTGGAGAAGCTCGGCTCACTCAAGCCGGCATTCGATCGCCGCAGCGGCCAGGGCACGCTCACCGCAGGCAATTCCACGCCGCTCACCGACGGCGCTTCGGCCGTGTTGTTAGCCAGCGAAGAATGGGCCAGGCAACGCAACTTGCCGGTACTGGCGTATTTCACGTTCAGCAAGCAGTGGGCGGTGGACTACGTCGGCGGCAACGAAGGCCTGCTGATGGCACCCGCCTACGCGGTTCCGGCCATGCTCAAGGATGCGAACCTCACGCTGCAGGATTTCGACTTCTACGAAATTCACGAGGCGTTCGCGGCTCAGGTGCTGTGCACGCTCAAGGCCTGGGAATCGCCCGAGTACTGCAAGGAGAAACTCGGGCTGGACAAGCCGCTGGGCAGCATCGACCGCGACAAGCTCAACGTGAACGGCTCGAGCGTGGCCATCGGGCATCCGTTCGCCGCCACCGGCACGCGCATCGTCGCCTCACTGGCGAAGCAGCTGTCCGAGTCACCGACCGCGAAACGCGGTCTGATCTCCGTTTGCACCGCTGGCGGCATGGGTGTGGTCGCGATTCTCGAGAAGGCTTGAGCACGGTGCCTCTTCCAATTGGTTTCAAATGAAACTAAATTGATCGCCCATATGCGCGAGGTGGTCAATGAAGC
>Ga0190271_10002545_pt1 | contig 11105 bp, 6 predicted proteins | sample Popmic356T_FD_133747 | JGI IMG/M metagenome (GOLD analysis project Ga0190271, IMG submission 133747) | Populus adjacent soil microbial communities from riparian zone of Weber River, Utah, USA - 356 T | ecosystem: Environmental > Terrestrial > Soil > Riparian zone | place: USA: Utah | collected...
AATTGTCCACACCGGGCTGTGGACAACTGTGAATAAGGCCCGGATCCTGCGGACAACCCAGCGTTAACTGTGTGAACCCTGTGGGTGCCGCCGGACCGTCCACACCCTGACCCTGGTTTGCTCGCCCCTCGCCCACAGGCAACCCACATGACGCCGCGCGACGTGACCGGCCCAGACGTGCCTTGTCCACAGTGTCCACAGCACCTACGACAATGACGAACCTCTCCGGAAGTAGGTGAGCCCCGACAACGAGGGCAGCCTCCGACGCCCGGTTGACCATCCCTCCCGACGTGCTTGACGCGCCCCGTCGGACGCGGTGGTGCAGCAGGGCAGCAGGCACTAGTGTCTGTCCCCCGATCTGTCGTTCCTCGTCGAAGTGAGTGCACTGTGAAGTTCCGCGTTGAGCGAGACGTCCTGGCCGAGGCCGTGACCTGGGTGGCGCGGGGCCTGCCGGCCCGCCCGCCGGTGCCCGTGCTCGCCGGCGTGCTCATCGAGGCGAGCGAGGAGGGCACCCTCACGCTGTCCGCGTTCGACTACGAGGTCTCGGCCCGCGTCACCGTGGCGGCCGATGTCGCCGAGGCCGGTCAGGTGCTCGTGCTCGGCCGGCTGCTCGCCGACATCTCGCGCAACCTGCCGGCCAAGCCGATCGACGTCAGCACCGACGGCACCAAGGTCAACGTCGCCTGCGGCTCCTCCCGTTTCGCGCTGCGCGAGATGCCCGTCGCCGACTACCCGACGCTGCCCACCTCGCCCGCGGTGAGCGGCACGATCGCCGGCGACGTCTTCACCCAAGCGGTCGCCCAGGTCTCCGTCGCGGCCGACAAGGGCGACACGCTCCCGATCCTCACCGGCGTGCGCATGGAGATCGACGGCGACAAGGTCACGTTGCTCGCGACCGACCGCTACCGCCTCGCCATGCGCGAGCTCACGTGGTCACCGGCTGCCAGCGACGCCAGCCACGTCGCGCTCATCCCGGCGCGCCAGCTCTCCGACACCGCCCGCGCCCTCGGTGCCTCCGGCTCGATCGAGTTGTCGCTCGGTTCGGGCAGCGACGGGCTGATCGGCTTCGAGGCCGGTCAGCGCCGCGCGACGACGCGCCTCCTCGACGGGGAGTACCCCAAGGTCACCTCGATCTTCCCGAGCTCGGTCGACACCGAGGCGGTCATCGAGACTGCGGCGCTCGAGGAGGCGGTCAAGCGTGTGGCGCTCGTCGCCGAGCGCAACACCCCCGTGCTGCTGAAGTTCACCGACGGCCAGGTCGCCATCGAGGCCGGCACGGGCGATGACGCCCAGGCCTCCGAGGCCGTCGAGGCCACGCTCACCGGTCCCGAGATCCAGATCGCCTTCAACCCGCAGTTCCTCCTCGACGGCCTGCACGCCGTGGGCACCCCGTGGAGCCGGTTGTCCTTCACCCAGCCGAGCCGGCCCGCCGTGCTCAGCGGGCAGGCCGAGGCCGACAGCGAGGCCGACGCGACCTACCGCTACGTGCTCATGCCGGTTCGTTTCGCGAGCTGACGCACCTCCGTCACCACCTCCGCACCACCTCAGACACCCGCTGCGGTATGCCGTCCGGCTGGCGTAGCCTCGAACAGCCCGCCCCGCTCCTTCCGCAGAAAGGCACGCGCCATGCAGCTCGGTCTCATCGGTCTCGGCAAGATGGGCGGCAACATGCGCGAGCGGTTGCGCCGCGCTGGGCACGAGGTGGTCGGCTACGACCGCAACCCCGACGTGGCCGACGTCAAGACGCTGCCGGCCCTGGTCAAGGCACTGGAGGCCCCGCGCGTCGTGTGGGTGATGGTGCCCGCCGGTGACCCGACCCGCGAGACCGTCGCCAAGCTCGCCGACCTGCTCGAGCCCGGTGACCTCGTCATCGACGGCGGCAACTCGCGCTTCACCGACGACTTCGAGAACGCCAAGCTGCTCGGCGCCAAGAAGATCGGCTACGTCGACTGCGGCGTGAGCGGCGGCATCTGGGGCCTCGACAACGGCTATGGCCTCATGTGCGGCGGCGACAAGAAGTGGGTGACCCGCGCCATGCCGATCTTCGACGCGCTGCGTCCCGAGGGGCCACGCGACGAGGGCTTCGTGCACGCCGGCAAGGTCGGCGCCGGGCACTACACGAAGATGGTCCACAACGGCATCGAGTACGGCCTGATGGCGGCCTACGCCGAGGGCTACGAGCTGCTCGAGAAGAAGGACATCGTCACGGACGTCCCCGGTGCCTTCAAGGCCTGGAGCCGGGGCACCGTCGTGCGTTCCTGGCTGCTCGACCTCATGGTCGACGCGCTGGAGGACAACCCCCACCTCGACGACGTCTCCGACTACACCAACGACTCCGGCGAGGGGCGGTGGACCGTCGAGGAGGCGATCGCCCTCTCGGTGCCGATGCCCGTCATCTCGGCCTCGCTCTTCGCCCGCTTCGCCTCCCGCCAGCAGAGCTCGCCGACGATGCAGGCCGTCGCGGCGCTGCGCGGCCAGTTCGGCGGACACGAGGTCATGACGATCGCCGAGGGCGACAAGCTGCGTGCCGGTGGCGTGCCCGCCACGGCCAAGCGCGCGGCGCGGAAGGAGTCGCCGACGAAGCAGGCCACCAAGCGCGCCGTCGTCAAGAAGGCCAGCGCCGGCGCCCAGGCGAGGGCGTCCAAGGCCAACGTCGGCGCCGCGAAGAAGGCCGTGGCAGCCGGTCGGGCGAATGCGACCAAGGCGACCGACACCGTCGACTCGGCACGCGGCCAGAAGCGCGCCGCGAAGAAGACGACGAAGTCCTGAGCAGGATCTCCGGTCCTTCTTGCACGTCCGCCACCTGACCCTCAAGGACTTCCGGAGCTATCCGAGCGCAGAGCTCGCGCTGACGCCGGGGGTCACGACGTTCGTGGGCCTCAACGGGCAGGGCAAGACCAACCTCGTCGAGGCGATCGGCTACCTCGCGACCCTCGGGTCGCATCGGGTCGCCACCGACCAGCCGCTCGTCCGCTTCGGCGCGAGCCAGGCGATCGTGCGCGGCGCCATCATCCGCGACGAACACGAGACGATGGTCGAGCTCGAGATCACGCCCGGCCGGGCCAACCGGGCCCGGCTCGGCCGTTCTCCCGTGGCGCGCCCGCGCGACGTGCTCGGCACGGTGCGCACCGTGCTCTTCGCCCCCGAGGACCTCTCCCTCGTCAAGGGCGACCCGTCGGAGCGACGCCGCTTCCTCGACGACCTTCTCGTGCAGCGCCAGCCCCGCTGGTCGGGGGTGCGGTCCGACTACGACAAGATCCTCAAGCAGCGCAACGCACTGCTGAAGTCGGCGGCGCCGGTGCTGCGCAAGGGATCTCGCCGACCACCTCGCCCGCCGCGCGACGGCGAGGCACCGCCCGACGAGGCCCGCGAGGCGGCGCTGCACACGCTCGACGTGTGGAACGACCACCTCGCGACGGTCGGATCCCAGCTGCTCTATGCCCGGCTGCGGCTGCTGCGCGACCTCGTGCCCGACCTCGCCGACTGCTACGACGCGGTGAGCGCCGCCACCTCCAACGCGCGGGCGACCTACCGCAGCTCGCTCCACGAGGAGCTCGCCGCGCGCATCGCCGAAGGGGTGGTGCCCGAGGTCGACGAGCTGCGCACCGGCCTGCTCCAGACCCTCGAGGCCGTGCGGGCCAACGAGATCGAGCGCGGCATCTCGCTCGTCGGCCCGCACCGCGACGACGTCGTGCTCTCGCTCGGCGACCTCCCGGCCAAGGGGTATGCCAGCCACGGCGAGTCCTGGAGCTTCGCCCTGGGACTCAAGCTCGCGGCATACCGGCTGCTCCGTCGTGACCTGGGCGACGACCCGGTGCTCGTGCTCGACGACGTCTTCGCCGAGCTGGACTCAGGGCGACGCGAGAGGCTGGCCGCCCTCGTCGGCGAGTGCGAGCAGGTGCTCATCACGGCCGCGGTGGGAGCGGACGTGCCTGACGTGCTGCGCGAGCGCGGCACCACCGTCACCGTCGAGCTCGGCCAGATCGTCCCTGGCCACACCACCGTGCCTGGTCACACCGTCCCTGTGACCGACGCGCAGAAGCAGGCCGAGACCGATGAGTGACGAGCCACCCCCCGGGTCCCCGACCCAGCCGCAGCCCGAGCCCGACCTCCCGGAGCCCACCGATGCCGACACCCGCATCGCCGACGCCGCGGCCTCCGCCCTCGCCCGGGCCCGCGCCGGTGCCGCAGAGAAAGGGCTGCGCCCCGGCATGAAGCCCAAGAAGCGGCGACGCGTCCAGGGTGACGGGGCCACGCTGTCGGGGAGCGCGCGGGACGGCCGCGACCCGGCGCTGCTCGGTGACCAGCTCGACCGGCTGCTCGTCGACCGTGGCTGGAAGGTCGACGTGGCCGTGGGCTCGGTGATGGGGCGGTGGCCAGAGATCGTCGGCGCCGACATCGCCGCGCACGTCACTCCGGTCAGCTTCACCGACGGCGTGCTCACGGTGCAGGCCGACTCGAGCGCGTGGGCGGCGCAGATCCGGCTGCTGTCCTCCTCGCTGCTCGCGCGGGTCGAGGAGGAGATCGGCGCCGGCGCGGTCACCGAGCTGCGGGTCGTCGGCCCGTCGGCGCCGTCGTGGAACCGCGGCACCCGCCGCTCGCCCGACTCCCGTGGCCCCCGCGACACGTACGGGTGAGTCGGATTGACCCAGCCGATGCTCCACGCGGGTATGCCGTCCGGCTGGGTCCGCGCCCGGGTGTCCGCCGCGCGACTGTCGGTGATCCGTCGCAGACTGTCGTGCATGACCCGATCGAACGCCGCCCACCGGTGCGCCATCATCCCGCCCTACATGCTCGAGGCGATGGCTCAGAGCGACGAGCCGCAGCTGGCCAGGCACGCGCGCGAGGCGCTCGAGCTCGACGCCGAGCTGCGGGCCTCGCGGCGCACTCCCACGGCGCGGCCCACCTCCACCCGCGCCCCCCGCCGCGAGGACGTCGGCGACGAGGCTCCTGGCGCCCACGGCACGGGTCCGCACCGCACGATCTCCGACGCCAGGGGCGCGCAGCGGCTCCCGGGGACGACGGTGCGCACGGAGGGCCAGCCCGAGACCGGCGACGTCGCCGTGACCGAGGCCTACGACGGACTCGGGGCGACGTGGCAGCTGTGGTCCGAGGCCTACGACCGTGACTCGCTCGACGGCAAGGGCATGCCCCTGCTCGCGACCGTGCACTACGGCCGCAACTACGACAACGCCTTCTGGGACGGCACGCAGATGGTCTTCGGCGACGGCGACGGCGTCATCTTCGAGCGCTTCACGCGCAGCCTCGACGTCGTCGGGCACGAGCTCGCCCACGGCGTCACCGAGCACACGGCCGGACTGCTCTACCAGGGGCAGTCGGGGGCCCTCAACGAGTCGATCTCCGACGTCTTCGGCGTGCTCGTCAAGCAGCGCCGCCTGGGGCAGAGCGCCGCGCAGGCCGACTGGCTCGTCGGCGCCGAGCTGCTCAACGAGTCGGTGCAGGGGCGTGCCCTGCGCGACATGCGCAACCCCGGCACCGCCTACGACGACCCGCGTCTCGGCACCGACCCCCAGCCGGCGCACATGGACGACTACGTCAACACGCGCGACGACAACGGCGGCGTGCACATCAACTCCGGCATCCCCAACCGTGCCTTCGTGCTCGCGGCGCTCGCGCTCGGCGGCGACGCGTGGGAGGCGCCGGGCGACATCTGGTATGCCGTGCTGTCCGGCGACGGCATCAGGGCAGACTGCGACTTCGCGACCTTCGCCGGCCTCACCGTGGCGGCTGCCGGCAGCGTGCACGGTGACGGCTCCGACGAGCAGGTGGCGGTCCGCTCGGCGTGGGAGCAGGTCGGGGTGCTGACGGCCAGCACCGAGCCGCCGACCCCGGGTGAGCCTTCCGAGCCGGGCCAGCCGGAGCAGCCGGGCCAGCCTGCGGAGCCGGGCCAGCCGGGCCAGCCTGCGGAGCCGGGTGCCGGCGCGCGGGTGCTGCTGCGCCGCACCGGTGGCTTCGCCGGCCTGGTGCGCGAGCGGCGCGTGGTCCTCGGTGAGCTGTCGGAGCGCGACGCCAAGGACTGGCAGCACCTGCTCGCCGCCCCGACGCTCCAGCGCATCGCGGCCGGGGCTGAGGGCACCCACCCCGACGCCTACACCTACTCCGTGGTCTGTGACGAGGCCGGCTGCGACGTGACGATCCAGGAGCCGCACCTGCCCGAGGCCATTCACTCCCTCTTCGAGCGCACCCTCAGAGTCGACTGAGGGACGACTGAGGGACGACTCAGGGACGACCGAGTGACGTCGGCTGGGGGCGACGCGTAGGAGGCCGGCGCACCCTCGTCCGCGATGCCGGCGACGGCACCCGAGGAAGCGCCTGAGGGGCGCCGAGGCCCCCTTTCGTGATCCTCCCCTCGGATCCGAGGGTTTCGGGGCCGGAAAGTGGCTCTCCTGTGCGTCAGGAGGCACGTCGAGGGCGCGCAGACCGTTAGAATGAGAGTGACTCGGCTCGAGCGTGTCGTCATCTCGCTCGAGCCGTCCATGTGTCGCCACACCAGCGACCGCGCGCCCGGGCCACTGCGCCCGGGCCTGCCGTGCACGAACCGAGGAGAAACGTGTCCGAGGCCGATCAGACGCCCGACCAGCAGCCCGACCCCAGCCTGCCCCCGAGTCTCCCACCCGTCGTCGCCCCCGTCGTCGACGATGCGACCGGTGAGCCGGTGACCCCGGCCGACGTCCGACCCAACGGCGTCGACTACGACGCGAGCGCGATCACCGTGCTCGAGGGTCTCGAGGCCGTGCGTAAGCGTCCGGGCATGTACATCGGGTCGACGGGTCCTCGCGGTCTGCACCACCTCGTCTACGAGATCGTCGACAACGCGGTCGACGAGTCGCTGGCGGGCTACGCCGACACCATCGACGTCACCCTCCTGGCCGATGGCGGCGTCCGGGTGCGCGACAACGGCCGTGGCATCCCCACTGACATCCACCCGATCGAGAAGATCAGCGCCGTCGAGCTCGTGCTCACGCAGCTGCACGCCGGCGGCAAGTTCGGCGGCGGCGGCTACAAGGTGTCCGGTGGCCTGCACGGCGTCGGCAGCTCGGTCGTCAACGCCCTGTCGAGCCGTCTCCGGGCAGCAGTGCGCCAGAAGGGCCACGTCTTCCGCATGACCTTCAGCAACGGGGTGCCCGACGGCCCCCTGGAGCAGATGGAGGCGACGGACGAGACCGGCACCACGATCACGTTCTGGCCCAATGACGAGATCTTCGAGAGCGTCGACTACGACTTCGAGACCATCCGCGCGCGCATGCAGCAGATGGCCTTCCTCAACAAGGGCCTGACGATCAACCTCGTCGACGAGCGGGTCGAGCGCCCCGAGGTGGGTGACGACGACGTCGACCTCGACGACCTCGACGACGAGATCACCGAGGTCGAGCAGGACGACGAGGACGACGCCATCGGCACCGACGCGGCGGTCGACGCCTCGGGCCACGCGGTCAAGAAGACCGTCACCGCCAAGAAGGTCAGCTACCGCTACGACAACGGCCTCGTCGACTACGTCAACCACATCAACGGCAGCAAGCGCAGCGAGCCGGTGCACCCCGAGGTCATCTCGATCGAGGTCGAGGACGCCGACCGCTCGCTCAGCCTCGAGCTCGCGATGCAGTGGACCAACGGCTACAGCGAGTCGGTCCACACCTACGCCAACGCGATCAACACCCACGAGGGCGGCACCCACGAGGAGGGCTTCCGGGCGGCGATGACCAAGCTCATCAACGACTTCGCCCGCCGTCAGAACCTCCTCAAGGACAAGGACGAGAACCTCACGGGCGACGACGTGCGCGAGGGTCTCACCGCCGTCATCTCGGTCAAGCTCGCCGAGCCGCAGTTCGAGGGCCAGACCAAGACCAAGCTCGGCAACTCCGAGGTCAAGGGCTTCGTGCAGCGCGCCATGACCGACGAGTTCGGCCACTGGCTCGGCGCGCACCCCAACGAGGGCAAGGACATCGTGCGCAAGTCGGTGCAGGCCGCTGCCGCTCGCATGGCCGCCCGCAAGGCGCGCGAGGCGACCCGTCGCAAGGGCCTGCTCGAGTCGGGCGGCCTGCCCGGCAAGCTCAAGGACTGCCAGAGCAAGGACCCGCGCATCTCCGAGGTCTTCATCGTCGAGGGTGACAGCGCCGGAGGCTCGGCCACCCAGGCGCGCAACCCGCACACCCAGGCGATCCTGCCGATCCGCGGCAAGATCCTCAACGTCGAGAAGGCGCGCATCGACAAGATCCTCGCCAACAACGAGGTCCAGGCGCTCATCTCCGCCTTCGGCACCGGCATCGGTGAGGACTTCGACATCGCCCGGGCGCGCTACCACAAGATCGTGCTGATGGCCGATGCCGACGTCGACGGCATGCACATCCGCACCCTGCTGCTGACGCTGCTCTTCCGCTTCATGCGTCCGCTCATCGAGGCCGGCTACGTCTACCTCGCCCAGCCGCCGCTCTACCGGCTGCGCTGGAGCAACGCCCCGCACCAGTTCGCCTACAGCGACCGCGAGCGCGACGGCCTCCAGCAGATCGGCGAGGGCAAGGGGTGGCGCCTGCCCAAGGACAACCCGGTCCAGCGCTACAAGGGCCTCGGTGAGATGAACTACGCGGAGCTCGGCGAGACGACGATGGACGTCAAGACGCGCACGCTGCTCCAGGTGACGCTCGACGATGCCGCCGAGTCCGACCGGGTGTTCTCCGTGCTCATGGGCGAGGACGTCGAGTCGCGTCGCAGCTTCATCCAGAAGAACGCCCGCGACGTGCGCTTCCTCGACATCTAGACGATCGGGAGCTCACGGCCCCCGGCGGGCCTGCGCCCCCGAGTACCCCCGAAGCCCGCACGGCTGGGTGGCTCGATGCACACGAGCACTCGACGAAGACGGCATACCTCCTGCTTGTGACTGAAACTGACTGAGAGACAAAGGGACTGACGTGAGCGACGACCTGCCTCCCATCGACGGAGACGACGTCAACGGGACGCCCGACGAGACGGTCGAGCCCGACGAGGGCGTCGACCAGGGCACCGCGCCGGTGGTGCGCGACGACGACGAGACCGACCGCGTCGAGGCCGTCGACCTCAACAACGAGATGCAGCGCAGCTACATCGAGTACGCCATGTCGGTCATCGTCAGCCGCGCCCTGCCTGACGTGCGCGACGGCCTCAAGCCCGTGCACCGCCGCATCGTCTACGCGATGTACGACGGGGGCTACCGGCCCGACCGAGGCTTCAACAAGTGCGCGCGCGTCGTCGGCGACGTCATGGGCCACTACCACCCGCACGGTGACTCGGCGATCTACGACGCCCTCGTGCGCCTCGTGCAGGACTGGTCGCTGCGCTACCCGCTCGTCGACGGCCAGGGCAACTTCGGCTCGCGCGGCAACGACGGCGCGGCGGCCCCTCGCTACACCGAGTGCCGGATGGCCCCGATCGCCATGGAGATGGTGCGGGACATCGCCGAGAACACCGTCGACTTCGTGCCCAACTACGACGGCAAGACGCTCCAGCCATCGGTGCTGCCGAGCCGCTTCCCCAACCTGCTCGTCAACGGGTCGGCCGGCATCGCCGTCGGCATGGCGACGCAGATCCCGCCGCACAACCTGCGCGAGGTCGCGGCCGGCGCCGAGTACTACCTCAAGCACCCCGAGATCGGCCGCGAGGAGCTGCTCGAGCACCTGCTGACGATCATCAAGGGCCCCGACTTCCCGACCGGCGCGCTCATCATGGGCCACCGCGGCATCGAGGACGCCTACCGCACCGGCCGCGGCTCGATCATCATGCGGGCCGTCGTCAACGTCGAGGAGATCGGCAACCGCCAGGCGCTCGTCGTCACGGAGCTGCCCTACCAGGTCAACCCCGACATGCTCGCGATGAAGATCGCCGACCTCGTCAAGGACGGCAAGGTCTCGGGCATCGCCGACATCAACGACGAGACCTCGGGACGCACCGGTCAGCGCCTCGTCATCACCCTGAAGCGTGACGCCGTCGCGAAGGTCGTGCTCAACAACCTCTACAAGCACACGCAGCTGCAGACGACCTTCGGCGCCAACATGCTCGCGCTCGTCGACGAGGTGCCACGCACGCTGCCGCTCGACGGCTTCATCCGGCACTGGGTCGACCACCAGATCGAGGTCATCGTCCGGCGCACGCAGTACCGGTTGGACAAGGCCGAGGCCGACATCCACCTGTTGCGCGGCTACCTCAAGGCGCTCGACCTGCTCGACGAGGTCATCGCCCTCATCCGCGCCTCCCGCACGGTCGAGGTTGCCCGCGACGGCCTGATCGAGCTGCTCGACATCGACGAGCTGCAGGCGGCGGCGATCCTCAACATGCAGCTGCGCCGCCTCGCGGCCCTCGAGCGCGAGAAGATCCAGCAGGACCACGACGCCCTGCAGCAGATGATCGACGAGTACCACGCGATCCTCGCCTCGGAGCAGCGCCAGCGCGACATCGTGTCGGAGGAGCTGCAGACGATCGTCGACAAGTACGGCGACGAGCGACGCACCGAGATCTTCCCGTTCGACGGCGACATGTCGATGGAGGACCTCATCCCCGAGGAGGACGTCGTCGTCACGATCACCCGTGGCGGCTATGCCAAGCGCACCCGGGTCGACCAGTACCGCTCGCAGAAACGTGGCGGCAAGGGCGTGCGGGGTGCGAGCCTGCGCGGTGAGGACGTCGTCGAGCACTTCTTCACGACGACGACCCACCACTGGCTCCTCTTCTTCACCAACCTCGGCCGGGTCTACCGCGCCAAGGCTTACGAGCTGCCCGAGGGCTCGCGCGACAGCAAGGGCCAGCACGTCGCCAACCTGCTCGCCTTCCAGCCCGGTGAGCAGATCGCCCAGGTGCTCGCGATCCGCGACTACGAGAAGGGCGACTACCTCGTGCTCGCCACCCGGGCGGGCCTGGTCAAGAAGACCCGCCTGTCCGACTACGACTCCCCTCGCTCGGGCGGCCTCATCGCCATCAACCTGCGCGACGGCGACGAGCTCGTCGGGGCAGGCCTGGCCTCCAACCGCGACGACCTGCTGCTCGTGTCGCGCAAGGGCCAGTCGGTGCGCTTCCACGCCGACGACGCGACCCTGCGGCCGATGGGCCGGGCGACGTCG
>Ga0190271_10002546_pt1 | contig 11105 bp, 16 predicted proteins | sample Popmic356T_FD_133747 | JGI IMG/M metagenome (GOLD analysis project Ga0190271, IMG submission 133747) | Populus adjacent soil microbial communities from riparian zone of Weber River, Utah, USA - 356 T | ecosystem: Environmental > Terrestrial > Soil > Riparian zone | place: USA: Utah | collected...
CGGCGGTCTTCTTGCGATCCATCGCATCGGGCTTTGGATTCTTCTCGATCTTCCTGGGTGTGGCGGGACTCCACTATGGGGTCGGCAGCAAGGTCGAAATCATCTGGGCGATCGCTGCTGGGGCCATTGCCCTTATCGTGCGTTTCACTATCCTTCGCCGGGGCGCATCGCAGGATGTCAAATGAACCTTGAACAGCCTTCGACGTCGCCGCGTCTCGAGCTACTCAGACCGGCTTCGATACGGTCGTCGCAAGCGACGCCTAACAAATCGCTGGAGCGGACGCGTGAAGGATAAAGTGCAAAGCTCATACAGCAGCGCGCGCGGCGCCCAGCTCAACCGTCAGGCCTCATACGCCATGACCGCAGCACATTCCCTGCACGCGAGACACCAATGAAGCCCACGTCCTTGTTCCTCATCGGCGTTTTGCTGCTTGCTCAAGCTTGCCTCCCATCCGCCGCCGCCGACACCGAGCCGCAATCCGGCGCAAAGCTCACGTTCCTTCTCATCTACCGCCCGGGGCCGGCCTGGCCTCAAGGCAAACGCGTGTCTGATCTGCCGCTCAAGGAGCACTGGAACTACATGCTCAGCCTGTACGCCAAAGGCGCCATGAAGCTTGCCGGGCCACTCACCGACAATACGGGCGGGGCGGTAGTCCTCGAGGTATCGAGCGAATCAGAAGCGAAGGCGATAGTCGCCGACGATCCGGCAGTGAAAGCAGGCATCTTTGTGCATGAACTTCACCCATGGGCGCCTGTGCCGTGGGAGAGTTATCTCAAGAAGTAGCGGGCTGCGGAAAACAGAGACCTAACCAATGCGTATCAGTCCTCACCTTTGCTTCGATGGCCAGTGCCGTACAGCGTTCGAGGCGTATCAGCGGATCCTCGGTGGAAAGATTCAAACGATGCTCACCTATGGTGAGTCGCCGATGGCGGCCTCGACGGAACCACAGTGGCATGACCGAATCACGCACGCGACCTTGATCCTCGATGAGATCGAGCTGACAGGCGTAGACATGCTGTCGGGGAGCTATCGGCAGCCCCAGGGATTCTTCGTGACGCTCACCGTGAGCGGCTCGCCGCGCGCAGAAGCCATTTTCAACGACCTTGGCGCTGGAGGCAGCATCCAGGTTCCATTCCAGAAGACATTTTGGTCGAGCGGCTTTGGTGTCCTCGTCGATCGATACGGCATCCCTTGGGAAATCAATACCGATGACGAACGCCCTGCTGCCTGACAACCGATAGGCATCTCCCTGGACGCCGACGACGATGGTTCGTATCCCCTGGCCGTTCGCGCGCAGGCTGCACTGCGACTTGTCTGCACGCAGGTGCAATCCTGGTTGATGAATCCATCTCCAGAGGATTATCACTGGGCGATGGCTACTGCCTGGGAAGAATTGGGAAGCTACAGTCGCGCCATCAGGCACCTGCTGATTTGCTTGCAGCGTGACGAGGATCCCCACGTAAGGACGGTGCTTGGGTCCTGTCACGCGCGTATGGGTTGTTGGCCGGAAGCTGTCGTCGAGTACAAGAAGGCGCTTGCCTCATGGCCTCATCCAACGGTTCTGCTGGCGCTCGCCGAGGCGAAGATTCGTCTCGGAGACTTCAAGGAGGCTCGGGAATTGACCGACACGGCAGAGCGGGACCATTCTCCGCTGGATCCCGAAGTGCAGGAGTCTCTCAGGGAGCTGAGGGACGAGTTGCAGACGGAATCCAGCCAGTCGCTGGATCGCAAACCACCGCTGTCGTGACACTGGGCGCGACCGGGAGGCATGCATGAGCAACTACGCCTGGGTGTGCTTTGGGTGTCGCACCGCATCGCGCCGGGATCCACGCTCGGTGAATGTTCGTTGCCGATCGTGTCGTGCGCCTTGTGAATGCCTCGGGTACAAGACCCCTGTTCCCGGCCGTTCGAAGGTCAAGGAATGGGACGCGCTTTGTCGCGCCTTCTACGCGTCGCGCCGCGCATTTCTCCTGCGCCGCGATCGCGCCAAGGTGCGGCGGCGCCATGACATCGAGCAGGAAATTTCGCGCCTCGAGCAGATGTCGCCGAACGAGGGACGCTCCGATGCAATCAAGCTCATGCACAAGGCGTTGGAAAGCCTGCGGACCTGACAACTCACCGACTCGCACGCGGATGTTCTCCAGATGATCGAACGTGAAGCGCTTGTAGAAATGCGGTTCGCAGTACTCGGCAACTCTGGTTCCGGCAAGTCCACGCTTGCACGATCGCTGGCGCGTCAGTCGGGCGCGGCGCTACTCGACCTGGACACGGTCATGTGGGAGCCAGGCCAGATTGCGGTAGCTAGATCACCGGAGGCTGCGAAAGCGGATGTCCGGGCCTTTTGCTCCGGGCACGAGCATTGGGTGCTCGAGGGCTGTTATGCATCACTCGTGAAGGAGGCGCTGGCCTTTTCGCCGCTTCTCATGTTCCTGAACCCGGGTGTGGAACAGTGCCTCGCAAACTGCCGCGCGCGCCCGTGGGAATCTCACAAGTACTCCTCAAAGGAGGAGCAAGACAAGCGTCTGGCGTTTCTCCTGTCATGGGTCCGGGAGTACTACACGCGCAGCGACGACATGTCGCTCATGGCGCACCGTGCCTGCTTCGACGCATATTCCGGCGCCAAGACGGAGCTGAAGATGCAGTTCGAGCTCGACACGCTTCGGCCCGTGGTGTTTGAGCGCACGCATGAGGGATAAACTGCAAGTTCCAACCCGTCGTTGAGGACCCATGGGTCTTCACTGACGATCCGCTGCGCGAGAAGATAGTGTGGTTAGTGAACCAATGAGCGCTCATGGGTAGGTTATCTCGCCAACCGCTGTCCGAATCTCAGCATCGCCTTCGCGGTCGCAAGATCGCGGAAATGGACAACGCCCAGTTGCGTAACTGGATCGACGCCTGTCAAAAGATGGAACAATGGTCCGGAGTCGGGGCAAAGGCGCGGCGTGGCTGGAAGGAGTCCGGGATCGCAGCGCAAGCGGAGCTCGAGCGGCGCGAGGGCGGCGGGGTGAATGTTATCGGTAGTGAATGATGCAATCATCGCGCGCCTCACCTCTTGAAGTTCTCTCCGTTCGCGAGGGCCACTTCCTGCTCGAGTCCGGACTCCACACGGCGACCTGGCTCGATCTCGACACCCTGTTTCTCGACCCCCGGGCACTGGCGCCTCACATCACGGCGCTCGCCGAACTCATTTCCAGGCACCGGATTTCGGCCGTGTGCGGCCCGTTGCTAGGCGGTGCGCTGGTTGCGCAAGCCATCGCACTTCAGCTTGGCGTCCGGTTCTATTTCGCGGAGCGAGTGCAATCCAACCCTGCCGAGGGACTGTTCAAAGCTGCATACCGGCTGCCGAATTCGCAACGCGAGCGCGCCGCGACGGAGCATTTCGCAGTGGTTGACGACGTCATCGGTGCTGGATCCGCCGTGCGCGCCACGGTGGCCGAACTATCCAGCCTCGGCGCACCAACCCTGGTCATCGGAGCACTTCTGACTCTTCGAAGCGCGGCCGTAAGTCATTTGACGCAACTGGACATCCCGGTAGTGGCGCTAAGCTCGAAGGAAACTCCCATGTGGGAACCTGGAGTGTGTCCTCGGTGCCGGGCCGGTATACCTCTTCAGTCGGTATCCTGATCAGCTGCACAAGGAGAGCGCCATGCAGATCAACTATCTAGCCGTCCTGGTCGCTGCGCTATCCAGCTTCCTGCTGGGCGGGCTCTGGTACTCACCAATGCTCTTCGGCACGGCCTGGCAGCGCGCGGCCGGAATTCCGACGAAGCAGAAAGACGGCCATCCGGCGCGAGTGTTCGGATTGAGCTTCGTGTTCGCGCTGGTCGCGGCCGTTGCATACGCCTTTCTCGTTCCAACTCCGGCAACTGCGCTTGCGGCGTCAATCCAGGGTGTAGTGATCGGCGCCGGGTTCGTCGCCGCGTCCTTTGGAATCAACTATCAATTCGCGAACCGAAGCACGGTGATGTGGGCCATCGACGGCGGATATCACACGCTGCAGTTTGGCATCTACGGCCTGGCCATCGGCTTGTGGCGATAGTACGGCCCGCGACTGCGTCGGATGCGGAAGCGATTGCGCGCATCTACAACTACTACATCCAGAACACGGTCATCACGTTCGAGGAAGAGCCGGTGTCCATTCAGGCGATGGCCGCTCGCATCGCAGAAACGCAGGGTCTTGCGCTACCGTGGCTCGTCGCAGAAGTGGATGGAGCGATCGCCGGCTACGCCTATGCGAGAAAATGGCGGGAGCGCAGTGCATACCGTCACTCCAGGGAGACCACCATCTACCTGGAACGTGGGTACGAAGGTCGTGGTATTGGCAGGAAACTCTATTCCGCGTTGCTGCCGCTGCTGCGGGACTGCGGAGTTCATGTCGTCATCGGTGGCGTGGCCCTGCCGAACGACGCGAGTATCGCCCTTCATGAAAAGCTGGGTTTCGAACGTGTCGCCACGTTTCGCCAGGTCGGTTTCAAGCACGACAGGTGGGTCGACGTCGCGTACTGGCAACTCGTGCTCTGACGCCTGGCCTGAGGCGCATGGCAGAAGCAAAATAGCCGCCCTGACCATTTGCCCGAGGAGATCACCATGGTTCACACCCACGGACTCTCACACATCGCGCTCGCCGTTCGGGATCCGGACCGCTCGCTGGCTTTCTACAGCACCGCGTTTGGCGTCAAGGAATACTACCGCGACGCCGATACGATCCAGGTCCAGGGTCCCGGACCCAACGACGTCATTGCCTTCGAGCGCCGTCCTGACATTGCCGGAATTGCCGGCGGCATCATTCATTTTGGATTCCGGCTCACGCGCCCTGAAGATATCGATGCCGCAGTGACGGCAGTCGAAAAGGCGGGTGGATCGATCACTTCACGCGGTGAGTTTGCAGCAGGCTTCCCTTTCGCATACGCCCGCGATCCCGATGGCTACGAAATCGAGATCTGGTACGAATGACCGGACGCGCGCTTCAGCCACTGAAGGAAACGCGATAACCCCAGGAATCGAGGTGCGTCGGAATGGCATTGAAGGCCAGCGATATCCGCCGCTCGCCGGGATTGATCGGCACGGCATGCATGAGGTAGCTAGGGAACAGCACCACGTCGCCGGGCTCCGGTAACGGGCTGATCCACTTGTCCGCGTTGTACGGACCGGTGGTGATGCCGGCGTGATCGTTCTTGAACGCGAAGTCCGTGCCCCCAGGGGATCTCATGAATACCGTGCGCGCGTCCGCATGCGTACGCGTGAGATACACGACGCCGGAGATGAAGCTGTTCGCGTGGTTGTGCATGGCCTGGCGGCCGCCGGTGTCCAGCACGTTGACCCACATTTCCTTTAACGACCACCCCAGGCGCTCGCCGAACAGCAGCGCACCGTATTCCGGCAGCAGCGGGTTCAACAGCTCCGCGGCCTCGACCAGCAGCGGCGAATCGCCGGGCCGCAACAACGCCGTGTGCACGAGATTCGGCGATGAGCTGTTGGCCTGAGTCACGCTCCTGCTGAAGTGATCGATCAGGCCGGCGACCAGGTCGCCGCCGAGCACGCGCGTCGCCCGCATGAAAGGTGTGGGAAAGAGTCCAATGACTTCCTGCATCGATGTTGTTAGCCGGCGCGTGAGGGGCCGAAGAGTTTAATGACAGTTGTGCGACAGTTTTATTACAGCGCCGGTGGTCATTCATGCGTCGCGCATTGTTAACAGAGCAGTCACACGAGACGCTTAAGGTTCTTCCCCACTTACGGCCAAACAACGCCAGGGGAATTGCTCAATGAAACTCGATGCCAGGAACAAACAGGTTGCGCTCGCGGTGGCGGGCGTGCTCAGCGCCGCGGCAATGAGCGCCGTCCACGCCGGTGGAGTCGTTACACCACCGAAGGTCGATACCGCAGGCACTTACGTCGCCGGTGACATCCACAATCACTCGACGTGTTCAGACGGCTCGATCTCGATGCAGAAGCTCATCAGGAAGTCGACGGACACCACCGACACCCCTTGGGGTCTCGACTGGTTCGTTCAGGCCGGTCACGGCGGCAACGGCAATCGCAATTGCATGCTCGCCGAAGACGCTACGCTTGCGACTCCCGCATTTCCGCTCGTGTTCGCCGCGGACGGCACCACCATCCAGGGACCTAACACCAGCTGGCAGAACACCAATCCGGCGATCAACCCCAAGGGCCGCGTGCAGGGCAATCCGCCCAACCAGGTCATGTGGCGCTGGCAGTCGGTCCAGGAGTATCAATACCCGATCACCGAATATCTGGCCGCGCTGAAGGGCCAGCCGCTATTCATCGGCCTCGAGTCAGTGGTCGCCGGACATGAGCACACGTCGATGTCCGTCATCACGGGCCAGCTCCCGGCGTCCGTTTACACGCAGAGTCTGCCCACGAGCCCGGGCTACTCGCCGCTGGGTAACGCCACGGCGCTGAGCCAGTGGTCGTACTGCTTCGACCGCGGCGATACGGACACGAGCCGTGGCAACACCGTCGTCGGAGGATCGGTGGGCAACAACTGGAATTGCTCGGTGACGGGCAGCGCGAATTCCACGGACCCGAGCTGGGATGCGGTCGCGCAGAAACTGGCGCAGCCCGGTGGCGCAGGCACGGGTAACCGCGGCCATGCCAAGACCGTGGAAGCCATGAAATGGTTGGCGGAAAATCATGCCGACGGCAGCTACTACATTCCGACGCACCTCGAGCGTGCCGGGCCGTTCAATCCGAACGGCAACAATGGCTTCAACGTCGAGCACCTGCGCAACTTCAACAACGCCGCGCCCACGGTGGCGTTCGGCATGGAAACGCAGCCGGGACATGGCGCCTCCGATGCGCGTGGTGAATACACGGTTCATCGCAACAACTTCGGCGGTGCGATCGGCAACGTGGACAGCGTCGGCGGCACCACCTGGGGCGGCACGGGCGTCTACGGCGCGCAGGTCGGCGGCGTGTGGGACGCGTTGCTCGGCGAAGGCCGCAACTTCTGGTTCTTCTCGAGCTCCGACTGGCACAACCGCGGCAGCTTCGGTCCGGACGATCGCCGTTCGTCGCAGGATTTTTACCCCGGCGAATACCAGCGCATGTTCATCAAGGTCGCTGACGATGCGTCCAACGCTTCGGGCGTGATCACGCCGGCCTCCGTCGTCAACGGTATGCGGACCGGCAACGTCTGGGCGGCAACGGGCCAGCTCATCGATCGCCTTGCGTTCGTGGTCTGCGAAGCAGCCCCGGGACTTACACCGGCAAAGGCGGAAAGCGCGGCACTGGCCGCGGCCAGGAAGAACGACGACGTCGATCTCGCCGGCAATTGCGCGACGATGGGTGAAAAGCTCCACGTGGCGCCTGGTGCGGATCTGGTCGTGGCGATCGCCGTGCGCGATCCGTCGGGCCGCAACTATTCGCCGTACACCTTCGCGAATCCGTCGCTGGTGCAGATCGGAATGGACGACGCCCTGAACAAGCCGGTGCTCCATCGCATCCACGTGATCGGTGGTTCGGTCACCGGCTTCAAGCAACCCGGCTCGGCTGACTACTCGGGTCAGTGGCCGAACACCTGGATCTCCAATCCCGACATGGCGACGGTACCTGCGGGCGCGAAGAACACGAGCGCGTCGGTGCAGCGCACGTTCAACTGGCACAACTGGAAGGTTGCGAACAGCGACTACCGCACGATGGCCTATCGCGTGCGTGGCGTGAACAGCTCGCAGTACCTTCGCCTGCGCGGCTCCAACCTGCCGGAATCGGTGCCCTTCGAAACCGATGCCGATGGCAATCCGCTGGCGGATCTGTGGACCAATGCCACGGGCATCAACCCTACGCTTCCGGGCGGATCGGACGGCGTCCCGGCGAATGCGAACCTGCGCATACCCTGCACCACCGTGGGTACGAACGTTCCGGAGAACGGCGTGACGTACACCGGCACGACCATCGACGGTTGCCCGGCGCACCTGCCGGTGGTCAACGGCGTGAAGTACTCGGCCTACGACGTGGCGGCGTGGTCGGACCTGTGGTTCTACAGCAACCCGGTGTTCATCGAAGTGCGGGGCTCGACGCTGGTGGCCGGCGTCAAGTAAGCCTCTGACAACTCGAGCGACCCCAGGCGCCGCGCGGAAACGCGCGGCGCCTTCTCTCATTTGAAGCGTAAGACCTATGTCCACCACTCTTGCTGAAGCCGGCGCTGACACTTCGATGGCCAGTCGCGACGAATTTTCCGCACCGGCCTGGATGCGCGAACCGTTGCTGCACTTCATCCTCCTCGGGACGTTGTTGTTCGGCGTCGATCATGTGCTCGCCAGCCGCGAGGACGATCGCCACACCATCGTCATCGACGCGGACGTCGACGCGCAGGCCATCCAGGTCTTCAAGGACGCGCGCGGCCACGTTCCGACTGATGAAGAGTTGTACGCGCTGCGGAAAGTGTGGCTCGACAACGAGGTGCTGTACCGCGAAGGAATGGCATTGGGTCTCGATCGCGGCGACAAGGCGATCCGTGAACGCGTGATCTTCAAGGCGCTGAGCATGGTGGAGGCCGGCGTCAAACTACCCGCAGTCGATGAAAGCGTGCTGCGGAGCTGGTTCGAGAGCAATCGCCAGAAATACGACAAGCCCGCGCGTTACGACTTCGAGGAAGCCATCCTCACGGGCGAGCGCTCGGAGGCCGCGGCGCGCGCATTCGCGCAGGCATTGAGCGCAGGTGCACCTGGCGACCTCGAGGCGGACCTGCGCGTGTTCACGGCGCGGCCGCACGACAACATCGTGCAGAGTTACGGCGCCGAGTTCGCTGCCGCACTGGCGGGAGCATCCGTGGGTGAATGGCAGGTGCTGTCCAGCAGTTCCGGCGCGCGCGTGGTCCGCCTGAAATCATCGACGGCACCAGTTCCGGCCCGATTTGAAGAACTGACCGGCGCCGTGCTGCAGGACTGGACGGACTCGGTGCTGGCCCAGCAGCGCAGCGCCGCCGTGCGCGAGCTGGCGAAGAAATACACCGTGAAAGTGAGCCCGGAAAAGTGAGCGCAGACAAGGTGAGCGGCCTGATGCGTGTCGCTTCATTCCTGTTGCTGGCGCTGGCGGCCAATTACGCCCAGTCGCACGAGATGACGATGGCCGAAATGGAGCTGCGCGAAACGCGGCCGGGTGAGTTCCTGTGGCAATGGGGCGCAAGTGGCAGCCGTCCGGTCGGCGATGAACTTGCGCCGTCGTGGCCGGATGGCTGCCGCAGCGAAGGAAACATGCTTCGCTGTGGCGACGCGGGCCTCACCGGTGTGCTGTCGGTCGGCGGCGTCGGCGAACGCTACTCCGCCGCGCTGGTGAAGGTGTTCTGGCGCGACGGCCAGAGCCGCGTCTACACGCTCACCGAGAGTCAGCCCACCGTGCACCTGTACGGATCGGCCGACGACCGCCGCGGCATGGTCGAGATCGCCCGTGCGTATCTGTTGTTAGGCGTCGAACACATCCTGGGCGGTATCGATCACCTCCTGTTCGTCGCCGCACTGCTGTTTCTCGTGGGGTTTCAGCGCAGGCTGGTGTGGACCATCACTGCGTTCACGCTGGCGCACAGCCTGACTCTCGCCTGCGCCGCGCTGGGCTGGCTCACGTTGCGATCGGCGCCGGTGGAAGCCACGATCGCGTTGTCCATCGTGCTGGTGGCGAGCGAAGCGCTGCAGCCACGCGAAACCCTGGCGCGCCGGTTCCCGGCGATGGTCGCGTTTCTGTTCGGCCTCGTGCATGGGCTCGGCTTCGCGGGCGCGCTCAGTGAAATTGGCTTGCCGCAGAATCATCTCGCTACGGCACTGCTGACGTTCAATGCAGGTGTGGAGCTCGGTCAATTGATGGCGGTGGGCCTGGTCTGGGCCGTCTGGCGCGTCGTACGCAACTGGCGGCTCGCGGAACTCGGGCGCGTTCCAATGCTCTACGGCATTGGTGCTGTCGCGGCGTTCTGGTCATTGCAGCGCGTCACGGCCATTTTCAGTTAGGACACGACATGGAACGACGCATCTCTTTGTTTGTGGGTCTCGCCGCGCTGGGCGCGGTGATGATCATCGGCTGGAGTCTTGCGGGCAATCCCGAGAAGGTCAGCACGTCATCTGCCCCCGAGCCTGTCAAAAAGCCGCTGCTGCCAATACCGGCTGTCGATACCCAACCCGTCGTCGTATTTACCGCGCCCGGCATTTCGCCGCCCGTCGCGAAGCTGGTCGTGGATGCGGTGAGCGGTGATGCAGCGACGCGCGCGGCTGCAATCACCGCACTGGCGGAAGCACCGCGAGCCGAAGCGGTGCCGGTGTTGGGTCAGATCCTCACGGACGGCGAGCCCGAGGTCGATCGGCCCCTGGCGTTGCGCTCGTTACGCGATCTTGCGCTGAACCAGGGTGATACCGACGGCGCGATCCGCGAAGCCATTCGACACGCGATGTATCACGGCGACGATTTCACGAAGCCCGATGCACTGCAGGAAGCGCTCGAAATGATCGAGGAATCACAACAGGGCCAGTGACCCGCAAGGGCTTGCGTGATGCCAGTAAGCGCCTTCGGCGACCGCGTGGACGGGATCGGCCTGCGCGGCCTGGCTCGGCAGCCATGGGGCAACCGCAATGAGCAGAAGTCTGCGATACATGCCCGCCATCCTGCGTGCCTGTGATTACAATTCGAGCGTGATCACCGACGCCGCCGTTCGCTTCGCCACGCTGGCCGATGCCGCGAGCATCGCCGCGATGTCGCGCGATTACATCGAGCAGGGTCTGCCGTGGACCTGGACGGAAGCGCGGGTTGCGCACGCCATTCGTGATCCCGAGACCAACGTGGTGGTGGTCCGCGACAGCGACATTCTCCGGGCCTTCGGCATCATGTACTACGCCAGCGATGACGCGCACCTGCTGTTGTTTGCGGTTCGGCGTGATCATCAGCGCCGGGGTGTCGGCAGCGCCATCCTGCGCTGGCTGGAAGATGTGGCCCGCACCGCGGGCGCGAAGCGCATCCGCGTCGAATGCCTGCGGGAGAACGACGCCGCGCGAAATTTCTATTGCGAGCACGGATACCACGAGCTCGACATCGCGAGAAAAATGTATCGCGGTCTCAAGGATGGCGTGCACCTCGAGAAGTGGCTCCGCGAAGAAGCCTGATCGTC
>Ga0190271_10002547_pt1 | contig 11104 bp, 14 predicted proteins | sample Popmic356T_FD_133747 | JGI IMG/M metagenome (GOLD analysis project Ga0190271, IMG submission 133747) | Populus adjacent soil microbial communities from riparian zone of Weber River, Utah, USA - 356 T | ecosystem: Environmental > Terrestrial > Soil > Riparian zone | place: USA: Utah | collected...
TCGAGCCGCATGGCGGCGACCTCACCGGCTTCATCCTGATCCAAGGTGACGCCGCGAAGCTCGCCTCGCTGCGCGTCAGTGAGGAGTTCACTCAACTCTCGATCCGCGTGAGCCTCATCGTCAACAACCTTGGCATCGTCGGAGCAGACCTCGGCGGACGGCTCCAGCGCCAAATGGAGTACTACACGGAGCAGATCGGCGCGTTCGCGTAGAGCGCTGCTGGATACCAAGGCGGCGCACAAACGCGCTTGGTGCGCCGCCTTCCCTCGCGGCGATGCACACAGGGTTAGGGCAACTACACAAGCAGGGCCGCGTAGTCGACTTCGCCCTCGTCGAGCATCACATGCGAATAGGTATTCGCGGTGACCGCCAGGTCCGAAGGAGGAGGTTTCTTGGCCTTCCTGCGCGACTGGATCGCGAGTCTTCTCAGGGTAGATCGCGGGATGTGACCACCGGGCTGGCGGTCGGCTCTGTCGCGACCGCGCGAGTGGACCCGGCGAGGGTCTGCCAGCGGGAGACCGCTGCGAAACTCGACTGCTACCGCAGAGGGGGGCGGGTGCTTCGTGGGCGCAAACCCGCAGCCTGCATACATCAACTTTCAGGATTCGGAACTCGCACGGACCTTGCCGCGTCGGTCATGACTCGGGATGGGTCGATCAGTCGACCTCGACGCCGAGCGAAGCCGGCCATCTCGAGCCCTATCACCGCCACGACGAGATACTTGGCGAGCTACTGACCCGCTGAGGCGGAGGCATGATCGTCTACGCCGTCGTCGATGACGTCCTTGCGCCCGACTTCCCGCTCGGCATTGAGTTCGAGGTGTTCATCCTCGCGCGGATGCGGAGCGGTTCATCGAGGAGGTGCGAGGTGGCGGCGGAGCTCAGGATCGAGGAGCGCGAGCTTGAGGCGGGTGGGCTGAACTGAAGCGGCGACGTCGGAGCTAATGAGCGTCCTGTGCCTCCACGTCCGGTTGCCAGGCCGGAGATCGAGTCGACTCCCGCGCCCGCTCACATGAGGTCAGCGAGAGTACGTCGCTGCTACTCACGTCGAGCAGCGAAATTGCCGTGCATTCGCGATTCGGTGATGTCTCGAATGCGAGTGTGCGACCGTCCGGGCTCCAGGCGAGGCTGTAGAGGCCACCGACGTAGTTCATGTGCTCGTGCAGAAGCGTCTCGCCCGTCCCGCCGCGATTAATCGCGTAGATGCTCGCCAGAGGGTTCACATCAGCAGGCGGGGTCCAGCGTGTGAATGCGATGCGTGAGCTATCCGGCGACCAGGTGTACCCGGCCTCGTAGAAAAACGGCGTGCGCGTGAGCTGGCGCGAATTGCCGGTCGCCACATCCAAGATGAAGAGATCCAGGGTGCAGAACGTCGGCGAGTCGATGCCGAAGCAGTGGCCGTAGGCGATCTCCTTCCCGTCAGGGGACCATGCAGGGTCGACGTCCGCATCGCCACGAGTCAGTCGCCGCACATTGCCGCCGTCTGCATCCATCACGAACAGGCTTCCCGGCCTCGAGGGCTGCCCGGTCGGAACGTTAGGCCCGAGGATGTAGGCGATCTGGCGTCCGTCGGGAGACCAGGTCGGCTGCCCTCTGTGCTTGCCATCCTGTTCGGGCGTGAGCTGACGTGTGTCGTCGCCGTCGGCATCCATCACGAACACATCGTCCTCGCTGAAAGTGGTGTACTCCCCGACATCCTCGTTGCGAGTGAACGCAATCTGCTGGCCATCAGATGACCATGCAGGGGTAGATGCCTGGGTCCGCGTCGTTATGCGCCGTCGATCAGATCCGTTCACGTTGGACACGCAGATCGCGTACCAATCGTTGTTTTGCTCCTTGCAGCTGTAGGCGATCTGGTCGCCCTCAGCCGGCAACGCGTCGTCGCGTACAAAGACGACGTAGACAGCAGCACAAACAATGACTAGCGCCGCGACGCTCGCGGCTGAGCTCGCGATGAGTGTACGGCGCGGCATCTCTCGACTGCCTCCGCGGCGGATCCTCACAGGGTGTCAGGCGGTGCGTCAAGGCGGATACTCGTGGAGTGAGAACATACGTTCGTGACCGCCCAGCCGCACGCGCACGTCCGCTTCCGCCGAGCGATCGAGCGCCGGGCGCTATGGCTGGCCGAGGAGCCGCCCGCGAGCTTCCGAACCTGCCGCTGGAGGACGCTCTCCAGCTCGTGCATCTCTACTTCGAGAAGGAATCGCCCAAGGCAGCGCCGGCCGCGAGGCGGTGGCTCGTGCGCTACCTCAGCGAGGGCACGCCGAGCTTGCACGACATCGCGAAGGTCACGGCGAGTCTTGCGGAGGCCAGCTCGAGGCGGGCGGGCTGAACTAGTGCCTGAACCGCGCTATTTGGGCATGCGGGGTAGCCAAGCGACGGAGAACTCGCGCTCGTTCGAGCGCGTGAGCTGACGAAGCCCTGAACCATCAGGTCTGCTGACGTAGACCTCGTCGTTGCCGAGCGGCTTGCCCGCTCCGATCATCGCGATGAACCCGCCGTCAGGAGACCATTCGGGCGCGCTTGCAAAGAGTCGAGGGCGAGTGATCGCCCGCGCGTCAGATCCATCGGCTCGAGCCACGTACACCCGCGCCGGATAGTCGGCTCCAGAGTTGAGCGCGATGTGCAAACCGTCGGGAGCCCACGACGGATCGAAGCTGCCGTCGAGGTCCCTGGGAAGCTTTGGAAAGCCTCTCAGCCTGCGCGTCGCGAGGGTCATCTGGACCAACCCACCCGGGAAACCCGGCTGGCAGTCACCGTTCACGAACGCGAGTGTCCGCCCGTTCGGGGAAACCGCCGGGTCCGTTTCCAGTACTTGGCCTCGAGTGACGCGCACCGTCCCGCGACCGGTGGCATTGGTACGCCAGATGTTCGCGCAGATCTCACAGCAAAACCCGCGTACGAAGTAGATCGCCTTGCCGTCGGGAGTCCATGCCGGAGACCCGCCTTCTACGCGGAGCGACGATTGCCGGCTCCCGTCGAGCCGCATCTTCCACAGCGTGGGCTCCTTGGATCGCTCGGTCGCACGCCCGTACACGATGGTCTGGCCATCCGGCGACACTGCAGGCGCTGACTCCCACGCGCGCGTTGTCGTGAGCCGCACCTCAGCTCCGCTCGCCAGCGAGATCGCAAAGAGTTCTCCGTCTCGTGCGACTACGACGCCCTCCGGTGACTGCGCGACTGACCCCTCCGCGCTGCTTGCACCCGCCACGACGCCCGTCGTGACGAGGACGAGGGCTGCGAGGAATACGCGGGACACGAGAAGAGGATCGTACGACTCGTTCTGAAGTGATGCCGCGTCTAGACGTGCGTCCAGGGCGATCCTGCCTGTGCGGGTCAGGTGTGCCGGAAACGCCCCGAAAGCACAAACGATGCTGTCCCGGTGCCGTCCCCGGAACTACTGACAGCGCGCGGCGAGCACGAGGCTGGGAGCTTAGAAGTAGATCGCGACCTCGGCGACGAGCGCGACCTCGCAACCCCCAGGAGCGCGGGCCTTGAGGGCTTAGTCCGCCAGCGGCCTCACGCTCAGCGCACAAAGACGCGGCTGCTTCAAAGAGGATTACCGCAACGGGAGGTGGTGCACCTGTCCGCGTCGGCCGAGCGAGGATCGCATAGTCGTCGGTGAGAACGACCCCTGCACGCGTTCGACCGCGTCTCTCGCTTGGTCGACCAGTCCCTCGGGCGCTGTCGACCCGAACACGGTGTAAGTAGTCACTCCACTCTTTAAGACCTCGTCGACGACAAGCCACGTCCCTGGAAAACGACCGTGGATCCTCCCGCCAGGTTCCGGCACTGCGTAGACCCACCGGATCTCCGACGAGTCTCGGGTGATCAACACAATGCAGACGTTCGGGAGTGGAGACACGCGTACGGCATCCTCTTTCAGGCGACGAGGTATGTATTTGACTCGGCCGAGCCTTAGCCTGCCCAAGCCGCCGGACGCCAACTTTGCTGCAGCGCAGCTCGCGAGCTACGTGCGGACCGAGGAGCGCCAAACCGAAATGGGGATGTGACGGGCACTGATCCCCAGGAGACTTTGGATACCCAATCCTCCCAAGTATTGGCCTGAGTGGCCGCTCCCAGCGGCCACTCTTCTTCTTGGGTCGAGAAGCGACAGCTCGGGGCGGGCGGAAACTAGTCCATATCCCACCCGCTCTCCCTCATTCGTGGGAGCGACTTGACGCGGATGGGGCATGGATCGTCTCGGTGGTCGATGGCAGGCTGGAACGGCATCCGGAGAGGCGGGGCGTAGTCGCACAGTTGCCATAGCGGCCCTCACGAGGGCCAGGCGAGGGGGCGGTAGTGCCGCAGCTATCCCCTCCTCCTACGTCCAGCCTCACCGTGATGCCGCGCCGAGCGTGAGGTCGAAGCTGTGGGGCGCGGGGCCGAGTGACGCGGTATCCGGCCAACAGTGCGAAGCCCCTGAGCTGAACTAGGGCAGCAGTCTCAGTCGGAGTGAAGCGTGTGCGGAGCCAGACCGATTGCCTCGGCCCCGCGAGACGTGAGCACGTAGAACGTGTGCTCGGACTCCGGCTGAGTCTGGGGTGTCTGCGCCGTGATCGGGTTGCTCCGACGCCGCCGAGCTAGTTCGGCTCGAACGAGGCGATCCAAGTCAAACGCTGGAAAGCGGTCGGAAACCTGCTCGGCGGTCTTGCCCTGATCGCCGATGAACTCGAGCACCTCACGATCAGCTTCTTCCATGAGGCCACGGTACTCGTAATCGGGGGGATGAAGCGGATCGAGGAGCGCGAGCTCAAGACGGGCGGCTGAACTAGTGCCGACTCCCCCTACGGCAGGCTCTGTTCGATTGAATCGAGTCGGTACGTGTGACCGGTGGCCAGATTAGTGAGCATCGCGTCCGAATACGCAACGTTGAAGCCCACGCCCGGACACGGCCCAGCAGGAGAGCGATCAAGGTCGAGGGTCGCAGAGCCAGAGACTCGTCCCTTTTCGTCGGGTGTCAGTCCTGCAAGGGACGTGCTCGGGAAGAGCTGCTCGGCAACCGATTGGCCACCCGTGCATGTCCAAGTGACCTCCGCCGTCGCATCGAGCCGATAGTCGACGGCGGCGAACCGCTTCAAGCTGCCCTCTTGGAACGTGACCGTGAGGTTGGCCACGTCCACAGCGTCAAACGTCCCCGTATAGGAGAACTTCGTGCTTGCTGCCGCTCCCATGACATTCGCGGCGAGCAAGAGCCCTGCCGATAGCGCAACTCCAGCAGCCAGGAACCGTCTCATCCTTGTCTCCCTCCGTGTTGGGGACGGATCCTGTGTCTAAGGAGCTGCTAAATGCAACCGCCATGAGAACATACGTTCGTGACTGCCCAGCCAAGCGCTCACGTTCGCTTCCGCCGTGCGATCGAGCGCCGCGCGCTGTGGATGGCCGAAGACGCGGCGCGCGAACTCCCTAACCTGCCGCTCGAGGATGCGTTGCAGCTCGTGCATCTCTACTTCGAGCGCGGCTCACCGAAGGCCGAGCCGGCGGCGAGGCGATGGCTCGTGCGCTACCTCAGCGAGGGCACGCCGAGCTTGCCGGACGTGGCGAAGGTGACCGCGAGTCTGGCGGAGCGCGAGCTCGAAGCGGGCGGGCTGAACTGAAATCGACACCAGACGGGCGACTCGCGGCTAGGCCGATCCCATCCGTCCGGTCGTTGACCGCGGAGTGTCATCTCCTGCGCAGATCGAGTATCCGCTCGCGCGGACACTCGATCGCGAGGATCCCTGAAGGCGCCCGCTTCGCGGTCGCGCGCCGGTGCACGGTCGAGGCTGCACCACCCCTGGGACTCTCTACGAGGCGGGCTTCGGCTCTCTTGCTGGCGTCTTCCGTGCGGACGTCTCCTTCGGCGCTGCCGGCTTCGCGGGAGCCTTCCTCGCTGCAGTCGTCTTCGTCGGAGTCCGCTTCGCGGCCGCCGGCTTCCTCGTGCTCCGGGCAGCCCGTCGCGCTCGCGCCTGGAGCTCGGCGTCGAGGGCATCGACGCGCTCCTGCCCCGCTTTCGCCGCCAGCACCGCTTCCTCGAACGCCGAATGCAGCCGACGGAGCTGATTGCCCACGGCCAGACGCGTCTCCTCGCCTCGGACGGCGCCGCTCGAGTACTCGCCGTCGCCGAGGAGGGTCTCGCGGAGGCGGCGCTCCACGGCCCGGTATGCGGAGACGAGATCGTCGAGGTTCTGTTCCACGGACCGGGAATCATTACCCACTCGACGCTCGCTGAAACGAGGAGGAAGACGACCCGGGCGCAAGGTCACCCCTGAGGCGCCCTGCGGCAAGGCACCACGGAACCCGGACGCCCGGGCCTCGACGAGGGTAGGCAGCTCGGCCCGGCCCGACATGCCCCGCACGGGTGAGATCCCACGGCGTCCGTCGCAATCCGCGGGCTCGCGACTCGCCTGGAACAATGCAGGCGAGACGTGCGTTCAGGCGTCTCGTAGACAGACACGATACGAGCGCGAGCGACACTCGCGCACCCGGACGAGGGGCGTCCGCCCCGGAGGAGGCAGCACATGGCCTTGACGATCAACGACACGGCCCCCGACTTCACGGCCGACTCGACGGAGGGAGCGATCAGCTTCCACGACTGGATCGGCGACTCGTGGGCGGTGCTTTTCTCGCACCCCAAGGACTTCACGCCGGTCTGCACCACCGAGCTCGGCTACATGGCGAGGATCAAGCCGGAGTTCGACCGCCGCAACGTGAAGATCATCGGCATCTCGGTCGACTCCACCGGCGACCACGAGGGCTGGGCGAGGGACATCGAGGAGACCCAGGGCACGGCGCCCAACTACCCGATCATCGGTGACGCCGACTTCGAGGTCTCGAAGCTGTACGGGATGCTTCCGGCCGAGGTCGGCGGCGAGGCCGCAGATCGCACCGCGGCCGACAACCAGACCGTCCGCAACGTCTTCGTCATCGGCCCGGACAAGAAGGTGAAGCTCGTCCTCGTCTACCCGATGACCACGGGCCGCAACTTCGACGAGGTGCTTCGGGTGATCGACTCGCTGCAGCTGACGGCCAAGCATCGCGTGGCGACGCCGGTGAACTGGCAGCAGGGCGACAAGGTCATCATCGCCGGCTCGGTGTCGAACGACGAGGCAAAGGAGATCTGGCCGGACGGCTGGGAGTCGCCGAAGCCGTACATCCGGATCGTCAACCAGCCCGAGGCACCCGTCCTGAGCGAGAGCACGAGCTAGATCCAGAGCCACCTGGCGGCCGGTCGGTAGATACGACCGCGATTGCGAAGCAAGCGCGGTCGGGGATCGTCGCGATCGAAAGGCCCGCAGTGCGGGCCTTTCGATGTGCGCAGGAACCCAGGTGGGTGGACCCCTGCCGGATCGGCGCAACTTCGGGGCCAGGCATTCGCCTGCGGGGAGAGGAGTCGCGCCGGTTGCCCGTACCTATTCCACATCGTGCGGACGGACACGAGGTTTTCCAGGCGATTTCCACACCCCGAAAGCCGCAATTTCGGGGAACTCCGTTGCGACTATCCACAGGGGTCGCGTCGTCGATCGGTGGCTAGACTGCGATCGTGGCCGAGTACGGGACGTTGCGGGTGAAGACGGGCCTCGCCGAGATGCTGAAGGGCGGCGTCATCATGGACGTCGTCGACGCCGACCAGGCGCGCATCGCGGAAGAGGCCGGTGCATGTGCCGTCATGGCGCTCGAGCGCGTACCTGCGGACATCCGACGCGACGGCGGCGTGGCGCGGATGAGCGATCCCGAGAAGATCAAGGAGATCCAGGAGGCGGTCACGATCCCGGTCATGGCCAAGTGCCGGATCGGGCACTTCGCCGAGGCGCAGATCCTCGAGGCGCTCGAGGTCGACTACATCGACGAGTCGGAGGTGCTGACCCCGGCAGACGTCGAGCATCACGTCGACAAGTGGGCGTTCACCGTGCCGTTCGTCTGCGGCGCCACCAATCTCGGCGAGGCGCTTCGCCGGGTCTCGGAGGGCGCCGCGATGATCCGCACGAAAGGCGAGGCCGGCACGGGCGACATCGTCAACGCCGTGACCCACATGCGGGCCGTCTTCGGTGCGATTCGCGCGTTGCAGGTGCTGCGCGAGGAGGAGCTCTTCGCCGCCGCGAAGGAGCATCGCGCGCCGTACGAGCTCGTGCGCTGGGTCGCAGAGAACGGCCGCCTTCCCGTCGTGACGTTCACCGCGGGAGGGATCGCCACGCCTGCGGATGCGTCGCTGTGCATGCAGCTGGGCGCCGACGGCGTGTTCGTCGGGTCGGGCATCTTCAAGTCGGGCGATCCGGAGACGCGCGCGAAGGCGATCGTCGAGGCCACGACGCACTTCGACGACGCGAAGGTCCTCGCCGACGTCTCCGCGGGTCTGGGTGAGCCGATGGTCGGCATCTCCGCAAGCTCGCTCGCCGACAGCGAGCGGCTCGAAGTCCGCGGTTGGTAGCCCCTGAGGTGGGCAGGTCGCTGCGCATCGGCGTCCTCGCCCTCCAGGGAGCGTTTCGCGAGCACGCCGCGGCATTGCGCAAGCTGGGCGCCGACGTCGTCGAGGTGCGGCTTCCGGAGGAGCTCGACGGTCTCGACGGGCTCGTGATCCCGGGTGGCGAGTCGACGACGATCGTGCGACTCGCGGAGCTCTACGGCCTCGACGAGGCGATCCGAGACTACGAAGGGGCGATCTTCGGCACCTGCGCCGGGATGATCGTGCTCGACCGTGAGCACTGGGATCTCGCGGATCTCGTCGTCGAACGCAATGCCTTCGGTCGTCAGGTGCGCAGCTTCGAGGCCGACGTCGATCTCGTCGCGGACGAGATCCCGCTCCGCGGCGTCTTCATCAGAGCACCGCGCATTCGCGACACCGGCACGGACGTCGAGGTGCTCGGCGAGCTCGACAGCGAGCCCGTCCTCGTGCGCGACGGCAGGTTCCTCCTTGCGTCGTTTCATCCGGAGCTGACCGACGACCTGCGCGTGCACGAGCTCTTCCTGCAGCTGGCCGAGGAGGCGAGCCGTGTCAGGGCATAGCAAGTGGTCGAGCATCAAGCACAAGAAGGGCGCGGCCGACGCCAGGCGCGGGCAGCTCTTCTCGAAGCTCTCTCGCGCGATCATCGTCGCGGCGAAGGAAGGCGGCCCGGATCCCGACGGGAACCTGGCACTGCAGAACGCGATCGAGAAGGCGCGGTCGTACTCGATGCCGAAGGACAACATCGAGCGCGCGATCGCAAAGGGCTCGGGCGCAGACGCGGACGGGTCGTCCTTCGAGACCGTCGTGTACGAGGGCTACGGGCCGGAAGGCGTCGCGGTGCTCGTCGAGGCGTTGACCGACAACCGCAACCGCACAGCCTCCGATGTTCGGCACGCGTTCACGAAACACGGCGGCAATCTCGGCACGACCGGAGCGGTCGCCTGGCAGTTCGAGCGTCGCGGCGTCGTCGTCGTCGCGGCGGATGGCACCGACGAGGACGAGCTCGTGCTGGCAGCTGCCGAGGCCGGCGCCGACGACGTCTCGCTCGACGGCTCGAGCTTCGTCGTGACCGGTGTGCCCGAGTCGTTGACACCGGTGCGTCAGGCGCTCGAAACGGCCGGGTTCGCGATCGAGTCCGTCGAGCTCGCGATGGTGCCGAAGTCGACGGTTGCGGTCGCCGACGAGTCCACGGCACGCCGGATCGTGAACCTGGTGGAGGGACTCGAGGACACCGAGGACGTGCAGGACGTCTACGCCAACTTCGACATCCCCGAGGCCGTGCTCGAAGCGGTAGCGTCCTAGTCGGTACCTGTGGCGATCGTTGCGGCTGACATCGGGGAGCGAAGGTCGGACCGGATCGAGTCGCTCCTCTCGGCGCGGCTGTTCGTCCAGCCACAGCTCGCCGAGGACCGCATCTACTTCGCATCGAACCTCTCCGGGCATCTGAGCCTGTACGCGATGGATGCCACGGGCGGCGTGCCGGAGCCGCTGCTCCCGCCGCAGATCGCCCTGCAGAACCCGGATCTCGTCGGCGGTGAGCTCTTCCACGTGCTCCCGCGCCTCGCGCAGATCCTCGTGATGCTCGACTCGGACGGGGACGAGAATTACGTCCCGCACCTGGTTCCGATCGCAGGCGGGTTCCCCGTACCGCTCGACGACGCCGTGTTCGTCGCGGGCCGGTCGCACCTCCTCGAGATCGACGACGACGCGGAGGTCGCGTTCTTCGGAGTCGAGTCGCGTGAGGAGTCCGTCATGACGGCGGTTCGCGTCCACCTGGCGACGCGCGCAGCGGAGTCGTTGTGGCAGAGCACGTACGGGGGCTACGTCGCGGCGTGGACGCCGGACCTCGCACGGCTCGTGTTCGTCGACGGCTACACCATGGGCGACGTCGTTCTGTACGAGGTCGTGAACGGCACACGCACGATGATCTTCGGGACGCCGATCGAGGAGCGCGATCCCGAGTCCATCTACCCGCTCAGCGGCTTCCGGCAGGCGCACGGCACGTTGGGCGGCGCCGGTCTGCTGCTGACGACCACGCTCTACGACGACAAGGGCTCCCTCGCGTTCCTCGACCTCTCGCGGCCCGGCGAGGTCGAGCCCGTCTCGCTCGAAGGTCTTCGCCACGAGGGAGTGGGGGAGCTCGAGGACCTCGAGCACCTCGAAGGGGATCGCTACGCGTTGACCTACAACATCGACGGCTGCTCGTGGGCATATGCAGGGGCGTTCGACGAGGGAGCGAGGACGTTCACCGTCCTCCGCCTGCTCGTCGGCGAAGGCGACCTCGCGGGCGGCGTGCTGCACGGGCTTCACTTCGATCCCGGCAGTGGCCGCTTCGTCGCCGCGTTCTGCACGGCGACGAGCCCGACGCAGCTGCACGTGCTGCCCGCCGAGGACGGACCGACGACGACGTTGACGCGCGAGCGGGCTCTCGGAGTCGCTCCGGAGGTCCTCTCCACAGGAGAGGACGTCTCGTTCGAGTCCCACGACGGCCTCCGCGTTTCCGCGCGTCTCTACCTGCCGGCGTCGGAGCTGGGGTACGAGGGGCCGCGGCCCCTCGTCTACTACGTGCACGGCGGCCCTCAGAGCCAGGAGCGCCCGGACTTCGCGTGGTTCTCGATGCCGCTCGTCCAGATCCTCACGCTCGAGGGCTTCGCGGTGTTCGTCCCGAACGCGCGCGGCTCGA
>Ga0190271_10002548_pt1 | contig 11102 bp, 9 predicted proteins | sample Popmic356T_FD_133747 | JGI IMG/M metagenome (GOLD analysis project Ga0190271, IMG submission 133747) | Populus adjacent soil microbial communities from riparian zone of Weber River, Utah, USA - 356 T | ecosystem: Environmental > Terrestrial > Soil > Riparian zone | place: USA: Utah | collected...
GCGGTTGTAGCGCGTGATCACGAAGAAATTCCTGAAGCCGACGCGATGGCCGGGCGCATCGGCCTGATTGGCAACCACGGCCACCGCGGCCGTGTCCTCACCGCCGCCGAAGTCGATCTGGAAACCGCGTGCGCGCAGGCCGCCGACCGTGTCGTTGAGCGCCACGCCGTCGGGCAGCGTCAGCGGGGTGGCGCCGGTGAAGCGCGCTTCGGCCAGCACCGGCGCGCCGTACTGCCAGCCATGCTCGTGCAGATAGTTGGCCACGCTGCCGAACACGTCGCTCATGTCGGTCCACAGGTCGCGGCCGGGTTGCGCGCCGCCGTCGACGGCATAGCGCCGGTAGCTGGAGGGCATGAACTGTCCCAGACCCATGGCGCCGGCGTAGGAGCCCAGCGCCGCGGTGGCTTCGATCTTTTCTTCGCGCACCAGTCGCATGAACTGCAACAGCTCGCTGCTGAAGAAGGGCGCGCGCGGCGGATAGTCGAAGGCCAGCGTCGCCAGCGCATCCAGCACCCGGTAGCGGCCGGTGATGCGTCCGTAGAAGGTTTCGACGCCCAGTATGGCCAGCAGGTACTGCGGCGAAACCTGGTAGCGATGCGCTGTGGCGGCCAGCAACTCGCGCTGCGCGCGCCACAGCGCCACGCCGGCGTCGATGCGTTCGTCACCGAGAAAACGCGCGCGATACTCCCACCACTGCAGGGTGCGTTCGGCAGGGCGGGTGATCAGATCGATGATGCGCGGCTGCGCCTCGGCCTGACCCAGCAGTTGCAGCACCTGTTGCCGGTTCAGTCCTTCCTTCGCCGCAGCGTCGACGAAGGCGACGATCTCCGGTCGCGTCAGGTCAAACGGAGCGGGTGCTGCGGCAGGCGCGGCGGGTGTCGCCGCAGGCGGAGGCGCAGGCGGTGTCGCCGCGGCGGGCTGCTGGGCCAGCGCCGGAGCAGACAGCCAGGTCAGCGCAATCAGTGTCGACAATCGGCATGGCTTCATCAGCTGCCCACGAGTTTCCGATGGGAATAGAGCCCCATCAGAATACCGAAGCCCGCCAGCAGCGTCACGACGGAAGTGCCGCCGTAGCTGACCAGCGGCAAGGGCACGCCGACCACCGGCACCAGTCCGCTGACCATGCCGGCGTTGATGAATACATAGACGAAGAAGGTGAAGGCCAGGCTGGCGGCCAGCAGGCGCGAAAAGGTATCGCTGGCCTGCGAGGCCAGAAACACTGCGCGCGTGACGATGAACAGGTACAGCGCCAGCAGCACGATCAGCCCGAGCAGGCCAAACTCCTCGCCGATCACCGCGAAGATGAAATCGGTGGAGCGCTCGGGCAGGAACTCGAGCTGGGCCTGGCTGCCGTTCATCCAGCCCTTGCCGAACAGGCCACCGGAGCCGATGGCGATCTGCGACTGGATGATGTGATAACCCGATCCCAGCGGGTCGGACTGCGGATCGAGAAAGGTCAGCACGCGCTGGCGCTGGTAGTCGTGCAGGAAATTCCAGCCGACCACGGCGCCGCCCACCGCGATCGCCAGCATGGCGACGATGATGCGCAGCTGCAGCCCGGCCATCAGCACCAGCAGCACGCCGGCGCCCGCGATCAGCACGCCGGTGCCCAGATCCGGCTGCACGATCACCAGACCTGCCGGCACGAAGATGATGAACACCAGCACCAGCAGCGAGCGCCAGTCCGGCGGCAGCGGCCGCTCATGCAGGAAGGCCGCTGCCATCATCGGCACCGCCAGCTTCATGATCTCCGAGGGCTGGAAGCGCACGATTCCCAGGTCCAGCCAGCGCTGCGCGCCCTTGCCGGTGTAACCGATGGCGTCGACGATGATCAGCAACACGATGCCGGTGAAATACAGGAACGGCGCCAGCCGCCGCAGGAAGTTCGGGGTGCAGTTGGCCAGCGCCAGCATGGCCACGGCGCCGAGGCCAATGCGCACCAGTGTGCGCAGCACGGTCGGCAGGTTCTGACCCGAGGCGCTGTACTGCACCAGCAGCGCGAAAATCAGCAACAGGCCCAGCCCCACCAGCAGCGGCCCATCCAGCTTCAGCGTGGCCAGCAGTCGCGCGGTGTTCGACAGGGTGCGTCGCGCACTGATCGATTCGCCGATTTCCTCGCGAATCATGTCGGCACCCTGACCGCTGGCTTGTGGGCCGCGGGCGGTCGATTGTTCTTCTCATTCAACAGGTAAGCATCAATGACCCGGCGCGCAATCGGCGCGGCCACCGCGGCGCCGAAACCACCGTTTTCAACCAGCACGCACACGGCAATGCGTGGATTCTCGGCCGGCGCGAAGGCGATGAACCAGGAATGATCCTTGAGCCGTTCGGCCACCTTGTCCGTCAGCGTTTCACTGCGCGACACCGTAAATACCTGCGCCGTGCCGGTCTTGCCGGCAAAGCTGTAGGTGGCGCTCTTGCCGATGGCCGCCGCAGTGCCGTAGGTGGTGGCGCCGATCATGCCTTCCATCACCACTTGCCAGTTCTGCTCGCTGACGCCGGTGATGCGCGCCGATTCCACGGTGGGCACCGCCGCGACCTTCCCGTCGGCGTGGCGTACCGCAGCCACCAGGCGCGGCTTGTAGCTGTGGCCCCGGTTGGCCATCACCGCGGTCATCTGCGCCAGCTGCAGCGGCGTCACCAGCAGGTAACCCTGACCCACGCCGAAGTTGACGGTCTCGCCCGGGAACCACACCTGGTCCTGCGGGCGCTTGAAGGCCTTCTTCTTCCAGGCCGGCGTCGGCAGCAGCCCCGGCTTTTCGCCGCCGATGTCGATGCCGGTGACTTCGCCCAGTCCGAAAGGAGCGAGGAACGCGGCGATCCGTTCGACGCCCAGCCTGGCGGCCAGATCGTAGAAGTACACGTCGCAGGAGCGGGCGATGGCCTGCCGCGCGTCCATGTAGCCATGCTTGCCGGTGCGGCCTTCGCGAAATGCCAGCCGGCTGTTGGGCAGGTGGAAGACGCCCGCGCAGAACTCGCGCTGTTCAGCGCTGACGACGTTGAAGGTCAAGCCGGCCAATGCAATCGCCGGCTTGATGGTCGAGCCTGATGGATAGGTGCCGCGCAGCGCGCGGTTGAACAGCGGCAGGTCGATGTTGTCGGTCAGCGCGGCATATTCGGGGCGCGTCAGGCCGCGCCCGAACAGCGAGGGATCGAAGCCGGGCCGGCTGGCGAGCGCAATGACATCACCGTTGGCAGGATCCAGCGCCACCACTGCGCCGCGCCGATCGCCCAGGCCCTGCTCGGCGGCCTGCTGCGCGGCCAGGTCGATGGACAGCACCAGATCTTCGCCGGCCACCGGGGCTTCCGATCCCAGCTGCGGCGCATAGGCGCCCTGGCGTTCCACCGAACGTCCCTGCGCATTGACCAGGATTTCACGATAACCGTTGCGCCCGCGCAGCTGCTGTTCATAGGCGCTCTCGACGCCCAGCTTGCCGATCAGCGTCGTGCCGGCGTAGCTGGCGCGATCGATCTTCTTCAGGTCCTCTTCGCTGATCGCCGCCACATAGCCGAAGGCGTGCACACCGAGCTCGCCGAAGGGATAGTGCCGCGTCTGCCGCGTGCGCAGGTCCACGCCCTGGAACTCGTGGCGATGCACCGCGAAGCTGCCGATCTCGTCGTCGCTGAGGCGCAGCCGGATCGGCACGCTGTCGAAGCTGCGGCGGGACAGGATGGACCGCTTGACCTGGTCGATGTCCTCGTTGGCCAGCAGGCCGATGGCGCTGAGCCGATGCAACGTGCCATCCAGGTCCGGCGTCTGCTCGCGGATCAGCTCCAGCTGGTAGGTGGGTTCATTTTCGACCAGCACTGTGCCATGCCGGTCGAGGATCAGGCCGCGACTGGCCGGAATCGGATCGCGGCGCACGCGATTGCCCTGCGACAGCTCGACGTAGTAGTCGTGCTGCACCACCTGCAGGTAGAACAGCCTGCCCGCCAGCAGCAGCATCAGTGCGATGACAATGGTCATCGCGGCGAAGCTGCGGGTCAGGAACATCCGCTGCTCGCCCCACAGGTCCTTGATGCGTACGCGACCGGCCATGGTTCCCTGCGCTCAGCGCGGTGAGTGGAAGCGCCCCAGAAAGCCGACTACCACCGGCCACAGCAGTGCGCCGGTCAGTGTGTGCAGCCAACGCAGCGACGAGGACAGTGGATGTCCGCTCCAGCCGTCGATCAGCCACAGCATGGTTTCATACACCATCAACGCGGCGAACACGAACAGCGACTGCTCGAAAATGGGCTTGGCGCGCACCAGCAGGTGCAGCTTGATGGCCAGATAGGACACCAGCGCCAACGCCAGCGCATGCTCGCCCAGCGGTGCGCCCTGCAGCACGTCGATGATCAGTCCGCAGCAGAAGCCCAGTGCAATGCCGCCCGCCTGCGGCGCCATCGTCGACCAGTACAGCACCACCAGCACGACGAATGCGGGCCGCAGCACCGCCAGCCAGAACGGCAGCGGTATCACCGACAGCACGATGCCCACCAGTGCCGTCAGGGCCAGCAGCAGGAAGGATTCGCCGCGACCGCTCATCGTGGCGCTCCCGCCGGCGGTTCCGCGGGCGCAGCGGCTGCCGTCGCCGGGACCGGCGCCGCCGGATGCGTCGGATCGAATTCGATCAGCATGACCTCACGCACCCGTTCGGCCTGTGCCAGCGGCGCGGCGTGAACCTGCGCCAGCAGCTGATTGCTTTCGCGATTGACGCCAATCACGGTGGCCACCGGGAAGCCCGCCGGGAATACGCCTCCCAGTCCGGAACTGAGCAGCACATCACCGCTCCTGACGTCGGAGTTGGTGGCCAGATAGGGCAGCAGCACTTCATCCGGAGTTCCCGAGCCGACGGCGATGCTGCGCAACTGGTTGCGCACGATCTGCACCGGCAACGCGTGCTCCGGATCGGTGATCAGTATGATTTCAGCGGTCCACGGCCCGACCCGCACGGTCTGGCCGAGGATGCCGTGCGCATCAACGACGGCCTGATTTTCGAATACGCCATCGCGCTTGCCCTTGTTGACGATCAGCCGCTGGCGCAGCGGACTGGTTTCGACGCTGATGACCTCGGCCAGTTGCCACTTCTTCACCAGCGGCGGCAGCGCCGCATGCAGGCTGCGCAATTCCTGGTTCTCGCGCTGCAGTCCCTGCAACTGCATCAGCCGCAGCTCCAGTTCGCGCTGGCGGGCGCGCAGCTGTTCGTTCTCGGTCCGCAATGACGTACGGTCGGCGGTGTTGCTGGTCATCCAGCGCCAGGCCGTTACCGGCGAACTGACCGCCACCTGCAGCGGGTAGACGGTGGCCTGCAGCAGGTAGCGCAGTTGCGACGACCACTGCTGGCGCTGGTCGAAGTACATCAGCGTGACCGCCAGGATGGCGTAGACGGTGAAGCGCAGGCCGGCGGCAGGGCCGCGGTTGTACAGCGGTCGGTTGGTCGCTGTGCCGAAGCCGGCCACTATTCCAGACCGAAGTGTCCCGGGCCCAGCTCGTCCATCAGCTCAAGCACACGGCCGCCGCCGCGCGCCACGCAGGTCAGTGGATCATCGGCGATCACTACCGGCAGGCCGGTCTCTTCCATCAGCAGCTTGTCGATGTCACGCAGCAGCGCGCCACCGCCGGTCAGCACGATGCCACGCTCGGCGACATCGGCGCCCAGTTCCGGCGGCGTCTGTTCCAGCGCCTGCTTGACGGCGCTGACGATGCCCTGCAGCGGTTCCTGCAGCGCCTCGAGGATTTCATTGCTGTTCAGCGTGAAACTGCGCGGCACGCCTTCGGAGAGATTGCGGCCCTTGACCGACATCTCGCGCACCTGCTGGCCCGGATAGGCCGAGCCGATTTCGATCTTGATGCGCTCGGCGGTGGCTTCGCCGATCAGGATGCCGTAATTGCGACGCACGTAATTCATGATGGCATCATCGAAGCGGTCGCCGCCGATGCGCGCCGAGTTGGCGTACACGATGCCATTCAAGGACAGCACCGCCACTTCACTGGTGCCGCCGCCGATGTCCAGTACCATCGAGCCACGGGCCTCCTGCACCGGCAGGCCTGCGCCCACCGCGGCGGCCATCGGCTCGCTGACGATGGCCACGTTGCGCGCGCCGGCGCCTTCGGCCGACTCGCGGATGGCGCGACGCTCCACCTGCGTGGAGCCGAAGGGCACGCAGACCAGCACGCGCGGCGAGGGCTTGAGGAAGCGGTTGCCGTGCACCTTGTTGATGAAGTACTGCAGCATCTTCTCGGTGTAGGTGAAGTCGGCGATCACGCCATCCTTCATCGGACGCACCGCGGTGATATGCCCGGGTGTGCGACCCAGCATGTTCTTGGCTTCCATGCCCACTGCCACGATGATCTTGCCACCGCGCGTCGGTTCATCCTGTACAGCGACCACCGAAGGCTCGTTCAGCACGATGCCCCTGTCGCGTACGTAGATCAGGGTGTTGGCCGTTCCGAGGTCGATCGACAAATCGCTGGAAAAATAGCCGCGCAGGCGCTTGAACATGGAGTTTGCCGGACCTTGTATGGCGGGCGAAAAGTGGCCGCTAATCTAGCAACCGATGGGACATTCCACAAGGCGAGGTGTATGATTTCGCGCCCATTTTTCCGCTTCCGGACCCCGCACGCATGAGCACTCTGTCACGCGCAGACATCGAGAACATCGCGCACCTCGCGCGCCTGGCACTGACCGAGAACGAAGTGCCGGCGCAACTGCACAGCCTGTCGCGCATCATCGGACTGGTGGGTGAACTGGAGCAGGCGGCCACCGCCGGCGTCGAGCCCATGTCCCACCCGTTGCCGGGACTGGCGGCGCGGCTGCGTGAGGACTGCGTCACAGAATCAGACCAGCACCGGCTCTTTCAGCGCAATGCGGCGCAGGTCGAGGCCGGCCTTTACCTCGTTCCGCGCGTCATCGAGTGAGCGCCATGCATCTGCAGACGGTGGCGGGCATCTCGGCCGGGCTGGCGGGGGGCAGTTTTTCCTCGCTGGAGCTGACGCGCGCGTTGCTGGAGCGGATCAGCCGCCTGCAGCCCGAGCTCAATGCCTTCATCAGCATCGAGGCCGAGCCGGCGCTGGCCGCGGCCGCGGCTGCCGATGCGCGCCGCGCGGCAGGCGAGCAGGGCGCCCTGCTGGGCGTGCCGATTGCGCACAAGGACATCTTCTGCGCTGCCGGCTCCCGCACCAGCTGTGGCTCGAAGATGCTGGCCAATTTCGTCTCGCCCTATGACGCCACCGTGGTGGCCCGTCTGCGCGCCGCAGGCGTCGTGTCGCTGGGCAAGACCAACATGGACGAATTCGCCATGGGTTCGTCCAACGAAACCAGCCACTTCGGTCCGGTGCGCAATCCCTGGGATCTGTCGCGTGTGCCGGGTGGTTCGTCGGGCGGCTCGGCCGCGGCGGTGGCCGCGCGCCTGGTGCCGGCCGCCACGGCCACCGACACCGGGGGGTCGATCCGCCAGCCCGCGGCGCTGTGCGGCGTCACCGGGCTCAAGCCCACCTACGGTCGCGTATCGCGCTACGGCATGATTGCCTTCGCCTCCAGCCTGGACCAGGGCGGCATCATCACGACCACGGCCGAAGATGCGGCGCTGCTGCTCGGTGCCATGGCCGGTTTCGATCCACAGGATTCCACCAGTGTGGAACTGCCAGTGCCCGACTACGTCGCCGGACTCGACCAGTCGCTGCGCGGGTTGAAGGTCGGTCTGCTCAAGGAATTCTTCGAGCAGGGTCTGGATCCGGCCATCGAGGCGCAGATCCGCGCCGCGCTGAAGTTGCTGGAGGCCCAGGGCGCGGTGCTGCGCGAAGTGAGCCTGCCGAACCTGCCGCTGTCAGTGCCCACCTATTACGTCGTGGCGCCGGCCGAGTGCTCCTCCAACCTGGCACGCTTCGATGGCGTGCGCTACGGCTATCGCTGCGAAAAGCCGCGTGATCTCACCGACCTGTACAAGCGCTCGCGTGGCGAGGGTTTCGGCACCGAGGTCAAGCGCCGCATCATGACCGGCACCTACGTGCTCTCGGCCGGCTACTACGACGCCTACTACCTGAAGGCGCAGCGCGTGCGACAGCTGATCGCCGATGATTTCCGCCGCGCCTTCACCGAAGTCGATGTACTGATCGGACCGACGACGCCCACGGTGGCCTTCGAGCTGGGCTCGAAGAGTGAAGATCCGGTCACCATGTACCTGAACGACATCTACACCATCGGCGCCAACCTGGCCGGTCTTCCGGCCATGTCCATTCCCTGTGGCTTCGCCGCCTCGCTCCCGGCCGGACTGCAGATCATCGGTCCACACTTCTCCGAGCAGCGGCTGCTGAATGTGGCGCATCGCTATCAGCGCGAAACCGACTGGCATACACGCATGCCCGAGAGGTATCGCTGATGGCGGGCAATGACTGGGAAAGCGTCATCGGGCTGGAAATCCACGCCCAGCTGGCCACTCATTCCAAGATCTTCTCCGGTTCGGCGACGGCCTATGGCGCAGCACCGAACACGCAGGCCAATCTGGTGGACCTCGGTTATCCCGGCGTACTGCCGGTGCTGAATACCGCCGCGGTGCGCATGGCGGTGATGTTCGGGCTGGCCATCGAGGCGCGCATCGCGCCGCGCTCGGTGTTCGCGCGCAAGAATTACTTCTATCCCGACCTGCCCAAGGGCTACCAGATCAGCCAGTACGAGCTGCCCATCGTGGCCGGAGGCCACATCGACATCCTGCTCGAGGATGGCAGCGGCAAGCGTGTCGGTGTGACGCGCGCGCATCTGGAGGAGGACGCCGGCAAGTCGCTGCACGAAGGCCTCGCCGGTCTCACTGGCGTGGACCTGAATCGTGCCGGCACGCCGTTGATCGAGATCGTCTCCGAGCCCGAGCTGCGCTCGGCCCGGGAAGCCGTGGCCTACATGAAGAAGGTGCACACGCTGGTGCGGTACCTGGGCATCTGCGACGGCAACATGCAGGAAGGATCGTTCCGCTGCGACGCCAATGTGTCGGTGCGGCGGCGCGGTGCCGAAAAGTTGGGCACGCGCGCCGAGATCAAGAACATCAACTCCTTCCGCTACGTCGAGAAGGCGATCAATTACGAGATCACCCGGCAGATCGATCTGATCGAAGGCGGCGGCAAGGTGGTGCAGGAGACCCGCCTGTACGATCCGGACAAGGGCGAGACGCGCTCGATGCGGTCCAAGGAAGAAGCCAACGACTACCGCTACTTCCCGGATCCGGACCTGTTGCCGGTGCTGCTCGAGGACTCTTATATAAGGGGTGTGGCCGCCACGCTGCCCGAACTGCCCGACCAGAAGGCGGCACGTTTCGCCAGCCAGCACGGCCTATCGGCCTATGACGCCGGGGTGCTCACGGCCAGCGCCGAGATCGCGGCATTCTATGAAGCCGTGGTCAGGGAACTGGGCGGCGAACCCAAGCTGGTCGCCAACTGGGTCGCCGGCGACCTGTCCGCCATGCTGAATCGCGATGGACTGGAGGTCGGCACCAGCCGCGTGGATGCCGCCGCGCTGGCCGCACTCCTGAAGCGCATCGTCGACAACACCATCTCCGGCAAGATCGCCAAGGAAGTATTCGAGGCCATGTGGGAAGGTCAGCAGGGCGCTGACGCCATCATCGAGGCCCGCGGCCTGCGCCAGATCACCGATGAATCGGCCATCGAGCAGGCCATCGAGGCGGTGATGGCAGCGAATCCAGCGCAGCTGGCCGACTATCGCTCGGGCAAGGACAAGCTGTTCGGCTTCTTTGTCGGGCAGGTGATGAAGGCCACGCAGGGCAAGGCCAATCCGGCGCGGCTCAATGAACTGCTGAAGAAAAAACTCAGTGGCTGAGACGCGGCTGCCGGGGGAACTGCGACGCTTCATTCTCGAGGCGCATCCGGTACGCGGGCACTGGGTACGGCTGATCGATGCCTGGCACGAACTGCGCGGCACGCGCCAGTATCCGCCGGTGGTGGAATCCTTGTTGGGCCAGGCCGCCACGGCGGTGGTGCTGCTGGCGGCCACGTTGAAATTCGATGGCAAGCTGACGCTGCAGCTGGCCGGCAACGGGCTGGTGCCGCTGCTGGTGGCACAGTGCACCCATGATTTTCGCCTGCGTGCCATGGCGCAGCATGCCGAACAGCTGCCCGCGGAGGCCGGGTTTGCCGCCCTGATTGGCGACGGGCGCCTGGTGGTCACCATTGAATCGGCGCAGAGCAGCCAGCGCTACCAGGGCATCGTGCCGCTGGAAGGCGGGAGCCTCGCAGCCTGCCTTGAAAGCTACTTTGCCAGCTCGGAACAGCTGCCAACCCGATTGATGCTGGCCAGCGACCGTCTGCAAGCCAGCGGTCTGCTGGTGCAGAAGCTGCCGGCGTCCACGCGTGGCGAGGCCAGTGGCGCTGCCACACAGAATGTCTGGGAGGAAGTGCAGGCGGGACTGACGGCGCTGAATCCGACGCAACTGTTGTCCATCGACATCGAAGCACTGCTGCCGACGCTCTGTGGTTCGCACGATGTGCGCCTGTTCGGTCTCACGCCGGTCAGTTTCGAGTGCAGCTGCAACCGGCCGCGCGTCAGCGAACTGCTGCGCTCACTGGGCGAGGCCGAGGCGCGCAGTGTTCTCGAAGAGCAGGGCGCGGTCACCATCGGTTGCGAGTTCTGCGGACGCAGCTATCGCTTCGACGCGGTGGATGTCGAGCAGTTGTTCGCAGCGCGTCCCACGCGCGATGAGCCGCAGCGGCTGAACTGAGGCTCGCGCCCGCGCGGCGGGTACCCTGTCCGGGAGTTTCAGTCGGCCGCGCTTCGCCAATCGCCGCGGGGAACGCGACGATTGGCGGCGTTCCCTCGCCCTCGCGGGCGAGGCTGTATATCTGAACCCTGCTACTGCTTTGCGTCGAGCGGCGCCTCGCCTCGCTCGTTCTCGGCGGCCTCCAATGAAACTCCGGACAAGGTACCCGCCGCGCGGGCGCGATCGAATTCGCTGACTGGCGCTACTCATGTTCTCAATCGACCTGACCGCCGATGAAATGAGACGCGGTGTTGGTGTCTTCGGAAAATTTCATTGGAGGCCGCCGCAGCCCGAGTGGGAGCGCGGCGCTACTGAACGCAATGGCGTCGCAGGGTTCAGATATACAGCCGCGCCCCCGA
>Ga0190271_10002550_pt1 | contig 11096 bp, 8 predicted proteins | sample Popmic356T_FD_133747 | JGI IMG/M metagenome (GOLD analysis project Ga0190271, IMG submission 133747) | Populus adjacent soil microbial communities from riparian zone of Weber River, Utah, USA - 356 T | ecosystem: Environmental > Terrestrial > Soil > Riparian zone | place: USA: Utah | collected...
AACCGCAGAGGGCCTTTGCGCCAGCGCGCGCCGATGATCAGCTTGTTGGTCGGCAGATTGACGCTGAGCTCCCCAGCGGTGATCCGGCCGAGAAACACCAGACTGCTATCAGGGCCAGCCGGTAGCGCGCTGAGCTCGGAGGGCGTCGGGGCGATCCGTGTGATCACCGTGCGGTTGTAGTTGAACGCCACATTGAGGTTGAGTGTGCCGAGCGCACTTGGCTCACTCGACCAATCCGCGACGATGTCGATGCCGCGCGTGCGCGTGTCGGCCTGGTTGGCGAAGTAGCGCACGAACTCCGAGCCCGTGTAGCCGTTCTCAACCAGGATCGGCTCGATCGCCGGCCCGAGCAATGTGTCCGTGCGCCCGATGCGATCTTGGATAGAGACCTGATAGGCGTCGATCGTCACATGCAGGCGCTCGAAGGGCTGCAGCACGGCGCCCAGCGCAAAGTTGACCGAGCGCTCCGGCTTGAGCGGTTCAGCCCCGAGAGCGCGCGCCAGCGGAGAATCGGTGCGCGGCAAAACTGACAGACTGGGCCCGACGGCTCCGGTGATGGGGTTGGTGCCGGTACGGTTGTCGGTCTGTGCGTACCCTATCTGCGAGAGTGCCGGCGCGCGAAAGCCTGTGCCCACCGTGCCGCGCAGTGCAAACGTGGAAGCGAAGTCGATGCGTCCGTTGTACTTGCCGCCGAGCGTCGTCCCCGAGCTGTCGTTATAGTGCTCGACGCGAGCGGCGAGGCCGTTGTACCAGGCCTTGATCGGGTAGATGCCGAGGTCGACATAACCGGCGAGCACGTTACGCCGCAGTCGGACTTCATCGGACGGGCGGAGCACCACGGCACCTTGCGCGCCAGGCGACGCCAGCTTGCCGACGTTAGGGTCGCCTTCTTGGTCGCCCGGCGCAAAGCGGTAGCCCCCATTCGTGTAACCGCGCGAAGCGCCGGCAAACGTACTGAATGCGTCGGTCCTGAGCTCCGCACCAGCCGAGACTTGTAGCGGCTGGGCAAGGCCGATCTCGAAGCCTTTGGTGAGATCGAGGTTCTGCACCCATTGTTGAAAGCGATACGTGGCCAAGTCGTCGAAACTGCGCGGCGAGCTCGGGCCGAGCGAGGGATTGAGCGCGAGGTTGCTGTACTGACGCACGTTGCTGCGGCCGTACGAAGAGCTCAAGTCGACCTTCACACCCGCGATCTCTGCTTTGATGCCGGCCACGACTTGCAGGTCCAGCTCGGCGGTATTGCTCAGCGGGAAGTACCCGTCGGGATAGAGAGTGGAGAAGTTGGCGAGACCATCCGGGCGGCGCAAGTTGTTGCCGGCTTCAGTCCAACGTCCACCGAGCGTTCCGAACGAGTACACGTGGACCGAGGAGGACAGATCCAGGTCGAGGTTATAGAACCCGTTGACTGCGCCGATGCGCGGATCGCCGTTGTGTGCGCCGTCGCCATTCCAGCTGGCGTTCTTTGGATTGTCAGCAGGTGCGTACGGGCCCGAGGTAGCGCGCAGGTTCCAATAGGAGGCGCCCCGATAGCGCGCGTCTGCGCCCACGTGCAACGCGCCGCGCCGCCCGAGTGGCAAGCCGAAGTCGGCCTCTGCTCGGCCATAGTTGAGGTCGCCCTTGCCGCCGTAGAGCCGGCCACCGGTCAGGCCGAGGCGGCCGCCCTCGCGGTCCTTCTTGAGCACCACATTGATGACGCCCGCCACTGCGTCGGAGCCGTACTGGGCGGCTGCGCTATCCTTCAAGACTTCGATGTAATCGATGGAGCTGACCGGGATCATGTCGAGATCCACGGCGTTGACTCCGCTCGTGTCGCCAGTGCTGTTGCTGACTTGCGCGCCGTTATGACGCCGCTTGCCATTCACGAGCACCAACGTGTACGCCGGCCCGAGGCCACGATTCGTGACAGGTCGCACGATGGACGTGATCCCCGCCTGATTGTTGCTGAACGTCAGCGACGGCAGCAGCTTGGCCAAGGCTTCACCCAGCTCTGCGCGGCCGGTTCGCTTGAGCTCGTCGGCGCTCACGATGTCGATCGGCGCTGGGCTCTCGGCCACCGTACGGGGCGGACCTCCACGGACACCTGTCACGATCACCGTCGCGAGCGCGGATGCCTCGGCAGCAGGCGCTGTAGCTGCCGGCTCGGCGGCTGCCGCTGTAGGCGGCGCGGCCGAAGCCGGTGTTGAACTGGCGACGGATGCGGGCGCGCTATCTGACACACCTGCGTCGGCCGCGGACTGCGTACTCCCCGCTTCCGGAGCCGTCGGCTCGGGAACGAGCTCCCCCGACGGCGGCGACTCGGCAGGTGGCGCAGCCACAGGCGGCGTCGGCTGCGCATGAGCCGGTTGAGCGAAGCCGAGCGCCGCGACCATCGCTGCAAAGGTGAGCAAAGCATACCAGAGCCACTGAACGCCGCGCTTGAGCCAGCGCGCGCGACGCCAGAGATAGATCGCGAGCACGAGCCACACAGCGAACATAACAGTCGTGGCGTCGGAGCTTGCGCCGCCCACAGCAGCCACATGACAACTCTGCTTGGGCAAGCGTAGATCCTTCACGGAGCTGCCGCCCAGCGCACCAGCGCCACCGCCCGGTCGCCCCGCTGTCGAAGCACCGCCAGCCGCCGGTCGCCCAGCGTTCGCAGTGCTGTCGTCGGGCGTGCCTGCGTCTTCGCCGCCGCTAGCGCTGCCCGCGTCGTCGGCCGCAGAATCCTCGACCTCGACGCTCACATCTCGTGCGCTCACGTGGGGTTGAAGACTCACGAGAGCTGTGCTCGCGATGAACCATGAAGCAGTCAGTACCGTGCCGCGCGAAGCCATGATCGATCCGCCTTCGTGGAACGTGCCGCTTGCGCGAGCCTGAACTAACACGGCTCGCGCGACAAACTCGAACACTGTTGCAGGCATACATCGCGACCTTTTGCCGAGTCCATTTAAATAGACTCAAGTCTTCTTTTACAACCGCGCCCGCACCCGTGCGCGCGCATCGTCGCTCTGACTCTCGCTGACTGAACCATCAGCAGTGATTCCACGACAGCGCCGCTCGCGTCGACCTACGGCTGAGGCCGCGCCGTGCCAGCATGTCTGTTTTGATAGACAGGCACATACCCTCGAGTATAACGTCGAAGCTGGAGACGAATATGCAGCACGAGGAACGAGTTCGACGTCGTCGGTTCTTGCAAGTGCTCAGCGCGTCGAGCGCCACGCTACTGGGTGCTCCGGCATGTGCCACCACACTTACGGCGCCCACGCTTGGCGCGGCGCGTGTGATCCCGCAGGCGGACCCCACGGCGACAACGAAGGCGACAGCTGTAACGTCGGGCTCCGGCCCCACGCAGTCAGCTGCCACGCAGCCGGCCTCTACGCTGTCAGCCTCCGCGCCCGAGCCAGCGCTGACGTTGAACCCGACGGAATACGCGTTCGTCGAGGCTGCCGTGGACACATTGATCCCCGCAGACGACCTCAGCCCGTCCGGGGCGGCCTGCGGCGTTGCGGTGTTCATCGACCGGCAGCTGGCGGGCGCGTTTGGGTCCGGAGCACGCCTGTATCGGTCCGGTCCTTTTCTGCAAGGCAAGCCTGAGCACGGCTATCAGCTGGCGCTGACCCCACGCGAGCTGTTCGGCAGCACGATCGTGTTAGTCAACACCCGGACACAACGCGAACACGGTCGGTCTTTCGATGTGTTGTCCGAGGCAGAGCGCAGCGCTGTCCTTTCCGCGCTGGAGAGCGGCGCGAGCGCGCTCCCTGCCGGCCAGATCTTCTTCGAGCTGCTGTTGACACTGACTATGGAAGGCTTCTTTGCCGACCCGATGTATGGCGGCAACCGCGACAAGGCGGCCTGGAAGATGGTCGGCTATCCCGGCTTACCGGCCACGTATCAGGGGGAGATCGCCGACTATCACGGTCGACGCTTCGATCGCGCACCACAGTCCATCATCGACTTTTGCTGAGAGCACCATGACGCCATGACGACCCGCCTGAAAGAAGTAGACGTGGTGATCGTGGGGTTCGGCTGGACTGGCGCGATCATGGCGCGGGAGCTCACCAAGGCCGGATTGTCCGTCGTCGGCCTCGAGCGCGGACCACAGCGCTCCACCGCCGAAGATTTCGGCCTACCGGGCGTGCGAGACGAGCTCAAATACGTGCACAGGCACGAGCTGTTTCAAGACACTCAGCAGGAGACCGTCAGCATGCGTCACGAGCCGAGCGAAACGGCCTTGCCCATGCGTCGACTCGGTGCGTTTCTACCGGGCACAGGGGTCGGCGGTGCCGGCTCACACTGGAACGGCCTGCACTGGCGGCTCCTGCCGAGTGACCTGTCGTTGCGTAGTCACGTGACTGCACGCTACGGCCGCTCGGCCATTCCAGACGAGATGTCGATCCAAGACTTTGGCGTCGGCTACGACGAGCTCGAGCCTTACTACGATCGGTTCGAGAAGTTGTGTGGTGTCTCGGGCCAAGCGGGCAATCTGCGCGGTCAGCGGATCGAAGGCGGGAACGTCTTCGAAGGCCCACGCAGCGACCACTATCCCAATCGACCGCTGCATAAGACAGTCACCGGTGAGCTGTTCGAGACGGCAGCCAAAAAGCTCGGCTATCATCCGTTCCCCGCTCCCGCGAGCAATGCCAGTGCGGCGTACACGAATCCGGAAGGGCTGACACTCGGCGCCTGCCAGTATTGTGGCCACTGCGAGCGCTTCGGCTGCGAAGCAAACGCCAAGGCCACCCCCAACACCACGCTGCTGCCAGTAGTCTTGGCGGATCGCAACTTCAGCCTGCGCACGCATGCCTACGTGCGCTCTCTCGTGTACGACAAGCACGCGCGCAAGGTGCGCGCCGTCCAATACGTCGATGTACGTGACGGGCAGGAGTATGAGCAGCCTGCCAAGCTGGTCATACTCGGCGCGTATGTGTTCAACAATACGTTGCTCATGCTGACCTCGGGCATTGGCCGCGCCTACGATCCAACTACGGGACGCGGGGTCGTCGGGAAGAATTATTGCTATCAGGTGGGCGGCGGCGTGCAGGTGTTCGTGGAAGGGCGCGAGCTCAATCCGTTCATGGGAGCGGGCGCCCTCTCGATGAACATCGACGACTTCAATGGCGATAACTTCGATCACGCAGGGCTCGGCTTTCTTGGCGGCGCCTGGATCGCGGCGGGAACGAGCGGCGGACGACCGATCTCCCATCGCCCGGTACCGCCCGGGACACCGCGCTGGGGCAGCGCCTGGAAGCGGGCAACAGCGCGCTGGTACCGGCACTCGTTCTCGATCGGTGCCTCGGGCGCGAACTATGCACATCGCCGTAACTACTTAGACCTCGATCCCAACTACCGCGACGTGCTGGGCCGCCCCCTGTTACGTATGACTTACAACTTTCGCGAAAACGACTACAAGCTGTCGAGCTACTGCAGCGGCGTTGCAGCGCGCATCGCGTCGGCCATGGACGCGACCATCGTCAGCACGCCCAATCCTCGACGCGGCAACTTCAGCGTGACCCCCTATCAAAGCACGCACAATACGGGTGGAACCATCATGGGTTCGAACCCGCGCGACAGCGTAGTCAATCGCTATCTGCAGAGCTGGGACGCAGACAACTTGTTCGTGGTCGGCGCGTCGGTGTTCCCTCAGAACGCGAGCTACAACCCCACGGGCACAGTCGGCGCACTCGCCTACTGGTCGGCCGACGCGATCGTTCAACGCTACCTGAAAGCCCCGGGGCCGCTCGTCCATGCCTAGGTTGCTCACGCTACATCGTGGGGTGCTCGCTGGCCTGCTCTCGAGCCTTCCGCTCACTGCTGCTGCTGATGGCGGCGCAGAAGGCGGAGGAGGAGGCGCGAGTGCCTTTCTGGTGTGCGCGGCGTGTCACCACGATCGGCCCGATGCGACGGGCCCGGAGCTGCGAACCGTGCTCAACCGACCGGCGGGCTCGGTCGCGGGGTTTCGCTACTCGAACGCGATGAAGCGCGCCAAGCTCGTTTGGACTTTCGAGACTTTGCGCGCCTTTCTGCGTGATCCGCAAGCCGTGGTGAAAGGCACGCGCATGCCGTTCTCCGGTCTGCGCGACCAGCAGCAGCTCGAGGACGTGCTGACGTATCTGCGTGCACAAGCATCCGAGAGCACAGCTCCGGTGAGATAGCGGCGCGCAAGTGCTACGGAGGCGAGCTCCGGTCGAGAGACCACGGCCACCCAACCGAAGCAAAGTCGGCGTACGGCGGAAAGTGCAGGCCAAAAGTCTGGGCCAGCACACGGAGCAGCTGTTCGTGCGACTCGAGTGTGATCGCTTCGCTACGCCCATCGCGCTCGCGAACCTTGAGCTCGGCGTTCAGCAGCGTGTGACGCCGGCCGTCGTCACTGGCGCGCGCCACGAGCAGGCGCTGCTTGAAGTGGGACTGCGGGTACGCGCTGGTGTACCAGTTGCCAACCACACGGTCGATCAACGGCATGGGCTCGCCGGTGAGCTCGTACACGTCGACCCAAGAATCCGCGACTTGCATTTGCTGCACCCAACACCCAGCCTCGCGCACGATGCGTCGCGTGTCGTGCGGAGTCACCTGCTCGAGATAGGGCTCGAGGAGCAGCGCCGAAGTCAACGAAACGCCCCCGGCTCCGACATCTGTCAGCCAGTCGGCGCCATCGAGCTCGACCTGCAGCAGCACGTGAGTCCGCGGCGCGATAAAGCCGCGCGGCTTGTCCATACGGAAGCGAGCGGACAGCGGCGTGACAGCGAACCCAAGCGCCGTGAGCACGCGCAAGAAGAGCCCATTTTGCTCGAAGCAGTACCCTCCACGCTCGCGTTCGACCAGCTTATCGAACACGACGTCGTCGTCGAGCTCGATGCCGCGCCCGAGCAGCACGTCGAGATTCTCGAACGGGATGCTTTGCGTGTGCGCCGCGGTCAAGGCGTGCAGCACGGCGAGCGTGGGTTCACGCGCACCTGTGTAGCCGACGCGAGCAAAGTAGCGGTCAAGTTGACTTGGCGTCATGCGGGGCAACATACACGAGCGTGCTGAAAATCCAGCGGCGGCGCGCTCTACTCTTTTATATCGACGCAACGTCTCGTATAAAGGACTAGCGGAAGCGCATGACTATGACAGCTGGTCACACGTCGGAAGTTCGTCTGCGGTGCGATGTCCTCGTGATCGGCGGCGGGCCTGCGGCCACATGGGCGGCTTGCGCAGCAGCATCAGCGGGCGCGCGCGTAGTGTTGGTAGACAAGGGCTACTGCGGCACGAGCGGTGTCGCGGCAACCGCTGGCGTTGGACATTGGCTCGTGCCCCCGGATGCAGCGCTGCGCCATGACGCCATGCTGTCGCGCGCGAAGCTCGGGGGCATGCTGAGCGATCGCGACTGGCAAGCACGCGTGTTGGACGAGACTTGGCGCAAGCTCAGCGAGCTGGGTGGGTCGGGCTATCCGAGCGCGCGCGATGCGGCAGGCGAGGCGGTCGTACGCATCGGCCAAGCGCCCCAGTACATGCACTTCATGCGCAAGCGTGTTCGGCAGCTCGGTGTGACCATTCTCGATCACAGCCCTGCGCTCGAGCTGCTGCGCGCTCCCGGAGGCGAAGTCAGCGGTGCTCGCGGTGTCAGGCGTCAGCTGCGGCAGAGCTGGGAAGTCCTGGCGTCCGCGGTGGTGCTCGCGACGGGCGGCTGCACCTGGAAAAGCAAGTCGCTCGGCGGCGACGTCAACACGGGCGATGGGCAGCTGATGGCTGCCGAGGTGGGGGCGCAGCTCTCCGGCATGGAGTTTTCGAGCTTCTACGGCATCGTGCCGCGCCACACTTCGATGGACAAAAACGGCTACTACGGCTTCGCCACGTTTACACGCGAGGACGGGAGCGTCATCGACGGTGATCTGTTCGGCAGTCGTGCACCGCTCTTGCGCGCAGCGTGCGAGGGCCAGACGTTTGCCCAGCTCGACAAGGCCGCGCCAGCGTTGCGACCGATCATGCGCGCGGCGATGCCAAACTTCTTCATGGTGCTGGATAAGCTGCGTGTAGACCCGTTCGCGGAGCGCTTCCCGATCGACTTCGTGCTGGAAGGCACGGTCCGCGGCACCGGTGGTCTGCACCTGGCGAACACCGAATGCTGGACCGGCGTGCCCCAAGCGACCCAAGCGACCACGCCGCTAGGCCGCTGATACAATTTCGTCAGTCCAGACTTTGAACGTTTCGAGCGTCGTCGGACCGAAGCTCGTGCTGATCGCGACGTCGGCGGCATCACGCCCGCGAGCGATCAGCACCCGGCCGATACGCGCTTCATTGTTCCGCGGATCGAACGTGTACCAATTGTCCTCGAGATACACCTCCATCCAGCCGGCGAAATCCATCGGGGCGTACGGAGGCGGCATCCCGATGTCGCCGAGATAGCCGGTGCAGTAGCGAGCGGGGATATTCATGCAGCGACAGAAGGCGATCGCGAGATGGGCGTAGTCCCGACATACGCCTCTCCGCTCGTGATAGACCTGAAACGCGGTCTTGGTCGAGCTGGCGTGTTCGTAGCCGAACGTGATGTGCTTGTGCACGAAGTCGCAGATGGCCTGCACCCGGGCCCAACCCAGCGGAGCGCTACCGAAGAGCGACCACGCCGTTTCGGTGAGCAGATCTGTCTCACAATATCGGCTGCCGAGCAGAAAGAGCAGCGTGTCTTCGGGCAGGACCTGCAGCTCGTGCTGTCTGGCGCTCGGGTTGACGGTCTCTGGCAGGCCCGTGTCGTTGACGATGGCGTCTGAATAGAAGCGCACTGGACCGGCGGGCGCGACCAAGCGCGTGCACCAATTGCCGAATGAATCTCGGTACATCTGGACCGGCACGCTCGGCTGCACGATCAGGCGATCGGGCTGCACGAGGTCGGAGACCCGGCTCGAGTGGACGTTCAAGTTGAGGATCATCGGCGTGGGCTGCGGACAGCGATACACGAGCTCGTAACCCACACGGATCTTCATGAATCTTCCCTATCGCAACCGCGAAACGGCGGCCTGTTTGCATGCCTGTCAGTGCGTGGCGTAGGCCACGACCACTCGGCGCCACGCATCATGGCACCTTCCAGCGCCGGGCGCTTTGCGTCGAATGACGGCGGCTGCGGATTCTTGGCGCGTGGCATCCTCACACTGCGAACGTCGCCGGTGACGCTGCGGCATCTGTGGCAGAGCTGCCGCAGCGCGGAAGCCCAGGCACTCGCGCCTCATGAGGTCGTGAAGCCAGAGTCATCCACGTACACCGACGCGCACGGAGTCGACCTGATTTCGCAGCGTCGTTCTATGTAGGAATAGCCGGCGCCTCGAGGAAGTTGACGTTCTCGAGTGCTCGCACCACGCGTGCGCTGCTTAGCTCTGATTGGCCTAAGCGAACCAGGACAGCACACGGAGGCATGTATGGGCTTTCTCGACCGCGTATTTGGTTCCAACCCAACACCAACCCAGAACGAGCGAGCTGGCGTGGCCAGCGTTTCGGCCGACGATCAAGCCGTCGCGCGCTATCGCTATTTGCTGCGCACCGCGCCGCCTGAGGCGATCGAGCAAGCGCATGCCGAGGCGTTCGCGCAGCTCACACCAGCCCAGCGTGCCGACGTGTTGCGCGAGCTGAGCGCGCAATTGCCTGCAAGTGAGCACGCCAGCACGGGCCAGCAGGCCGAACCACAAGATTTGGCTCGCATCGCTACCCGAGCAGAGCTGCGCCAACCTGGGTTCCTCGAGCGCGTCTTCGGTGCGAGAAGCTTGGGCGGTGGTGGTGGTGGCGTGGGACTCGGCGGCATGATGGCAGGCACGCTCCTCAGCTCGATCGCGGGCACGTTCATCGGAAGCGCGATCGCGCACCAGTTCTTGGGCGGCTTCGACAGCTCACCGGAAGCCGGACACGCCGACGCTGACTCGAGCCACGGTCATCAGGATGACGACCATGAGCAGCACGCCGCTAACAGCAGCGACGATGCCAACGATGGAGCTGGCGAGGATGACGCGTTCGACACTGACGACGACTACGGGGGTGGCGACGACTTCGGGGGCGGCGACTTCGACGTATGATCCGTAGGTGAGCCGATGATTTCGTCCGCTGCGGCTACGCTCGACCTAGCTCTAGGTTCAACTGCGAAGCCCGCCGCCACGCGTCGGACCTTTATCACGTCTGGCACAGTCGCGTACACCACTGCTCGTTGCGCAGCGCCTGAGCTGATGGCACACAGCGAGCGGTGTCCGCGTCAGGTCAGATCGTGCATGGAGATGGGCTAGCGTGGATGCACGAGCACCCTGCCCTTCCCTCTACCAGTGTCATCACGTCGTTGCCCGACAGCACCGAGCTCGCGCAGCTCGGCTTCGACGCCTGGCGGAGCTGGTTCGTCGCGGCAGCGAGCGCAGTGTTAGCTTGGCTGCCCGACGATGGCTTCGCGATCTTTTATCAGAGCGATACGCTTCACGACCGGGCCTGGGTGGACAAAGCCCACCTCGTGTCGCTCGCGGCGGATGCCACGAGCGCTGCGTTGGCGTGGCACAAGATCGTGTGCCGGCAACCAGCGGGCGCGAGCAGCTGGGGTCGCGCGAGCTACTCGCACGTGTTGTGTTTCACGCGCGGTGCAGTCCCGCGGCTGCGCGAGGCGAGTCCTCACGTGCTCGCCGAAGAAGGCACCAAGTCGTGGACGCGCGGGATGGGCCGCGCTGCTTGCGAGCTCGCCTGCAACTACCTGCGCGCCCACACGCAGACCCGCCGCATCGTCGATCCGTTCTGCGGTCACGGCAGCGCGCTCGCGGTGGCGCTCGGCATGGGTTTCGATGTGATCGGCGTAGAGCTGAGCGTCAAGCGTTGTCGCGTCGCCCGCACCACCCTCACGCGCGCGACATGATGTGACTAGCCCGCGAGCTGCTCGGCCGACGAGCGCAAGCCGTGCGTGATCACCTCGAACAACTGCGCCGGAAAGCCACGCGGCAGTTGCGCGCCAACCTGCTCGATCACCCCTGGTGTCGCCGCGATCACCGCGTCGATGAGGTCGTCCATGTCCGTGTTGTACTTGCAGTGTTGCGCGGCCGCGTTGAAGTGCCTGCGCTCGATCTCGTGCAGGTGGTAGTGCTTGCGCTTGCCCCGCAGCGACATCGCCAGCTTGAGCTTCTTTGGGT
>Ga0190271_10002551_pt1 | contig 11092 bp, 6 predicted proteins | sample Popmic356T_FD_133747 | JGI IMG/M metagenome (GOLD analysis project Ga0190271, IMG submission 133747) | Populus adjacent soil microbial communities from riparian zone of Weber River, Utah, USA - 356 T | ecosystem: Environmental > Terrestrial > Soil > Riparian zone | place: USA: Utah | collected...
CGGTCGTGTCGTTGTACAGATGCTCGAAGGTATCGGTGAGGTTCTGTGCTTCGAACGAGACCTGGAAGTGCTCGTTGATCGCGTAACTCATCGTCGCATCGATATAGGTGCTGCCCTTGGTCGCGTCCGCGTCCTGCCCATTCAGGCCGGGCACGATCCGCAGGTAGTCATCCCGGTACGACGCCGATACGCGGCCTTCGAAACCCGCCTTCGCGTAGTACAGCGTCGCATTGGCGGTCTCCTTGGACAGGTTGATCAACGGCAGCACGGCCGTGCGGCCCGGCGTTCCTTCCGCCAATGCCGGATTCACGATGTACGTGATGTCCGAGCTCGTGTGCGTGTAGTTGGCCAGCACGCCGAAGTCCTTGAGGAAGCCCGGCAGGAACGTCAGCGGCATCTGCAGGTTCACTTCGAATCCCTCGAGTGGGCCGCCGTCGCTGTTCACGGGACGCGAGTAGATGAAATCATCGGTGGGCAGCACGCCGGTGCCGATCAGCACGCTGTCGGGAATTCCGAGCGTGTTGAACGGCTGCGTGGTGCGAAGCGTGGCGATGTAGGTCTTCACGTCCTTGTAGAACACGCTCAGCGACACCAGCGATTCGGGTGCGAAGTACCACTCGACGCCCGCGTCGAACGCATCCGCCTTGATCGGATCGAGGTTCGGATTGCCCTGGGTCACCGTACGCGTGCCACCCGCCACGTTCACCGCGCCGCCGGGCGTCAGTTGTGCCAGCGGCGGGCGCGTCATCACGCGCGATGCGCCCAGGCGCACCATGACTTCGTCGGTGACGTCCGTCACCACGTTGAGCGCCGGCAACCATTCGTCATAGGTGCGCGACGTGCGCAGCTGCTGCGTGTTCGCGCCCGCCTCGGCGAACCCCACCGCGTCCTGGTCGGTGCGCACGTAACGCACGCCCACGTCGCCGCGCGTTTCGAGGCCAAACACCGTCACGTTGAAATCAGCCTGCAGAAATGCCGCGTCGTCTTTCTCATCGACCGAATAGATGCTGCTGCGGGCCGAGGCAACGTCGCGGCGCAAGGTGAAGGTGCCGGTGTTGCTGTAGATGTCGAACGTGTCGATGAAAGCCTGTTCTACCGGCACCACCCAGGCGGTGGCCGTTTCCGGCGGCACGCCGAATCCGTCGAAGCCGGAGAACTGCTGAACCAGGTCCGCGACCGTCGTGCCGGCCGGCAGCGGCGGAATATTCCGCTCGTTGGTCAGACGCTGCGCATCCGAATCGAAGGTGTACTTGCGCGAGTTGATGCCCGTCTTGAGCTTCCACTGGTCGTTGAGCGTGTATTCGACATCGAAAGCCGCCTGGCCGAAGGTGTTGTGGACCGCCTGCGGACGGAGCCGGATCTCCGGCCCGGTGGAGCCGCCCGTGAAGCCGGGCAGCGCCGGGCCGTAGTAGTAGTTAGCAGGGTCGCTGGTGTCGAAGCCCCAGACGATACGCGGGCGCGTCATGCTGTCGCGAAAATCGTAGATGAATCCGTCGGTATTGAGCCGGTCCACCTGCAGCGTGGTTTCGCGCGGCTCGTCGAACTGCGAGTCCGAATAGCCGAGTTGCAGGTTGCCACGCCAGCGTTCGCTGAATTCATGTTCGACGGTGAATCCGGCCTGCTGGAACTCGGTGCTGAAATCGAATATCGACAACTCCGCACGCAGGTCGACGTTGTCGAGCCGCGCGTAGATGAGGTCGTTGTCGCGTACCTCCGCGTCGCGCACGATGGTTTCCGGTTTTCCCTGCTGCGACTGCGCGCGGAAGATGCCGATCGGCGTCAGCAGGTTTTCGGTGCGCAGGCCGTTGTGTTTCGAATAGATCAGGTCGAGCGCCATCTTGGTCGACTCGGCGGGCTGCCACTGCACGGCGCCGGTGAGGCCGAGCCGCTCGTTGTCGACGCCAAACTGCGCGAGTCGCGGGATGCGCGGATGGTAGATCGTCGTGGAACGAAGCTGCGCGTAGGTGATGCCCGTGGGATATTCGTTGAAGCACACGCCCGCGGCATTCGCAGGATCGCACCAGCCGCCGTTCTCGGTCATGCGATCCCAGTTGAGGTTGTGGCTCGCCTGGCTGATCTTGTGACTCTCGGAATACGCGGCGGAGAACAACACGCCGAAGCTGTCATCGAGAAAAGTCTTCGACGCCAGCATGGCGAACCGCGGATCGTTTTCTTCACTGAGATCGTTGTGGCTGCCCTTGACCGAGACCGCGAACTGCGTGCCCGGCGTGTCGAAGGGCCGGCCGGTCTGCAGATCCACCGTGGCGCCGAGCGAGCCCTCCTCCGTTTCCGCCGACGGCGTCTTGCGCACCGTCAGGCTGCTGAACAGCTCGGTGGCGAACACGTTGAAATCGAATCCGCGCGTGCGGTTGATGCCCTCGAAACCATTCGACGTGGTCTGTGATTCGAGCCCGTTCAAACGCACGCGCGTGTATTCCGGCCCCAGACCGCGCACGGAAATGCTCCGCCCTTCGCCGCCATCGCGGGCCACTGCAACGCCCGGCAGTCGCTGCAGGGATTCGGCAAGGTTCGAGTCCGGAAACTTGGCAATGTCTTCTGCCTTGATCACGTCCACCACGCCGGTCTGCGTGCGCTTCTCTTCGAGCGCGCTGGCAAGGCTGCCGCGAAACCCGGTGACGACGACCTCTTCGAGCGGTCCGGCGCTCCCCGGCGTCTCATCCACGACCTGCTGTGCCGTGGCTGCGAACGACCATGACATGGCCGCCAATGAAAGAAATCCGATTGCTGGTTTCATGACTTGTCCTGAATTTGAGACGCAGCTTGCGAGGAGCCCTCTCCCGGGCCCCGAAACCTGCATCGTTCATTGCTTCATGCAACGCTTTTTCCGCCACGAACGCGGCGAAAAGACCCGTTACTCCCCCACTAGTAGACCGCTGATCCGTCGCGATGATACCGGTGTCATTTTTAGGATGGAGTTGGACTGCTTTGGTGTCAAGTTGGATCTCGCCGACAGGCCCTCGCGGGCGCCTCTGTTGCCTCGAACAAGGGCCTCACGCATTCTCGGAGGCCATCTGTGGGGGGCCGGATCAATGGGTAAATCGCGTCTACCGTCGCTATTGCTTGCGGCTGGACTGCTCGGGGGGAACGTTTGTTTGAACGCCAATGCCGCGGAGTCGCCCTTTGGGCGGCTCGAATCGCTCGATAAGCGCTTCGATGCGCTGATTGCGCCGAATACCCGGATCGAAAAGATCGCCGACGACCTGCAGTGGTCGGAAGGACCGCTCTGGGATGCGCGCACCAGGTCCCTGCTCTTCTCCGACATCCCCAACAACGTGATCATGAAGTGGCACGCCGAGAAGGGCGTCACGCGCTTCCTGGAGCGAAGCGGGTACACGGGTGCCGCACCCTTCACCGGTCGCGAGCCCGGCTCCAATGGCCTCACATTTGATCCACAGGGACGCCTGACGCTGTGCCAGCACGGCGACCGGCGCATCTCCCGGCGCGAGGCCGACGGCACCATGGTGCCCATCGCCACGAGCTTCGACGGCAAGAAGCTCAACAGCCCGAACGACCTCGTGTTCGACAACCAGGGCGCTTTGTATTTCACCGATCCTCCGTTCGGCCTGCCCAAGCAGTTCGCGGATCCGGGCAAGGAACTACCCTTCAATGCGGTGTTCCGCGTCGCCCGCGACGGCAGGATCACCTCCGTAGCCACGGAGCTCGAAGCCCCCAATGGCCTCGGCTTCTCGCCCGACTTCAAGACCCTCTACGTCGCCAACGCACGCGCCAGCTCGCCCATCTGGAAAGCCTACGCCGTGCAGGCCGATGGCAGCCTCGACAAAGGTCGCGTGTTCGCCGATTCCGCCGCGCTGTACAAAGAGGGCGATGGAGTGCCGGACGGACTCAAGGTCGATATTCACGGCAACGTATTCGCCACCGGCCCGGGTGGCGTGCTGGTGTATTCGCCGGACGGCGCCCTGCTCGGCCGGATCCTCACCGGTGTTCCGACCGCAAACGTCGCGTTTGGCGAGGACGGCTCCACGCTCTTCATCACCGCCAATCATCGGGTGCTGCGCATGCGTACGTTGACGCGCGGCCTGCCGCTGCCGGTCGCCCCATCTGATTCCAACAAGTAGCGTTTTCAATCACGAAGGGGATTCCATGCATTCACGGCGACCGCTGCTCGGTCTGATGACCATCCTTGCCTTCGGCCTGACGGCCAACGTCATGGCCGCGAACAAGGGGCGCGTATTGGTGTATTCCGGCAGCACGGGCTTTCGCCATGATTCAATTCCGGCAGCCGTCGAGGCTCTGAAGTCGCTCGGTGCCAAGGCTGGCTACACCATCGACACCACCGAAGATCCGGAAGTGTTCACAGCCGACAAACTCAAGCCCTACAAGGCCATCGTGTTCGTCAGCAGCACCACGGACCCGAAAAAGCCCGAATCCGAATGGTTCGTCGGCGCGAAGCGGGAGGCGCTGCAGGGATTCCTCAAGGATGGCAAGGGCGTCGTGGGACTCCATGCGGCCGGCGATTCTCACTACCACTGGGGCTGGTATGGCCAGATGATCGGCGGCTACTTCGAACGCCACCCGAAGGGCACTCCCAAGGCCGTGGTCACCGTCGTCGACCCGAAGCATCCCGCCACTGCCAAACTACCGAAGCAGCTCGAGCGAGTCGACGAGTGGTACTACTACAAGGATTTCGATCCCACGGTGCGCGTATTGGTCACGGTTGACCCGGCCACCATCGGCGAGGGTGAGGCGGACGTGAATCCAAATCCGCTGGTCTGGTGCCACGACTTCGGCGGCGGACGCGTGTTCTACAGCGGTCTCGGCCACACGGTGGAAAACTACCGCGAACCGTACATCATCGACCTGATCACGGGCGCTCTCGCGTACGCAGTCGGCAAATAGCCGCGGACGATGGTCCAGGAATAAAAACGCCCGCGAGCTGGTTCAGTTCGCGGGCGTTTCGTTTTCCTCAGGGGGAATCAGGAATCGAAGTTCTTGTCCCAGTATTTCTCGAGGCGTGCGCGCTGCGAGGCATCGGGCATTCGCCCGCGCAGGGCGTTGAGATTGTCCTCGAGGTGCGCAAGCTTGGTCATGCCTGGAATTGCGACCGTGACCGCCGGATGTGAGACCACGTATTTGAGAAACACCTGGCCCCAACTCCGCGCATCGATTTCTGCAGCCCACTCGGGCAGGTCGGTACCCGCCACGCGCGAGAACAGGTTGCCCTCGCGGCGCCCACCGAAAGGGAGATTGACCAGCACGCCCACGCGCTTCGCCAGCGCGGCCGGCAGCACGGCCTCGGCCGCAGCGCGATTGCCGAGCGAATAGTCGACCTGCACGAAGTCGATGGGCTGCGAATTGATGATCTCCACCATCTGTTCGTGCTGGCTGCCGCTCGAAGTGGTGATGCCGATGTAGCGCACATCCCCTTTCTTCTTGAGCTCGAACAGGTGGGGAAACAGCACTTCGACGCCATTCAGGCTGTGGATCTGCAACAGGTCGATTACGTTGGTCTTCAGGCGCCGCCTCGATTCTTCGATCATGGCGATGCCCTTGGCGAGATTGCCCTCGGGCGCCGTCACCTTGGTGGCGATGAAAGCCTGCTTGCGATTACCGATGTCGGACAGCAATTCACCGATCACCTCTTCCGACTGCCGGTACGCCGGCGCCGTATCGATGACCGACGCTCCCGCGGCCGTGAGTCCCGCGAGGACTTCACGCCGGGCGGCGCGTTCTTCCGGCGTCGTCGGGCTGTAGTTGTTAGTGCCGACACCCACGGCGGCGAGCCGCTCCCCGGTGGACGGAACCGGCTTGGTCATGAGCGGAGCCGAGGGCGGCGGCTTCGGTTTGTCCTTGTCCTTATCCTTCTCGGCCGCCCAGGACTTCAGCGCCTGCGTTGCCGCCAGGGTTGCCAAACCGGCTTTGATGATCTCTCGACGTCCTGTCACTTCTTCCTCCGTGCGACTTTGGATTTCCTGGCCTTCGACACCTTTGCGGTCGACTTCTTGAAGGCCGCGGAACGTTTCTTCGCCGCCTTCCTGAACATCTCCATGACCTTCGCGACTTTCTTGCCCGCCTTCCTGGCAGCCTTGCCGACCGACTTCCTGGCCGACTTCCCTGCCGCCACGGCCTGTTTCTTCGCCGCTTTCGCTCTGACCGCGAGCGTCTGCTTTGGTTTCGCTTTGGCTTTCGCCTTTGCTTTTGGCTTCGCCTTGGGTGCCGCCTTGGGCTTGGGGGCCGCTGTCGCCTGGGCCGGGAAGGAATTGAGCGCAAACGCGGCGCCGGCCGGATCGACGAGCGATGCGATGCGGCTGCCGCCAGGAACTTCCATGGGCGGAGTCAGGATTTTCGCGCCCATGCCGTCGAGTTCGCTGGCGCTGTCATCGATGCTCGGCACGTGGCCATACGGCATCCAGTGGGGTGGCGCCGGCCAGTCGGGCGGCTTGATGTACATGCCACCACGCTGCACGCCGTTCGAACCGAAGACGAGATAGACACCCGCCGGACCCATGTCCATGCGCGAGATGGCGTCCCAGCCGAACAACCCGCTGTAGAACGCGAATGCGGCCTCGTGGTCGCTGGTCGCCAGTTCGTGCCACGAGAACGCACCGAGTGGTGGCGTGCCCGTGACTTCGGGACGCGCATTCTCCGGATCGATGATGGCGAACAACGCACCCTGCGGATCCTTGAGCACTGCGTAACGTCCCGCGCCCTGCATGTCACTCGGCGCCTTGACGACCGATCCGCCGGCGCGCACCGCGGCGTCCGCGATGCTGTCGACATCACGCGTGCCGATGTATCCCAGCCAATGGGAGGGAGTTTCGGCCGGAAGATCCGCGGGAATGTCCACGATGCCCGCCACCGGAACGTCCGCCGCGAGGCAGACCGTGTACGCAGGGTCGGGTGGCCACGGCTGTGTTTTCCATCCCATGAGCCGCGAGTAGAACTTCCTGGCGCCCGGCACATCGCGCGTCATCAGTTGTTGCCAGACGAATCGGCCTCGCACATCGACAGCTTCCATGGACGGATCTCCTGTGAGTGTGGACGGAGATCATAGCGCCGCGACGGGCGATTTTGTCTCAAGGTGCCGGCGATGTTTTCGCGGCAACCTTCTTTTTTGGATAGAGCCCGATGACGGTGCCGTCCGCCTGGCGTCGCGCGAATCCAAGGCCGTTGGCCAGGGCGATGGAGCCTTCGCACAGCGTGAGTTCGGGTCGTGCGGGAACCTGGACGTCGACTTCCGGAATCTCGATCTCGATCCGGGTGATGAGCACGCCGAGCGCACCGGCGATGCCGCGAAGATAGGTCTCCAGTTCTTCTTTGAAGTGCTCGCTCAAACCCGCGTCGTTGCGAAGAAAATATCCCGTGAGATGTCGCGCCAGCGGCGTGGCCTTCTGCATCTCGCGCATGACGATCGCCTGCTCGCTCTCGAGCGTCCAGAACGAGGTCTGCGCCATGTATTCCCCGAATTCCGAAGGCACGGAAGGATCGTCGGCGCGGATGGGTGGGGTGGTCACGTGCAGAACGCCTTCCGGACTCAGCGACATCCGGGTCTCGGCCAGGTCGAGCTCGTAGTTGAGCTTGGCCGGCCAGATCACCATGACCTGTGGGTTGATGCCCTTGACCTCGGGGCAGGCCTTGTACCAGACCGTCACGTTGCGCTCGTGCTCGATGATGGCGCGCGTGCGCATCTGCGTGACCATCACGGTGAGCGGACTCTCCTCGGCATCCCGGTTCATCCACCAGGAATAGCCGAAGGCGCCAATGGCCACCGCGATGATCAGCGCGATCAGGTTCTTGAGCACGGCAACTCCTTCAAAATATTTCGAAGAGCCCGGCGGCGCCCATGCCGCCGCCAATGCACATGGTGACCACGGCGAGTTTCGCGCCGCGGCGTTTGCCCTCCAGCAGCGCGTGACCCACCAGGCGAGCACCCGTCATTCCGTAGGGATGACCGACCGCGATCGCGCCACCATTCACGTTGAGCCGATCGTTGGGAATGCCGAGCCGGTCAGCACAATAGAGCACCTGGACGGCGAACGCTTCGTTGAGTTCCCAAAGATCGATGTCGCCGATGGTCTTTCCAGCGCGCTCCAGCAACTTCGGGATCGCGAACACCGGGCCGATTCCCATTTCATCCGGTTCGCATCCTGCCACGGCGAAGCCGCGGAACGCGCCGAGCGGCGCAAGCCCGGCCTGTGCCGCGCGTGCGGCGCTCATGACGACACACGCGGACGCGCCATCGGAAAACTGGCTGGCGTTGCCGGCCGCGATGACGCCGCCGGGCGTGGCCGACCTTATCTTCGAAACAGCTTCGTAGGTGGTGTCGGGCCGGATGCCTTCGTCCGCGCTCACCGTCATCGCCCGCGTCATGAGGCGGCCACTGTCGCGATCCGCAACGCCTGCCACCACCTCGAGCGGCACGATCTCTTCGGTGAACCGGCCCGCGGCCAGTGCCGCTGCGGCACGCTGCTGGCTCTGCACGCCATAACGATCCTGGGCCTCGCGGGAAATGCTGTAGCGGCTCGCCACGGTTTCCGCGGTCTGCAGCATGTTCCAGTAGATCTCCGGCTTGTTCTTGTCGAGCCAGGCTTCCTTGGCCATGAAGGTGTTCAGATGCTCGTTCTGCACGCAGGAGATGGATTCGACGCCACCCGCGACGTACACCTCGCCCTCACCCGTCATGATCCGCTGCGCGGCGAGCGCGATGGTCTGCAGGCCCGACGAGCAATAGCGATTCACGGTCATGCCGGAAGTGGTGACGGGGCATCCGGCGCGCAGCGCAATCTGGCGCGCGATGTTGAAGCCGGTGGCGCCTTCCGGATTGGCGCAGCCCATGAGCACGTCCTCGACCTCCGCGGGATCGACCTTTGCGCGCTCCATCGCGTGTTTGACCACGTGCGCACCCAGCGTCGCGCCATGCGTGAGATTGAAGGCCCCGCGCCAGGACTTGGCGAGTGCGGTGCGCGCAGTGGAAACGATGACGGCATCAACCACGGCGCCCTCCTTTGCTCTTCCTGGCCTTCTTGCCGGCTTTCTTTCCTGCGGGCGGCTCGTCGTCGAAAGTCTTTCCCGCGGCGGCGAGTTGCACGAGCAGCTTCGCCGGTTTCCAGAAATCCGGCTGCGCGTGTTTGTTCGCCGCGAATTCCTTCATGCGCCTGACGACCTGGCCGAGTCCGACCCGGCTGGCGTGAAACATCGGGCCTCCACGCTGCACGGGAAAGCCATATCCGGCGAGATACACCACGTCGATGTCGGATGCGCGTTGCGCTATGCCCTCGTCGAGCAGGTGCGCGCCTTCATTGACCAGCGCGTACAACAGCCGGTCGACGATTTCGGCGTCGGAAATCTTGCGCGGTTCGATCGGAAGCAGCTTGCGCTCCTCGACGATGATCTGGTCGACCACGGGATCGGCGATGGCGTCGCGCTTGCCCGCCTCGTATCGATACCAGCCCAGGCCGGTCTTCTGACCGAAACGACCCAGTTCGCAGACGCGATCGGCGATGCGCATCTTTCTCTGCTTCGGGTGCTCGGCGTAGTGGCGTTTGCGGATGTGCCAGCTGATGTCGTTGCCAGCCAGATCCGACATGCGGAACGGTCCCATGGCAAAGCCGAACTTTTCGATGGCCCGGTCCACTTGCTGCGGCGACGCGCCCTCTTCCAGCAGCAGCAGCGCCTGCTGCGAGTACGCGTTGATCATGCGATTGCCGATGAATCCGTCGCAGACTCCGGCCACCACCGCCGTCTTGCCGATGCGTCGCGCCAGGGCCATCACCGTGGCCAGAACGTCCGGCCGCGTCTTCTTCGCGCGCACCACCTCCAGCAGCTTCATGATGTTCGCGGGACTGAAGAAGTGCGTGCCGAGAACATCGCCCGGCCGCCTGGTGAACGCCGCGATCTTGTCGACGTCGAGCGTCGAGGTGTTGGTGGCGAGAATCGCCCCGCGCTTCATCACCTTGTCCAGCGCGCGGAACACGGACTTCTTGACTTCGAGATCTTCGAACACCGCCTCGATGACCAGGTCCGCCTTCGATGCCGCGGCGTAATCGAGCGATGGAGTGATGAGCGCGGCACGTTTCGCGGCGTCGTCGGCCTTCAGTTTGCCCTTGGCCACCGCGCCCTCGTATTGCTTGCGAATGCCCGCGATGCCCCGGTCGAGCGCTTCCTGCTTTGCCTCGAGAATGGTGACGGGAATGCCGGCGTTCGCGAAATTCATCGCGATGCCGCCGCCCATGGTTCCGGCACCGACGATCGCGACCTCGGAAATCTTCCGTTGCGGCGTCTTGTCGGTGAGGCCGGCTACCTTGGATGCCGCGCGCTCCGCGAAGAATGCATGGCGCAGCGCCTTCGATTCCTCGCTCACCATGAGTTCGCTGAACACCTTCTGTTCCGTGGCGATGCCCGCATCGAACTTCTGCGCGACGGCGGCGCCCACGGCCTCGAGCGCGCGCGCGGGCGCAGCGAGGCCGCGGGATACGGAGGCCACGCCGGTTTTCGCGAATTGCAGAAAAGCTTCGGCCTGGGGATGTTTGCAGGGCAGATCGCGCACGCGCCGGATCGGTTGCGCTTCCTTGATGAGCTTCGCGGCAAACTCGCGCGCGGCACTCTCGAGCGAGTCCGGCACGATCGCGTCGAACAACGCGGTGCCCTTGAATGTGGATGCGGGAACGGTGGCGCCCGAGACGATCATGTTGACCGCCGCTTCGAGTCCCACGAGGCGCGGGAAACGCTGAGTGCCGCCGGCGCCGGGGATGAGGCCCAGCTTGACCTCCGGAAAGGCGATCTTGGCGCTCGCCAGCGCCACCCGGTAATGGCAACCGAGCGCCAGCTCGAGCCCGCCACCCATGCAGGCACCGCCGATCGCCGCCACCACCGGCTTCGATGCGGCCTCGACGATATCGACGACCGCGGGCAGGAAGGGCTCCGCGTAGAACGCGTCACCGGCGAATTCCTTGATGTCGGCGCCGCTCGAGAATGCGCGGTCGTTGCCGATGATGATCACCGCGCGCACCCTGGGATCGGCGACGGCGCGATCGAGCGCGTTCACGAGCCCTGCGCGCAAGCCGTGCGACAGCGCATTCAGCGGAGGATTGTTCATCGCGAGCCACGCGATGCC
>Ga0190271_10002552_pt1 | contig 11092 bp, 11 predicted proteins | sample Popmic356T_FD_133747 | JGI IMG/M metagenome (GOLD analysis project Ga0190271, IMG submission 133747) | Populus adjacent soil microbial communities from riparian zone of Weber River, Utah, USA - 356 T | ecosystem: Environmental > Terrestrial > Soil > Riparian zone | place: USA: Utah | collected...
ACCGAGGGCGCCGGCGGTGGCATCGACGTCTACTCGATCCGCCAGCCGCTGGGCGTGGTCGCCGGCATCACCCCGTTCAACTTCCCGGCGATGATCCCGCTGTGGAAAGCCGGACCGGCACTGGCATGTGGCAACGCCTTCATCCTCAAGCCTTCTGAGCGCGACCCGTCGGTTCCGGTGCGCCTGGCCGAGTTGTTCCTGGAGGCCGGCCTGCCCGCAGGCGTCTTCCAGGTCGTCCAGGGCGACAAAGAAGCGGTCGACGCGATCCTGGCCCACCCCGACATCCAGGCCGTCGGCTTCGTCGGGTCCTCCGACATCGCGCAGTACATCTACTCGACCGCGGCGGCCAACGGCAAGCGCTCGCAGTGCTTCGGCGGGGCGAAGAACCACATGATCGTGATGCCCGATGCCGATCTCGACCAGGCCGTCGACGCGCTGATCGGAGCGGGCTACGGCAGCGCCGGTGAGCGGTGCATGGCGATCAGCGTCGCGGTACCGGTCGGCGAAGAGACGGCGCAACGGCTTCGAAATAGGCTCGTCGAACGGGTCAACCAACTCCGCGTCGGCCACAGCCTGGACCCCAAGGCCGACTACGGCCCGCTGGTCACCGAGGCTGCGCTCCACCGGGTCCGCGACTACATCGGCCAGGGTGTCGATGCCGGCGCCGAACTCGTCGTGGACGGCCGGGAACGCGCCACCGACGAACTGACCTTCGACGACACCAGCCTCGAGGGCGGCTACTTCATCGGGCCCACGCTGTTCGACCACGTCACGACCGACATGTCGATCTACACCGACGAGATCTTCGGCCCGGTGCTGTGCATCGTGCGGGCCGAGGACTACGAGGACGCGTTGCGGCTTCCTTCTCAGCACGAGTACGGCAACGGCGTCGCGATCTTCACCCGCGACGGCGACGCTGCCCGTGATTTCGTGTCCCGCGTCCAGGTCGGCATGGTGGGCGTCAACGTCCCGATCCCGGTTCCGGTCGCCTACCACACATTCGGCGGCTGGAAGCGGTCCGGCTTCGGTGACCTCAACCAGCACGGGCCCGCGTCTATCCAGTTCTACACCAAGGTCAAGACCGTCACCGAGCGCTGGCCCTCGGGCATCAAGGATGGCGCCGAGTTCGTCATCCCGACAATGAAGTGAGCTGAAGTAGTCCGATGTCCTTGTACGAGATGGACGACGACGACCGCGTCATCGTCGAGACGGCGGCGGCGTTCGCCACCAAACGCCTTGCGCCGCATGCCCTGCAGTGGGATGCGGACAAGCATTTCCCGGTCGACGTGCTGCGCGCGTCCGCGGAGATCGGGATCGCGGCGATCTACTGCTCGGAGGAGGTAGGCGGAAGCGGACTGCGGCGGCTCGACGCGGTGCGGATCTTCGAAGAACTGGCCGCGGCCGACCCGACGATCGCCTCGTTCGTCTCGATCCACAACATGTGCGCCTGGATGATCGACAGCTACGGCACCCCCGAACAACGAAAGAACTGGGTGCCGCGCCTGGCCACGATGGAGTCGATCGCGAGCTACTGCCTGACCGAGCCGGGCGCAGGATCGGACGCGTCCGCCCTTCGGACCCGTGCGGTGCGTGACGGGTCGTCCGCCGGCTCGGATTACGTGCTCGACGGGGTCAAGCAGTTCATCTCCGGCGCGGGTGTGTCCGACGTCTACGTGGTGATGGCGCGCACCGGCGCACCGGGCCCACGGGGCATCTCGGCGTTCGTCGTCGAAAAAGGCACGCCCGGACTCAGTTTCGGTGTCAACGAAGCGAAGATGGGCTGGAATGCCCAGCCGACCGCCCAGGTGGTCTTCGAGAACGTGCGGGTCCCCGCCGATGCGCTGCTCGGCGGCCCCGAGGGTGAGGGCACCGGCTTCGCCGTCGCGATGAACGGACTCAACGGCGGGCGCGTCAACATCGCGGCGTGCTCGCTGGGCGGCGCGCGAACCGCCTATGAGAAAGCTGCGGGATACGTCCGCGACCGGCAGGCGTTCGGTGGCTCACTGATCGACGAGCCGACCGTCCGCTTCACCCTCGCCGATATGGCCACCTCACTGGAGACATCGCGAATCCTGTTGTGGCGAGCCGCATCCGCCCTCGATGCCGACGCCCCGGACAAAGTCGAACTGTGCGCGATGGCCAAGCGCTACGTCACCGATGCCTGTTACGAGGTCGCCGACCAGGCCCTTCAATTGCATGGCGGTTACGGCTATCTCAAGGAGTACGGGCTGGAGAAGATCGTCAGGGATCTACGAGTGCACCGAATCCTGGAGGGGACCAACGAAATCATGCGCGTGGTGATCGGGCGGGCCGCAGCGGCCCGTGCCCGCGCGTCTTGAGACGGGAGAGTTCGAATGGGGCGAGCGAAGCGACGGGAAATTGTGAAATGACGACGATCGCATTCTTGGGGCTGGGGCACATGGGCGGACCGATGGCCGCCAACCTTGTCGCAGCGGGGCACACCGTGCGGGGATTCGACCCGGTGACGACCCTGCGCGACGCCGCCGCCGAGAAGGGCGCGGCGGTCTACAACAGTGGCGCGGACGCCGTCGCCGACGCCGATGTGGTCATCACTTCGCTGCCCAACGGCGCGGTGGTGAAGGCCTGCTACGCCGAAATCCTGCCTGCCGCAAAGGAAGGGGCGCTGCTGATCGACACGTCGACGATCTCGGTGGACGACGCCCGCGAGATCCATCAGCAGGCGGTCGAGGCCGGGCTGGCCCAACTCGACGCCCCGGTGTCGGGCGGCATCAAGGGCGCGACCGCAGGCACGCTGGCCTTCATGGTCGGCGGCGAGGGCGCCGACGTGGAGCGCGCCCGGCCCGTGCTGGATCCGATGGCAGGCAAGGTCATTCACTGTGGGGCGTCCGGCGCCGGACAGGCCGCCAAGTTGTGCAACAACATGGTGCTGGCCGTTCAGCAGATCGCGATCGGTGAGGCGTTCGTGTTGGCCGAGAAGCTCGGCCTGTCCGCACAGTCGCTGTTCGACGTCATCACCGGTGCGACGGGCAACTGCTGGGCGGTGCACACGAATTGCCCGGTGCCGGGCCCGGTTCCGACGTCCCCGGCGAACAACGACTTCCAGCCCGGCTTCGCTACGGCGTTGATGAACAAGGACCTCGGCCTGGCGATGGACGCGGTGACCTCGGCGGGATCGGCTGCGCCCCTAGGTGCGCACGCCGCCGAGATCTACGCTGAGTTCATCGCGGTCAACGCCGCCAACGCCGACAAGGACTTCAGCGCCGTCATCGAACTGCTGCGCAGCTGAACCTACGCGGCGGACGGTTTCGGGGCGTCCCGCCACGTGTCATGCACGCGCTGGCAATCCGACACCCGTAGTGGGGCGCCGAAGGTGTCGTCACCGTCGATCAGCACGGTGGGCAGCCCGGCGGCGGTGGCTTTGCGCTGACTCGCCGGCGACCCTGCAAACGCCAGCGAATCCCGGGCCGACGCACCGAGCTCGGCCAGAGCAACCTGATAGGCGCTCGCGTGGGGCACGTCGTCAGCGGTGACGATCACGCTCACGACGCCTTCCCCGACCAGTTGGCGCACCAGCGGTTCGACCCATGTGCGCCTGCCGCTACTGACGATCCCGATCGCGATACCCGCGCCGAACGCCTCGGTGATGAGTTCCACCAGGCCCATCCGCGCCACGATGTCGGCGTCGAGGATCGTCTCGTCGAGGATCATGGCTTTCGCCGCGCAGATCTCGTCGACCAGCAGCTCTGCGAGCACGTCGCACTCGCTGCTCACCCCGCGCTTGCGCAGTTCCGCGGCGACGCGGCGTCGTTCGTCGCGGAGAGCAAGCAGTTGCCGGTAGCGCGCGACCGTCCACTCGATGTTCAATCCGACTTCGGCGAACGCGGCGTTGAACGCGGCGCGGTGCCCCGAGCACTCGATATCGGCGAGGGCGTCGAGATCGAAGATGACCGCACTCAGATGTTTGAGGGGTCGCGCGGCGGCCTCGCTGGGCTGGGGCCAATCCCACCAGAATCGACCGGCTCGCCATGTTCTCTGCTGTGTGGACTGCACGGATGAATGGTGGCCCAGATCACACCTGCGGCACCTCCCCCAGTTGGGGGATTCGCCGCGCCAAGATGGCGGGGCGGGGCCGCGACGGGCCCTAAGCTGGGGCGATGGCGACCGGCGGGCAAGAGCGAAGCGACCGGGGGATCGTGTCTGCGCCGGTTCGAATCGTCCTGGTCGATGACCACGAGATGGTCATCGAGGGACTCAAGGCGATGCTTGCCGCGTTCGACAGCCGAGTCACGGTCGTCGGGCAGGCCGTCGGCCCCGATCACGTGCTCACCGTAGTAGGGGACCTCGACCCCGACATCGTGCTGTGCGACGTGCGGATGCAGGGATCCAGCGGCCTGGACGTGTGCCGGCAGCTACGTGCGCGCGACCCGGACCGCAAGGTGGTCATGTTGTCGGTCTACGACGACGAGCAGTACCTCTTCCAAGCGTTCCGGGTCGGGGCTTCCGGTTATCTGCTCAAGAGCATCAGCAGCGAGGAGCTGGTGCGCCAACTGGAGTTCGTGCACAGCGGTGAGACCGCGATCGACCCCCGAATGGCGGCAAGGGCGGTGGACACCGCGGCGCGATTGCAGCGCGACGAGTTCTGGCCCGGCGTCCGTCAGGGCCTCACCCAGCGGGAGAGCGAGATTCTGTCGTTCGTGGTCAACGGCCTGTCCAACCGTGCGATCGCTGCCAAGCTGGTGATCGGCGACGAGACCGTCAAGACGCACCTGAGCTCGATCTACCGCAAGCTCGGTGTCAGCGACCGCACCGGTGCAGTAGCGACCGCACTGCGCGAGGGAATCTACCAGTGAGCCCCCCGTCGCGGCCGTTGCTGGCGGCCGACCGCGAACTCGCCCTGCTACGGGAGCTCATCAAGGCCGCGTCCAGCGGCCCCGGCGTCGAACCGCTGGCCGCCGCGGCGGCGCGGATCATCACCGCGGCCACCGACAGTGACGTGTGCTTCGTGCACGTGCTCGACGACACCGAGCGGTCGTTGACGCTGGCAGGAGCGACGCCGCCGTTCGACGCCGAGGTCGGCAAGATCAGGCTGCCGCTGGGGCAGGGAATCTCGGGGTGGGTGGCCAGCCACCGCGAACCAGTGGTGATCAGCCACGACAAAGAGTCCGACCCGCGGTACCTGCCGTTCGAGTCGTTGCGCGGCCGGGACTTCACCTCGATGGTGTCGGTGCCGATGGAGACCGCCCCCGGCGGGCTGGTCGGGGTGCTCAATGTGCACACCGTGGCCCAGCGGGACTTCGGCGATCGCGACGTTGAGATGCTGCTGGTCATCGGGCGGCTGATCGCCGGCGCCATGCATCAGGCGCGCCTGCACCGGCAGTTGGTGTCCCGCGAACGTGCGCACGAGAACTTCGTCGAGCAGGTCATCGAAGCCCAGGAGCTCGAGCGCCGACGGCTGGCCGGCGACATCCACGACGGCATCTCGCAGCGGCTGGTCACGCTGTCCTACCGGCTGGACGCGGCCGCCCAGGCCGCGCAAGTTGGCGAACGTGCCGCACTTACCGAGCAGCTCGACCGGGCGCGGGAGCTGGCGCAGCTGACGCTGCAGGAGGCTCGCGCCGCCATCAGTGGCCTGCGGCCCCCCGTGCTGGACGATCTCGGATTGTCCGGCGGCCTCGCGAGCCTGGCGCGCTCGATCCCGCAGGTCGAAATCGACTTGAAGATAAGGACAGACCTCGCCGACACGCGGCTGCCCGACCACATCGAGCTGGCGTTGTACCGCATCGCGCAGGAGTGCCTGCAGAACGTCGTCAAACATGCCAGGGCCACCCGCGCCCAATTGACGTTCGCTTTGGACCGGGGTGATCACGGCGAGGTCGCCAGGCTCGAGATCATCGACGACGGAATCGGTTTCGACACCCTGGAGCACCCATTGGGCAGCGATGAGATGGGTGGCTACGGTCTACTGTCGATGGCCGAAAGGGCCGAGATCGTCGGGGGCAGGCTCAACATCCGGTCGCGTCCGGGCACCGGCACCGCGGTCACCGCGACCATCCCGATCCCCTCGGCCGCGCGCTGAGGTCATCTCGCGAGAGTGAAGCCAGGGCTGCTATCCGGCTGGATTCACAACCCGGAATGATATTTCGCGGGATCGTGGCGGCCGCCGGGTCAGAAGTCGCCTGCGTTGCGGCGCAGGGTCTGGATCGACTCGGCGAGGGTGCGCGATTCCCCGTCGGACATCCCGATGTCGGCGAACACGTCGTTGTTCAACGTCACGGTCGCATCCTCGACGGTCGAGCGGCCCAGCCCGGTGATCTGCACCAGCGTGGTGCGGCCGTCGGTGGGATGCGGCAGCCGCTCGACCAGGCCGTCGGATTCCAGCCGCCGGATCGCGTGCGTGACGCTGGTGACGTGCACCTGCAGGCGATCGGAGGCCTTCGTGATCGGCAGCGCCCCGGTGCGGCTGAACGCCAGCAGCCGGAGCAGCTCGAACCGGGAGAAGCTCAGGCCGTAGGGCCGCAGCGCGGCCTCGACGCGGGCCAGCAGGATCTGGTGTGCGCGCATCACCGAGGTCACCGCGACCATGCCGTCGGCCACGTCACCCCAACCGGAGTGCTCCCAGTTGGCGCGGGCGACCGCAATCGGGTCGCGCCGGTCCTGTTCGGATGGCACGCCTCTTCATACCCCATTGCCTACCGCGCGGACCACCGCCGATCAGCGCGGTTCACAGCTTCTTCTCGAGCAGCACCTTGCCGTCGGGGGACGAGACCATTTGTACTGCCGCGATGTCTTCCAGCGCCATCGGAGTGGTCCCACTGGGCAGGGCGGTTGCGCCCGACAGACCGAGCCAGGTGGCGATCTCGGATCGGCTGCCGTCGTGGCCGACCACCACCATGCCCAGGGTCTGCGGTGGTGTATCCCGGTGGCCCCAGTCACCGTACGAGCAGGCCATGTCGATGCGCGTGCCCCAGCCGTAGCCGGTCATCGCGATGCTGGCATTGATCGGAGTGTTCGAGACCTTGGTCATCTCGAGCATCTGTGCGCTGGCCTGATCGCTGGGGCCGGTGCGCAGGCCGATCGTTTCCGGACGGATCACGATGACGAGTCCGACGGCCAGCAACGCGGCGGCCAACCCGACTGCCGCTGACGTCAGCCACCGGCCGCGCCGCCTGCGTGAGCTGACCTTGTGCAGCACGGCCTGCAGCACTTCGGGGCGCAGCGGCGGGTCGGGCTCCTCGTCGTCGAGCGCACTGACCTCGTCGAGGTCGAGCATCGACAGCAGCCCCGGAATTCCGCTGAGTTCGGCGACAGCCGAACGGCACCGGGCGCAACCCGCCAGGTGACCTTCGTACTCGCGGCGTTCATCGCCCGCCAGCGCGCCCAACACGTAGGCGGCATCCCACGTCAAGTACCGGTCGTCGGCGATCGTCATCGAGTCACCCCCATTTCCTGTAGCCCGAGCCGTAGCGCGCGGACCGCGTAGTGCAGCCGGGATTTCACGGTGCCTTCCGGGATCTGCAGGTCGGCGGCGATCTGCGCGGTCGTCCAACCCTGGTAGTACGCCCGGCGCACCACCGCACGATGTTCGTCGGACAGCTGCCCGAGCGCGGTGCTCAGCAGTATCCGGTCCAATGCCGTGTCCACGTCGTCGCGGCTGGTCCCGGAACCAACACTGTCGGCCACCTCGCCCGGGTCGGGGACATCGGTTTCGTTGCGAAACCGGGCGCTTCGACGTTCGTCGATGATCATGTTGCGCGCCACGGTGAACAGCCAGGCGCGGGCTGACTGGTCGACGTCGGCGGTGACCTCCGGATGCCGCCAGGCCCGCAGCAGCGTCTCCTGGACGACGTCCTCGGCGCGGGCCCGGTCACCGGTGAGCCGCAGCGCGTACCGCCACAGTGCGGTGGCGTGCTCGTTGTAGAGCACCCGCATCATGGCGGCCTCGGGGTCGCCTCGGTTGTTCTGGCTCTTCACTGATGCCAACCTTCCCGTCATTGATACGACGTCGGGGCCAGTTCAGTTCAGATTCATCCCGCAGGCGCGGTCAGGATCCGGGGGCCGTCCTCGGTGACGGCGACGGTGTGCTCCCAGTGAGCGGCCCGCGACCCGTCGGCGGTCACCACCGTCCATTCGTCCTCGAGAACGACGGTCTTCGTCGTCCCCAGGGTGAGCATGGGTTCGATGGCCAGCACCGAACCCGGCGCCAGGTACGGTCCGCGGCCGGGCGAACCCTCGTTGGGCAGGAACGGATCCATGTGCATCTGCTGGCCGATGCCGTGCCCGCCGTAGCCCGCGACGATGCCGAACTTGCGGTCGTAACGCGCCTCGGCGGCCCGCGTGCCGAGCTCGATGGCGTGCGAGACGTCGGTGAGACGGTTGCCCGGCACCATCGCGGCGATGCCGGCCTCCATAGATTCTCGAGTCGCCCGGGACAACATTTCGTCGACGGGGATGACCACGTCGATGCCGAACGTGAACGCGGAGTCACCGTGCCAGCCGTCGAGGATGGCGCCGCAGTCGATGGACACCAGGTCTCCGGCGGAGAGCGTCTCGGTGGCCGACGGGATGCCATGCACGACGCGGTCGTTGACCGAAGAGCAGATGCTGGCCGGGAACCCGTGGTAGCCGAGGAACGACGGGATGCCGCCGCCGTCGCGGATCACCGATTCGGCGACCGCGTCGAGATCGAGCGTGGACACACCGGGTGCGGCGGCCTGGCGGACCGCCTCGAGCGCCGCGGCGACGAGCGCACCCGCGGCGGCCATCGCGTCGAGTTCACCGGCGCTGCGTTGGGCGACGACCTTGCGGCCGCGCAGGCCGGGCAGGGAAACCATGACGGGCGTTAGCGGCCGAGCGCCTTCACCGCACGGGTGAACACCTCGTCCAATTCACCGACGGCGTCGACGGTGATGAGGGACTCGCTGTAGTAGTCCAGCAGCGGCGCGGTCTCGTCGCGGTACACCTTGAACCTGTTGCGGATGACGTCCTCGGTGTCATCGGCGCGGCCGCGGCCCTTGAGCCGGGAGACGAGTTCCTCTTCGGGCACCCGGAACTCCAGCACCGCGTCCAGCGACAGGTCGCGCTTCTTGAGCATCTCGTCGAGGGCCTCGGCCTGCTCGACCGAGCGCGGGAAGCCGTCGAGAATGAATCCCGCCGCCGCATCGGCATCGTCGAGTCGATCGTCGACCAGAGCGTTGGTCAGCGTGGCTGGAACCAGGTCACCGGCGTCGAGGTACTTCTTGGCTTCCAGGCCGAGCTCGGTGCCGTTGCTGATGTTGTGCCTGAACAGATCGCCAGTGGAGATCTGCGGAACTCCCAGGTAGTCGGCCAGCTTCTGGGCCTGGGTACCCTTGCCCGCGCCGGGCGCTCCCAACAGCACGATTCTCACTTTAGGAACCCTTCGTAGTTGCGCTGCATCAGCTGGCTTTCGATCTGTTTGATGGTGTCCAGGGCGACGCCGATCGCGATCAGTACCGCGGTACCGCCGAAGGGCAGGTTCTGCACGGCGCCGGTGTTGCCGATCTCGAGGAACAGGTTCGGCAGGACCGCGATGATGCCCAGATAGATCGAGCCGGGCAGGGTGATCCTGGACAACACGAACCGCAGGTAGTCGGCGGTCGGTTTACCCGGGCGGATGCCCGGGATGAAGCCGCCGTACTTCTTCATCTCATCTGCGCGTTCGTCCGGGTTGAACGTGATCGACACGTAGAAGTAGGTGAAGAACACGATCAGGCCGAAGTAGATCGCGATGTAGACCGGACTGCTCGGGTCGGTCAGATAGTCGGCGACGAAGGTCTGCCACCACCCCGTGCTGCCGGGGTTGGAGCTGCCGCTCTGGATCAGCTGGGTGATCAGGTGCGGGATGTAGATCAGCGACGACGCGAAGATGACCGGGATGACGCCTGCCTGGTTGACCTTCAGTGGCAGGTAGGTCGACGTGCCGCCGTACATGCGCCGGCCGACCATCCGTTTGGCGTACTGCACGGGGATACGGCGCTGGCCCTGCTCGACGAACACCACGCCGATGATGATGATCAGCGCCGCGACGCACACCAGGGCGAAGACCATGCCGCCCCGGCTGTCCAGGATGATCTTGCCTTCGCTCGGGATCCGGGCCGCGATGCCGGCGAAGATCAGCAACGACATGCCGTTTCCGACGCCCCGCTCGGTGACCAGCTCGCCCATCCACATCACCAGCGCTGCGCCTGCCGTCATCACCAGCACGATGACGACGAGCGTGAAGACGTTCAGGCCCTCGCCCTGGCCCTGGATGATGTCGAGCGTGCAGCCCTGCAGCAGCCCACCGTTGGCGGCCAGCGCCACGATGCTGGTGGCCTGCAGGATCGCCAGCGCGATCGCCAGGTACCGGGTGTACTGCGTCATCTTGGCCTGGCCGGCCTGGCCTTCCTTGCGCAGCTGCTCGAAGCGCGGGATGACGACCGTCAGCAGCTGCACGATGATGCTGGCGGTGATGTAGGGCATGACGCCCACCGCGAACACCGACAGTTGCAGCAGCGCGCCGCCGGAGAACAGGTTGATCAGCGAATAGATCTGCGCGGAGTCGCCGCCCTGGACCTGCGCGATGCACTGCTGCACGTTGGGGTAATTGACCCCGGGAGACGGCACCGTGGCACCGACCCGATAGAGGATCACGATGCCGAGCGTGAACAGGATCTTTCGCCTCAGGTCGACCGTTCGCAGTGATGAGATGAAAGCCGAGAGCACTCTTTCCTCCTGCACGGCCGGGCTGTCGATCGCGGCGTGCTCATAGTCGTGCGCGCGACGGTACGAGCAGGCACAGAGCCTGCGCAAGTCACGCGTTCAAACAGACTACGAGACTAACAGTTGCATCATGGTTGGCCCGCATCCGAGGGCCCTGAACTGCACCGAATCGGCCGCCCCGCCCGGGGGCGTACAGTCGGCCTCAGGTCATTAACTCACCTAAGTAAAAGCGTTCGATACAAGAGGATTCAACATGCCACGCACCGACAACGACACATGGGACCTCGCCTCCAGCGTCGGCGCGACGGCGACCATGGTCGCCGCGGCCCGCGCCGTCGCCTCCAGATCCGACCCCTCCAGATCCTACGAAGCCCTCATCGACGATCCGTTC
>Ga0190271_10002553_pt1 | contig 11085 bp, 7 predicted proteins | sample Popmic356T_FD_133747 | JGI IMG/M metagenome (GOLD analysis project Ga0190271, IMG submission 133747) | Populus adjacent soil microbial communities from riparian zone of Weber River, Utah, USA - 356 T | ecosystem: Environmental > Terrestrial > Soil > Riparian zone | place: USA: Utah | collected...
ATCTGTCGCGAGGCAACGGCCGTCTGCGGATTCGACGGTCGCATCTGAAGTTCGACCTCGACGTGATGCGCAGCATCGTGCGCATCTCAGGGACGGCCACGTTCCAGAATTTCATCGGGACGGCGTCGTGGATGGGGCTCGTGCGCATCCTCACCGGGTTCGGGAGCGCAGCGGTCGCCGGCAACACGATCGGTATCCGGATCATCCTGTTCGCGCTGCTGCCGTCGTTTGGTGTGAGCAACGCCGCCGCGACGCTCGTCGGCCAGAACCTGGGTGCGAAGAAACCGGACCGGGCAGAAGCGGCCGCATGGAAAGCGGGGATGTACAACACGATCTGCCTCGGCACCGTTGGAGCGATCTTTCTGCTGTTTGCGCCGCAGATCGTTGCCTTCTTCACCATGGATTCTGAGGTTGCGCTCTACGCTGTCCGGTGTCTTCGCATCGTGTCCGCCGGATTTCTGTTCTACGGCTACGCGATGGTGCTGACCGCGTCGTTCAACGGCGCAGGCGACACGCGTACGCCCACGCTGATCAACCTCGTCTGTCTGTGGCTGTGGGAAATCCCGCTCGCGTGGGCACTCGCACACCCATTCGGCTTCGGACCAACGGGCGTGTTCATCGCCGTCAGCGTGGCGTTCTCGACGATGGCCTTCGTGAGCGCGTGGCTGTTTTCCAAGGGTACGTGGAAGACGAATCAGGTCTGAGACTGACGGCAGCTGGGTGTAACATCCACAGTCTCGCGAACCTCGAACCGGAGGGAGTATGAGACGGCAAACACGTTTCTTCCTCGCGCTGATCGCCCTGTTGGCCCTGGCGTTCTCGTCCTCGACAATCGGCCAGCAAGCGCCCGCGGGCCGGCAAGGTGGACCTCCTCCAGTGCAGCTCGCCGAAGGTGCTGGACGCGAGCAGGTACAGGCCACGTGCGCTCGCTGCCACGGGCTCAACATGATCACCAACTCGTGGGGCTACACGAAGGATGGGTGGCAGGACCGCATCGCGACGATGGTGAAGCTGGGCTCTCCAGAGCTCGACACCATCTCGTCCTATCTGGCAGCGCACTACCCGATCAAGGATGCCCCGAGCGCCGTGCTGCTCTCTGGGCCGGCGACCATCACGATCAAGGAGTGGATGGCGCCCACGCTCGGTTCGCGCCCGCATGACTCGCATGCCGCCGCTGACGGGTCGATCTGGTGGACTGGACAGTTCGCCAGCAAGCTCGGACGCCTCGATCCGCGGACCGGTCAGATCCGCGAGTTCGACTTGCCCCCGAACACGCAGCCTCACGGCCTCGCAGAGGATACGCAAGGCAACATCTGGTACACGGGTATTCAAAAAGGTGTGATTGGCATGCTCAATCCACGCACGGGAAAAGTGGACGAGTACCCAATCAAGGAGCCGGGGGCACGCGGCCCGCACACGCCCATTCTGAACAAGAAGACCGGTGACCTGTTCTTCACGCTGCAGTCTGGACACGTCGGCCGCATCAACACCTCCAGCGGCGACATCGTGATCAAGAAGACGCCGAGCGACAACACCTATCCCTACGGCATCCGCATCAACTCACAGGGCGTGCCGTGGTATGTCGACTTCCGCGGCAACCGGATCGGGAGCGTCGATCCGAAAACGATGGACATCAAGGAGTACCCGCTTCCAAACGCCGACGCTCGGCCGCGCCGCTTGACCATCACGTCCGACGACGTCATCTGGTACACGGACTTCCCACGCGGTACGCTGGGGCGCTTCGATCCGAAGACCGGTCAGGTCAAAGAATGGCCATCACCGGGAGGGAAGGACTCAGAGCCCTACGCCATCACGCAGATTGGCGACGTGATCTGGTACAGCGAGTCCGGCGTGCGACCGAACACGATGGTCCGATTCGATCCGAAGACGGAGAAATTTCAGACGTTCGCGATTCCGTCGGGCGGCGGCGTGCTGCGGCACTTCGAGGCCACAGCCCAAGGCAACATCGTGACCGCCAACAGCGGCGTCAACAAGATCGGGCTGGTGGAGATCGGAACGCTATCAGCGAACCGAACGAACTGACGAACCGGCAACGCCGACAGCGCCATGTCACCCAGAGTCACACGCCGTGAGTTCATCGGGTCGGCAGTAGCAACGACGACGCTCGCGACGAGGGTTGCGCCTGGTCGCAGCGCCACTCGTCCGAACGTGCTGTTCATCCTCGCCGACGATCTGGGCTACGGCGACTTGAGCTGCTACGGACGCCCGGACTACCAGACACCAGTTCTCGACAACCTCGCGAAACAAGGCATCCGATTCACGAGCAGCTACGCTGCGGCACCGGTCTGCACGCCCACGCGTTGCGCGTACATCACCGGCCGCTATCCGCAGCGCTTGCCCGTAGGACTGGCAGAGCCGCTGCAGGCAAGCTCACCTCCTGATCTCGGACTGCCGGCCGATCATCCAACGGTCGCCTCACTGTTGAAGGGCAACGGCTACGACACCTCGCTCGTCGGCAAGTGGCATCTCGGCTGGCGGCCGGAGTTCGGACCAAACCGCCACGGGTTCGACGAGTTCTTCGGGGTGTTGAGCGGCGCGGTGGACTACTTCACGCATCGCGCGGCTGATGCGAGCGGAGGCGGTCCCGGCGAAGGTGGCGGACGAGATCTCTGGCAGGACCTCACGCCGATCGAGCGTGTCGGTTACCTGACGGACCTGTTGAGCGACAAGGCGATCGAGATCATCGGGCGCCGGCACACGAAGCCGTTCTTCATCAGCCTGCAGTACACGGCACCGCACGCGCCGTGGGAAGGCCCGGAAGACGAAGCGATCGGGCACACGACACACGGACCTGGCCCGATGACCGCGGGCGGCTCGCTCAAGATCTACGCCGCGATGATGAAGCGCATGGATGCCGGCATCGGCCGCGTGCTCAAGGCACTCGAGCGCGCGAAGCTCGAACGCGACACGCTCGTCATCTTCACGAGCGACAACGGCGGTGAGCGCTACTCGTACAACTGGCCGTTCTCGTTTCAGAAGATGTACCTGAATGAGGGCGGCACACGTGTGCCGGCCATCGTGCGTTGGCCCGGCGTCATTCCGGCAGGGCGCGTGACCGATCAAGCCGCGATCACGATGGACTGGACGGCGACGATTCTCGGCGTCACAGGCACCGCTGCCGATCCGTCGTTTCCTCTCGATGGCGAGAACCTGATGCCGGTGTGTAGCGGACAGCGCACGCCGTACGACCGCACGCTGTTCTGGCGAATCAGAGGCTTCGATGCCGCGCGCATCGGATCGTGGAAGTACCTGCGAGATCGATCCGGCGAGCACCTCTTCGAGCTCGCCAACGACCCGGGCGAGAAAGCGGACATGCGAGCCACCCACGCCGACCGCTTCGAATCGCTGAAGCGCCAGTATCAGACCTGGTCGTCTCAGATGCTGCCGTTGTCAACCCTATACGGCCCCGACAGCACAGCCCCATCGTCGAGCCGGTAGACACGTCCGGCCATTACTGTCGTATTAGGATAGGAACCCGCGGCCGGCTGCCGTTCCCCGGCCGTCGGCTTGTCGAAAACCGCAACACATCGAGGAGAGTTTGAGAGTGAAGAGCGCACTTTCCGCATTCATCGGCGCGGTCGCCATCATCGTGGCCTGTTCAGCGTCGATCACCGCGCAGTGGGCCAAGTATCCGGAAGCCGGACTCCCGCGCGACGACAAGGGCAACGTGCTCATGGACGCGCCGACGCCGCGCACCGCGGACGGCAAGCCCGACTTCTCGGGCATGTGGATGCGCGCCAACAGCGGTCCGCCGAGAGGCCAGGGCCGCGGTGGGCGCCAGGGTGAGGGTGGTGGGGCCCAGGGCCGGGGCGCAGCAGCTCCCGCGGCAGCGCCAGCTGAAGGCAGGCAAGGCGCAGCCGGCGGCGGAGGAGATACCAACTCCGCATTTGGAGGCGGACGAGGCGGCGTGCAGCTCGAGCCACCGACCGACGGCTTCCCGTTCGATCCGAAAGGTCCTCCGGTCGCGACGTTCTTCGAGGCCGGCGGCAACATCGAGGGCGGTCTTCCCTACACCGATTGGTCGCGCGAGATCCGCAAGCAGCGATTCGACGTGGACAAGGCGAAGGACAACCCGGACGCCAACTGCATGCCGATGGGATTCCTGCAATTCCATCAGCAGCCGCAGCCGCGCAAGATCATCCAGACGAAGCAGATGATCCTCATCGAATACGAGGCGAACTACGGCATCCGTCACATCTACCTCGATGGCCGCAAGCTTCCGCCGCAGGGTGAGCCGCAGCCGTGGTGGTATGGCTACTCGGTTGGAACCTGGGACGGCGACACGCTCGTCGTCGAGACCAACAACCTGCGGGGTGCGGAAGACGGCCCCTGGGACGGATGGCTGGACGTCAACGGCAGTCCCTACAGCCGCGAAGCGAAGTTCACCGAGCGCATTCGACGACCGAAATTCGGCCAGTTGCAGATCGACACGACACTCGAGGATTCGAAGGCGTACACAAAGCCATGGACGGTCCGCATCGATCAGCGATACCTGCCAGACCAGGAACTGATCGAGTTCGTCTGTAACGAGAATCAGCAGTTCCGCCGCCGCATCAAGATCGACTGACTGTGAAGGGGTCAGACCCCTTCACAGCGTTTCCTCGGCGTCATGTTCGAGCGCTACACGGAACAGGCGCGACGCGCGCTCTTCTTCGCCCGCTACGAGGCGTTCCAGGTCCGGAGTGCCTTCATCGAGACCGAGCATCTTCTGCTCGGTCTTTTTCATGAAGAACAGTCGTCGCCCACAGCGCGCGTGTTCGCGCGCGCGAACCTGTCGGTCGACGACGTGCGCCGCGAGATCGATGCGCGCACGGCGCGTCGCATTGTGACATCGGAGTCCGACGAGGTGCCTTTCGGCGACGAAACCAAGTCGGTGCTCGCCTATGCCGCGCAGGAGGCTGACCGGCTGCTGCACGAGCACATCGGCACTGAGCACCTGCTGCTCGGCCTCCTCCGCGAGGAACGCGGCATGGCGGCAACGATCCTCGCAGAGCAGGGACTCCGCATTGCGACGGTTCGCGATCAGATCGTGGAAATGCACAGCGCCTCGCTGCCACTGCCCGCGGGCTTTCCGTTCAATCGATTCGCTCCAGCCGAGGCATCAGGCCTACGGATCTCGCCGAGCCAGCGGAGTCCGCAAGAGGGACCAGTAGCCGTCACCAGTCCTCAGAGCATCAGCGCCGATGGCTTCACGCTGAAGGAGCTCATCGCCTGGGCCTATCGCGCCGACGTTCGACACGTGGAGATGCCGGTCGAACTCGACACCCGCGAGAGATTCGACGCCCGCCTCGAGCTGCCTGGCCCACAGAGCTGGCCCGCGCTGGATCGCCTCGTCCAGGAAGGCATCAACGCGCATTTCGCCCTCGAAGTGACACACGAGACGAAGTCGATCGACGTGTTCATCCTGACGGCATCAGACGGCCAGTGCCCGGGCCGACGGAAGCAGGACACGGAGGACGGTGGCAGGACAACGTATACGGGATTCAGCACAGTGGATTTCTCGACGTCGGAAGCCTTGCCATTCTCCGGCCTCGAGTGGCGCGATCGCCTTCATTCGATTGGTCCGATCATCTTGACCGCGACGACGATCGCCGGCTTCGCACGTTGGCTCGAGGAGTTCGTGGGTTATCCGATCATCGACGAGACCGGGCTCGCCGGAACGTACGACATCGAGGTTCAAGGTGAGATGCAGGGCCTCGAAGAACTACGTCATGCGCTCATTGAACAACTCGCGCTCGTGCTGACCAGGACGCAGCGAGCTCTCCCGGTGCTGGCTGTGTATCGAGTGACTTCATAACTCGGCCGCGGCGTGGTGTTAGGCTGAACGCATATGACCGCACCCGACGCCGTCACACGCGGACGCGCGGCATTCGATCGGAAGGTATGGTCCGAGGCCTACCGGGAGCTGGCCCTCGCCGATCGGCAGAATCCCCTCGCGCCTGAGGATCTGAACAGCCTGGCCACGGCGGCGTATCTCGTCGGAGAAGAGTCCATTGCCGGCGAGGTGCGCGCCCGCGCGCACGCCGGCTTCGTCGAACGAGGCGACCTCGTGGGCGCCGCCCGCGCCGCCTTCTGGCTTGGCTACGCATTGATCAACGTACCAGCGCAACAGGCGCAGGCCAACGGATGGCTCGCGCGTGCGAAGCGGACGCTCGACGAGTGTGGCGAGGAGCGCGTCGAATACGGTCTGTTGCTCTGCACGCAGGGCTACATGAAGATCGTCGAGGGTGACTTCACATCGGCGATCGGTCTCTTCGAAGAGGCCGATCGCGTCGGAACGCATTTCGCCGACATTGACGTCACCTCGCTCGCACGCCACGCACAGGCGCGCGTGCTGCTGCGAATGAATCGGCGCGCCGAAGGATTCGCGCTGCTGGATGAAGTCATGCTCGCCGTGACGGGCGGCGAAGTCGTGCCGATGATCGCGGGCGTCATCTACTGCAGCATGATCAGCGCATGCTACGACGTGTTCGATGTCGATCGCGCACAGGAATGGACGAACGCATTGAGCGGCTGGTGCTCGGCGCACCCGGACATCGTGCCTTTCCGCGGGCAGTGCCTCGTTCGCCGCTCTGAGCTGATGCAGTTGCATGGCGAATGGGACGATGCGGTGGCGGAGGCACAACGGGCGACCACAATGGTCGCTCGAGCGGCAGTTGAAACAGAGGTTGGCGCGGCACACTACCAGGAAGGCGAGATGTATCGCCTCCGTGGAGATCTGACGCGCGCGGAGGAGTCCTACCGGCGCGCGAGCCAGTCAGGACGGAAGCCGTACCCCGGCCTCGCCCTGCTGCGTCTTGCGCAGGGCAACGTGGAGGCCGCCGGTGCTGCTGCCCGAAGGATGCTCGAGGAGACGCGAGAGGCGCGCAGTCGCGCGCGATTGCTTGGTCCGGCGGTGGAGATCATGATCGCGCTGCACGACGTGGCTTCCGCCAACGCTGCGGCCAACGAGCTCTCGGAGTTCGCCCGGACGTTCGAATCACGCGTCCTGCACGCCACCGCGGCGCAAGCGTGCGGGCTGGTCAGCCTGGCAGCGGGAGAATCCGGCCCGGCGTTGGAGTTGCTGCGAAGCGCGTTGACGTCCTGGCAGGATCTGCATGCGCCGTACGAGGTGGGACGCATTCGCGAGCTCATCGGCCGTGCGTATCGCCTGCTCGGCGATGAAGAAGGCGCGCAACTGGAATTCGATGCTGCGCAGGACACCTTCGATCGCCTCGGCGCCGCGCCTGACGCGGCGCGCGTCGCGTCGTTGGTCGCGCAGCCAACGGCGGCGGTGTCCGGAGCTCTCACCGGTCGCGAGGTCGAGGTGCTGCGACTCGTTGCCACGGGGAAGACCAATCGTGCGATCGCCCTCGACCTCTCGATCAGCGAGAAGACGGTGGCGCGTCACCTGAGCAACATCTTCACCAAGCTCGACCTGCCATCCCGTTCTGCCGCGACGGCTTACGCGTACGAGCACAAGCTGATTTAACTCCCAACTTCCAAACTCCCAACTCCCAAACCGGACTGGCCTTGGGAGTTGGAAAATTGGGAGTTGGGATTTGACAAGAGTTTTCCTACATAGAAATACCCACGCGGATCGCCCGCTCAGACTGGGCATTTCGGCCGATGCGGAACCCACCGCTGTCGTTCTACCTTGTTGATAAGCGGAGGCACCATGCGCAACGAATCTCAGACAGAGCGGATTGACACAGTCGTCATCGGCGCCGGGCAGGCCGGCCTCTCAGTCGGGTATCACCTCAGTCAACGTGGCGTGTCGTTCGTCATGCTCGACGCCAACGAGCGCATCGGCGATCAATGGCGTCGCCGCTGGGATTCGCTGCGCCTGTTTACCCCGGCACGATTTGCGGGCCTCGACGGCATGACGTTCCCGGCGCCGCCGAACTACTTCCCCACCAAGGACGAGATGGGCGACTTCCTCGATCACTATGCGCGAACGTTCAAGCTGCCCGTGCTGTCCGGCACGCGCGTCGAACGCGTCTCGCGCCACGGCGATGTGTTTCTCGTCGTCGCCGGCACTCGACGATTCGAAGCACGCAACGTCGTCGTTGCCATGGCGAACTACCAGCGCCCGCGCGTGCCGCCATTCGCGAACGAACTCGATCCGAGCATCGTCCAGATCCATTCCTTCGACTATCGCAATCCTTCACAACTCCGCGATGGCGAGGTCCTCATCGTCGGCGCGGGCAACTCGGGCGCCGAGATCGCGCTTGAAGCGGCGCGCGCGCACAAGACATGGATGTCCGGTCGCGATGTCGGCCACGTGCCATTCGATGTCGACGGTCTTGCCGCGCGTCTCATCCTGTTCCGCCTGGTGCTGCGCGTGCTGTTTCACCGCATCCTGACGATCGCCACACCTTTCGGCCGCGCCATGCGTCCGAAGGTGCTGCACATCGGCGGACCACTCGTGCGAACCAAGCCAAAGGATCTCGACACCGCCGGCGTCCAGCGCGTCCCTCGCGTCGCCGGCGTTCGCAACGGAAAACCTGTTCTCGACGACGGCCGCGTGCTCGACGTCACGAACGTCGTGTGGTGCACCGGCTTCCATCCGGGATTCTCGTGGCTCGATCTCCCGGTCTTCAGTCCAAACGGTGATCCGGTGCACGAGCGTGGCATTGTGACGAGCCATCCGGGCCTGTACTTCGTCGGGCTGCACTTTCTCTACGCGTTCTCGTCCACGATGATTCACGGCGTCGGCCGCGACGCTGAGCGCATCGCGAGCCACGTTGCGGCACGCGCGAGCAGCAGTGCGGAGCAGCCGGCAGTGGCGTCGAGCGCGGCCTGATCCTTCTCCCCTTGCACTTCGACAGGAGACGCGCTAGGCTCCTGTCGAAGCACACAGGGAGAGGCCAATGTCCGACGAGCAGATCGATCTCCCGCAGGGAACTCTCGACCTCCTGATCCTGAAAACGCTCGCGCTCGAGCCGCGTCACGGCTGGGCGATCTCGGAGCGTCTGCATCAGATCTCCAGCGCCACACTCAACATTCGGCAGGGGTCGCTCTACCCCGCCCTTCATCGCCTCGAACGCCGTGGATGGATCAAGGCGTCGTGGGGCACGTCAGACAACAACCGCCGCGCGAAGTATTACGAGCTCACGAAAAAGGGGCGCGCGCGGCTGCAGACAGAGATCTCCGCCTGGCGGAAGTTGAGCACCATCGTCACGCAGGTGATCGAGGGCGTGTAAGCGAGGTCGCGATGTTGAACGATCTGTTCCTTCGTGTGCGCTCGCTCCTCAAGCGAGACTCTGTCGAGAAGGATCTCGACGACGAACTGCGCTTTCACCTCGAGCAGCAGGTGGATGCCCACATGCGCGACGGGCTCTCACGGGACGATGCCGTTCGGCGAGCCAGGCTCGAGCTCGGAGGCATCGAACAGATCAGGGAAGAACATCGCGACGCCAGAGGGATCGGCATCCTGAGTCACCTCGCGCGTGATCTGCGTCACGGCCTGCGGCAATTCCGCCGGTCACCTGGTTTCAGCGCACTCGCGGTGCTGTGCCTCGGGCTCGCGATTGGCGTGAATACGTCGATCTTCGGCGTCCTGAATTCGGTGCTCCTCCGGCCGATGCCGGTGCAGCAACCGGAGCGACTGGTCGTTGTCAGCCGCGGCGACACGGCCAGCTTCTCGTATCCGACCTACCGCGAGTTCCGCGATCGCAACCGCACGCTGTCTGGACTCACGGCATCGATGCCGAGCGAATCCGACCTCGACATCGACGGCACCAGCACATTCGTCGCCGCGGAGGCGGTCTCCGGGAACTACTCGACCGTGATCGGCGTACGGACGGCGCTCGGGCGCTGGTTCTCGAGCGACGCGGAGCCGGCGGCGGTGATCAGCTACACCGTCTGGCAGCGTCAGTTCAATCTCGACCCCAACGTGCTGGGACGAACGATTCGCTCGGAATCGCAGTCGTACTCGATCGCGGGCGTCGCACCGCGTGAGTTCAGCGGGATCTTCTCGCCGCTCCGAACGGACATCTGGGTCCCGATCGGCACGCGCCCATCACTCGTTGCGCTGCAGGAAGACAGGACAGCTCGAACACTGATGCTCTTCGGACGGTTGGCTGACGACGCTACGGCGGTACAGGCATCGTCGGAACTCAACGCGATCGAGGCGCAGCTCGCGACGGAACGCACCTCGCCATCCCAAGCAGTGGCGCCGATCGTGGTCGAGCAGGTCCGCGGCATCGCCAACGTCGGCAATCGCCGGCGAGCCCAGGTCGTCGCAACTTTCCTGACGGTCGTCGTCGGGCTGGTGCTTCTCATCGCCTGCGTGAACGTCGGCAATCTGTTGTTGGTGCGCGGCGCCGTACGACAGCGCGAATTCGCCCTGCGGCGCGCGTTGGGGGCGAGCCGGCATCGCGTGCTGCAGCAACTGCTGACCGAGAGCCTGTTACTGGCGATCGGTGGCGGCATCTGCGGTCTGGTACTCGCGCGCTGGACGAATGCTGTACTCGAGCGCTCGTTGCCGCTGGCCCAGGGCCTCTGGCCAATGCAACTGACGTTCGACCTCGACTGGCGAGTGCTCACGTTTACCGCCCTCGTGTCGTTGGCGACCACGGTGCTCTGCGGCCTGCTGCCAGCATGGCGTGCCTCTCGCACAGACGGCCTCGTCGCCTTCAAGGGCGAGATCGTCGTCGGCGCACCTCGCCGACGTCCGCTCGGACTCGTCGCGCAGGTCGTGATGTCGTTCGTCCTGCTGCTTGTCGCGGGGACGTTCGTCCAGGCGCTCGTGCGGATGCAGACAGCCGATCCAGGATTTGCGGTGAACGGCCGGCTCTACGCGTACTCGTTTATCCCGACGCCCGGTATAACCCCTGCCACCACTCGTCAGATCTACTCACGCGCCATCGACGAACTGAAGGCTCTGCCGGGGATTCGCAACGCGACGCTCTCGTACGCGCTGCCGCTCATGCCGACGGGTCCTGAGTGCGCCGCTCGGACAAGTGGACCGCGCACTCCAATCACCACAGGCAGCGTCGATCCCGGCTACTTCAAGACGATGAAGATCGACGTGGTGGAAGGGCGGGAGTTCGCTGCGTCGGACAGTCCCGGCAATGGGAA
>Ga0190271_10002554_pt1 | contig 11085 bp, 8 predicted proteins | sample Popmic356T_FD_133747 | JGI IMG/M metagenome (GOLD analysis project Ga0190271, IMG submission 133747) | Populus adjacent soil microbial communities from riparian zone of Weber River, Utah, USA - 356 T | ecosystem: Environmental > Terrestrial > Soil > Riparian zone | place: USA: Utah | collected...
GACGGTCTCACGATGCAGGCCGTGGCCGACCGGGTCGACTGTGCCGTGGGCACCATCTACACCTACTTCGACTCCAAGTCGGCCCTGATCGCGGCCCTTCAGATCTCGGCCATCCAGACGCTCATCGGCACCTACCACCGGTCCGCCGAACGTTGGGACGAGGCGCTCGAGGACACCGATGAGGCCATCGCCTCGCTGGTCCGCTTCATCGCCTTCGGGCGCCTGTTCGTGGCGTTCCCCGACATCAATCCCCGCGAGTTCGAGCTCCTGCAGATGCTGATCACGTCCCGCGAGCGCGTGATCGCGACCCAGGACGCGGTGGCCGTGGTGCCCCACGCACTCACGCTGCTCAACGAGGGCAAGGTGTTGCTCGACTTGGCGGTGTCCGCCGGGGCACTGACCGAGGATCCCGACCGACCCGGTACCGACTCGATGTCGCGGACATTGCGCTGGGCCGGCGGCCTCGACGGCGCGCTCCTGGTCGCGAGCGCCGGGGACGACCCCTCGCTCGCGGGTGCCGCCGACGTGTTCCACGCCCCGACACTGAGTCAGCGCCTGACCGAGGACATGCTCTCGGCGTGGGGGGCGCCGCCCAAGACACTCGCCGCCGCCATCGCCGAGATCGACCGGATGGAGGCACAGGGCGCCCTGTTCCCGGCCGCCATCACCGTCGACGGCATCGTGACCGACGGCGTGTGATGGACATCGGTGCGATGGCGACAGGACTCGAGTTCGTCCTCGGCGTTGCGATCGGGATCAACCTCTGGTTCCTCACCGAGTACCTCCTCCACCGGTTCGCGATGCACCACCTCAAGGGCCGCGGAATCATGAGTCGCGAACACCTCGAGCACCACGTGACGGCCGGATGGACGTTCGATCGCATCCTGATCCTGTCGTGGCTGGGGGTTGCGGTCGTCGGTGCTGTGGGCCTGCCCATCAACGTCGTCCTGCTCGGCTGGCCGATCGCGCTCGGCATGTTCGTCGGGTGGCCGTTCGGCTACGGGTTCTACGAGTACCAACACGCGATGGCCCACCTGCGCCCTCCCCGCAACCGGTACCAACGGTGGCTCCGCAAGTCGCACTTCCACCACCACTTCGGCCATCCCAACGCGAACCACGGGGTCAGCATCCCGCTGTGGGACATCGTGTTCCGCTCGAGGGAACGACCTGACGTGGTGCGGGTGCCCCGACGACTCGCAGTCCGACTCGGGTGGTTGGTCGACACCACCGACGCAGCGGACGGTCCGAGCGTCGAGCTCAAGGCCGAGTTCTGCGACGACTACATCCTGGTGGGCTCGGTCGGCTGCGATGCCCGACAGGCCGGCATCGACGAGGCCCGCGCCTTCGCCAGCCTGGCACCCACCGACTGACCCGAACGCCGGATTGCCGAGGCGCCCGACGTCTCTGCCACCCTGTGGGGATGCGCCTCGGAGAGATCGCCAACCCGGATGCCGTCGCCAACGGCAAGCCACTCGACGGCGTGCGGATCCTCGCCGCCGAACAGATGCAGGCACTGCCGTTCGCCACGCAGCTGCTCGCCCGCCTCGGGGCCGACGTGGTCAAGGTCGAACATCCGGTGCACGGTGAGTCCGGTCGGGCGTCGTCTCCCTTCATCACCGATCCGGAGGGCCGGACCGTCGGAGCGACCTTCCTGCGCAACAACCTCGACAAGCGGTCGGTCGGTATCGACCTGAAGCATCCGAAGGGCCGTGAGCTCTTCATGGAACTGGCGGGCGCCTTCGATGTGGTCGGCGAGAACTTCAAGGCGGGCACGATGGACCGCCTGGGGCTCGGCTTCGAGGAGATGTCTGCCCGCCACCCGTCCCTGATCTACGTGTCGGTCTCGGGGTTCGGGAACACCGGCGACTCCCCGTACCGCTCCTGGCCGGCGTACGCCATGGTCCCCGAGGCGATGTCTGGGCTCTACGAGTACTCCCGCGATCCGGGAGAACCGCCCCGGGTGGTGCCCGCCGGCGCGCTGGGCGACATCAGCTCGGCCCTGTTCGCGGTGATCGGAATCCAGGCTGCGCTCCGCCATCGCGAGCGCACCGGCGTCGGCCAACTCGTCGACGTCGCGATGCTCGACTCCATGATCGCCATGAGCGATGTGGTGACGAACTTCTGGTCGCTCGGGCTCCGCGAGGGCAAGGCTCCGCTCATCATGACGGGCTTCAAGGCCGGCGACGGGTACTTCGCCGTGCAGATCGGCCGGGAGCACCAGTTCGTCAAGCTCACCGAGCTCATCGACACTCCGGAATGGCTGTCGGACGAGCGGCTGTCGACCCGCGAGGGGTGGGTGAGCCATCTCGACGGCGTCATCCGCCCGGCGGTCGAGAACTGGGCGGCGGACAAGACCCGCTTCGAGGTGTGCTCGCTCCTGGGCGAGGCGGGAATCGCGGCCGGACCCGTCTACTCGGCTCCCGAGGTGATCGAGGACGAGCACGTGGCCAAGCGGAACATGCTCGTCGAGATGCCTCGAACCGACGGTGGCCCCGACCCGGTGTTGATCCCCGGTAACCCCGTGAAGCTGTCGGCCGTGTCGGAGGGTCCAGAGACTCGTGTTCCGTGGGTCGGCGAGCACACCGACGACATCCTCCGGACCGAGCTGGGCATGGAATCCTCCACGTTGGAAACGCTGCGAAGCGAGGGTGTGATCAACTGAGCCACCGGCCGGGACGCCCGCGCCGGCGCGACACTGGGTGAAGGGAAGGACCCATGGCCGAGCACGGATCGACCCCTCCGTCTGCGTCGGTTCCCTCATCGACTCCGGAGCTGCTCTCGGCGTTGCAGCTCCTCCACCGCTCCGATTCCGAGGAACCGCTCCGACGGCTGCTCCCCGATCAGCCGCTCCAGCACGACGCGGCCCTCGACGTCCTGACCGCCGCCACCGCCCTTCCCGTCGCGGCCCAACTCGATGTGCTGTCGAGGGCGGTCTCGTCGCCCCGAGTGCCCAACGACGAGGCGCTCCATGCGTTCGCGGCATCGCTCGTCCGGCCCGAGATCGACCGGCCGGCGGACCGCGAGGCGATCGCCGCGCGGCTCATCGACCGACTCGGCCCCGACATCGCGGGCGATCCCCTCGGCCGCGACCCGGGAAGCCTCGCCCGGCCCCAGCGCGCGATCGACCAGATCGATCTGGCCACCGAGTCCGATCCGTCCGACGTCGGGGGCATGGTGGACCTCCTCGCTCCCGGGATCGCGGACAACGTCTGGGACATCGAATGCGTCTCGGGGGAAGCCACGGTGGGCGGCATGCGGGTCCTGCGCATCGCGAGCCACCTCTACACCCGCACAGCGGTCGGGTGTCTGGTCCCCATGGCCGATCCGACCCGGTGGCCCGAGGGTCCGCTCGGGAACGCGTTCTTCCGCAACATCGCGCCACCGGACCCTCGGAAGACGCTCATCCGACCCGACAGCGGTTGGAACGGGACCATCGTGGAGACCGTCGACTTCAGCCTGGGCCTGGGCGCCGACGGCCATGTGTTCGTCACCGACCTCGACATCATGTGCTGGGACAACCGGGGTGCCGGGAACCCACCCCCGCCGCCGAGTCCGTGGACCGCGACCCGCAGCGTCGGCCTGACGTACCGACTGTCCCGCGACGGCCGAGCCGCGGCACCACCGGATCCCGACGACCCGAAACGGGCGATCTGCTTCGACTCGGGTTACGTCATCGTCGACGAGTTGATCCCCCCGGCGCCGGACACCAGCGACCCGGGACTGTGTCGGATCCGTACGCTGAAGGAAGTCGCGTTCCGTGATGGTCGCGAGGCTCCCTTCGCCGATCTGGCCTGTCCGATCTGGAGTTGGGCGACATGCCTGATCGTGGACGATGCGAACGGATCGCACGACGAGATCGAGGAAGGACCCACGTGAGTGACGAGACCCCGGCGGAGAACCCCGCCCCGGCGACATCCGCCGCTGAATCCGCCGAGGACCGACTTCGCCGATTGATGCGTGAGGACCCGTTCGAGGTGATCGAGCCCGCGATCGCGGTTTCGAAGGCCTCGGACCTGGCCATGGCCCAGACGATGGACGCCAACCGCAAGTTCGCCGAGCGGACGTACGACCTCGACGACCTCCTGGCCGACCTCACGCTGTTCTGGGGACGTGCCGGCTCGGTCGCCCTCGAGATCGCCCAGTGGGGCATCGGCAACGCCAAGCGCGTTGATGCGGTGTTCAAAGAGGTCTCCACCGAACGCCAGAAGCAGGTCACCAGCACCCGTGCGGTGCTCCCCCGTCCGGTCGACGGGGTCAAGCCGGTGTCGGGCACGTGGCGTCGCGTCGGGGGAGGCGAGGACACGATCGATCTCCACCGAATCACCGTGAGCCTTCCGGTCACCGTCGACCGGCGGACCGAAGTCATCGTCTCGGTCGATCTCAAGGGGGTCGACACCGAGCAGATCTATCAGGGAGTCATCGTGCTGAGGGAGGTCGGCGGAACGGTCGACGGTTCGAAGAACCCCGTTCCCAACGAGTTCACGGTCGTGGTCAACGTGCCCAATTTTCCCGAGGACCGTGACCCCGGGACCGGGAACGGTGGTTCGGACTCACCCGAGCAGTAGTCCGGCCGCCGCTCACTCCCCACGACCGACCGGCTCGACCAGATCGGTCACGTCCGCGACCGGACCGGCGATCAGGTGCAGCTCGCGTCGTCCGCTTCCCCGCTCCTGCAATCGGAACCATCCGCCGTGGACGCCCGCCACGATCAAGACCCCGTCCCGCATCCGCAGTCCGTTCCAGCTCAGCCCGATCGAGCGCTGGGGGTGCCCGTTGTGGACGAGGGCCGCACGTCCAGCTTCCAACTCCTCCTGATCCGTCGACCAGTTGTCCGGGTCGGCGACGATCGACACCCCTCGATCCCCTGCGAGCTCCCACGCCGCCGACCAGGCCTGGAGCCGGGCCAGGGGGATCCCCGCGCTCGCGGCGAAGGCAGCGGCGCGCCGAGTGCCGGCGACGTCGCGCGCCCGGCGGGCAAGGTCGGCATTGAAGTTCGACCGCAGGCCCGACGGCGCTCCGTCGGCCAGCATCGACCACGCCCGGACCGCGGCGTCGTCGGCCAATGCCGCCAGCTGCGCCGGATCGACTCCCGGCGCGTGCGGAAGTCCATCCGCCGGCGTCGAGCCGATCGGGTGATCATGCAACCGGCCCAGTGCGTGGACCTCCGCCGGCACGGGTGCCAGGCCGGCTCCCTCCGGTTGAGCGGCCCAGGCGTCCTTGGCGATCACACCTTCCGAGGCCGCACGCTCCGCGGCCCCTGATGCCGACGGGCGACGTTCGCGAACACGGGCCAGCAAGGTCTCGCGATCCATGCCTCGAAGCAGCAGGAGCTGGAACGGGTCCCGGTCCAACTCGTCGGCCACCAGGTAGCACAGCGCGGCGGCGTGCTTGCACGGCTCGACCCAGTCCGGACAGGAGCAGTGCGGGCGGAGGTCGCCGGGGCCCGGGAGCAGCCGGACGTCGATCTCGGCGGCATCGGCGATCAAGGCCGGTTCGAGCACGCCGGCGAGCAGCGCGGCGGCGTGTCCCGCCTTGGCCGCGATCGTGTCGATGAGCTGGTCCCACTCCTGGTCCGCGAGCCTTCGGACCTCGATGTCGGTGTCGTACACGTTGGCGTGGTTGCCCTCGACCTCGCTGAGGACCGCACCGGAGATGATTCGCAGCGGGCCGACCGCTCCCCGACGGGCGTAGGTGCGGCCTCGGGACAGGCGTCCGGAATCGAGCAGCCCCTCGAGCGCGTCGATCCAGGCCCGGCCCCACCACGTGTGCCCGGAGGGGTCGACCATCAGTCGATCTCCGGCTGATCGCCCAGACCGATGAGGTCGGAGAGTTGTTCGTCGTCGAGCTCGGTCAGCCAGGCCTCGCCCGATCCGACGACGGCATCGGCGAGCTCGGACTTGGCCTCGAGCACCTCGGCGATGCGTTCCTCAAGGGTGCCGGTGCAGATGAGCCGGTGGACCTGAACGGGCCGGTCCTGGCCGATGCGCCAGGCCCTGTCCGACGCCTGGTTCTCCACCGCCGGGTTCCACCAACGGTCGTAGTGGACGACGTGAGTGGCCCGGGTCAGGTTGAGGCCGGTGCCTCCGGCCCGGAGCGAGATCACGAGCACCGGGAACTCACCGGCCTGGAAACGATCCACCATCGCCTCCCGCTGGGTCAGGCTGAGCGAACCGTGCAGGAACTGCGCCGGGATGTCGAGGTGGGCGAGCTCGGAGAGCAGCAGCTCGCCCATCTTGACGTACTGCGTGAACACCAGCGTGGAGTCGCCGGCGTCGGCGACCGCACTCACCAGATCGGCGAACGCGTCGAGCTTTCCCGATCGGTCGGCCAGCGGCCCCGACTCCGCGAGGTAGTGGGCGGGATGGTTGCAGACCTGCTTGAGTGCGGTGAGCAGCTTGAGGACCAGACCCCGACGCTCGATGCCCGCCGCGTGGGAGACGGCGTCCATGACCTCGTCGACCACCGCCTTGTAGAGCCGAGCCTGCTCGGCGGTCAGGGCGACGGGGTGGTCGGTCTCGGTCTTGGGCGGCAGGTCGGGTGCGATCTCGGGATCGTCCTTGCGGCGCCTGAGTAGGAACGGCGAGATCACTGCGCCGAACCGTCGGGTGACCTCGGGATCACGATCTCGTTCGATCGGGATCGCGATGTCGCGTCGGAATCGCTCGACCGAGCCCAACAGGCCGGGGGTGGTCCAATCGATCAGGGACCACAGCTCGGTCAGGCGGTTCTCGACCGGTGTTCCTGTCAGGGCGACGCGGGATCCCGCCGACAGGGTTCGCATCGCCCGGGCGGCCCCCGAGTTGGGGTTCTTGATCTGCTGGGCCTCGTCGGCCGCGATGAGCCCCCACTGCACGAGGCCGAGGTCGAACTGGTCTCGCCGGACCACGCCGTAGGTGGTGACGACGACGTCGCCGGTGTCGATGCCCGCCAGTGTTCGTCCGGTCCCGTGGTACCGCCGCACGTCGAGGTCGGGCGCGAACCGGGCCAGCTCGCGCTCCCAGTTGCCGACGACCGACGCCGGACACACCACGAGCGTCGGGCCGGGGCACAGCCCTTCGTTCATCAGGTGGAGGTGCAGCGCGATGAACTGCACCGTCTTGCCGAGGCCCATGTCGTCGGCCAGGACACCGCCGAGGCCGAGCATGGTCATGTCGGCCAACCAGGCCAGGCCACGACGTTGGTACGGCCGCAGCTCGGCCACCAGACCGTCCGGTTCCGCCAGTTCGTGGGGATCGTTGGCGAAGGCGAGGCGGGTGGTGATGTCGGCCAACGGACCGGCGGCTTCGACGCTGATCTCCTGGCCGCCCAGCATCGTCGTGCCCCCGAGAGCCGCAGCGAGGGCCTGGGCACCGGAGATCTCCTGCGTCTCGGACAGCTTGGCGATCACCGCGGGATCGGCCACCACCCACTGGTTTCGCAGCTTCACCAGCGGTCGCGACGTCGCCGCGAGCAACGACAGCTCGGCGTCGGTCAGTGGCTCACCCTGGAGCGACGCGCTCCAGGTGAGCTGACACAGCGAGTTGAGATCGAATCGCGATGGTCCGTCGCCGGCCCCCGGCGGTGGTTCCACCCGAGCCGTCGCCGTCAGCGCATCGACCAGGGTGGCGGGCAACAGCAGTTCGATCCCGGCGCGGGCGAGGTCGTCGGCCAGGTCGAACAGTTCGACCGCCTCGGTGTCGAACAACTCCATGGACGAGGGCTCGGGCTCGTCCAACAGGCGACCGAGGGGCGACCAGATCCGGGCGCCCCGATGGAGCGCCACGAGAAGGTCGTTCTCGGCCTTCGGCCCGAGGTGCGGTGCCTGTCCGCGCCACAGCTCGGCCGCGGAGGCCTCGCGCGTCGGGTCGTCCGCGCTGCGCAGCGCCAGGTCCATTACGAACGGGGCGTCGGGACCTTCGGGCATGACCAGCCGGAGGCCCACCACCGTGTCCGGTGCCTCGACCGCGTCGGGGAGGAAGCGGGCCAGGTCGGACACGTCGGACACCCAGTCCCCCACCCAGGCCCGCTGGCCCGACACCAGGCCCGCCGATGCGGTGCGGGGCATCACGTCGGCGATGGCCGAGACGAACTCCGACACCGCTGGAGCCGCCCCGAGCATGCGGGCCGGCCGGGTGTCAGGGATGGGAACGCAGTGCGCCTCGGGCGGGAGCCAAGCCGCGAGGGCGGCGAGGGCCGACCGTTCGTGAGGACCGAGCGAGCCGATCGACCACGCGTCGGATCCGTCGACCACGCCGAGCCGCAGGTGACCCTCGGCGATGAAGCGCAACGCGACCCGGGCGATCTCGGCCCACGCTCGCACCGAGCGGGACACCGGCGCATCGACTCCGAGCGGAACGAGATCATCGAGCACCCGGTCGATCGAGTACCGGACTCCCCGAACCGTCCTGGTGCGGATGCGATCGCCCGACGGGACGACCACATCGGCATCGTCGATCCCGAACGCGGCCGGCCACACGAACAGCTCGGCGGTCCGACCGGGCGAGCCGGGGAAGAACGTGGCGTTGGATTCCCCACCGAACATGGACCGGAGGCTATGAGGAAGAAGTGACAGCCACCGACGCGGCCTCCGAGGCCCCTTCCGGACCCGGCTTCGGACGCCGGTGCGGATCAGGGTTGGGTGGTCGTGGTCTGGCCGGGCTCGCCGCTGCCGGAGCGGCCGCCGCTGCGATGTTCGAACCCGCCGGCGCCTCGGAGCTCACCCTTTCGGATGGCCGTGGCCGCGACGGTGCCGTTGTCGGTCTCGCCGGTCACGGAGATGGTGTCACCGACCTCGAGGTCCGACAGGGCGATCTTCCGGGTGACGGTGACGGTCGTGTCGGCGTTGGTCGCCACCGCCACGACCGTGCCGTCGCTGGTCTTGACGTTCACGGTCGAGCCGTCGACCGATTCCACCGTCCCCGTCGTCATCTGTCCCCCGGCTCGGCCCGTCGGGTCGGTCGGGGCTCCGGTCGGGGCATGGGTGGGCGGCCGGCCCCCGGGCCCGGCTCCGTCCGGTGCCGGAACATCCGCGGGCGGCCTCCCGTACCCGTCCGGCGCGCCGGCGGGCGGCATGGCGCTGCCCGAGCGGGACTTGCCGCCGACTCCGATGTCGGTCAGGTCGCCCGTGTCCATGATGCGGCGAGCGGTGAAGGTGCCATCCGCCGACTCGCCGATCACCACCACGTTGTCGCCGACCTTGACGTCGCTCAACGATCCGGCGACGGTCTCGGTGATGGTCGTGTCGTCGGTGGCGGTGACCGTCACCGTCGTCGACGATCCCGTGGTCTGGTCGTTCGACTCGCCGTCGGGTCCGACGGGACGGGCCTGCTCGGTGACGGTCAGCGTGGAGCCGTCGATCGACGCGATCGTTCCGGCCGTCCCCATGCGACGGAATCCGGACTCGCGGTTCCCATAGCCGCCGTTCGTCGCGCCGGCGGGCACGGCGTTGGTCGCGCTGGCGCCGTCACTCGAGTTCGTGATGAGGAACACCGCTCCACCGGCGATGAGCGCAGCGGTCACACCTGCGGTCACCCAGGGCTTCCAGCCACCGCCGGCGCCGTCCTGGCCGACGACATGCACGGTCTCGGGCGGCGGTGGGGGCGGCCCACCGAATGCCGGCGCGGACGTGCTCGGAGGGAACGGCGGGGGCCCGGCCGCGAATGGCTCGGCCACTGGAGGTTCGGGGGCTGAAGGTTCGGCCGCCGCAGGTTCGGCCGAGGGCGGTTCGCCCGTGGGCGGTTCGGCCGAAGGCGGCCCGGCTGGTGCCGGGCCCGTGGGCGGACCGTAGGTCGGGACCCGCGGCGGCAGCGGTGACGGCGCAGGCGCGGTCGGCGGCAGCGGATCTGGTTGGCCGCTCGTATCGGGTGTGGGTTCGTGGTCGGACATGCGGGCACCTCTGGTCGCATTCGTGGTCGTGCTGCGACGTTCGCACCCGAACCTCAGCGTTCCCTTGGAACCAGCCCTGCGACGGCTCCGAACCGGATGCGCGCCGATGCCCGCTCTCAGGAACCCGTCACGGTGCCCACCGGTCGCCACGACGCGACCACGGGTCGTCATCGGGCCTGATCGGGACCGCCACGCGTGCTTCGGCCGACGACGCCACGACCCGCTCGGGATCCCCGTCGACGGCCGCCTCGAGGTTCAGGCCGATCCACCCACAACCCAGTTCGTCGACGCCGACCGATGTCACCTCGCCGTCGATCACGAGCGTCGAGCCGGCCGTGATCGGTCGACGCATCCGCAGCGACAGACGACCGAGGCGACCGCGCGGACCGGTCCAGTCGGTGACGTACCGCTCGAACCAGAGGTCCTGCGCCGCGGTCGACAGGAAGATGCCCGCAACGCCGAGCTCGACCATCGCGAACGCCGGGTCGTGGTGGGCCGGTGCCCAGTCACCGCTGGCAGCCGAACCCATCACGACCCGGGTCGTGGTGATGTCGACCGTGAGCGCAGGCAGACGCTGGCCCACCGCCACGTCGGAGAACAGTCGGGCGCCCATCACTCGCCATCCCGGCGGTAGCCGAACCCGGTGTACGTCTCGACGCCGACGAGCTCGTCACGATCGTTGCGGTACTCGACGTCGATCTCCCAGAAGCGTCCGGTACCGAGCGCCGTCGTGGTCGGCGCTCCGATGGAGCGCAACACCTGGTGGGTGACGATCCGGTCACCGGGACGCACCGGCTCGTGGAACACGGCGTCGTGCGAGGCGATCACCGCGGCGGGAAGTCCCAGCGCCTCCTTCAGGTCGAAGTGCAGCTGGAGCGGTCGTGGCGCAGCGTCGTGCTCGCGACCCGGTTGCCACGCCCTCGGACGCATCCACACCGACAGCGACGCCTGCGGGAGCACCGGACCGCCACACGTCTCCTCTGCGACCGCCCGATCCCAGTAGAGCGGGTTGGCATTCTCGACCGCCTCGCACAGATCGGTGATCATGCGTTCGTCGGGCCGTCGCTCGGATTCGCGCCGATGCCGGGGCACACCGATCCAGGAGCGGACCCCGGCCGGAAGATCCCCGGCCCCGCCGTCACCGACATCGGTGCTCATCGCTCGCTTGTCCGGTCCGGCGCGTCCGCGATCACGCCCGCCATCCTGCCGGAACGCGGTCGC